>Ga0187892_10011772_pt1 | contig 10599 bp, 11 predicted proteins | sample MA1701073metaG_FD_139345 | JGI IMG/M metagenome (GOLD analysis project Ga0187892, IMG submission 139345) | Bio-ooze microbial communities from a basaltic lava cave in the Kipuka Kanohina Cave System on the Island of Hawaii, USA - MA170107-3 metaG ...
CCGCGACTCGGTTTCCCTTGCGCTGCATACGGTGCTCCTTTAGAATGGGCAGCGTAGGGCGAAAGGCGTTCATGGTTCATAGCTCACGGTTTAGATCCAACAGTGTGGTAGCCTTCCCTGCTTCTTGCTACGAACGATGAACTCTGAACCATCAACCACAAGGGGCGGGAGCATGATTGCGAGGCTGGTGCGAGACCTGCTGAAGGAGATCGGTGAGGATCCCGACCGGGAGGGTCTCCTCAAGACCCCGGAACGGGTAGAGCGGATGCTCGGCTTCCTGTTGTCCGGATACGGAAAGCAGGTCGATGACATCTTCCAGGGAGCGATCTTCCACGAGCATTACGATGAGATTGTCTTGGTGAAGGATATCGATCTGTATTCGCTCTGCGAGCATCATCTGCTGCCCTTTTTCGGCAAATGCCACATCGGCTACGTGCCGGATGGCAAGATCGTGGGATTGAGCAAACTGGCGCGGCTGGTGGAGATGTTCAGTCGCCGGCTGCAAGTGCAGGAGCGCCTGACCTGCGAGATCGCCGATGCGATCCTGGCGGCGCTGCGCCCTCGGGGAGTGGCCGTGGTGATCGAAGCCTATCACCTGTGCATGATGATGCGGGGCGTCGAGAAACAGAACAGTCGCGCCGTGACCTCCTCGATGCAGGGGCTCTTCCGCGATCGCATCGAGACTCGCAACGAGTTCATGCAGTTGATACGGCCGCGCGACGCATGAGCCAAAGACCGAAGATGCTTGACAACCCCACGGGGCGTCATTACAGTTGCTACGAGCAGCCGAGTTGAAGTGACGCGCGGGGGAATTCATGGCGACAGAGCAACAGGGTAGGGCGATACCGGGCGTTAGGCATCCGGTGGCCATCGCCAGCGGCAAGGGTGGAGTCGGGAAGTCCACGATCGCCGTCAACCTGGCTGTGGCCCTCGGGGCAACCGGCGCCAAGGTCGGATTGCTGGATGCCGATATCTACGGGCCGAGCATCCCGATCATGACGGGAGTGCACGGTGCGCCTCGAGGCCAGGGACAGAAGATCGAGCCCCTCGAGGGCTTCGGCATCAAGCTGATGTCGCTGGGTTTTCTCCTGCCGGACAACTCGCCGGTTATCTGGCGCGGGCCGATGGTGGCAGGCGCTATCCAGCAGTTCCTGCGGGAGGTTGAGTGGGGCGACCTGGACTACCTCTTGATCGATTTGCCCCCGGGCACTGGGGATGCGCAGCTCACGCTGGCTCAAACGATCCCGCTGACCGGGGTGGTCATCTGCATGACCCCGCAGGATGTGGCGGTGCAGATCGCCTCCAAGGCGCTCGGAATGTTCCGCCAGTTGAAGGTGAAGGTGTTAGGCATCATCGAAAATATGAGTTACTTCATCTGCCCCCACTGCCACGAATCGACCGAGATCTTCAGCCGTGGCGGGGGCAGGCGGGCCAGTGAGCGACTGGGCGTTCCGCTCCTGGGCGAGATCCCGCTGGATCAAGAGCTCCGTATCGGGGGCGACGTCGGGCAGCCGATCCTGATTCGAGCGCCGGAGTCCCCGACCGCGGAGACGTACCGCAAGCTGGCTGTCGCCCTGATCGATCGGATTAAGGCCGAGACCCTTGCGGCGCCTGTCATTCACGTGCGTTGACCGTTCGCCTTCAACCCCTCATACGCCAAGTGATTCATGCGAGGGCCGTGGCGGTCTCCTCGAGGTTGACCAGATGATGCGTCGATAATACAGAGGAGGGTCCGGCCCGATGAAGGGAGTGAGACCCATCATGGCAGTCGAAAGTGAGAATGTCTTGGAAAGGATCCGGAAGGAACTGATCTCCATTCGGCAGCAGGGGAATAAGATCACCGAGCGAGACCTCCTGCGCTTGTCGGCGTTGACCGGGGTCGATTACTCCACGATCCTGCGGATCGAGCAGGAACTTCCCTAGAGCTACCGGGAGAGACAGTGGGCGTCCATGATCATCGCGAGGTTGCGAGCAAGGTCGGCCCGGTTCGGTACGTCAGGCTGAGCATCACCGATAGTCGCAAGCCGGAAGAGGATCAGTCCGGCCGGGCCATCGAGTCGTTACTCAATGAGGCTGGCCACGCTCAGGTGGCCTCCATGATCGTGAAGAACGATCCGAAAGGGCTGAGAGAGGTCATCAAGAAGCTCTGCGAAGAGGAGGTGGATCTGATCATCATGACGGGGGGGACCGGGCTCAGCAGAAAGGACCAGACGATCGAGGCCATCAGCCCCCTGTTAGACAAGGTCTTGCCGGGCTTTGGCGAACTGTTTCGCAGCCTGAGCTTCCAGGAGGTCGGCAGCGCCGCCCTGATGAGCCGCGCGCTCTGCGGGACGGCGAAGGGGAAGGTGATCGTGTGCCTGCCGGGTTCGGAGCAGGCCGTCCGCCTCGCCCTATCAAAGCTCCTGATACCCGAGGCGCAGCACCTGGTCTGGCAGGCGGCCCGGTGAGGCCAAGAGGAGGGACTGAGCATGGCAGAGCAGGAACGCAAACAACGGCGGGACGCCAGCCCTGCCTCCGGCGAGACAGGTCAGGCGACGCCGGACACCACCAAGAAGGGGAAGAAGCTGAAGGAGGACCTGGATAAGCTGATGGACGAGATCGACGAGGTCCTCGAGCAGAACGCCGAGGAGTTCGTGAAGAGCTACGTGCAGCGGGGCGGGGAGTAGTCGAGCCGCGAGGTCGAGGGATGCCGATCTACGAGTACCTGTGTTCGAGTTGTGGCCGGGTATTCGAGCGATTCGTGCTGCGGAGCAATGCCAAGGTGGCCTGTCCGACCTGCCCGGGTGCGCCGGTGGAGAAACAGTTCTCCGCTTTTAGTTTCAAGGGGGAGCGCGGCGTCGTCGGCTCCGGCGGCGGGTGAGGGGGCTGCTCGCCGGGCGGCTGAGGCTGCGCCCATTGACCTCGGCGGGACCGAGGTGAAGCGAGGTTGAGGTGATCAAGGCTGGACCGTTCGGGGCCAGCCTTTTTTGTTTCGCGAGCAGCTCACTGGTTCGGGGTCCCCTTCGGCTGCGGTTCGCGCCGATAGGGGATGGGGATATACTGGACCGACGTGCGGAGCTGTGTTGGCTGGGGATACAGGTCCATGAGGGCGTAGACCTCCTCCGGGATGTCTGCCCGGACGGGCAATCCCCAGGCCTTGATGTGGTCGTACAGCATGGGGTAGTCGTGGGTCCACCTCCCCTCCGTGAGCTCCTTCACTAGGCTGTCCATTCGTTCGGCCTCCATCTTATCCCGCAGGATTTCCTGCACGAACGACTCGATCTGGGCTATCGCCTTTCGGGCGATGTCCGCCATGATCAACGTCTTGTCGTCGATTTCATTCGTGTCCTTCAATTCCACGACCTTGAGGATGGAGGCGGCCGGAAACTCGCCGAGCTGGGGATCGATGGGGCCGAGGACGGCGTTTTCGTCCATGACGATCTCGTCTGCGGCCAGCGCCAGGAGCGTTCCGCCCGACATCGCGTAGTGGGGGATGAAGACCGTCACCTTGGCCGGGTGCGCTTTCAGGGCGTGGGCGATCTGCTTGGCGGCGACAACCAAACCACCCGGGGTGTGGAGGATCAGGTCGATCGGGAGGTCCTTCTGAGTCAGCCGGATCGCCCGGAGGAGTTGCTCCGAGTCGTCGATATCAATGTACCGGATCAAGGGGATGCCCAGGAAGGACCGGGATTCCTGGCGGTGGATGAGCGTGATCACTCGGCTCCCCCGAGCTCTCTCCAGTTTGCGCAGTGTTCGCAGCCGGCCAAGCTCCAGCATCTTCTGCTGGACATAGGGGGCGAAGGCTGCCAGGAGAAAAAGGAGCCAGAGCATGTTCGTCAGGTTCGGCATGGTGCCCTCCCTGAGTGCGTTGCGTGGTCGCCGGTCAACCTCTGATGATGGACCTATCAAACGGATGAGAAATCGAATCCTTCAAGCCGGCGTTGCAGGTCGTTGAGAAAGGCGCCGGCGTAGGCGCCGTCGATCAGGCGGTGGTCGTAGGAGAGGCACAGGTATGCCATCGAGCGGATGGCGATCTCGTCGTCGATCACGACCGGTCGTTTGATCACTCTCCCGAAGCCCAGGATCCCCACTTGCGGCTGGACGAGAATCGGCGTCCCCATGAGGGCGCCAAAGGCACCGAGGTTATTGACGGTAAACGTCCCCCTCTGCACCTCCTCGGGGCTCAGCCGCTTCTCTCTGGCCCTTCCGGCCAGGTCAGCCGCCTCTTTCGCCAGCGCCACGAAGCTCTTTCTCTCGGCCTCCCGCAGCACCGGGACGATGAGGCCCTCTTCCAGGGCGACGGCGATCCCGATATTCACCGCCCGCTTGACGGTGATCGCTTCATCGGAGTACGTGGCATTCAGCAGTGGATGCGACCGCAGCGCCTCCACGGTGGCCTTCAGGACGAACGGGAGAAATGTGAGAGCAATCCCGGTCTGCAGAAGAAACGCCTCTCGGTTGTCCTCCCGATATGCGGCGATGCCGGTCAGGTCAACCTCATGAATCTGCGTGACATGAGGGGCGGTCTGCTTGCTCCGGAGCATGTTCGCGGCGATGGTCTTCCGGAGATGGCTGACCGGAAGGACCTGGTCTTCGGCGGCAGATCCTGGAGGCTGGCGGGCCGCGCGTGCAGACGCTGCAACGGTCTCCGATCTCTGGTTGATGAAGTTTAGGACATCCTGTCTGGTGACCCGACCCCTGGCGCCGGTTCCCCTGATCTGGGCGAGATCCACCGCGTGTTCGTCCGCGAGCTGAAGCACCGAGGGCGAGTACCACGCCTCGCCTCGGGGCGCCGCCGGCCCGGCCCTCGGCGGGGCCACGGTCGCGCCCGCGACAGGCTCGGCCATCGGGCTGCCGGCGGCCACGGCGGGGGGCGCCGCGGCCTCGCCGATATAGCCCAGCACCGCCCCGACCGGCACGACCTGACCCTCCTGGGCGCGGATCTCGGAGAGCACGCCTGCGCCGGGCGCGGGGATCTCGACGTCCACCTTATCTGTGGAGATGGCGACCACCGGCTCGTCCCTGGCGATCAGGTCGCCGACCTTTTTGAGCCAGGTGACGACCGTCCCCTCGGCGACGCTCTCGCCCATTTGGGGCATGACGATCTCGACCTTCATACTGCCCAGCGAGAGCGCGTTGCCTCTCCCCGTTAACGGTCTTAGAAGTGGGCCAGCTCTCGGGCCCTGTCCGCGATCTGCTCGGTGTTGATCATGTATGCGTCCTCAAGGGGCGGGCTGAACGGGACGGGTGTATGGGGCGGCGCCACCCGGACGATGGGCGCGTCCAGAAAGCGGAACGCCTCCTCGGCCAGACGTGCGGCGATCTCGCCGCCGATCCCCCCCGTCTTCGGGGCCTCGTGCACGACCATCGCCCGCCCGGTCTTCTGCACGGAGGCGAGCACCGCCGGCATGTCCATAGGCTGAAGCGTGCGGAGATCCACCACCTCCAGGTCGATCCCCTCAGGCACCAGTTTCTCGGCTGCCTCGAGTGAGCGCTGCACCATCGCCCCGTAGGTGATGACGCTGACGCTGCTCCCCTGCCGCTTGACCTCGGCCTGACCAATCGGAACTATCCCATCCCCGTCCGGGACATCCCCTTTTATGTGGCGATACAGGTACTTATGCTCGAAGTAAATGACCGGATCGGGGTCTCGGATCGCGGCCTTGAGAAGACCCTTCGCGTCTCTGGGCGTCGAGGGGGCGACCAGTTTCAGACCTGCGACATGAAAGAACCACGCCTCGGGGCATTGCGAGTGAAAGGGCCCGGCGCGAATTCCGCCGCCGTAAGGCGCTCGGATGACCAGCGGGACCGGTTCGCCCAGCCGGTAGTGGTGCTTGGCCGCCATGTTGACGATCTGGTCGAATGCACAGGCGATGAAGTCGGCGAACTGCATCTCCACGACCGGTCGCATCCCCATGAGGGCCGCGCCGATCGCGGCACCGACGATCGCTGATTCGGAGAGCGGGGTATCGATCACCCGCTCCGGCCCGAACTTCTCGATGAAGCCCTTGGTGATCTTGAATGCGCCGCCATAGACCCCGATGTCCTCGCCGAGGAGGAAGACCCGCTCGTCCCGGTCCATCTCCTCCCACAGCGCTTGTCGGATCGCCTCGAGATACGTCATCTCCATCGGCTGTCCCCTCGCTAGTGCTGCTCCAACTACTTCAACCTAGATCGGTGGGCACTATGCCGGGCCAAGAAACGAGCCGGGGACCCATCGAAGATGGGTGCAGGCGCGGCACCCTGGGCCGCACCCGCTTTCCGGGTACCCGGCGTACGTTTCCGGGTACGTCGCAGGAAGCGCCCAGGGGGCCAGCAACGCGGGCGAAGTTAGTTGGACCGGCACTAGGCGGCAAAGACACCGTGGGTCAAGTCCGTCCCGTCCGGGAAGGGGCTCGATTCCGCAAATGCGACTGCCTCCTCGATCTCCTTCGACAGTCGGGCCTCGATCTCGCTCACCGTGGCGTCGTCAAGGACCTGCCGGCTTCGCAGGTACGCTTCAAACCGATCGATCGGATCCCGTCGGCGCCATTCCTCAAGCAAACTCGGTGGGACATACGACGCGTCATCGTGCTCGGCGTGGCCGCGTATCCGCATCGTCTTTCCTTCCACGAGGGTGGGACCTCCCCCCTCTCTGGCACGGACAGCCGCCTCCGTCACGGCGCCGCGCACTGCGAGCACGTCGTTGCCGTCCACCGTGACCGCCGGCATCCCATACGCCTTGGCGCGGTCGGCCACGTGCTCGATGGCCATCTGCCGATCCAGTGGCGTGGAGTAGGCATACTGATTGTTGTGGCAAATGAAGATGACGGGCAGCTTCATCACCGAGGCAAGGTTCAACGCCTCGTGGAAATCGCCCCGGCTGGATGCCCCGTCTCCGAAGAAGGCCGCGACGACGCGTGGCTCACGGCGAAGTTTGAAGGTGAGCGCAACCCCCGTGGCCACCGGCAACAGGTCGGCCATCGGGCTGATGAACCCGATGACCCCGCGCTTGATGTCGCCGTAGTGGACATTGCCATCGCGTCCCCGGGTCAATCCCGTCTGCTTGGCCAGATACTGGGCCAGATACTCCTTCGGCGTGATCCCCTTCATGAGATTGGCGCCAAGGTCCCTGTGCGAGGGTGCGATGACATCGTCTGGCCTCAGCGCGGACGCGGAGCCGACGGCGATGGCCTCTTCACCCGCGCTGATGTACACGCCCCCGACGATCTTCCCCTGTCTGTAGAGGGTGATCACGCGCTGCTCCAGCGCACGGGTGAGTCTCAAGTAATAGTAGATCTTGATAAGTTCTTCCGAGGTCAGTTCCTGCACGCCAGGACTCTCCCGAGCTCAGCGACCGAAGAAATGAGAGTGTAGTCTGACTTCGCGTGCCACGGACATGACGTGATCATGCGACAACCGCGCCTTGCAACTGCGCCTGACGGCGCTCGGGGCTCACGCAACCCCTCATCGTCCTAACGCGAACACCATCAAGAGAATGAAGGCGATGGCAATGGCCGAGAGAATAAGCAGGATCCGGGTCGCGCTCCGCGAGTATCGACGGATTCGCCGGCGTGGCATTGGGCGCTCCTCTGTGTAGGCCCTTCGTTGGGGGAGCCCGGTCACCTCGCGATGCGAGCATATCATATCGCCCGTGGCCGCGCCACGGCCAACCGTGGCAGGCACGGTGCGTCGATAGTAGACCCAAAGCGTTCATAGTTCAGCGTTCGGGGCGGGGCGTCAGGGCAACGCAGAAGATGTCTCAGGATTCACGTCTTACTATGAACTACGAACTATGAACGACGTACCTTCGAGTGGAGTCCGAAAAGAGGCTCTGGAAGCGGCTTTTTCAGGTGTCATCCGGGGGAAAAAAGACTTGACAGGTTCAGGATCGATGGTTAATACTCCACTGTGCTTCGTATCGCCTCTACAGGATCACGCGCGACGCAGGGCGGAGCGACTAAGGGGGCGAGGAGGTTCGGCCGAGATGAGCGACGCTGAGAAGATCTCCACAAAGCTGAGTTCCCTCAGGAAGACTATGCGGAAGCTCTCTGAGCAGATTCCGAAAAGCGAGACGTCGTATCAGCGAAAACTGTCCCAATACGAAGAGGAGATCGAAGCGCTGCAGGAGCAGGTCAAGTCGCTCGAGGACGAGGTGTATCATCTCCGGCGACGCCTGGAGCAGACTCCGAAAGAGTTTGACTTTCTCAGGTCCAAACTTGACCAGTCGCGTGAGCAGTTGGGTCACGCTTATCATCAGAACGAGCGGATGACTCAGGCCTTGAAGCAGGCCAAGGAGCAGATCGCGGCGCTTCGAGAAGAGGTGGAGAAGTTGACTGCGCCGCCCAGCTCCTATGGCATCTTCTCCTCGATGAACGAGGACGGAACGGCCAACATCTATGCGTCCGGCCGGAAGCTGAAGGTCAACCTCCATCCATCGCTGAAACCAGAAACGTTGAACAAAGGCCAGGAGCTGGTGCTGAACGAGGCCTTCAACGTTATCGAGGCGGCGGGGTTCGAGGGACAGGGGGAGATCGTAAAACTGAAGAGTCCCCTTGACCCGGGTCGGGCCATCGTGAGCCTGCGCGCCGACGAGGAGCGTGTGGCGGAGCTCGCTGAGCCGTTAAAGGAGCTTCGCCTCAACGTGGGCGACCATCTGCTGTTCGATGCGCGCTCCGGGTACATCTTGGAGAAGCTGCCGAAGAGCGAGGTCCAGGATCTCCTCCTCGAGGAGGTTCCGGACCTGGGCTACGACGCCATCGGTGGCCTCGGCCCGCAGATAGAGATGATCAGGGATGCGATCGAGTTGCCGTATCTGTACGCGGAGTACTTTCGCGAGCACAAGCTCCAGCCTCCGAAGGGAGTCCTGCTCTACGGCCCGCCCGGCTGCGGCAAGACCTTGATTGCCAAGGCGGTCGCGCATTCTCTGGCGGAGCAACTGGCCAAGAAGACCGGACAGACGGTCAAGGGATATTTCCTGAACGTGAAAGGCCCCGAGCTGCTGAACAAGTACGTCGGTGAAACGGAGCGGCAGATCAGGGAGATCTTTGCCAGGGCGAAGGAGAAGGCCACTGACGGCTCGCCCGTGGTGATCTTCTTTGACGAGATGGATTCTCTCTTCCGAACCCGCGGGTCGGGCATTTCCTCCGACGTGGAATCCACGATCGTGCCGCAGTTCCTGGCCGAGATCGACGGGGTCGAAGGGCTGAAGAACGTCATCGTCATCGGCGCGTCGAACCGCCAGGATCTGATCGACCCGGCGGTGTTGCGTCCGGGGCGGTTCGACGTCAAGATCAAGATCGACCGCCCCGACCAGGCGGCCGCCCAGGAGATCTTCTCGAAGTATCTGATCCCGGACCTGCCGTTCGCCGCGAGCGAGCTGCAGGCGCACGGGACCAAAGAGAAAGTCGCCGCGGTCATGATCGCGGAGGCCGTCAAGCTCCTGTTCGCAAGCGTTCCGGAGCACCGCTTCCTCGAGGTCACCTACGCCTCAGGGCAGCAGGAGATCCTGTATTTCAAGGATTTCGTCTCCGGGGCCATGATCGAGTCGATCTGCACGCGGGCCAAGAAGCGCGCGGTAAAGCGGATGATCTCCACGGGGGTCAAGGGCCTCACAGTCGAGGATCTCCTCGAGGCGGTACGGACGGAGTTCCGCGAGAACGAGGACCTGCCCAACACCACGAACCCCGACGACTGGGCCAAGATCGCCGGGCGGCGGAGCGATCGGATCGTCAACGTGCGCACGGTCTTCGACCGCGAGGGCAAGCGCTCCCGGAAGGTCGAAACGATCTCGACGGGTCACTATCTGTAGATCGAGACGCCGGCCTCCCGAACGGGCGGGCGCCCTCGCTCCGGCGTCCGTTCCGTGTGGCAGGCGGCACCGCATCCTCTGAGCAGTGACATGGCAATAGAGCGGGTCATAGGGACTGAAATCGAGCTGGGGATCACCGCCAAGGATCCGGCCGGCTTCGACCCCGTGTCGAATTCCATCCTGTTGATCAACAGCAATCGAGCCGTCTCGGATGTCAAGGCGATGTGGGATTATGCCGGAGAGAATCCGCTTCTCGACGCAAGGGGTTTCGAGGTGAGCGGCGAGCATGAGAAGCCCAACCAGGAGGATAACCGCACCCTGAACAAGGTCCTGCGGAACGGTGGTCGTCTCTATGTCGATGGCGCCCATCCCGAGTACTCCACGCCCGAGTGCACGAATGCGCGGGACATTGTCTGCTATGAGAAGGCGGGCGAGCGAATCTTCGAGATGTGTCTCGCCTCTGCCAATCTGGCGCTGCCGGAGCAGCAACGCCTCTTCATCTACAAGAACAACAGCGACGGGAAGGGAAACAGCTACGGTCATCACGAAAACTACCTGATGGACCGGAGGATTTCATTCGAACAGATCGTGCAAGGGTTCGCGCCTTTCCTTGTCACCCGACTGATCTACTCGGGCGCCGGAAAGGTCGGGGCCGAGAACGGGACCGAACCCTGCGCCTACCAGCTTTCGCAGCGGGCCGATTTCTTCGAGGCCTTCATCGGGCTCGACACCATGGCGAAGCGGCCGATCATCAACACCCGCGACGAGCCCCACGCCGACGAGGAGAAGTACCGGCGCCTCCACGTCATCGTCGGCGACTCGAACATGTC
>Ga0187892_10011773_pt1 | contig 10598 bp, 9 predicted proteins | sample MA1701073metaG_FD_139345 | JGI IMG/M metagenome (GOLD analysis project Ga0187892, IMG submission 139345) | Bio-ooze microbial communities from a basaltic lava cave in the Kipuka Kanohina Cave System on the Island of Hawaii, USA - MA170107-3 metaG ...
GTGGGGCCAGCCTGCGGTTGTGTAGCGGGCACACCCAGCGTCAGCAAAGGGGGGATTCAATGGCGAAACGTCTCTTAGCACTGGCCGGATTCGTCGCCGGGCTGTGGGCTAGCGTTGCTGCGGCCGGCCCTGTCGACACGCCGATCCCGGCGAACCCGTGTGCTATGCCAATCGGTGACTTCAAGCTGGCCCTAGCGGCCAACGAATCGGGCACTGATGCTGGGGGAATGGCTTGCGGCTTTGGCGGCGCCTGTGCCGAGATGCTCATTGTCTGCACGAATATTGGGGAGACGGGCGACCCGGCAATCGACATTGGCGTCGAGTTGTTCGCGTCGAGTGGTGCAATCATCGGTACCGTTGGAGCCCGATGCGGGATCGCGGCGGGCGCCACAACTTCCTTCGTAACAGACAACTCAATCCAGCCTCCGTACGTCGGATCCCTGGCGCTGGCGGCGGGTCCGCAAGTGCCAATGGGTTCCCTGCGCATCCTGAGCACTAGCCCTAAACAACTCGCCTGCGACGTGACGCTGCTGGATCTTGCGAACGTATCTGCCACCGGCTTCGTCACGACGTCGAAAGACGTCACCGTCACGAAGTCAAACAAAGGGCAGAAGGGGGACTGAGATGAGCAGATTACTGGCGTTGCCCACTCTACTTCTGCTGGCTGTACAGTCAGCCTTCGCCGTTGTTGGGGACCCGCCCCCGGCGGTCAACAACTGCACGAGCACAGCAAAGTTCAAAGCTAGCCTGATCATTGTCGATGTTTCGGGAGATGGCAGCGTTGGCGCTGGAGCGTGCGCCAACGACGTTGGTGCAGAAACGGTGATCACCTGCACATCGAAAGAGGGCGCCGGGAAGAACATTGACATCGCAATAGAGTACTTCGACAGCGGCGGTGCGCCGATCAACACCGTCGGCACCCCGGCGGTCGGAAACAACCTCTTCTGCAACGTCCCGCCCGGGGCGACGCGGAGCTTTCACACCGTACCTCCCGGTTCTACTCTGCCAGGTCCATGGGGAGCGCCTGGCGCGATCCCCGGTTTTATCCCAACTGTTGCTGCCACTACCCCTCTCGCACCATGCACCTTTTCAACGGCCGGCTGCTTCCTCCACGGCAGTGCACGCGTCATGTCGACGTCGAAGAAGGTGCATTGCTCGGCGACCCGTGTCGATGTGAACGGACCCTGCGCAGGTGTTGGCGTCGCTCCGGCGAAAGAGCTGACGGTCATCATTAAGAAGCAGCAAGGTGACTGAGCAACTCAAGCGCCCGCGTATCGCGTATCGCGTATAGTGGTCCTCCGACGATAAGCCATAGGCGATCAGCCATATGCGCGAGGCGCGCGGGCTGCAGTTGGTCGGAGGCGCGCCTCGCTAGTGTTGGTCGGCGCATTCGCGCCGTCGATGCGATCGTCGTCCGGTCGCTTGACAGACGCGTCGGTGCGATCAAACTCATTCGACAGGATGCCACGCACGTCCGAATCGCTTGCTGGTCGCAACGATGCCCCTGTCGTGCCCTTCGCGGTCGAAGAGCTCGAAGGCCTCGCGGCGCCTTCCCGCGAGGCCTTCGTCCGGGGGTATATGCGCCCGAGTCGCGCCGTCATTCTGACGGGCCTGACGGAAGGTTGGCTGCCTCCGGAGGAGTGGACGATCAAGCGGATGGTGACGCACTACGGCTCCGCCCGTGTCGTCGCCGCGGTCCTGGCCAATGGAACGTTGCTGGACGATCCCACCAGCGGCGCCATATTTCAGCAAGTCCTGCTGCGCGACTTCGTCGATTCGCTGGGCCGATCGGGCCCCGCCAGCCGTGGTGACGGGCCGATTGAAGGATTGGCTGATCGCGCTGTAGCGCCGGCGGCCGAGCAGGCTTAGCTCACTTCTCCGTTGGTCGCGCGTCCTGGGGATGCGCGCCATTTCCGTCGGGGGCCAGCGCCTGCACGTGTTCGAGTCCCTCTTGTGCCTCGGCGAAGCTCGAATTGATTGCCAGGGCACGCCGGAAGTGTTCAGCAGCTGCGCCGAGCTCACCTTGCTTCAACCGCACCCATGCGAGCTCGTTGTGTGCGTCCGCAAAGTCCGGCTGCAAGCGAACGGCCTCTTCGAAGTGCGCGGCGGCGCCCTCGAGGTCGCCTCGGTCGCGCAACACCATGCCGAGCTCATTGTGGGCTTCCGCAAAATCCGGGCGCAGGCGAATGGCCTCGGCAAAATGCTCTTGCGCCCGCTTCACGTTTCCTACCCGGATCAGTACCATGCCCAGTTCGTTGTGTTCGCTGGCCAGCCGCGGGTGAGCACGCAGCGTACGATCCAGGATGGAGATGGCGCGCTGGAAGTGCTCCGCCGCCTCCTCCGGATTCTCTTGCTCGATCAGAATGATGCCGAGCTCGTGGTGGGCATCGGCCCGGTCTGGCTCCGCCTTAAGGGCGAGCCGTAGATGGACCGCGGCGCCCACGAGGTCGCCCTGCTCCGTGAGGAGTCGCGCCAGCTTGTGTTGTGCCGCAGCCATATTCGGGGCCGATCGCACCGCCTGCTGCAGATGCGCCGCGCTTCCCGCCGCATCGCCCCACTGATCGAGGATCATCGCCAGCTCGTAATGCGCCGGGGCGAAATCTGGCTGGGAGCGAATGGCACGCCGGAACTGCCCGGCGGCTTCCTTCTGGTCTCCCCGATTGGCCGCTATGGTCCCAAGCTCGTAGTAGGCCTCGCCGAAGTTGGGATCGACGCGCAGCGCCTGGTGGAGAAGGTCGCTGGCGGCCGCCGTGTCTCCCTGCTCCTTGCGTACCAGCGCCAGCTCCTTGTAGGCGTAGACGAAGGTCGGCTCGATCCGGATGGCGCTCTCGAGGTGCCCCATGGCGCCGGTGAGATCCCCCTCGCGCTGCAAAACCATGCCGAGCCAATGATGGCCGTAGGCGAAATCGGGCTCTAGCGCGACGACGTGCTCGAGCTCTTCCGCCGCCTTCTGCAGCTCGCTCCGTCGCTCGTAGGCGAGGCCAAGGATGAAGTGCGCAAAGGAGACGTCGCGCGTATCGCGATCCGGCGAGCTCAACATCGCGCGGGCCTTGCTCGCTTCGGCTTGGATGAGACCGTCCTTCGACAGGTAGTGATCCGCAAGAATGGTGTAGTCCCCATGTAGATCAGCCGGATGAATCACGGCGAACTCATGGTGGTAGTCCCAGTTTCGCACGTAGGTCCGGATCCCGAGGCCGAGTACGACCACCGTCAACAGTGCGGCTTCGACGGCCGCCCGCCGACGCGCCGGCAGGTATGGCGTGACCGCACGCACCGCAAACTCGCCGCCAACGACTGCAAGTACCGCCAGCGCCGCCAGCGGGACGTACATCCGGTGCTCTTGGATCAGGTCGTTCGCGTCGAAGAAGCTCGACGTGGGGCCGAGCGTAATGAAGAACCAGCCGCCCATGAACCCGAGCCAATGCCGCTGCGCGATGCAATAGATGGTCGCGACGAACACCATGACGAGGATCGTGGCCGGAACGACCACCCCAGCGACCGACTGAGCGTGGAACAGCGTCGTGTTGACGTAGAGGAAGAGGTCGTCGGGCCAGAGCGTCAACCGAAGATAGTGTAGGACTACGGCGGGCTGCGCGAGAGCATAGGAAAGGTATCGCACTGGCTCGAAGCGCACGCTCATTGCGCCGCTGTGTGTCAGCAGGAAGATCCAAATTGGGGCCGCCAGGATCAGGTAGAAGACCGGCCGGCTCCACTTCGTCTTCGGCTGGGAGAACGTGTAGTCGTGCAGCAGAACCAGCAGCGGTACGAACACGGCGGTCTGCTTGGACCCCACGCCGAGAAAGCAAGCCGCAACGGCTGCCACCTGCCACCAGAAGCGGTGACGCGCGCCGACGGCGCGGATCGCACAGTACACACTCAGGAACAGCAGGAGCCCCATCAACGATTCGGCGCGTTGAACGATGTAGGTCACGCTCTCGGTTTGGAGTGGATGCACGAGCCAGAGCAGCGCTGCTGCCAGTGCCCACCAGGTGGATTGCGCGACCGTCAACGCGCGGACGCGTTGTCGTTCCAGCGTGCGCCGGACGATGCCGAACAACACCAGCGCGGCGGCAATGTGGATCGCAAGGTTGACGGCGTGATGCGCCCATGGCTCGGCGCCGAGGAAGTGATTGGTCAACGCCAGCGACAAGCTGAAGGTGGGCCGCAGCGCGATTGTCGGGGTGTCATCCATGAAGTGATGCGGACGTGACGCGACCCAGACGGATTGGTCGGTCAACGCCCCCCAGACGCTGAGGCCCGGCTGGGGGGCGACGGTCCGAACCTTGTCCAGGTCATCGGGGCTCGGCCACAGCGGCATCGACAGCGCCTCGGACAGCGGCCAGATGCGGCGAATGTGCGGGTTGTCGCGGATCGATTGCTTGCCGTCGAGACCCAGGAAGAGGTCGGTGAAGCTATTCGAATAGGCCGCCAGCCCGCAGGCGACGATCAGTCCCGCTGCGAGGAGGAACCGCCACGGCCGCTCCGATGGGTTCGCTACTTCGAGTCGATTCATCTCAACGCAGAAACCAGGGTTGCGCCGCTCTTTGCTCGGCGTGATCTATCCGGGGAGAGCACGCGGTCAGCATGCGGTGGCGTGCACGCGACGTCAATCCGGTCGTCCGCGGTGTCCCGTTCACCGCGCACCAGCGAGGGATTCGTCGAGCCTTGCTGGTGGCGGACAGACTGCCGGCCGCGCCGGCCGATGGCTCGTCAATGGGATCCTCCGGACGATTGCGGGTAATGGTGGTTTGTGTTTCGATCAGCCTATGAGACGCTCGCAGCTGAGTCTCGTTGGGCTCGCCGTCACGCTCGTGGGTGCAGCTGCCCTTCTGGCACTCGTGCTCGTCGGCAAGAAGAGCGAGCCGCCCTCCGGTTGGGAGATCCTCGTCGAGACTCACGACACCAATGGTGACGGCAAGATCGCAGATAACGAGTATACCCGCGGGCGGCAAGGCTTCCAGCGTCTCGATGTCGACCACGATGGTTGGATTACGGAGGCCGATCTTTCCTCACCCGCGCGAAGCCAGCGTGCAATGGCTTCGTTGATGGGCGATGTGGTCGGCTGGCTTGCTGACCAGAACAAGGACCACACCGTTACCTTGGCCGAGTGGCGCGCTACCATCGACGCGCTGGATCCCGACCGGAACGGCATCGCCGAGCCCGAAGCCCTCTCGAAGACTGGTCTGCAGGATTCGATGCGGGACGGAATCGTCGGCATGTTCGACCGCGACGAGAACCGCACGCTCGAGGTCGCCGAGCTGGAAGCGGTATTCCGTCAACTCGACCACGACAACGACACCATGCTGAAGGGTGACGAGATCGTCAACTGGCGTGCCTCGTTGCTCGAAGTCGGAGACCCGGCGCCGATCTTCGAGCTTCCTAGGGCCGACGATCCCCGGACGACGGTCCGCCTCGCCGACTTCCGCGGCAAGCGTCCCGTAGCGCTCATTTTCGGCAGCTTCACGTGAGGGCCCTTCCGCGAATCAGCCGGTCGGCTGATCCATCTGCAAGCCATGTGGGGCGATCAGGTCGAGTTCTTGCTCGTGTACATCCGGGAAGCCCACGCCATTGATAGCGTTGCGCCAGCCCGCCTTGGTCCCCTGATCGAGGCCCAGGACCCCCTGATCGAGGATCCCGTGACAGACGAGGAGCGTCAATCGGTTGCCAAGATCTGCGTCGCCGCACTCTCCTTCGACTCCATCCCGGCCGTCGTTGACGGAATCGACGACGCAGTCAGCCGTGCCTACACGGCATGGCCCGACCGACTCTATCTTGTGGATCGGGACGGCAAGCTTGCCTACATCAGCGGCCGCGGCCCCTTCGGGTTCAAGCCGGAGGAGCTGAGCAATGCCATCGAGAGAGAGCAGGCCAGGGAGAACGTTCGCTGACCCGCGCCGCTCCACTGAACGTGCTCGAGCCGCCGGCGGCCGCCCGGCTCGTCACGCTGTGTCTAGTCGCGCTCGTCCAAGGGCGCGACGCCTAGAGGCCGAGCATGAACGACGCAGCTGACGCACGGGCGTCCGACGACGACAAGCGAGGCCGCATCGATCCGGGGAATCTCGCGATGCAGCTGGCGTTGGCGCTGTTCGTTGTCTTCGTCATCATCGTCACGCTCGCGCTGTTCTACCGAGAAGCGGTCCTCGTCTGGAGTAGGCGCTTCGTTGAGGTTCTGGGCGGCCCCGGCATCTTCCTCGCCCTGCTACTGGCCGACGCCTTTCCCATTCCCCTTCCCCACCCCGCGTTTCTCACCTTCGGACTGCTCGGCGGCCTCGGCTTTTGGACCACTGCGGCGTGGAGCAGCGTGGGCAGCATCTGCGGGGCCGTCATCGGCTTCTTCGTGGGGCGGTGGATCGCAACCACGCGCCTGTACGCCATCATCATCGACAGACTCGGCGCACAGGGCCACGACATCGTCAGCCGCTACGGCATGCTCGGGCTCGGCCTCAGCACGATCACCCCGATCCCGTTCGGTCCATGCTGCTGGGCCGTCGGTGCGCTGGGGAAGCGGTTTTGGGTCTTTCTCCTCGTGATTCAGATGCGCTGGTTGGAGATGATCGGGCATCTGTGGCTCATCGAGGCAGGGTTCCTCGGCGGGTCTCGATGATCTTGAGCGTGTCCACCCGGCGAGAGCGGACAGTAGCAAGAAGAGACCTCCGCTGGCGGACGGCGCCTGATCGATGAAGGCGCGGCACAGCGACAGAATCAATCGGCGCTGGCAGCGACTAGGTCTTCGCTCAGATGCACATGCCAGGGATGCTGCTTGTCAGCGGCTATGGCTTTGATCGCGGCGCGCATCTGTTCGAGGATCGGTACCGACGCGTGGTCATAGACGTCGCCCTGCAGCAATCGCGTCAGCTGGCGCTGCGTCTCGGGCCGCGCAATCAGATCGAGGAACAATGGCGGCAGCTGGTAGTAGAGCACGATGAACTCACGCCAAATGTCGACGCCGGTGCGCACCACGCGTTCGTACTCCACGAAGGCGTCCGCACTCACGTCGTTGAGCGCCAGCGCGCGGATGATCGCATCGGCCGCACGCTTGGCCGATTCCATCGCGACGCTGACGCCGGAGGAGAAGATCGGGTCCACGAAACGCGCAGCGTCACCCACGAGTACCCAACCGTTGCCGGCGAGACGCTCCATCACATAGCTGTAATTGCCTTCGCGGGAGAACTCGTGCAGAGGACGGGCGGCTGCCGTCCGACGCGCCAGCAACGGATGGCTAGCAATGTGCCGAGCGAAAAACTGGTCCACTGGTTCGTTGCTCTTGGTGAAATGAGCACCTTTGGTGACGATGCCGATGGAGGTGACGGTTGGGTTAATCGGAATCAACCAGACCCACGCCCGCGGCATGGGCAGCACGTGGAGGTGAATGTAGTCCGACGTTTCCGCGGGGCCACGGTCCACGCCCTCGAACCAGTTGTGCACGGCAAATTGATCGAACAGCGCATCGTGGCGTTTGAGCCGGAGTTGCGATCCGAGCACCGTGTGACGTCCCGAGGCATCCACCACGAGTTTGCAGCGCAGTAGGCGCTCTGCACCATTCTGTCTGACGCGCACGCCAGTGGCGGCACCGTCGGGACCGAATTCGATGCGCTCGACCCGCGCGCCTTCGAGGACCCGCGAACCTTGCCGCGCAGCATGCTGGAGCAAGAGTTGGTCGAAGCGGCCACGGTCGACGTGATAGGTATAGTCTTGCGTCAGGCCGAGCTCGGGAATCTCGCGGAAGCGAATCACATATTCGCGCTGATCGTTCCAGTGCGTCCACAGCGCGCCATGCTTGCGCACGAACGGCTCGCGCTCCATCACAGGGAGGAAATCGATCTCCTGGAAGATGCGGGTCGTCGAGCAGACGAGCGATTCGCCCACATGTCGCCGAGGATGCACGGCCTGGTCGAGGAGCATGTGACTGATGCCAGCTCGCGCCAGGTAGGCCCCGAGGGTCGACCCCGCCGGGCCGCCGCCGATCACGATCACCCGCGCATCCAGCGGCACGCCGTGCTTCGTCCCCGTGACCGGCATCGTGGATGGCTCGCCGGACTCTGCAGACGGCGGCGGAGCACGATGGACGTCGCTGGAAGCGCTGCCCGCGTCGCCCACGCGCAGGCTGACGCCGATCGTCGCGAAGATGCGGTCGCGGACGGCCAGATAGTCGGCTGCGTCCAGGTCACGCGGTCGCTGCAAATTGACCGGAATGGCGGTCTGAATGATCGCGGGCCTTTGGGTCATGACCAGGACACGATCGGCGAGTTGGACGGCTTCCTCGATGTCGTGCGTCACGAAGAGGATGGTCTTCTTCTCACGTTGCCAGATCCGAGTGAGATCCGCGCGCATTTTCAATCGAGTGATAAAGTCGAGCGCGCCAAACGGTTCGTCCATGTAGATGATGTCGGGATTGGCAGCCAAGGCGCGTGCAATTTCGGCGCGCTGGCGCATGCCGCCGGACAACTCACGCGGATAGGCGCGTTCAAATCCGCGCAGGCCGACCATCTCAATGTAGTGGGCAACTATCTCCCGGCGCTCACTCGCGCTCTTGCCCAACACTCCGAACCCGACATTGTCGTCCACCGTCAGCCACGGAAACACGCCGTTTTCCTGAAAGACAAAGATGCGGCGCGGGTCGGGACCGCGGACCGGCTGCCCTTGCACCACGACAGCGCCGCGTGTCGGCGACAAAAAACCCGCAATTATGTTGAGCAGCGTCGATTTGCCGCAGCCCGACGGACCGACGATGCACACGAATTCGCCTGCCTCCACATCGAGGTTGATGCGATCGAGAACGTGGATGCTGTCCCCCTGCCGCTTGGCAGGAAAACTCATCCAGAGGTCACGAACTGAGACCGCGTGGCGAGGTTTGCTCATGGAAGCAATCTGGCGAGACGGGCGGCCCTACTCGCTATTGGGCATACCCCCATCGAACCTCATCGAGTCGTTCGAGACGGCGGACCAGTAAATCCAGCACCAGACCTATGAGGCCGATCATGGCCATGCCGGCGACAACGAGATCGTAACGCTTACCGGCATTGCGCGCGTCGATGATCAGATAGCCGAGGCCCGAGTCCACTGCGATCATTTCCGCGGCGACCACAACGAGCCAGGCCACGCCTAGCGCGATCCGGATACCAGTGATGATCTGGGGCAGCGCGGCGGGCAGGATGACGCGGCGGAAAAGAGGCAGCCCTTTCAATCCGAAATTCTGCGCTGCGCGCAGGTACACCGGCTGCATGTTCTTGACGGCGGCGATGGCGGACACGGTGATTGGGAAGACGCTCGCCAGAAAAATCAGAAAGATCGGCGCCGCATCGGAGACCCCGAACCAGAGGATGGCCACGGGAATCCATGCGATGGGCGAGATCGGGCGCAACATCTGGATCATCGGGTTGAACGCGTAGAAGGCGCGCGCATACCAGCCGACCAGCAAGCCGAACGGCACGCCGACGAGAACCGCGCAGCTGAAGCCCCAGGTGACGCGGTAGAGTGACGCCACGACGTACTTGACCAGGAGCCCCTTGTAGATCAGCTCGCCGATTCCCCGCATGACTTCAAATGGCGTGGGGAAAATATCGCTGCCCGAAAGGAGCACCAAGCCGTGCCAGATGGCGAGAAACGTCACCGCGACGCCCAGCGGCAGGACGAATGCGGCAAGCGAGATCTGACGCGTGGCCATCGCGGCGGAGGTCTCATCGAATTCCGTTGGCGAGGCCATGCGCGCTCAATTCTCGGCTTCAAAAGCGTACGCTTGCACCATCGCCGGGTCAGGTGCGAACGAATCGTCCACGTAGTCGTCGAAGTGTGCCGTGCCCTCCAGAATCCCGGCTTCGACCGCGAGTTGCTCGATCTCTTCGAAATCTTTCCGGAGTGGCTTGAGACGGCTGTAGGTGACGCGGTCTGGCGGTTTGCTCAGAACGTAGGTGAGGAGGCGCGGATCCTGATGGTAATAGTACTTGCTGACGAATTGCGCGGCTTCCATGCGATGGTCGATGTTTTGGTCAATCCACTTGCCGCTCTTGGCGATGCCGTTGACGAGTCGCTGAATTTCCTCACGATTGCCTCGGATGGTGTCCTCGCTCACGGCCAGCACGCACGAAATGAACCCCGGCCAGACATCTTTGGCCTGAAATAAGACGCGCCCATAGCCGTCGAGCTCCGCTTGACCCATGAATGGTTCGCCCGACGTAATCGCGTCTACGGACCTTGAGTACAGCGCCGCAGGCATGTCAGGCGGCGGCATCTCGACGATCTTGATATCGTCGAGCGCCATTCCGACCTTCTTCAGCTCGCGGTAGAGAATGAGGCGCTGGTTGGCATACCGTCCCGGCACCGCGACCGTCTTGCCGTTCAGATCCTGGGTGCGAAATATGTGCGAGTCTTTGTGCACGACGACCGCCGAGCCGTCCCGGTGTCCGAGATGAACGATTTTGATCGGCACGCCTTGTTCGCGTAGCGCCATCGCCATCGGCGCGAGGATGAACGTCGCCCGCGTGTAGCCAGCGAGGTAGGCTTCCTTCAATTCCGGAAAGCCGTTGAAACGCACCGGCTCGAAGAAGCTCTCACCGTCCAGTTGCTTGTTGATAAAATCGGTGACCGGACAGGTGAGGTGA
>Ga0187892_10011774_pt1 | contig 10598 bp, 8 predicted proteins | sample MA1701073metaG_FD_139345 | JGI IMG/M metagenome (GOLD analysis project Ga0187892, IMG submission 139345) | Bio-ooze microbial communities from a basaltic lava cave in the Kipuka Kanohina Cave System on the Island of Hawaii, USA - MA170107-3 metaG ...
ACGGCGACGGCACGGACACGGTCGGCGTCTTCGATTCCGCGACGGCCGGGTGGTTCCTGAAGAACGGCTTCACGGGCGGCCCGGCCGACCTCGCCTTCGTCTACGGCGCGCCGGGCGCCGTCGGCATCGTGGGCGACTGGAACGGCCAATGCGCGTCCTGCGCTTTCCGAAGGGGCGGCAGGAGCCGGTTTCTCACCGGCCGGCGACGAAGCCCCGATACCAGTCCCGGACCGCGTCCTCGTCCACGCGTCCCGCCGTCAGCAAGGCGTGAAGGCGCTCGTACTCCTTGCGGGCGCGAGAGCGAGGGTTAACGCTCTCCGAGAACCTCCCGAAGAAACGCGTCCACCGCGAGAACGCGCACCTCGTGGTGGGGCAGGATCAGCGCTTCAACGGTTTCGGTGACGGCAGGACCGTTTCCGCGGCCAGCTCGGCGGGGTCCGCCGTCTCGGGAAGGTCTCCCGCGAGGAAGTCGTGCCAGCCGTGGGAGCGGAAGTCGCGCTGAAGCTTGCCCGTCCGGGCGTAGGAAGTAACGACTTGCGCGAGCCGGACCCGGAGGGCGGCCGGTGTCATGCCGTCGGGAAAAGAGCGCCAAGGTCCTCCTTCGCGGCTTCAACGCTCCGGATGGCCGTGGCGTACTCGTCGTCGCTCATCGTGTCGAGAGCGATCGGAAGCTCCTCACCGTCGCGCGTCGCCTGCCATGAGCGGGAGAAGTCGTGAGTGTCGGCGGTCAACTGGGCCGTGGACCGGGCCTCGACCCAAGTAACGGCTTTCGTCACTGCTTCTGCGGCCGGAGCCTCATCGAGCCGGTAGCGGCTGCTCTCGGGCCCCGGACGGTAGCGCGAGGCGGCGTACGGACCGACCAGGGCGCGTTCGGCGAGAACCGCCCGCTCGGATTCAAGCTCCTGGAGGAGGGCATCCCCTTCGTCCACGCCGGGCCCGTACGGCATGTGAACGAGCGGCCACGGAGTGAGCGCCCGCCCATGGTCACGCAGATAGATGACGTGGGCCGCGTAGAACGCCTTGTACAGCCGGGCCCGTCCCAGGATGCCGTCGCTCCCGGCCCGGACGATGAACACGAGGAGGGACTTCGCGCGCTGCCGGTCGTGCTCAGTCCGTGGGGGGTGCATGGCGGTTTCCATTGGAGGATGAAGGATGCTGCCCGCTCACAGCCCGGTCAAGGGGCGCCCCGACTCGGCACTCGGCTTGTGACGGGCCGGTATCCCGGAAGACATGTCGCACTGCGCGGCGCATCAAGGGACGCCGGGACGAGCCTCTACCCCGTGTCGGCTGCGGAGTCGGGCTCTTCCTTCGAGGCGCCATAGGCGATCTTCGATGCGGCCCGGGTTGCAGCGTCGAGGTCGCCGTGGGTGTAGCGGGCACTGGCCCGATCCCCGACCGATCGCGGGGCCCGCTCCCATGCCCGCCGTAGCTCCCGAGAATCGACGGAGAAGACCCGCGCGGTCGCCGGGGCCTTGGAGGCGGAAGCGGCCTTCCACGAGCGGAGCGCCGTCGCGAGGACCGCGGTCAACGGAACGGGCCTGAACGCTTTCCCTTTCGTGGGACCGCCATCCTCCCCGCGCTCGATTGAAACGAGCTTCCGCTCGAAGTTGATGTCCCGCCATTGGAGTCCCAGAAGCTCGCCCCGGCGGGCGCCGGTATGCAGCGCCGCGAGGAGGAGTGGGGAGAGCCAGCGGGCATCCTCAACGGTCGCGGCCGCACGTAGGAGTGCATCGGCTTCTTTCTCGGAGAGGAAGCGACCGGGGCTCTCGGCGCGGGGCACCCGCGGGAGCTTGGGGACTTCGCGGAGATAGCCCCAGGACACGGCGGCATGGAGGAGCGTCCGCAGTACATCGCGGGCAACGGAGAGGGCGCCCGGGAGCTTCGCGTGCTCCGCCGCGAACCGCTCCAGCTCGGCAGCGTCGATTCGATCAACCGTCCAGGTGCCCCATCAAGGTTCGATGCGCACTCGCCATTCCCTCGCGTATCGGCCAAGCGTCTGCGGCCGGAGAGTCGGTCCCCGATCGCGCTCAAAGCGGCGCCAGACCTCCAGGAGCGAAGTGCTCTCGATTGGGCGATGTCCCAGTATGCGCCCCTCCTCCAGCTTGGCGAGCCGAAGGTCCAGGAGGCGCCGCGCCTCGGGCCTCACGTCGGTGGGAGCCTTCTCTCTGATCCGTGCCCCCGGGAGCGGGCACTGACTAATAGGACTCCGAAACTGCGGCGCTCAGGCAACAGCAGGGCAACAAGCCCCATACCGAACAACACAAACATTGCGCGCAGAATGGGTTAAGCCCCCGCGGCCGGGTTGTTCCCACACCGCGGGCGCTCTCCCGTCTTCTCCCCGATCACGCCCTCCGGCAGAGGTTCCCGCCCGGACGCTCGTCAACGCTCCCTTGCGGAGCGCCCTGGCGCCCAGGCCCGGACGTCGCGCGGCGGACCGGCATCGATGGCTCACCGGGCGGCGCAGCGAACAGCGCCCGCTCACGGAGTCCCACCAGGAACCCCTTCATGGCGTTCATGCTCAACGCACCTCGAACGTCGACGAGCCGGTGGCCCAGCCGCCCGTCGTCAGACTCCAGACTTCCACATCGATGACGTGCGGACCCGGCGCGGGCCAGCGCACCGGAAGCACCCACGTCTCTTCCATCGTCCCCCGGACCGCCGCGGCGACGGACGGGAACACCGCCGTCACGTCGTGCCCGTCGACGCGGATGCGCCCGCCGTAGCGACGGAACCCGGTCCCCAGGCGCGGCGGGATCGCGCCGCGGACCATGATCCGGATCACCATCGGGTTCGACGTGACCCCCTGAGGCTCCACGATCACGTGCAGGTCCGGGTCCACGGCGCGGCGCGCCGCCGACAGCTCCAGGGTGTGCCCCCACCGCGAGAGCCAGCCCAGGTTCTTCGACTCGGTCCCCGGGAAAGCGATCGGCCGCATCGTGATCGCCGACCAGCTCGCCGGATCGGCACGGTTCACGCGGTCGGCAAACCCCTTCTGCCACCATCGCCAGAGGTCCCCCCCGTAGCGCTCGGCCGCGTCCAGGTACCGTCCGTCCCCCGTGGCCAGCCAGGTCAACGCCAGCCCGTCCAGAAAATGGGCGAGGTGGGTGCGCTGCGGAGAGTCGTTCCGCTCGCCGTTGGCCGACCAGTGGTACCAGGCCGCGTAGGGCCGGTAGCTTCCCGGCGTCCCGTCCCCCCCCAGCACCGGTCCACCAGCGTTCTCGTTCGAGATCAGCCAGTCGGCCGTGCGCCGCATCTGAGCCAGCGCCACCTCATCGCGCCCCCCGGTCGCGAAGAAGTACCGACCCACCCCGCCCAGGAAGATTCCGAACTGCCAGGGATCGCAGTGGCCGTCCGACTCGACCAGGTACCCGGAGGTGGGCCCGACGGTCTCCAGGTTCCGGAACCCCACGATCAGGTTCCGCGCGATCGTCGCCAGGGACTCGTCCCCGAAGGCCTCGTAGAGCTGGCTGAGCCCCACCAGGCTCCACCCCGCCAGCCGCGCCTCCGGGCCGACCCCGTAGGAAGGCCCGCCGTACCGGACCCAGTGGCCCCGATAGAAGTCCGCCACCTCGAGCGCGGCCTCCTTGGCGACCGGGTCTCCGGTGATCAGGTGGTGCAGGAGCAGCCCTCCGACCCACGTATGGCTCGTGGTCGGCGGCACCGTGACCTCGCCGTGGCGCTGGCCCTTCTCGAATCGCTGACCGCCGTTCGCGTAGGGCACGTCCGCCGTCGTGTGGTACTGGTCCCAGTCGGCGCGATGGCGCGCCATCTCCCGGCCCAGGTCGAGGAGCGGCCGCTCTCCGGTCCGGAGGTAGTGGAGCAACAGGCTGTAGGCCCAGTCATAGTGGCCGGAGGACCATCCATCCGCCCACGGGATGTCTCCGAAGTTCGCCCATCCGTAGAACTGGAGGCCGCCGTAGGCGCCGCCGCGGCGGCGATAGTACGGGAGGGACATCACCCCGATCGTCGGAACGGGATCCGCCTCGGCCGGGTTCCACTTCATGGACTGGAACCGCTCGAAGCGATGCAGCGCGGCCCCCAGCTCCGACGGGAACGAGGAGGACCGCCAGTCCCGCTCCTCGATCATGTGATCGACGGCCCCGCTCCGGGCGTTCCAGTAAGGCGGCGCCAGGGCCATCAGCGGCCCGTGGAACGCCATCACGCGACGGACCACGCCGGCTTCCTCGGCGTTCCCGGTGTGGAAGTAGTAGAGGACCTCGTGGGTCTTCTGGCGCCCGCCCGCGAACGTGTAGTCCTGCTCGGCTCCGGCGGGAACCGGGACGTGCTGGTAGTAGCCCGATTCGGTGTAGGTCCCGAACTCGGGCCACAGAGACACGACCAGGTGACCGGCCCCCGAGGCGTAGAGCGCCTTGGGGAAGTTCTGCCAGGACTGGAGCACCGCGGCCGCGACTCCGAAGCCCCCGCCGCTCACATCCACGAAGCCCGGATCGCGCCCGGTGTCGAACCCCTCGCCCCCGTCCTGGAAGAGCACGTTCTGGTCGCCGTCCACGATCCGGCGGACGAAGTTGTCCTCGATGTTGTAGTTCTGGTCCGAGACGTACGAGCTCGAGTCCGAACCCACCATGTCCTGTTCGAGCCCCCGGACCTCCCCGCCTCCGAGCGTGAACGAATGGTCCATGAAGGAGACGGTGAGGTTGCCGGAGAGCTGGGCCTGGAGTCCCAGGTGCATCTCGCGGAAGTGCGGAAAGGCGGCCGGTTGATTGCGGAGGTAGCCGTAGGAATCCGGATTGCGGAGCGTGTAGGCCACCTTCACGAAGGGCTTGCCGGCCCAGGCGGTGATGCGGGCCACGTAGCGCAGGAGGTCCCCCTGCGGGCCGTGGTGGGTCCCCTCCACCTTCACGACCGCGCGGAGCGCCCCCGCCTCCTCCACCGAGACCAGGCAGGGAGCGAGAGCGGAGCAGTGCGTGCTGTTCCGGTACTCGGTCAGCACCGCGCCGGTCCCGTCGCTGGCCTGGATCATCGCCCGCCCCTGCAGGTAGACCTGATCGAACAGTCGCCAGCCGTCGCGCCCCACCGCGAACTGCATCGGGCCGGTGGAGACCGAGACTCCGCCGGGCCCGTCCGCGATCAACAGGTCCTCGGGCTCGGCCGGGCCGCTCCCCGTGTCGCGCAGCGAATAGACCACGCGCGCGCCGGCCGGGACGTCGGCCTGGAAATCAACGAGCAGCCACTTGATCGGGCGTCCGTGGTCGGAGGGGACGCCCCGCCAGCGCGACAGCACGCGGAACTGCGCGGGGACCTCGCGTCCCTCGGGATCGAAGATGCCGAGCCTCGCGGTGTCCAGGAGGCCGAGCGCCTCCGGCAGCGGGATTCCCGACGTTACCGGCTCCTGGTGCCGGGCGACCCCGGAAGTCTCATCGACGGCCAGGGGTAGGTTCAGGCTGCCTCCCCAGGCGGCCCCCCCGATCGCCAGCACGGCCACGACGTACCCCAACCAATTGCGCCGCATGGATTTGGTTCCCCTTTCCCAGGTCGTCCGGCTCCCGTTGTCACGGCCGCCCGCCGAACCCGCTGTTACGCCCCGGAGTCCCTACGCACAAAGACCAAGCTTGTATAAAGTGCATAAAATATACGCGTACGGTGGGGTTTGTCAAAAAGGCGCGTTGGAGCGGTCAGGAGCGGAGGGGCCGGACCCCGACGGTTCGGCCGGCGGGAAGCGGCGGCCGGAAGGCTCTCAGAAGGCCCGCTCGAGAGAGAGCAGGCGGTAGGCGGTGCGGCCCTGCGGGAGCTGGACCTCGACCTCGGTCCCCTCGGTCCGGCCGAGGAGGCCCAGCGCGAGCGGCGCCGTGTACGGCACCACCCCCTTCTCGGGATCGGCGTCCCACGGCCCCAGGATCGTGTAGGACTCCTCCCGGTCGAGCGCGAGGTTGACGAGCCGGACCCGCGTGCCGGGCGCCACGACGCCGGCGGGCAGGTCCTGCTCCTCGATCAGGCGGGCCTTGTCCAGCTCCGCCTTCATCTCCTCCGCCTTGCGGGTGAGATGCCCCTGCTCCTCGATGGCCGCGGTCCACTCGGCGTTCTCGGAGAGATCGCCGTGCGAGGCGGCCACCCCGATCGCGCGGCTGTTCTCGGGGATCTTCACGTTGACCAGGTGGTCGAACTCGGCCTTCTTCCGCTCGAGCGCGCCGCGGGAGACGAAGATGAACGGCGTCTCCCAGAAGGGCTTCTCGTCTCCCTTCCGGAGCTCCGGATGCACGCGCCCCGCCGCCACCCGCAGGTACTCCACCTCGGCGAATACCCCCACCAGGACCGCCGCCCGGGCCAGGAGGCCCGAGGCCTCGTCCTTCGTCGTGCCCTGGAAGGCGGGATCGACCACCTCGCGCCGCCGGTCCACGAGCATCTCGCGGAGCTTGCCAAAGTGTCGCTTGGCGGCCAGCGCGGCCTCGCCGGTAGCGCGGGTGCGCCCGACGCCGTCGAGCAGATGGAGCATGCGCTCGAGGAGCTGGAAGCGGTTGGGCAGGTCCGGGAGGTCCTGGTAGTGCCCCTCCACCAGGTCCTTCGCGAGGATCAGGAAGGCCTCCGGCTTGTCCCGGTTCGTCGAGCAGATGTTCCGGAAGACCTGCGTGACCAGCGCCGACTGACCCGCGGAGCGGAGCTCCTGCACGGTCGCGTCCCAGAGGTCCGAAACGCCGGCCTCGAGGAGCGCGGCGTAGAGATCGACCCATTCGACCGGGTGGTCCTCGCGTGCGATGCGCAGGAGGCGCTTGCGATAGTCATTGACCTCCATGCCGGCCAGCACGTGGACCAGGAAGCCCCGGAAGCGCCCCTCGGCCCGCGCGCGTTCCGCCAGCGTGCGCACGAGGCCCCGCACCTCCTCGGACTCCTTGGGGTCGCTCCCCCGCCCGGCCGACTCCTCGAGGAAGCAGAGCGCCTCGATCAGCCCGCCGGGATCCTTCTCCAGGAAGCGCTCCCGGCCCTCGGCGACGCGGGCCGCCACCGCATCCCGCACCTCCTTGAGACCGGTGTCGTCATGACTCTGCTTGAGGAAGGCGCGCGCGATCCGCGCGGCCACGGCCGCGTCGGGCGCGGCCGCGATCCGGGCGTGCGTCTCCTCCGCATAGGTGAGCGGCCGCTCGCGCAGCGTGAACCGGGCCTTGGCCCCCTCCCCCTTCACCTCGATGAACGGGTCGTTGAGCGCGGCGCGCCGCGCCTTGCCCCACCAGCGGGTCCATTCGTCCGCGGGGATCACCGAACCGGCCAGGTCGTTCTTGCACTCGCCCGCGGTCGCCTTGCCCTTACGGGCCTTGAGCGCCAGCTTGAGCAGCTCGAGCGGACGCTTCGCGGCCATCTCCCGCAGCCGGTCCATCGCGGAGTACTTGAGCGCGGTCAGATGATCGGGCTCCAGGATCTTGAGGAAGCTCCGGGCCCCGTCGACCGGGAAGAGGTGCCCCTTCTCCTGCTCGAAGTCGACCACGATCTCGCCGGTCGCGTCGTCCACCGAGACCACCTGGCCCACGCCCCAGCCGGCCTCGTGGACGACGAAGCGCCCGGGTCCCAGCGAGAGGAAGTCGTCGAGCCGCCGCAGCGCCTCGTCCGGGTCCCTCGTCCCGACGACCCCCGAGAGCTTCAGGAAGACCTCGAGCCCGGGCCGGCCCTTGTGCGCCTGTCGCAGGCATTCGATCAGCCGCGTGCGCAACGCGGCGCCGCCGCGCTTCCACGATGCGAGCCGGCGGAGCGCCGGCAACAGGTCGGCCAGCCGCCCCTTACCCTCGAAATCCTGGGCGAGCAGGTTGATGAGCGTCTCCGCCCGCGAGTACTCCCCTTGAGCCGCCAGACGATCGAGCGCCTCGGTGAAGATCCTGGGATCCGGGGCGCCGGCCTCGAGCGCGGCCATCCAGGCCTCTTCCAGGGCATCGAAGCTGCGTTCCGCCGCCAGTTGCACGAGGCTGGTCGCCGTCTGTTGCTCCATGAACACCTTTCCGCTGGGAAAAAGAAAAGAAGTATGACCGTGCCACGGGGGGATGTCGAGAGTCGCGGCGCCCGGCACGCCCGGCCGGTCGTCCGCGCCCCGGTTCCTGGGGACAGGCCCGGTCTGCTACGCTCCCCCACTCGATGCCCTGGACGCGCCGCGCCGCCGCCCTCGCGCTAAGCGGACTCCTGGTCTCCTCGCTGGTCTGGAGCCTGCTCGAGGAGAGCGCCACTTCCGACGAGCCGGTGCATCTCGCCGACGGCTATCGGTCCCTGGTGACCGGCGACTACTCGCTCAACCTGGAGCATCCCCCCTTCCTCAAGCAGCTCGCCGCGCTTCCGCTCCTGCCGCTCCGCCCCCGCCTCCCTGAAATCCCGCGCCTCGCGGCGGGCGTCGATCCGCAGTGGGAGCATGCACGCCGCTTCCTGTTCGAGGCGAACCCGGGCGCGGCCGGACGCCTCCTCGCGCTCGGCCGGCTTCCCACGGTCCTCCTCTCGCTCCTTCTGGCGTTCCTCCTCTTCCGTTTCGCCGACCGCCTCTTCGGCCCGCCCGCGGGTCTCCTCGCGCTCGCGCTCCACGCCCTCGAACCCAACCTGCTCGCGCACTCGCGCTACATCACCACGGATCTCGGCCTGACCTTCTTCCTCGCGGCCACCGTCTTCGCCTTCTGGTGGTGCGCCCGCCGCCCGACCCCGCTCCGCGTCGCCGCGCTGGCGGGAGCCGCGGCGCTCGCGGCCGCGAGCAAGTACTCGGTCGTGTACCTGCCGCCGGTCCTGGGCGCCCTCGTGCTGCTCCGGACGCTCCAGGCTCCGCGCGGCCGTCGCGGCGCGGCGTTCGCCCGGCCGGCGGCGTGCGCGCTCGTGGCCTGCGGCGCCGCGCTCCTCTCGGCGCTCTTCTGCCGCGGGCTCGCGTTCGACTGGGAAGCGTGCCGCCTCGGGTTCCAGAAGGCCACGGCCTCCCACCATCCCGGATACCTGAAGTTCCTCGCGGGCCGGTCGTCCGTGCACCCCTTCCCCCACTACTACTTCGCCGCTTTCGCGCTCAAGACGCCGGTGCCGCTGCTCCTGCTCCTGGGACTGGGCCTCGTCCAGCTCGTCCGGCACCGGCTGCCGGCGGGGCCGGGCCTCTTCCTGCTGGCCCCGCCCGTCGTGATCTTCGGGCTCTCGCTCGCGGCCCCCTACAACATCGGCTATCGCCACGTTCTCCCCGCCGTCCCGTTCCTGGTTCTCTTCGCGGCCGGCGCGCTCCGGACGCTGGGCGGGCGCGCGGCCCGGGTGGCGGGCGCCGCGGTCCTGGGGTGGCTCCTCTGGAGCTGGATCTGGATCGCGCCGCACTTCCTCGCGTTCTTCAACGAGCTCGCGGGGGGCCCCGCGCGCGGGATCGAGTGGCTGGACGACTCCAACGTCGATTGGGGGCAGGCGCTCCCCTCGCTGAAGAAGTGGATGGACCGGTCCCAGGTACCCGAGGTCCGGCTGCTCTACCTCGGGAACGACGACCCGGCCCGGTTCGGCATCCGTCACGAGCCGCTGGCGATCCCGTACGAGCTGCTCCAGGCGCGGAGCGGCGTCTACGCGATGAGCGCGCACCTGCTCCGGCGGATCCAGCTCGTGCTCGACCACGAGTTCGGGGTCCGGTTCGACTGGTTCACCCGGTTCCGGCCCGTGGCGCGTCCCGGGCACGCGATCTGGGTCTATCGGATCCTGGTCCTCGACGAAGGGGAGCATCCGCCCGAGGGCTTCGAGGGCACGGTCCTGCCCAAGGCGTCCTGGTGCGCGGAGGTCGAGGCCCGCTACCAGGAGGCCATGAACCGGAACCCGCGAGACCTCTCGTTCCCCTTCTGGCTCGCGCGCTTTCGCGACCGGATGGGGCAGGGCGATCGCGCGCTCGACCTCCTGGCCGGGGTGGCCGACGCCGCGCACCGCGCCGCGCTGACGCCCGCGCAAGCCCCGATCCTCCCGCACGTCTACGCGGAGCTGATCTCGAAGCACCTGGAGCGCGGGAGCATCGACGAGGCGCGCCGGTGGCGCCGCGCGGCGGCCGCCGCGGGCGTCGTGCCGCCCCTCCCGCCCGAGGTCGAGCGGCGGCTCCGGTAGAATCCCGCGCCATGGCCCACATCCGGACCATCGGACCCGACGAGGCGAGCGGCCCGCTCCGGTCCCAGTACGACGCGGCCGTGCGCCGCGCCGGCCGGGTCTACCAGATCGTGCGGCTGATGAGCCTGAGTCCGGACGTCCTGGACGCCTCGATGAGGCTGTACCTCCAGGTGATGCACGGGCCCTCGGGGCTCTCGCGGGCGCTCCGTGAGATGGTGGCGGTCGTGGTGTCGAAGACCAACGGCTGCCATTACTGAGTGGAGGCGCACCTGCAGGACCTCCGGGTCGAGGTCCACGACGACGCGCTGGCGGAGGCCGTCCGGCGCGATTACCGCGCGGCGCCCGTGGACTCGGCGACGCGCGCCGCGCTCGCGTACGCCGAGAAGCTGACCCTCCGTCCAGCCGAGGTCGGCGTGGAGGACGTGGCCGCGCTCCGGCGGCACGGCTGGTCCGACCGGGACGTGCACGACCTCGCCCAGGCGGCCGCCTACTTCAACTACATCAACCGGATCGCGGACGGACTCGGCGTGGACCTGGAGCCGGACATGCCTCCTCGGGCCGGATGATCCCCCAGG
>Ga0187892_10011775_pt1 | contig 10597 bp, 10 predicted proteins | sample MA1701073metaG_FD_139345 | JGI IMG/M metagenome (GOLD analysis project Ga0187892, IMG submission 139345) | Bio-ooze microbial communities from a basaltic lava cave in the Kipuka Kanohina Cave System on the Island of Hawaii, USA - MA170107-3 metaG ...
CGAGGTCCCAGAGCGGCTCTCGGTCGAAGTGCACCTCATCCGCGGTGATGTCCACGTCGGGACCCTGGCGCGCACGCTGGCCGCCTCTGTCGTGAAGGGCGATGTGCACGTCGATGGCTGCGCGGGGATCGCGGCCCAGGTCACGAGCGGCGACATCAGCGTGCGTCGCTGTGCCGGTGACGCCGCCATCCATTCCACCCGGGGCGATGTCCAGCTGACCCAGGCGTCGGGCGATGCGGCCGTGACGACGCGGCGTGGTGATGTCTCCCTCCGGTCGGATCGAGGAGGCCGCGTGGCCATCAGCGCCATGCGTGGCGACATCTCGGTGCGCATCCGCGAGTTCGCCGCCGGTGGGTCCGCCGCGGTCAGGACACTGCACGGCGATGTGTCGGTGGCCGTGCCGGCCTCCGCGCGGTGCCGGTTCGACGCGTCCACACTCTCGGGCGACGTCCGCAGCAGCCTGCCGCTAAAGGAGGTTGTGGCGGATCGGCGCCGGCTGAGCGGCGTCCTGAACACGCCGGATGTCGAGGTCGCCGTGAGCACGACGCACGGCGACGTCACCTTGTTGGCTCTGGAGGGCGAAGCCGCCGTCGCGCCCTAGGCGCCCTTCGCCTGTAGCAGCTTGACCATGTACCGCAGCTGGCCGACGTGATACGCCAGGTGCTCCGTGGCGTGGATGATGGCGTACGCTCGGGTCTCCTTCGCCGGCCCGCGGGTGCGTTGAAACTCCACTTCTGCCAGCAGGTCGGTCGCGGTCAACCGTTCTAGCACCTCGCGGCGCAGCGTCGCGGCGCGGGCTAGGTCGGCGAGGAGCGTCGCCTTCTCCACATGGTCGTGGCCAAATTCGGTCTCGCGTGTCCGGTGCGCGGGCCGCCCACCCGCGATCTCCCCGATCCAGTAGCGCTCCGAACCGGCAATATGCCGCAGCAGTATCCCTACAGTGTTCTGCAACCCCGGGACGCTCCTATTGATTTCGTCGTCGCTGAGCGGCGCGATGGCCTCGCGGACCTGCACGTGCAGGTCGTCCAGGGCGTGGGCGTGCGGCGCAACGTGTGGATCCATCGTCCCCTCCCTCAAGTCTGCTTCTCCACGATTACCAGCCCGTCAGGACACCATGTGTGCGCCGCGAATGGCGCACGAATGCCACTCAACGCGGCGGCGTCCGGCACAAACATCGCGATCCGGTTGGCCCCGGCGCCGCGCGCCCGTTCCGCGACGGCGCCGTAGAGCGCCTGCTGCTGCGCCCGGGGGCCGCACAGAAATGCGATCACCGCGGTCTGGCCGCGCAACGCGAACCCCACCACACCCTCGACGCGTTCACCCGAGCGGACGACCCGGTCACTTTTGATCAACCCGTGCAGCAGCTCGGGCACCAGGCGCCTGAACCGCCACCCCAACGGCACGAGCCCTCGCCACCCCGCCAGTGCCTCCGAGGTACTCAGCACGCGCACGATCGCCGGAACGTCGGTGGGCGCCGTGGGAGCCACCTGCGCATCGTAGGCGATGTCAATCGGACCGGCCTCGATCTCGGCGACCAGGACGTCGGCCCGCGTCGCTCGCAGATACCCCATGCGTTCGGCCACGGCCATCGCGGCATAGTCGCGTGCCGGCACCGCGGTGCGCACGGTGGCGGCGCCGTGCTGGCGCGCGACCCTCTCGGCTTCGGCGACCAGTTGCCGGCCCACGCCGCGGCCGCGCGTCGACGGGTGCACCCACAATCCTTCGAGCCAGGCCTCATCGCGGCCCACGATGATCACGTGCAGCGCGCCGTGCAGGACACCCCCCTCCTCCAGACGCACGCCCACACCGGGCTCCTCGGACCACTCCGCCCATTCAGCGGGAAGCGGCGCGTGACCGGGGCCGTGTGCGAGCGTCGGCGAGGGTTCTGAAATCGGCGCGATGACGGCCTTCACGGATCTCGGCCGGTGGGACTACTGCGGGGAGCCGCGCAGGCGCACCAGATCGGCGGCGAGCACGCGGGTGACAAACAAGGCGAACAACCCGGCGGTGATCTGCTTGAACGCCGAGACCACGGCGCGGCTGGCGCCCGCGGCCTCGAGTTGGGCCGCCGCCAGGTGGCCGCCGTCAAGGGGCAGGATCGGCAAGAGGTTCGCCAATCCGACGCCCAGGTTGATGTCGCCGGCGGCACGGACCAGCGCGCGGGGGCCGGCGCCGGCGGCGCGTATCAGCATTATCAACGCCGATGGGAGCCCGCCGACCTCTATCGGCCGGGTCTGGCCGGGAAGGGCCCCCGGGGCGGGGTGTGAGTGATCGCTCGCGAGGGGGCGCGCCATCTCGCGGAGCAGCAGACCGACGCCGATGTTCGCCAGCGGCCCGGCGAGCAGAACCGCGGCGCGACGGTTCGGCGGCAGACGCTCGATGTCGATCGCGGCAAACCCTCCGATCGGAATCGGGCGCAGCGTGACATCAATACCGCCGAGGCGGCCACGCGCGACGACCGGGCCGAAGCCGATCCCGACCTCCCGGACCATCCCACCGGCGCGGCGCGCGGCGACCGCGTGGGCCACCTCATGCAGCAGGACGGTGCCTCCCAGCACGCCCAGCGCCTGCGCCCACCGTATCCAGGCCACGCCGCTACTCCTTGGCGTCCCGGGCGGCGATGCGGGCCACGGCGGCCACTCGGTCTTTCTCCTCGAGCCGCTTGACCGCGACGCCCTGCGCCTGCCGGCCGTGTGAGGCAATCTCTTTCACGGTAAAGCGGTTGACGATGCCCGCCGCCGAGATCAGCAGCACCTCGTCGTCGTCGTCCACGGCGCGCACGGCGACCACCGGCCCGTTCTTCTTCGTGATCTTGATGTTGATGACGCCCATGCCGCCGCGGCTCTTGATCGGATACTGCGCGAACGGCGTGCGCTTTCCAAAGCCCCGCTCGGTGATCGTGAGCAGGGACTCGCCCTCGCTGCTATCGGCGATGCCGACAACGCGGTCACTGCCGCGCCGGCGAATCCCGATGACCCCACGCGCCGACCGGCCCATCTCGCGCACCTGGGCCGCCTTGAACCGAATCGCACGGCCGTCACGTGTGGCCAGGGCGATCTCGGTCTCCTTCTGAATGTAGCGGACGCCCACCAGCTCGTCGTCGCCGGCCAGCGTAATCGCAAAGATGCCCGCCCGCTTGGCGTTGACGAACTCCATCAAGCCCGTCTTCTTGACCATGCCGGCCCGCGTGGCCATGAACAGCCACCCGGCCTCCTCGAACGACCGCAGCGGGATGATCGCGTTGACACGCTCGCCCTGCGCCACCGTGATCAGGTTGACGACCGGCAGGCCCCGCGCCGTCCGGCCCGCTTCCGGCACCTCGTGTGCCTTGATGCGGTAGACCTTGCCGCGGGTGGTGAAGATGAGCAGGAACGCGTGGTTGCTCGTCACCGCGATGTGCTCGACGACGTCTTCCTCGCGCGTCGTCATCCCGGCTACCCCACGGCCGCCCCGCCGCTGGACCCGGTACGTTTCCAGCGGCTGGCGCTTGATGTAGGTGTTGCGCGTCAGGGTGATGACGACGTCGGTGTCGGGGATCAGGTCCTCGGCCTCGAACTCTTCGGCTTCCTTCCCGGTGATCTTCGTGCGCCGCTCGTCGGCATAGCGCTGCTTCATCACCAGCAGGTCATCCTTGATCGATGCCATGATCAGTCGGGGCCGCGGGGACGCGGCATCGGTCAGCATCTCCTTGTACCGGGCGATGTCTTTCAGGAGCGCCTTGTACTCGTCGTCGATCTTCTCGCGCTCCAGCGCCGTCAAACGCTGCAGCCGCAGCTCGAGAATCGCGTCGGCCTGCACCTCGGACAGCTCGAAGGTCTTCATCAAGCCCGCTCGCGCGGTGGGCACGTCCTTGGCCCTCTTGATCAATGCGATCACGTCGTCGAGGTGCTTGAGGGCAATCTTCAAGCCCTCAAGGATGTGCGCCCGCTGTTCGGCGCGCCGCATCTCGTAGCGCGTGCGGCGCACCACGACGTCGCGCCGGTGCGACAGGTAGTGCTCCAGCATATCCTTGAGGGTCAGCTGTTTCGGGGCGCCGGCCACGAGGGCCAGCAGGATGGCCCCAAAGGTCGTCTGCATCTGCGAGTGCTTGAACAACTGGTTGCGGACGATCTGCGGGTTGGCGTCCCGGCGCAACTCGATGACGACGCGGAGCCCACGCCGGTCGGACTCGTCGCGGAGGTCCGAGACGCCCTGAAGCTTCTTCAGACGCACGAGCTCCGCAATCCGCTGAATGAGGGCCGCCTTGCTGACCATGTAGGGAATCTCGGTGACCACGATGGCCACCCGACCGCCCCGCAACTCCTCAAACGCGGTCTTGGCCTGGACCGTGATGCTGCCCCGGCCGGTCGTGTACGCCGCCTGAATGCCCTCGCGCCCGAGCACGACCCCGCCGGTCGGGAAGTCGGGGCCCCGCACGATCTTTAGCAGTTCCTCGACCGCGGTCTTTGGGTGCTCGATCAGGAGGACCAGGGCATCGACGACCTCGCCCAGGTTGTGTGGCGGGATGTTGGTCGCCATGCCGACCGCGATACCGCTGGAGCCGTTCATCAATAAGTTCGGGAGGCGCGCGGGCAAGACGCCGGGTTCGTTCAGGCTCTCGTCGAAGTTGGGAGCAAAGTCCACGGTCTCTTTGTCCAGATCGGCCAGCAGCTCGGCCGCCACCGGTGCCAACCGTGCCTCGGTGTAGCGCATCGCGCCGGCGGGGTCGCTGTCGATGCTGCCAAAGTTCCCCTGGCCGTCCACGAGCGGGTAGCGGAACGACCACCCCTGCGCCATCCGGACCAGCGCATCATAGATCGGCACCTCGCCGTGGGGGTGGAGTTTGCCCATCACCTCGCCGACAATCCGCGCGCACTTGCGATGCGGTCCGTCGGGCCGCATGCTCAGCCCATCCATCCCGAACAAGACGCGGCGCTGCACAGGCTTTAGCCCATCGCGGACATCCGGCAGCGCCCGGCTGACGATCACGGACATCGCATAGTCGAGGTAGGAGGTCCGCATCTCCTCCTCGATCGGGCGCGGGACGATCCTCATCTCTTCTTCGGGGGCCATGGCGTCACTCATCGCCGTCGTGTCGTGCCGGTCGGGTGGCTAGACGTCCAGGTTCCGGACGTCGCGCGCGTACTGGATGATGAACTGCCGGCGCGGCTCGACCTCCTCGCCCATCAGCGTGCGGAACATTTCTTCGGCGGCCTCGGCGTCCTCGAGTTCAACGCGCAGCAGCGTCCGCGCGGCCGGATTCATCGTGGTCTCCCAGAGCTGCTCGGGGTTCATCTCCGACAACCCCTTGAACCGCTGGACTTCCGCGGCGGTGCCCTTCCGTCCAAGCTCCTTGAGGGTGACCTGCCGCTCTTCCTCGGTGACGGCGTAGCGGCGCTCCTTGCCGTTCTTGATCAGGTACAGCGGCGGCCGGGCGATGTACACCTTGCCGTGGACGATCAGGTCCCGCATGTACCGGTAGAAGAACGTCAGCAGCAGCGTGCGGATGTGGTTGCCGTCGACATCCGCGTCACACATGATGATGATCCGGTCGTACCGCCGTTTCTCGAGTGAAAACTCGTCACCCACGCTCGTGCCCAGGGCTGTAATGATCGCGCGGATCTCCTCGTGGGCGATCATCTTGTCCTGGCGCGCCTTCTCCACGTTGAGGATCTTGCCCTGAATGGGGAGAATCGCCTGAAACTGCCGGTCGCGCCCCTGCTTGGCGCTGCCGCCGGCCGACTCGCCCTCCACGATGAACAACTCGCACTGCTCGGGGTCACGCTCGACGCAGTCGGCGAGCTTCCCGGGTAACGTACCGACTTCCAGGGCTGTCTTGCGCCGCACGAGTTCGCGCGCCTGGCGGGCCGCCTCGCGCGCCCGCGCGGCCGTGAGCACCTTGGCCACGATCCGCTTGGCGTCCGGGGGGTGCGTGATCAGGTGCTCCAGCAGCGCTTCCGCGACCACCGACTCCACGATACCCTTGACCTCGGTGTTGCCCAGCTTGGTCTTGGTCTGGCCCTCGAACTGGGGCTCGGCCAGCTTGATGCTAAGCACCGCCGTCAGGCCCTCGCGCATATCCTCCCCTGTCAGCGCCGGATCGTTCTCCTTGACGAGCCCCACCCGTTTGGCGTGTTCGTTGATCGAGCGGGTGAGGGCGGACCGGAACCCCACGACATGCGTGCCGCCCTCGGTCGTGGGAATCGTGTTGACGTACGTCAGGACGTGCTCGACGTAGCTGTCGTTGTACTGCACTGCGACCTCGACCTCGACGCCGTCGCGCTCCTTCCTGGCGTAGATCACGTCGGAGAGCTTGCTCTTGGTCCGGTTGAGGGTGCCGACCAGCTCGCGGATGCCGCCGGCGTGCTTAATCGTCGCTTTGCGGTCCGCCCGCTCGTCGACGAGCCGGATCTCGAGGCCGGCGTTGAGGTACGCGATGTCCTCCAGCCGTTTGATGACGACGTCGAACGAAAACTCGCTGGCGGTCATGACCGCGCCGTCTGGTTTGAACGTCACTTTGGTGCCGGACGGCTGGGGAACGCCCCGTTCACTGCGCAGCGCTGCCTGCGCCTTGCCCCGCACGAAACGTTGGCGGTAGGTCCGGTCGTCCCGGTAGACCTCGACATCCAGCCATTCGGAGAGTGCGTTGACGACCGACACGCCGACACCGTGCAGCCCGCCGGAGATCCGGTATCCGCCACCGCCGAACTTGCCGCCCGCATGAAGGGTCGTCAAGACGACCTCGACGGCTGGCTTGCCGATCTTGGGGACGTTGTCGACCGGAATACCGCGACCGTCGTCCAGCACGGTCGCGCTGCCATCTTCGTGCAGGATGACGTCGATCCGCGTGCAGGCGCCAGCCAGGGCCTCGTCGACGGAGTTGTCCACCACCTCGTAGAGGAGGTGATGCAGCCCGTCCGGCCCGGTGCTGCCGATGTACATCGCCGGGCGACGGCGTACACCGTCCAGGCCTTCAAGGACCTGAATCTGCTGGGCCGTGTATCCTGGGGTCTCTGCCATGAAAGACACGCTCCGGGGGCCGTTCAAGCGGGGAGGCACGCCGCCTTCCGCGTGCCCCACCCGTCATTGTACCACTGGTTCGGGTGGGGTGTCAACGGTTGAAACCCGCGTCCTGACTACATCTCAGCCGTCGGACGCCTCCGAATTACGGCGGGCAAGGCCACCCGCCTGGCCACGGTTTCGGCAGCCAGGGAACTCAGGTGGAGCCCGCGGGTCGTCACGATCAGGGTGCGCCCGTGAGCCTTGGTTTCCGCGCCGACCGACGCCCTGGCGATCAGCGCCTTGCCGTCCGGCGCCGCGCCGAGTCGTGCCAGGTCGAGGACGGCGACCACCTCCCTGGCGTCCACGACCACGTCGCCACCCAGGTGAACCAACACCAGCTCACCGGCCCCGCCGCGACCGCCTCGTAGATTCTGCAACGCGCACCCGAGCGCGCGCGTCCGGCAGCCGGTGGCGCATGGCCGGCACGACTCGGGAAATGGCATCCTCACCGAGCGTCCGAACCATGGCCTTGACGATCCCCGGTCCCCGGAGGCGGATGTCCTGCGCAGCGGCCGCCGACGTGACCCCGACCACCAGCGTCCGTCCCCGCAGCGCGAGCGGTGCGCTGGCTGGTGCCAGAACCGGACCGACAAGCGCAGCCCAGGCCTCACGCACCGCGACCAGTCGGGCGGCCGGCGCAAGCCCCCATCGGCGCGCCGCCGCCCTGAGGATGTCGCGGACCGAGGTTACCACCCCGCCGGCACCAGGCGCTGCCCGAGCATCAAACCCACCAGGAGCCCAATGCCGATGACCAGGACCCATGCATACGCGATCAACGGGGCGCGCTCAGACTGTTTGCGCAGCTCCGTGAGCATGATCACGCGCGGGCGCGGGGCCACAGGTCGCGAGGATCGGCGGCTTCCGATCCAAGTCGGCAGCGCTGGCCCAACCCGGCGAGCCGAATGGGCTCCTCCCGGCGGCGCGGCCGGTGCGCTGGGCTCTGGTCGTGGCAGGGGCGCTTCAGGCACGCGTCGACTCCACCTCTGTGATCGTTCCTCCCCGGACGTGGCACACTCGGACCGCGCCCGCGCTCAACGCGGGCAGCGCCGTGGCTGTCAAGAGCACCTGCGCTTCTCCGTCCACGCGCAGGACCCGACGGCGCCGGTCGTCGTCGAGCTCGGCGATGGCGTCGTCCAGCAGCAGGACCGGCGGCCCGCCCAGGTCGACGCTCATGACGTCGCGCTCTGCGAGGCGTAGCGCCAGCATGACCGTGCGCCACTGCCCGACTGATCCCACGATCCGGAGCGGCATGCCGTCCAGCGTCAGCTCCAGGTCGTCGCGATGGGGCCCGGTCAGCGTCAACCCTCGCTTGAGTTCATCGGCTCGTCGCCGCACGAGTTGCGCCCTGCCCTCGGCCTCGCGCGCTTCGTCGGTGTCCCCCGACCACGCAGGGTGGTAGGCGACAGTGAGCCCACCACTCCCCCCGAGGCGCTCGAACCAGCCGCGGGCCGCGGGCGCCAGCCGGAGGGCGTAGTCGTGCCGACGGGCCGTGATGCGCGCCCCGAGCGTGACCATCTGCGCGTCCCACGCTTCCAGGCCCGCAGCCGCGGCCGTAGCGGTGTGCTGTCGCAGTTGTGCGTTCCGCTGCGTCACGACGCGGTGATACCGGTGCAGCGCGAAGTAATAGGACGGGCTCGTCTGCGCGAGGGCCCCATCCAGGAGCCGGCGCCGGCCCGCAGCGGATCCCCGCACCACCTCCAGGTCCCACGGAGCCGCGAGCACCACCGGCAGCCGACCGAGCACGCTCCCGCGCGGGGTCACCGCTCCATTCACCCGCATCTGCGCGCTCAGCCGGCCCGCGTCGACAGCGAGGGTCACTTCTATCTCTTCGTCGTGGCCCGGCCGGGTGATCCGCGCACGGACGCGGGCACTGTTGTCGCCGAAGCGTATGGCCTCGGCTTCGTGTGCCGTGCGGTGTGAGCGCCCTGTGGCAACCAGGTAGACGGCTTCGAGCAGGTTGGACTTGCCCTGTGCGTTGGGCCCGACCAGCGCCGTGGTCCCGGCCGCGAAGTCGAGCTCGGCCCGCTCGTAGTTACGGAACGCGCGGAGCCACAGGCGGCGCAGCCGGAGCATCAGTAGCCTCTTCAATCACCAGCGTTGGTCCTCCTTGCACGGCCACCAGGTCGCCTGCGGTCAGACGGCGGCCCCGACGCTGTTCCAGTACACCGTTCACGAGCACGCGCCGGGCTGCGATCAGGGTCTTGGCGTCTCCGCCGGTGCCGACCACCCCGGCCCATTTCAGCGCGGCGCCGAGCGTGATCGTCTTCGTATAGATCTTGACCCGTTTCTCAGCTGGCAACGCGGACCGGCGCCAGCACGTACGTGTAGTCGGCATTCCCCTTAGGCCTCAGGGCACCGGGGCTGAGCGGACCCGTGAGCTCAAACGTCACCTCATCGGCTTCCAGCACCGTCAGACAGTCGAGCAAGTATCTCGCGTTGAAGGCGGTGGGGACGACCTCCCCCTCGCTCTGCACCTGGATCGTCTCCTCAGAGCGTCCGTACTCCGGTGTGTTGGACGCGAGGGTCAGCGTATCGCCATCCGTCTGCAGCCGCACGACGTTGGCTGAATCTCGCGCAGTGATCGCGACTCGCCGCACAGCGCCCAGCAGATTGTTTGTCCCGACGGTGAGCCGCTGCTTGTGCCCCTGGGGGATGACCTGCTGGTAGTTGGGGAATGGCCCGGGGATCAAACGGCTGACGAGCCGCGCTCCCGGCAGGGCAAACAGGATCTGCTGCTCCGCGAGCGAGACTTCCACGGTCCCCTCGACACCCGCCAGCGCCCGCGTCAGCTCCTGCATGGTCTTGGAGGGAATGATGACGCCGACTTTCTGCGCCGCGGGCGATGCGAGCAGCCCGGTGCGCAGCGCTAGGCGACCCCCATCTGTCGCCACCAGACGGATCTCCTTGCCGTCGAGGACCAGATACAACCCCGTCAGGAAGACCCGCGTTTCGTCTGTCGAGACCGCGAATCCGGTCTGCCGGATCATGGCGCGCAGCAGGGCGGCGTCAACGGTCACGACGGGCGCCGTGTCGGGCTCGGGCATCAGCGGGAAATCGGCAGCCGGCAGACCCACCAGGTCATAGGAGACCCGTTCACACCGCACCTCCACATCGCGGCCGCCGTCGCCCACTTTGATCTGCACCGGCGCCCCGGGCAGGTTGGCGACGATCTCGGTGAACAACCGCGCCGGCAGCGTGATGGCGCCACCTTTCTTGACCGTGGCGGGCACCTCTGTTTGAATCCCGTGGTCCAGGTCCGTGGCCGCCAGTTTGACCGCGTCCTTCCTGGTCTCAAGGAGGATGTTCGAGAGGATCGGCATCGCGGCACGAGCAGAGATGGCTCGCCCCACGAGCGCCACCGCCCTGTTCAGGTGGTCTTGTGCACAGGTAAAGAGCATTCACGGCCTCCTGACTGCTTCTTCTATATATTGTAGTATAAAGACCCGTCGTCGTAGTAGATGGTGTGGACAGTGTGGATAAACGCCCGAAGAAGGGCTGGGCCAGTGTTGCAGCTCTTGCGCGGGTGTGGACGCCCTGTGCCCCGCCTGGGGATGGA
>Ga0187892_10011776_pt1 | contig 10596 bp, 8 predicted proteins | sample MA1701073metaG_FD_139345 | JGI IMG/M metagenome (GOLD analysis project Ga0187892, IMG submission 139345) | Bio-ooze microbial communities from a basaltic lava cave in the Kipuka Kanohina Cave System on the Island of Hawaii, USA - MA170107-3 metaG ...
CCCCCGCAACGCGACGACCCCGCCGTAGGACTTGGTCACGCCCCGGCACACGACCGCGCCCGCGCCGCTCACGGCAGCGACGAGCTGATCCGCCGTGACAGCAGCCAGGTGGGGACGGCGGCCACGACGACCAGCAGCAGGGCAGGAAGGGCGGCGTCGCCGTACGCCCCCGTCGACGTGGCCGACCACACGCGGGTCGACAGCGTCTCGTAGCCGGTGGGCCCGAGCAGGAGCGTGGCCGGCAGCTCCTTGAGGCACGTCAGGAACACCAGCGCCGTGCCGGCGGCGACGCCCGGTGCGATCAGCGGCGCTGTCACCGAGCGGAACACCGACCACGGCCTGCGCCCCAGCGAGCGGGCCACCTCGTCGAGTGCAGGCGGCGCCTGCAGGGCCGACCCGTAGATCGAGCTCACGGCCAGCGGCAGGAACAGGACGAGGTAGGCGAACACGAGCACGGGCAGGCGCTGGTAGAGGGGGTTCAGGAAGCGGACGGTGAAGAACACGAGCGACAGGGCGACCACGATGCCAGGGAGGGCGTGGCCGATGTAGGCCGAGCGTTCGATGACGGCTGCCGCCCGCGTGCGCCACCGGGCCGCCAGCAGGGCCACGGGGACGGCCGCCACCGCCGTGAGTCCCGCGCCGAAGGCGGACGCCACCAGCGAGCCCCGAGCGGCCCGCCACACCCGCCCGGCGTCGATCGAGGCCTGGACGCTCTCGAGGAACCATCGCACCGAGGTGACCAACGGCAGCACCAGGGCCAGCCCCGCCACCCCCACCGGCACCGCCAGCGCCACCCACCGCGACCGGCCGAGCCGCACCAACGGCGGCTTCCGCCGGGCCCCGCCTCCCGCCGAGTAGTACCGGGCCCTGCCCCGCGACCGGGCCTCGGCCACCAGGATGGCCAGGGTGAAGACCAGCAGCAGGCAGCCCAGGACGGCAGACGGGCGCCGGTCGAACGACGACCGGTAGGACTGGTAGATCACCCGGGTGAAGGTGTCGAACCGCAACAACGAGACGGCACCGAAGTCCGACAGCACGTACAGGCACACCAGCAGCGACCCGGTCGCCGCCGAGGGCCGCAGTTGGCGCAGGGTCACCCGCACGAACGCCCGTCCCGGCCCGTCCCCGAGCGAGCGGGCCGCTTCCTCCAGCGACGGGTCCAGCCGTTCCAGTGCGGCGGCCACGGGCAGGAACACGTAGGGGTAGGACAGGACGGTCAGGACCAGGAAGGCCCCGGGGAACCCGGTCAGGTCGGGGAACGTCGACACGTAGGCGAAGGCGGCCACGTAGGACGGCATGGCGAGGGGCAGGGCGGCCACCACCTGCCACGCCCGCCGCCCGGGCAGGTCGCACCGCACCGTCAGCCACGCCAGCGCGATGCCGATCACGGCGCTGGCCGCCGTCACCGCCGCCGCCAGTCCCAGGCTGCGGACCAGAAGCCGTCCCGTACGGTCGAGGAAGAGCGTGTCGGCGACCGGCCCCCACCCGCCGTCGCCCGCCCGTATGACCAGGTAGGCGACGGGCACCAGGGCGACCAGGGCGACGGCCCCCGCCAGGGCGACCAAGGTGGTGGGGGCCCGGGAGGACGCCCCGGCGGGTGCCGTCAGAGCAGGCCGACCTGGCGGAGCAGGTCGAGGGTGTGTTCGAGGTCGCCGAGGTCGCTCAGGTCGATGGCCGGTCCCTGCACCTGGTTGAGGGGGACCAGCCCGTTGACCGGGGAGATTCCCGGCACCAGGGGGTATTCGAAGTTGCGTTCGGCGAAGTGCTGCTGGGCCTCGTTCGACAGCAGGTACTGCACGAACCGGCCCGCGTCAGCCGCCTTCTTGGTGGTCTTGAGGATGCCCACGCCGGCCACGTTGACCAGGCTGCCGGGGTCGCCGGCGGCGGTGAAGTGGTTGCGGGCGACCAGCTTGTCGGGCCCGATCTCGGCGCCCAGTTGGAACAGGTAGTAGTGGTTGACGAGGCCGACGTCGACCTGGCCGTCGTTGGCCGCCTTCACGATGAGGGCGTTGTCGTTGAACGTCTTGGGTTCGTTGGCCCTGATCCCGTTGAGCCAGTCCCGGGTGCGGGCCTCGCCCACCTCGATGGTCATCGCCGTCACGAACGCCTGGAACGAGCCGTTGGTGGGCGCGATCCCGATGCGCCCCTTCCATTTCGGGTCGGTCAGCTGGAACACCGACGTTGGCAGGTCGGCCGGCTGCAGCTTGCGGGAGTCGTAGACGATGACCCGGGCCCGGCCCGAGATGCCGATCCAGTTGCCGTCGTCGGCCCGGAATCGGGGATCGACGGTGGCGAGTGCCTCGGCCGGCACCGCCCCGAACAGGCCGTGGCGGTCGACCGACCCGAGGGCGCCGGCGTCCTGCGCCCAGAACACGTCGGCACGGGTGCGGGACCCTTCCTCGGCGATCTGGGCCGCCAGCTCGGCCGACGCGCCGTAGCGCGCGGTGACCTTGATGCCCGTCGCCTTGGTGAACTCCTCGAGGATGGGCTTGACCTGCACCTCGGCCCGCCCCGAGTAGAGGGTGAGCCCCTCGTCGCCGGAACTACAGGCCGCCAGCCCGGTGGCCAGCAGGGGGACGAACAGGGCGGCGAGAAGTCGGCGGCTGCGCATCACCGCTAATCTTAGGTCCACCTAACATCTACGGCAAGGTCGGACTTAGGGCTTGGGCGCCACCACGCCGTTCGACGCGTCCATGGCTGCGAACAGGTCCTTCATCCCGCCCAGGGCACCGACGATCCCGCTCAGCTCGGCGGGGATGATCAGCTTGGTGGCCTGGCCGTTGGCCACGGTCTGCAGCGCCTCCAGGTACTTGATGGCGATGACGTCGGCCGACGCCTTGCCGTCATGGATTGCCTGGTACACGGTGCGGATGGCGGCCGCCTCGCCCTCCGACACCGCCTCCTGGCGGAACTTCTCGGCTTCGGCCGCGGTCCGGGTGGCCGACGCCAGGCCCTCCGCTTCCAGGATCGCCGACTGCCTCATGCCCTCGGCCTCGAGGATGGCGGACTGCTTCATGCCCTCGGCCCGGGTGATGGCCGCCTCCCGCTCACCGGCGGCGGCGGTGACGACGGCGCGCCGGGTCCGTTCCGCCTTCATCTGCTCGTGCATGGCGCTCATGACGTCCGACGGGGGGTCGATGCGCTGGATCTCGACCCGGACGACGCGCGTCCCCCACTTGTCGGTGGCGTCGTCGAGGATCTCCCGAAGGCGCGTGTTGATCGTGTCCCGCGACGTCAGGGCCCCGTCGAGCTGCATGTCGCCGATCACATTGCGGAGGTTGGTCTGGGCCAGCTTGGTGACCGCCAGGTAGAAGTCCACGACGTTGTAGACGAGCCGCTGCGGATCGGTGGCCTCGTAGTACACGACGGCGTCGACCGACACCACCACGTTGTCCGACGTGATGACCTCCTGGGGCGGCACGTCGACGACCCGCTCCCGCATGTCGACCCGCACCATCCGGTCGATGAACGGGAAGATGAGCCGCAGGCCCGGTTCTTCAGTGGCGTGGTACTTGCCCAGCCGCTCGACCAGCCCCCGTTCGTACGGGCGGATGATCTTCACCGAGCTGACCACGACCACGAACATGACGACGGCGATGGCCGCCAGCACGACGATGATCATTCGTTGAGCTCCTTCTGCTGCAGGGGTTCCTCGAGGGGAAGGACGACAAGGCGGGTGCCGTCGACCCGGCTCACCAGCACGGTCGAGCCGGCCTGGATGGGCACGCCGACCAGGCTCTCGGCCCGCCACTCCTCACGGTCGAGCCGCACCAGGCCGGTCTCGCCGACGGTGCCGGGGATGTCCTTGAGGACGTAGGCCTGGCGGCCGACCCACCGGTTCGCCCCGATCTCCGAACGGGGGTTTCGATTGTCGAGCCGCGTGCGCAGGGGCCACAACACCGCCGATGCGGCGGCCGAGATGACCACGAAGATCAGCCATTCGATGCCGACCGGGGCACCGGCAAACCCGGCGAGCGACGCCGCCGCGGCGCCGGCGGCGAACGGGAGCAGGAAGAACGTGCCGGCCATGGCGATCTCGCCGACCGTGAAGCCGACGGCCAGCACCAGGAAGACCCACCGCCACGTCTCGGCGGAACCCATGTCCATCGCCCGAGAACCTCCTCCTCCTACGTCTCCAACCTACCGCCGCGCCGGTTTAGTCCCGTTAGGAACCCCCGCCACCGCTCGTCATGGTGAAGATCTCCTGGGCGTTGGCGGCGTCGAAGGCGAGGTCGACGCCCGACCCGTCGGGTAGCGGCTTGCGGGTGATGAGTTCGAAGAACGAGCCCGGCACGGTGCGGTCGACGGTCCTGCCGTTGTCGCCGGTGCGGAACCGGTGGACGACAGGCGCGGCCCGATGTGCGGTCTGGATGATGCGGCCCGAGCCCGAGACCTCGACCTTGTCCTTGATCGGGCGTCCGGCGGTGCGCTCGGCCTCGGCCACGGCCACCACGTCGTCGACCCGGTCGGTGGCGTGGTTGAACGCCGTGCCCTCGGTCGAGATCCACGCCATCTCATCCGACTCGGCGAGCAGGGCCTCGTAGTCGGCCAGCGTCGGAAGGTCGTGCTGGCGCGAGAAGCAGGCGACGAGGACCGGGAGAAGGGCCTCGGCCTCGTCGTAGTGGAGGGTGTGGTCGTCGGTGTTGGCCAGGCGGACCAGGCTGCGGTGGGCTTCGGGCGTGATCGGGTCCTTCGAGGTGGCCAGCACGCTCGTTGCCACCGCCTGGAACGGCTCGGAGAACCGGTCGGCGTGCAGCTCGCTGATGAAGTACTGGGGGACGTCGGCCGGCAGGTCGAGGTGGCACCACGACCGTCCCGTCATCTTCAGCCTGGCCAGGTCGTAGGTGTAGCGGTGGGCGTAGCCGAGGGCGGCGAGGGCGCGGGTCAGGCTCTCCTGGCCCTGCGGCAGCTCGCCGGTCGCGACCCCGCTCACGGTGCGGACGGCGCCGTGGTCGAGGTGGAGCCGGTGCCCGGCGGCGACCCGGTCCCGGGCGTAGTCGGCGCCCGACCGGACGCGCCCGAGCAGGTCGTCGAGGAGCAGGATGCCGAGGGCCTGCGAGACGACGGCCCTGGTGGGGTGGCGGCCGGGGCGGGCGGGCTCGACGAGTGCCGGGTGCAGATCGAGGCTGCCGACCAGCCAGGCGGCACGGTCCTCGCCCAGGTGGGCGGCGACCAGGTAGTCGAGGAGGCTTCTGGCGTCGCTCATGCCGCCGCCCTTTCTGTCTGGGGGTCGAAGAGCCGCCCGGTGGGCGTCGCCCCGAAGTCGGCGGCGGCGATGTCCTCCTGGCGGACGAAGCCGTGGTGGGGGAGTTTGCCGGTGGCGACGAGCTCGACGGCAGCCACGGCCGAGGCGGCCGTCGTCCAGGCGATGGCCCGCCACCGCTGGCCGGCGATGGTGCGGGGCTCGTAGGCCCGCACGATCTGGTCCCGGATGAGGTGGCCGTTGCGCTCGCCCTCGACGGCGGCGTAGAGATACACCACGTCGTCGTCGACGGGCGGCTTGGCCTCGACGAGGATGCGGCCGGCGAGGGCGCGCTGGTGGCGCAGGTGCAGCTCGTCGAAGAAGAACCGCATGAGCTGGCAGTGGCCGGGGTAGCGCAGCGTCTTGTAGTCCAGCCGGTCCAGGCGGCCCTCGAACGTCTCACACAGGGTGCCGAGCCCGCCCGACGTCGTGAACGCCTCGAGCTGGGTCCCGCCGATCCACACCACCTCCAACTCGCTCATCGAGGGCACGCTGCGGCGGCAGCCGTTGCGGATGACCTCGCAGTCGTTGAGGTACTCGTTGACCACGCCCTCGGGCGACCAGTTGAAGGCGTAGCCGAGGAGGCCGCTGGGGTTGCGGGGGAGGGCGCCGACCTTGAGCTCCAGGGAGATTGGCCGGTCGAAGGTCGACGCAAGCCAGGCGCCGGTCATGCAGATGAGTCCGGGGGCGAGGCCGCAGTGGGGAACGAAGGCGGTGGTCGCGTCGGCAGCGAGCTGGCGGACGACGCCGGTGTTGTCCACGTCCTCGGTCAGGTCGAAGTAGTGGGTGCCGGTGGCGTGCGCGGCTCTCGCCACCGTGGAGCTGAGCTGGTAAGGCAGGCACGAGACGACGGCATCAAGGGGTTCGAGGGCGTGACGGAGGGCGAGGGGGTCGGCCACGTCGACGGGCTTCCCCGGGAACGGCAGGCCGTCGTGGCTGCGGGCCACGTCGGCCCCGACCACCTCGAACCCGGACTCGTGCAGCAGGCGGGCGACCAACTCGCCCACCTTCCCCAGTCCCGCCACGAGGACCTTCGAGAACGCGTGCACTTCCAACGATGGTAAGTGAGGCACTCTTGCTATATGGCCGTTCTGCCTGGTGATCCGGAACTGGTCGATGCCGCCCGGTCGGTGCTGGCCCGGTTGGGAGTCGAGTGGCCTGCGGGGGCTGGCGTCGACGCTCGCACCCCGATCACGGGCGCGACGTTGGGTGCGCTGCCGGCGACGACGCTGCAAGGCGTGGACAACGCCGTGGAGCGGGCCGCCGAGGCCTTCCGTGACTGGCGGCTGATGCCCGCGCCGCGGCGGGCCGAGGTCGTGCGGGCGCTGGCCGAACTGGTCCGGGCCCACAAGGAGGACCTGGCCACGCTGGTGACCTTGGAGGCCGGGAAGGTCCGGTCGGAGGCACGGGGCGAGGTGCAGGAGATGATCGACATCTGCGACTTCGCGGTGGGCCTGTCCCGGCAGCTGTACGGCCGCACCATGGCGTCGGAGCGCCCCGAGCACCGCATGGCGGAGGTGTGGCTGCCGCTGGGCGTGTGCGCGGTGATCACGGCCTTCAACTTCCCGGTGGCGGTGTGGGCCTGGAACTTCGCCCTGGCCGTGGTGTGCGGTGACCCGGTCGTGTGGAAGCCGTCGGACAAGGCGTCGTTGTGCGCGCTGGCGTGCCAGGCCCTGGCCGAACGGTCGGCCGCCGGCGCTGGCCTCTCTCAGGTGGTGCTCGGTGGGGTCGACGTGGCCGGGCGTCTGGTCGACCACCCCGACGTCGCGCTGGTGTCGGCCACCGGCTCGACGGCGATGGGCCGTTCGGTCGGACCACGGGTGGCGGCCCGGTTCGGCCGTGCGCTGCTCGAGCTCGGCGGCAACAACGCCGCCATCGTGGCCCCGTCCGCCGACCTGGACCTGACGGTGCGGGCCGTGGCGTTCGCGGCGGCGGGCACGGCCGGTCAGCGGTGCACGACGCTCCGCCGGGTCATCGCCCACCGGTCGGTGCACGACGAGTTGGTCGACCGCCTGTCGGTGGCCTACAAGTCGTTGCCCGTCGGCAACCCGTTCGACGCGTCGACGCTGGTCGGCCCCCTGATCGACAGGCGGGCGTACGAGGCGTACGTCGACGCGTTGGGCCATGTCGAGGTGGCGGTGGGGGGCGAGCGGGAACTGGCCGACGAGGCGGCCGAGGCGTTCTACGTCCGCCCTGCGATCGCAGTGATGGCGGAGCAGACACCGCTGGTACTGCGTGAGACCTTTGCGCCGTTGCTCTACGTCCTGTCCTACGACGAGTGGGACGAGGCCGTCGCCCTGCACAACGCCGCGTCCCACGGCTTGTCGTCGTCGTTGTTCACGCGGGACCTACGGGAGGCGGAACGGTTCGTGTCGGCCGCCGGTTCGGATTGCGGCATCGCCAACGTGAACATCGGCCCCTCCGGCGCCGAGATCGGCGGCGCCTTCGGGGGCGAGAAGGAAACCGGCGGCGGCCGCGAAGCCGGCTCCGACGCCTGGAAGGCCTACATGCGCCGCCTCACCACCACCGTGAACTCGTCCTCCGAACTGCCCCTGGCCCAGGGAGTCGAGTTTCTCTAGCTCAGCGCCGACGACCCTCGGACCGCAGCCCGACAGTGTGCAGAAACTGGGGCTATGGCCCAGTTCCTGCACAATGACAACCGCAGCCCGATGGTCGTTGGCGCCCGGAAAGTACCGCTAGGCGTCACGGGCCGCTAAGGCAGCAAGACGTTGGGGTTGAGGAGGTTGTCGGGGTCGAGGGCGCGCTTGATGGCCCGGTAGGCGGCGATCTCGGCTTGGCTGCGGACCATCGGGAGCCACGCCTTCTTGGCCGTGCCGATGCCGTGCTCGGCGCTGATGCTGCCGCCCAGTTCGACGACGTAGCGGAGGACGGCGTCGTCGGCCCGTTCGTCGTCGGGCTCGACGCCGGTCACGTTGACATGGACGTTGCCCTCGGCGGCGTGGCCCCACAGCCACGTGCGGGCACCGGCGGGCGCCGCCGCCGCCACCACCGCCGGGACCCCTTCGATGAACTCGGTGAGCCGGTCGCCGGGCAGGGCCACGTCGAGCTTGTGGGGCACGCCCACGGTGTTGATCGACTCCGTGTGCTTCTCCCGGTACTGCCACAGGGCGTGGCGCTCGGCGCCGTCAACCGTCAGCCGGGCCGATTGCACCGCCTCCAATGACCGCAGCACCGTCGCCATCGTGGGGGCGGGGTCGACCGAGTCGGCCCCCTCGACCAGCACGAAGGCCCGGTGGTGGGACGGGAAGGGCGGCGGCAGGTGCATGGCCCGGCACACCAGTTCGAGCCCCTCGTCCAAGAACAGCTCGATGGCCTCCGCGGTACGCAAGTACCGGCGCAACGAGTACGCCGCCGTCACCGCCGCGGCGACGGTGTCGAACCCGAGGAGGGCGGCCGCTCTCTTGTCGGCGCGGGGGACGAGCCGCAGGCGGGCGGCGGTCACGATGCCGAGGGTGCCCTCGCTGCCGCACAGCAGCGACGGCAAGTGGTAGCCGGCGTTGTCCCGGGTCACGCCCCCGAGCTGCGACACGACCGAGCCGTCGCCCAGCACCGCCTCGACGCCGATGACCTGGGCCCGCGTGTTGCCGTGGCGGAACACATGGAGGCCGCCGGCATTGGTGGCGATCGTCCCGCCGACGCTGGCCCGGTTGCGGCTGGCGAAGTCCACCCCGTAGGCCCATCCCGCGGCCACGGCTGCTCCGTGCACGGCCGTGAGCGAGGCCCCGGCCCCCGCCACAACCTGCCCACCGGCGGCGTCGACCACCACCGAGTCGAGTCGCCGCAGGCTGACCACCACTTCGTTGCGCAGCGGCACGCTGCCGCCCACCAGCCCGGTGTTCCCGCCTTGAGGGACGATGGCCACACCGTGGCGACGGCACACGTCCACGATTGCCGCCACCTCCGCAATCGAACCCGGTTGCACCACGGCGGGCGAGCGACCGACGAACCGTCCCGTCCAGTCGGTCGTGTAGGCGGGCGAGGTGACGACGTGGCCGGGCCCGACGACGCCCGCCAGTCCGTCGACGAGGCCGATCACGGCGAGGCCAACTGCCCCATCACCGCCAGGATCTCCTCGCCGTACAGCTCCAGCTTGGTCGGGCCGATGCCGGGCAGCACACGCAGTTCGACCAGGGAGCGCGGACGGGCGGCGGCGATGCCTTTCAGGTACTTGTCGGGAAGCACCACATAGGCCGGGACCTGGTCGCGCTTGGACCGTTCGAGCCGCCAGGAACGGAGGGCGTCGGTCGCCTCGTCGTCCTCCGGCGGGACGGCCGCCGGCCGGGCGACCACGGCCGCCGCAAACGGTTCAGGGGTGAGCAGCCGGCGGCCACGGGCTGCCCTTCCGTCGAGCTCGGCCAGGAACGGCGACGGCCGCGACGAGTCGGCCAGCACCGCCACCCGGCGCCGTCCACGGGTGATGGCGACGTGCAGCACCCGCCGCTCCTCTTCGACGTCGACGGCGAGCCGGTGGGGCACCAGCCCGGCGGTCACACCGAACACCACCACCCGGTCCCACTCCCGGCCCTTCACCCGGTGGATGGTCGACAGGGTCACGCCGCCCGCCGTTGCCTCCCGGTGGAACGCCGAGCGGAGCCACCGTTCGAACGACGAGGCTTCGGGATGGAGCGCCGCCACCTGTTCCAGTGCTTCCAGGTCGTCGAGGTGGCTCGACCCGCCGGCGCCGGCGTGCGACGAGTCGAGCATGCCCATGGCCCCGCCGAGCCCGATGCGGTCCTTGATGACGGCCAGCGCGTCGCGAGTGGTGCCGTTCTGCACGGCCGCCGCAACCAACCGCAGGTCGGCGACCAGGGCGACCACCTTGGCCGACACCTTCGGGTCTTCGATCCTCTCGGAAATGCCCAGCAGGCGGTCGAGGGAGAGGCGCCCCCTCAGCCACTTGGGGAACCACTGCGGGAACCCCCGGGACGGCCGGCGGTAGACCTCGACCACGTCGGCCCCGTCGAGGTGGTCGGGGTCGGCGCCGATGCGCAGGTAGGCGAGGGCGGCGCGCACCCCGGTGCGGTCGAGGACGTCGGGACGCAGGACCGAGTCGACAGGCACGCCCGCCTCCACGAGGGCGACGTGGGGGGCGAGGAGCAGGGAGTTGACCCGGGTGAGGACGGCGACCTCCGCCGGCTGCACGCCCGGCTCGCCCAGCCATCCCGTCACGACGCCGGCCAGAGCGGCGGCGCCGTCGGACGGGGCATGGTGATGGACAGCCAGCGCGTCGCCCGCCGCCTCCGCCGCCGGACCGGGACGGATCTCCTTGGCCACCCGCCGGTCGTTGTACGCGAGGAGGTGGCGGGCGGCGTCGACCACCGCCACCGGGCACC
>Ga0187892_10011777_pt1 | contig 10596 bp, 9 predicted proteins | sample MA1701073metaG_FD_139345 | JGI IMG/M metagenome (GOLD analysis project Ga0187892, IMG submission 139345) | Bio-ooze microbial communities from a basaltic lava cave in the Kipuka Kanohina Cave System on the Island of Hawaii, USA - MA170107-3 metaG ...
GGCGGGATGCTGTCCCAAAGCTCCTGGGCGAGCTGGATGCGCTCCTCAGGCGAAAGTTTGAGAAGCTCCGACAATGCGTTGGAAGAGATAGCCACAGGCGCTCCGTTTGTTGTCCGAAAGAATGTTACCCGTCCGACGCTCGTTTGAAACGTTGATGCTGCGAGTATGAAAGCGCTGCGCAACACCGAACGCGATCTCTTTCACTTCCGCACGCGCCTGTTCGCCGCTGGCGTGTTCGTGTTTGCGAGCTTCTGCCTGCTGGCTGGGCGCTTTGCGTGGCTGCAGCTCTACAAACACGCCGACTACTACGCGCAGGCGGAGCAGAACCGCATCGCCATCGTGCCGGTGACCGCCAATCGCGGGCTGATCAAGGACCGTAACGGCGTCGTCATCGCGGAGAACTACTCCGCCTACACGCTGGAGATCAACCCGCGGCAGGTTGAAAGCGTCAACGCGGCCATCGACGCGTTGGCGCGGGTGATCGAAGTGCAGCCGCGCGACCGGCGCCGTTTTCGCAAGCTGCAGGAAGAACTCAAGAGCGCCGATTCGATTCCGATACGCACGAAGCTGTCGGATGAAGAAGTCGCCCGGTTTACTGCCAACCGCTATCGCGTTCCCGGTGTGGAGCTGCGCGCCCGTCTCTTTCGCCACTATCCGCTGGGTGAGTCGGCCGCGCACATGATCGGCTACATCGGCCGCGTGTCGCAGGCGGACAAGGAACGGATCGCCACCTGGCCCGATGCGGCCGACTACGTAGGCACCGAGTATCTCGGCAAGGTCGGTATCGAGCAGAGCTACGAGCGCGAACTGCACGGCACCACCGGTTTCGAGGAAGTGGAGATCACCGCCGGCGGTCGTGCCGTGCGCACCTTGTCGCGCACGGCGCCGGTGCCCGGCAACAACCTGAATCTGTCGGTCGACATCAAGCTGCAGCAGATTGTCGAGAAAGCGTTCGGCGACCGGCGCGGTGCGTTGATCGCGATCGAACCCGCCAGCGGCGACGTACTCGCGTTCGTCGCCAAGCCTACGTTCGATCCGAACCTGTTCGTCGAAGGCATCGACCCGGTGAACTGGGACGCGCTGAACAACGACCCCGACAAGCCGCTGCTCAATCGCGCGTTGCGCGGCACGTATCCGATCGGCTCGACCTACAAGCCGTTTCTCGCGCTCGCCGCGCTGGAAACCGGCAAGCGCCGCCCGGAAACCACGATCTTCGATCAGGGTTTCTTCATGTTCGGCAACCACCGCTTTCGCGACAGCAACAAGATTCCGCTCGGTCCGGTGGACATGCACCGCTCGATCGTGAAATCGAGCGACATCTACTACTACATGCTCGCCAATGATCTCGGTGTGGACACGATCCATGACTTCATGAAGCCGTTCGGTTTCGGTCAACTGACCGGAATCGACGTCGACGGTGAGCAGACCGGTGTGTTGCCGTCCACGCAGTGGAAGGAGCGGCGCCTCAAGCAGAAGTGGTATGCGGGCGAGACGATTTCCATCGGCATCGGCCAGGGCTACAACGCGTTCACATTGCTGCAACTTGCGCACGCCACTGCGACCGTAGCCAATGAGGGCGTGGTGATGAAGCCGCATCTGGTCAAGAGCGTGCAGGACGCAAAGACCGGCGAAGTGCGGCTGACGGTGCCGAAGGAGAGTTATCGGATCGCGCTGAAGCCCGAGCATTTGAAGGTGGTGCGCGAGGCGATGGTCGATGTGAACATCAGCGGCACCGGACGCCATGTGTTTGCGGGTGTGCCGTACAAGGTGGGCGGCAAGACCGGAACCGCACAGGTAATTGCGATCAAGCAGAACGAAAAATACGACGAGAAGAAAGTCGATGAGCGCCTGCGCGACCATTCCCTGTTCATTGCATTCGCGCCGGCGGAGCGGCCCACCATCGCGCTCGCGGTGATCGTGGAAAACGGCGGTTTTGGCGCCGCCGCCGCCGCCCCGATTGCGCGCCAGGTGATCGACTACCACCTGCTGCGAAAAGTGCCCACCGCCCCTGCTCTGCCGAAAGAAAAGAGCGATCCGGCGCTGGTGCAGCAGGTCGCGAAGGCCGTGCAATGAGTGTTCCCCTCCACCCTGGCCCTTCTCCGCACGCGGGGGAGGGGATGTTGTTTCCCTCCCCCGCGTGCGGGGGAGAGTTAGGGTGGGGGCAACCCATGCGTGAAGGTCAAGCCACCGCTAACGCACGTGCGCTTCGGCGATCGCTGACGGATGCCGAGCGCAAGCTATGGTCATTTCTTCGCCTGCGCCAACTGGAGGGCTATCGCTTCCGCCGGCAGCACCCGATCGGCAAGTACATCGCTGACTTTGCCTGCATCGAAGCGCGTCTGGTCGTCGAGCTCGATGGTGGGCAGCACAACGGGTCGGTGCATGACGTTGAACGCGATGCGGAGATCAAGCAGAAGGGATTTGCGGTTCTGCGAATCTGGAACAACGATGTGATGGCGAATCCGCAGGGAGTTTGTGAGGTCATCGCTCAGGCGTTGAGCAGAGCCCCCACCCCAGCGGAGCCGCGCGCATGCAGGCGCGCGTCGCTCCGGCGGCGCAACGCTCGCGCGTTGCGAAACCCCGCCTCCGCCCCCCGTGAACGGGGGAGGGGGAGGTAGGACGAGCATGAACCCGACTGCCCAATCCCGCTTTCTGTTATGGCTGCGCGAGCGGGTTTCGGTGCTCGATCCGACGCTGCTCGCGATCGTGGGCGCGCTGGCGCTGATGGGCTTGCTGACCCTGTACTCGGCGGGCGCCGATTTTCCGTGGCGATTTTCGGATCAACTGCGCAACTTCGCGATCGCGGCCGCTGTCATGTTCGCATTTGCAACCATCCCGTCGTCGACGCTGATCAAGCTTGCCGCACCGGCATACCTCATCGGGTTGGCGATGCTCGTCGCCGTCGAAGTGAGCGGGGTCACCGTCAAGGGAGCGACGCGCTGGCTCGATGTTGGCGTCACGCGCATTCAGCCGTCGGAAATCATGCGGCTCGCGTTGCCGCTGATGCTCGCGTGGTACTTCCACAAGCGCGAGGGCGCCGTGCGGTCGTTCGATTTTCTGTTTGCGACCGTGATGGTCGGTATACCCGTGGCGCTGATCGCGCTTCAGCCCGATCTGGGCACCGCGTTGCTGGTGCTGGCGGCCGGTTGCTTCGTGATTTTTTTCGCCGGGCTGTCCTTGAAGTGGCTGGCCGGGCTGTTGTTCGCCGCACTTGCCAGCCTTCCGCTCGCGTGGACACTGCTGCACGACTATCAGCGCGAACGCGTGATGACGCTGATCGACCCGATGCAAGACCCGCTCGGCAAAGGCTTCCACACGTTGCAAGCGATGATCGCCATCGGCAGCGGCGGGCTGCTGGGCAAGGGCTGGATGCAAGGCACCCAGACGCACCTCGAATTCATTCCCGAACGCACGAGCGACTTTATCTTCGCCGTGTACTCCGAGGAATTCGGCCTGGTGGGCAACGTCGTGCTGCTTCTGCTTTTCTTCGCGCTGGTCACACGTGCGCTGGCCATTGCCGCCAACGCGGCAGGGATATTCGGCCGATTGCTGGCGGCGTCGATCGCGCTGATCATCTTCACGTACGCATTCATCAATATGGGCATGGTGAGCGGCATCCTTCCGGTGGTGGGTGTGCCGCTGCCTTTCATCAGCTACGGGGGGACCGCGCTGGTGACGCTCGGCATGGCGTGCGGCATGCTGATGAGCATTCAACGCTCGAGAAAACTGGTGCAGACATGAAGAACCCCCGACACTCCGCCGTCGCGTGCGGCTCGATCGCAGTTGTGTGCGCGTTGTTGCTGGCCGGTTGCGGCCTCTTCTCGAAGCGCGGCGCCGAATCCGCCGCCGCGCCTGCCTCAGCGCCGGCCGCGTCGAAAGCGATTGCGCCCGGCCTGGCGCAGACGCCAGACGCCGTGCCGCGCGTCGAGCCATTGCATCCGACCGCCAATCGCTGGTACAGCAAGAACGGCCGCACCTACTGGCCGATCGCGGACGAGCGCCAGTTCCGCGAGCGCGGCCGAGCCAGTTTCTTCGGACCGCAACACGAAGGACTTACAGCGAGCGGCGAGCCGTATCAGGCCGCCGCGATGACCGCGGCGCATTCGCGGCTGCCGATTCCAAGTTATGCGCGCATCTCGAATCTCCGCAGTGGAAAGTCGGCAATCGTGCGCGTCAATGATCGTGGGGCCTGGGATCGCGATGAAGTGATTGCACTGTCCTCTGCCGCCGCGGCGAAACTTGGCCTCGCCGAAGGAGACAGGACCGAAGTCGAGGTCGAGCGAATTACACCGACCGAAGTCGCGCAACTGGCGGCCGCCGCCGCGACGACGTCGTTCAAAGCCCCGCCGGCGCCTGAACTGCCCGCGGCGACCGCGGTGCCCACACCGCCGGTGGTTGCCGCTCCCCCGCCGGCACCGTTGCCGGAGCCGGTGGCAGCGCCACCGCCTGCGCCGGTTGCCGCGGTGCCGGTGGTGCCCGCCGCGCCGGTAGCTCCCGTCGCCGCGGTGACGACCGCGCCGGTGAAAGCGGCCGCAACAACCACACCGGCGTCAACCGCAAAGGCAATACCAGCGGCTGCGCCAACCGGGCGTTTCGCGGTGCAGGTCGCCGTATTCGCAGTGGCATCCAACGCGGAGACGATTCGCGCGCGAGTGACCGATCAACTCGCGCAAGCTGCGAGCGACCTTCCTGTAGATCAGCGCACCGCTCGCGTCGAGCGGCGCGGCGAGCGCTCATACGTTCTGGTGGGCGATGCGGCCGATCCGACTTCCGCGCAATCGCTCGCCGACCGCGTTCGTGGTGCGCTCAAGCAGGAGGTCGTTGTTTACCGCCGTTAAGAAATGGGGTCTGACCCCATTTTTCTTGCTCGCCGCGTGTAGCTCGGCGCCGCCGGACAAACGCGGCGGCTTCTATCAGGACGACGGTCCGCCGGAGCGGGCGCCGGCCGACCTTGTTCGCACGCCCGATGCGGTGCCGCGTATCGAAGCGTTTCATCGATACGCCAATCGACCGTACACCGCGCTCGGCCGCAGCTATACGCCGATGACGTCCGATGCGCCGTATCGCGCGCGCGGCCTGGCGTCGTGGTACGGGCGGCAGTTTCACGGCAGTCGAACTTCGAGCGGCGAGATCTACGACATGTTCTCGATGACCGCCGCGCATCCAACGCTGCCGATTCCCAGCTATGCGCGGGTGACGCACCAGCGCTCCGGCGCGCGTGTGATCGTGCGCGTCAACGATCGCGGGCCGTTCAAGCACGATCGAGTGATCGATCTGTCGTACGCAGCTGCGGTGAAGCTCGGCGTTGCGGCGGCTGGGACCGGCGAAGTAGAAGTCGTGCGCTTGACGTTCGCAGACATTCGCGCGGGGCGTAACGGCGCGGCCGACTGAACGCGTACCGCTGAGCGTCTCGGCCTTATGACGCGTGGGACAATCGCGGTATGACCGAACACGAAGCGCGACAACTCCTTGCGTTGCGTGAGCTGCGGCTTTCGTACGACGAGTGGGACGCCGCGGAGCTGCTTGCGGTGAACAGCAAGTACCGCCAGGCAACCGGTCGCGCGTACTTCTCGGCGTTTCATGCGGGGCAGGCGCTGCTTGCTGCACAAGGCATCGAGGCTTCGAGTCACGACGCCGTGTTGCGATTGTTGAGCTTGCATTTCATTGCAAGTGGACGGCTCCGAAAGGAATCAGGCCGCGCGCTGTCGGTTTTGATGAGCGCGCGGCACGATGCGGACTACCGCTCCTTAGTCGAACTGGACGAAACGTCGTGGTTGAGCACGCGGGCAACCGCCCTCGCGCTACTGCGCGATCTGGCGCCGCTGCTGCCGGATACCGGCGGCGATCCGCCATTGGGCTGGAAGGCCGCGCCGTGAACGTCGTTGCACAGGTTCTCACGCCGCTCGAAACGTCCTTGATCGACACGCTGGCGAAGCGACTTTCGGGTTGGCCGCAGGCGGCCGAGATCCTGGTCTTCGGCAGCCGCGCGCGGGGTGCCTCGCATGCGGAGTCGGACCTCGATCTGGCGATTCGCTTCAACGTTCCGCGTGATCGCGAACTGGAGCGTGAGCTGGCAAGCATCGCAGCCGATCTGAACGAAGCACCGCACCTGCCGCCGGGGTTCTGCGATGTCGTTCCGATTTTCAGCGATGAAGCCAACACGCCACTGGCGCGCAGCGTGGCACGCGAAGGATTCGTTGCCGTTCGTTTTTAAAGGAAGAATTGAAGGAAGAACCATGAACCTCGCCGACCTTTCAAAATTCATCGACCGGAAATGGGACGCCGAACTGATTCCACGTCTGGTCGACTACGTCAAAGTGCCTGCTAAATCGCCCGCGTTTGACGCGAGCTGGCGTGCGCACGGTTATCTGCAAAAGGTCATCCAGGAGGCGCATGCGTGGTCCGCCGCGCAGAAGATCAGTGGACTTGCGCTGGAGATCGTCACCCTCGAAGGCCGCACGCCGTGTCTGTTCTTCGACGTTCCCGCCACCGGCACGTGCGGCAACGATCGCACCGTGCTGTTCTACGGCCACCTCGACAAGCAGCCCGAAATGACAGGCTGGCGCGATGACCTCGGGCCGTGGATTCCAAAGATCGAGGACGGAAAGTTGTACGGCCGTGGCAGCGCCGACGACGGCTATGCGATCTATGCCGCGCTCACCGTGATTGCCGCGCTGGATGCGCAGGCAAAGCCGCGCCCGCGCTGCGTCGGCATCATTGAAACCTGCGAGGAATCGGGCAGTCCCGATCTGCCGGCGTATCTCGAGATGCTGGCGCCGCGGTTTGGCGACGTCGCGCTGGTTGCGGGGCTGGACTCGGGTTGCGGCAACTACGATCAGCTGTGGGTGACGACCTCGTTGCGCGGACTGGTAGGCGGCGCGCTGACGGTCGAAGTGCTGACCGAAGGCGTGCACTCGGGCAACGCGAGCGGCATCGTGCCGAGTTCGTTCCGCATCGCGCGCCAGCTGCTGAACCGGATCGACGACGCGGCGAGCGGCCGCGTGCTGGAAGAGGCGTTTCATGCATCGATTCCGGCGGAGCGGCTGGCCCAGTCGCGCATCGCCGGCGAGATTCTTGGCGATGCGGTGTGGAAGCAGTTTCCGTGGGTGGGCTGCAATCACGGACCTGCATTGGAAAACGAGACGCACTCGCACGCGATGCCCACCACGACCGATCCGCTGGAGGCGATTCTGAACCGCACATGGCGGCCGGCGTTGTCGGTCACCGGCGCCGCGGGACTGCCCGGTCTCGACGCCGCGGGCAATGTGCTGCGTCCAAAGACCACGCTGAAGCTCAGTCTGCGACTGCCGCCGACGGTCGATGGTGAGCGCGCAACGCAAACGCTGAAGAAGCGTCTGGAAGAAAACCCGCCGTACAACGCGAAAGTGAGTTTCGAAGCGGATTGGGGTGCCACCGGCTGGAACGCGCCGGAAACCGCCCCATGGCTGAAGCGCGCGGTCGATGTCGCCTCGCAGGCTTCATTCGGTCGCAACGCCGCGTGGATGGGCGAAGGCGGAACAATTCCGTTCATGAACATGCTGGGCGAAAAATTTCCGCGCGCCCAGTTTCTGATCACCGGTGTGCTCGGGCCAAAGTCGAACGCGCACGGACCGAACGAGTTTCTGCACATCCCGTACGTGAAGAAGCTGACGGCCGCCGTGGCGAGCGTGGTGACCGAAGTGCCTTGATCCGTGATCTGTGAGCGTCCCTCCCGATGAACTCGAGGTTTCACTTTCGGCGCGTGCGCTCGAAGTCGTACGCCGATATCCGTGGGCGACGACGGGCGCGGCAGCGGCGGTCCTTGGGATTGCCATCTGGGTCTACGTCGGCGTGCGGGCAGCGCTTATCGAGACGATCGCCAGCAACCTGCGGGTACTGCTCGACACCGAAGTCTCCGCGCTCGACATCTGGGTGCGCGAGAAGCAACTCAACGTCAACCGCTGGTCGCAAGACGCGCGCGTGCAGGCGGCCGCGCGCGAATTGGTCGACGACACGAGCAACAGCGCCTGCCGTGGTCCCTCGCGAGCACGACTGCTCGCGGCGATTGAAACGCTTGCGGCCGGCGAGGCCACGCCTGCCGCCAACCTGGTCGATCGCAACGGGCGTGTCATCGCAACTCGCTTCGACGCGTACTGCGGGCGCAGCGTCAGCCTCGAGACGCGCGCACGGCTCGAACGCGTTTTCAGCGGCGCGTCGCTGTTCGCCGCGCCGATTTCGGAACAGGATCGCCTGGGCGGCGTTACGGAACAGTCGCTGCGCCGGCCGCTGATCTGGTTTTCCAGCCCGGTGCGCGATAACAATGGCGGCGTTATCGCCGCGCTCAATATCGGCAAGTACGCCGATGAGAGATTTTCCGCGGTGCTCGCGGTCGCGCGTCTCGGCGCTACCGGAGAAGCCTATGCGTTCGACGCAAGCGGCCGCATGCTGTCGACCAGCCGCTTTCATGATCTGCTCGAAGATGCAGGCCGCCTGCGCGCCGGAGAAAGCGAAATTCTCAACCTGCGCCTGAACGATCCGGACAGCGAGGCGCCCGGCACTTCATTGACCCGCCTGGTTGCCACGGCGATCGCCGGTCGCAGCGATGCCGACGGGGCGCTCGACAGCGGCATCATCGTCGAGCCGTACACCAACTATCTCGGGCAGTGGGTGGTCGGTGCGTGGCGCTGGCTTCCCGAGTTCGACTTCGCGGTTGCGATCGAGGTCGGCAGGGATGAGGTGTTCGCACCTCTGGTACGACTCGAGCGTACGTTCATCGCCGTGTTGGTGGCGGCCGGGAGCACTTTGCTCTTCCTCTTTGTTGCCGTCGGCCGGATCATGCGGCTGCGCCGCGAGCGCGACGAAGCGCGCCGAGTCGGCAACTACGAACTGCTGGAGGAAGTCGGACACGGCGGAATGGCGCGCGTGTATCGCGCGCGGCATCGGCTGCTGAAGCGGCCGACCGCGGTCAAGATCATCGAACTCGCCGTCGCCAGCGACGAAATGCTGGCGCGCTTTGACCGCGAAGTGCGGCTCGCCAGCCAGCTGATGCATCCGAACACGGTCGAGATCTACGACTACGGGCGCACTCCCGAAGGCCAACCGTTTTACGCGATGGAGTTTCTCGACGGCAAAACGCTGCAGCAGATCGTCGATGAGCGTGGGCCATTGCCTGCGCCGCGTGTCGCGCACGTACTGCGCGGAATCGCCGGGTCGCTGTCCGAGGCGCACGAGCGCGGCCTCGTCCATCGCGACATCAAGCCCGGCAATGTGATGTTGTGCCAGCGCGGCGGCGAGTTCGATGTCGTCAAAGTGCTCGATTTCGGTCTGGTCAAGGACACGCGCAAGGAAGCCACCCGCAATCTGACGCGCGCACTGCGCGTGCTGGGCACGCCCGCCTACATGGCGCCCGAGCGCATCGAGCGACCGGAGAGTGCCGATTTTCGATCGGACTTGTACGCGCTCGGCGCCGTCGGATTTTTTGTGCTTGCCGGCCGCTCACCGTTCACCGGCGACGACGAACTCGCGCTCGCCTATCAGGTCGTGAATGTGGCGCTACCCGACGTGCGTGACATTGTGAAGGCGCAATTGCCCGACGAACTAGCGCTGCTGATCAACATGTGCCTGGAGAAGGATCCGGCATGGCGCCCGCAGCGAGCCGCCGACATCATCAGCGCGCTCGATGCGCTGCTTGCACAATCGCCGTGGACGAACAGCGATGCGCGCCTGTGGTGGGAAGGGCAATGCCCTGCAGCTGCGCCCGCCGCGCAGGTCGCCTGATCAGGGCCATCGCTTTGAACCGAGTCGCGCGTACAGAATCGAGCGGGACAGGCCCGTCGCTTTCGCCGCGACCGCCGCGGCGCGTGCCGGCGGCAGCGCTTCGGCCAGTGCCGCAAGCCAGCGTTCGGTGCCCGCGTCGATTTCGTCTGGTGTCGCTTCGGCTTTCTCGCGGGCGTCGATCACCAACACGTATTCGCCGCGCGGCTGATGTCGTTGGGCCCAGTCCGTCAACGCGCCGGCCGAGACTTCCTCGATCGTTTCAAACTTCTTTGTCAGTTCGCGGGCGATGATGACGCGCCGCTCGGGATCGAGCGCCGCCAGCGCGCTTGCGGTGCCGGCGATTCGATGCGGCGCTTCCAGCAGCACAAACGCATCGCCGCTCGCAACCAATCGCTGCAACACGCGTTGCCGCTCGCGCGCGCCGCTGGGCAGAAATCCGGCGATGCGGATCGGTGCGCGGATCACACCGGCGATCGACAGCGCGGCAGTCAGCGCGCTCGCGCCGGGCACCGGAACAACGCGCATTTGCGCGGCGCGCGCGGCACGCACGATCAACGCTCCGGGATCGGAGATCGCGGGCGTACCGGCGTCGGTTACCAGCGCCACGCGTTCGCCGTTACCCAGACGCGCAACGATTTTCTGCGCGACCGCGCGCTCGTTGTGCTCGTGAGCGGCGATCAAACCACGCGATGGAGCACTGATGCGGTAGCGCACCAGCAGCGCGCGCGTGTTGCGCGTGTCTTCGGCCGCGATCGCGTCCACATGCGATAGCACCCACCATGCGCGCACCGTAAGGTCGGCCGCATTCCCGATTGGCGTGGCCACTACATACAATGCCCC
>Ga0187892_10011778_pt1 | contig 10596 bp, 8 predicted proteins | sample MA1701073metaG_FD_139345 | JGI IMG/M metagenome (GOLD analysis project Ga0187892, IMG submission 139345) | Bio-ooze microbial communities from a basaltic lava cave in the Kipuka Kanohina Cave System on the Island of Hawaii, USA - MA170107-3 metaG ...
CGCATCCAGGCTGAATGTGAGCGTGTTGGGCGGCAGGTCCGCGTCGCTTGCCATCGCCGTGAACGTCAGCAACGACCCTTCGTCAACCGATCGGTTTCCAATCGCCGCCAAGACCGGCACCTGGTTGACTTCGTTGACAGTGACGGTGATGGTCTCAAAGTCGTTCAACGCCGGCGTGCCGTTGTCCGTCACGCGGATGGTGATCTCATAGGGCTCGACGCGGCCTTGGTCTTCGGTGGGAGTCCAGGTAAAGGCCCCAGTCACAGGGTCGATCATCGCGCCTGTGGGCGCGCCGGCGTCCAGGCTGAACGCGAGCGTGTTGGGCGGCAGGTCCGCGTCGGTGGCCATTGCCGTGAAGGTCAGCTCCGTCCCTTCATCGACCGTTCGGTTGCCAATCTCCGCCAAGACCGGCGCCTGGTTGACTTCGTTGACCGTGACGGTGATGGTCTCAGAGTCGTTAAACGCCGGCGTGCCGTTGTCCGTCACGCGGATGGTGATCGGAAACGTGCCCGGGCCCTGAGCTTCGGTGGGCGTCCACGTAAAGACCCCTGTTGAAGGATCGATCGACGCGCCGGTGGGGAAGCCAGTGTCCAGACTGAATGTCAACGTGTTCGGCGGCAGGTCCGGGTCGGTCGCGGTGGCTATGAAGGTCAGCAACGCTCCTTCGTTCACTTCCTTGTCACCGATGGAGTTCAACACCGGTGGATGGTTGGGTAGCACGTCGATTGTAAAACTTTCCGCATCGGCCAGCGGCGGGCTTCCGCTGTCGGTCACCAGCAGGATGAACGTCAGCGTCCCCGTTGCGGTGGGCGTAAACGTGAAGATGCCAGCAGGCGTGATCGACGCGCCCGCGGGCGTTTCCTCGGGATCCGGATCGAGCATAAAGCGAAGCGGCAAATCGCCGTCGGCGTCGCTGGCAGTGCCTGAGAAATCAAGCGTCAACGGTTGGCCGACGGTCGGCGTCGCGGCGTCCACGATGTCGAGGATCATGTCCCGGTTGAATTCCGGCGACTGGTTGTCGGGAAACTGCGGAAGCACCGCCAGCAAACGGCGGTCTTCCAGCCGCTCGATCGAGAGCACGTGCATGTAGCGGCGTGAACGGTGCATCGGCAACAACCGAGGGTGTGTGAGTCGAATCATGGTAGTTCCAAGGTCCAGCGTGATAGCGCGGTAATCCAACGATTCGCGTTGCACCGCAAATGGAGTGCCAGGCGCATCTGCCGCGCTTTACTGCCACCTGCTCCCAGCAGTTCGTGGGGCGGAGCGTCATGCGCCGCTTGAAGCGACCGGTGCGTTAGCGCATGCGGCCGATGGCCGTGCCGAATTCTTCCCAGCTTTGTGCGTCTGGCGTTCTGGCGACGGGAATGATCGCGCGGAACGACGCCCCTCTCGTCCGACGATACACCCGCGCTTTGCCGGTTGCAAGGAGTTTTCCGGCTCATCGCAGAAATTGCACGCGCGCGGTGTCCGATTGAAATAATGGCATGGTCGCTGTAAGAATTGCTGAACAATTGTCAGTGGTTAGTGGCTAGTTCGTCGTTCTTACCACTAACCACTGATCACTGATGACTCATTTCGTCCGATTGACGCTTGGCGACCGCCGTGGTACGATCACCCGCTTGCCACCGCGCGGGACTCAAGACCGTACGGGGACTTGAGTTGCCGCTCGGCAAGCACCCCTCACCCTGCCCTCTCCCCGGACGGGAGGGGGGTTACGTTTCGAGCCGGGTGAGCAAGCGCGTATCGTCGAAGGAGGATTCTGCGTGGCAGCGATTCTGGTCAAAGACCTGATTGAGTCGGGCGTGCATTTCGGCCACCGCTCTAGCCGGTGGAACCCCAAGATGCGCCCGTATATCTACGCACGCAAGAACCTCATCCACATTATCGACGTGCGCGAGACCGTGCGCGGCCTGTTGCGTGCGCGAAAGTACCTGATGCAGGTGGCCTCCGGCGGGAGCCTGGTGCTCTTCGTGGGCACCAAGCGCCAAGCGGCCGAGACGATCGAGCGCGAGGCGCAGCGTGTGGGCATGCCGTTCGTCAGCGAGCGGTGGCTGGGGGGCACGCTCACCAATTTCCGCACGATCCGCAGCCGGCTCGGGCGGCTGGAACAGCTCGAGGGGCTGATTTCCGGCGAGCAACTAGCCACCTATTCGAAGAAGATGCAGTCGGCCCTGCGACGCGAATTTCGCAAGATGCACCGCAACCTCAACGGCATCCGCACCATGAACCGGCTCCCGGAATGCCTGATCCTGATCGACCCCAAGAAAGAACATAACGCGGTCAGCGAAGCTCAGAAGTTGGGCATCACGACCGTCGCGCTGATCGACACCGACTGCGATCCCGACCTGGTCGACCTGCCCATTCCCGGCAACGACGACAGCATCCGCTCGATCGAGCTGGTGATCAAGTACCTGGCCGATGCGCTGGTCGAAGGCCAAGCCAACGTCGCGTCCTCGGGGAAGTAAAACGTCACCACGGAGACACGGAGGCACGAAGAAGGGTTTAGATTAAAGGCGATTGACGGCCGTTGTCAGACGTAGGTCAGGCACCCCGTGCCTGACATTGCTCCGCGCACACGGCCTGTGCCCTACGAACAAATCATGTGCATCCGATTGCCAACCGTTTTGGCGGCTCGGTCAGGCACAGGGTGCCTGACCTACTTGCTTTCTCCGTGCCTCCGTGTCTCCGTGGTGAAATTTAATTTGGCGCATGGAGCAAAACCCCATGGCGGCAATTAGCGCGGCGGCCGTTAATAGCCTGCGAAAGCGGACTGGCTTGCCCATGATGGAGTGCAAGCGGGCGCTCGAAGAAACCGGCGGCGACGAGGCCGCCGCGGTCGAGCACCTTCGCAAGATGGGCAAGAAGACGATGGAGCTGCGCAGCGGACGCGAGACGCTCGCCGGCCGCATGGGCGTCTACACCGACATGAAGAAGGGCGTCGGCGCCATGGTCGAGCTTGTCTGCGAAAGCGATCCGGTGGCCAACAATGCGGAATTCGGCGGTCTGGCCGCCGACCTCGCGCGACAACTGGCCACTGGGCCGGGTGCGAAGACGCCCGAAGAGCTGCTGCGCCAGCCATCGCCGAGCAAACCGGGCGTCAGGCTGGGCGAGCGGCTTGACGACCTGACGAACCGCATTCGCGAGGTGATGAAGGTGACACGGATCGTGCGGCTCGACGGTCCCTGCGGCGGTTATGCCCATCACACCGGTACGCACGGCGTGTTGATCGAAGTCTCGGGCGGTTCGCAGCAATTGGCCAATGAGCTCTCGATGCACGTGGCCGCCATGCGCCCGCAGGCCGTACGCGTCGAGGATTTGGACCCAGCGATCGTGGCCAAAGAGCGCGACATCTTGCGCACCGCCGCCCTGGCCGAGGGCAAGCCGGAAAAGATCGTCGATAAGATGGTCGACGGGCGGATGCGGACCTTTTACGAGCAACACGTGCTCAGCGAACAGCCGTTTGTAAAGGACGACTCGAAGACCGTGGGCAAGGTCGCCTCGGAGGCGGGAATGAAGATCATACGCTTTGTTCACTGGCAATTGGGCAAGGCGTAGCGCTGGTGGGAAAGGACCGAGACGTTTCATGCACGCCACCGATAACGCACAAGGACGTTCCGGCTATCGCCGCGTGGTGCTGAAGATATCGGGCGAGAGTTTCGCCCACGCCGGTGAGCGCGGCATCAGCATGGAAGAGGTGGGGCTGATCGCGCGGCAGACGCGCCGCGCCGCGCAGCAAGGCGTGGAAGTGGCGCTGGTGATCGGTGGCGGCAATATCCTGCGCGGCGCTCAGTTCACCAGCTCCGGCGCGGACATTCAAGAGGCCACGGCTCACTACATGGGCATGCTGGCCACCGTGATGAACGGTTTGGCGCTACAAGACGCGCTGGAGGCAATCGGCTGCGAGACGCGCCTGTTGACCGCCATCCGCATGGATGGCGTGGCCGAGCCGTATATTCGCCGCCGCGCGCGCCGGCACCTCGAAAAACACCGCATCGTCATCCTCGCGGCCGGAACGGGCAGCCCATTTGTGACCACCGACACCGCGGCCGCGCAGCGAGCGCTCGAGCTGGAAGCCGATGTCTTGCTCAAGGCCACGCGCGTCGACGGCGTCTATAGCGACGACCCAGAAAAAAACCCCCATGCCGTGCTCTATAGCGAGCTGACCTACCAGCAAGTGCGGCAGCAGAACTTGCGCGTGATGGACCCCACCGCCATTACCCAGTGCATGGAGCACAATATGCCGATTCTGGTATTCAATTACCAGAAAGAGGGAAACATCGAACGCGCCGTGCGCGGCGAGAAGGTGGGCACGCGGATCTGCAGCGGAGTGGTGGCCGCCGCGAGTGCAACCGCTGGCGACGCGGACTTGCGATAGAACCATGGGCGCCGACGAAATCCTCCTGGATGCCGAAGAGCGGATGGAAAAGGCCCTCGACGTGCTGAAACACGCGCTGGCCGGCATCCGCACCGGCCGCGCGAATCCGGGCCTGGTCGATTCGCTGCGCGTCGAGGCCTATGGATCGCCGACGCCGATTAAGCAGTTGGCGTCGATCGGCGTGCCCGAGCCCACGCAGATCGTCATCCGCCCCTTCGATCCCGGCACGCTCAAGGATATCGAAAAGGCGATCCAGGCCAGCGACCTGGGGTTTAACCCGATGAACGACGGGCGGTTGATTCGCATCAGCATTCCGCCGTTGTCGACCGAGGTGCGCCGCAAGATGGCGGGCCGCATCAAGGAACTGAGCGAAGAGGCCAAGGTGGCGATCCGCAACATCCGCCGCGATGGAAACCGCGCCGCCGAACAGGGCGAAAAGGACAAGGAGCTGACCGAGGACGAGCGCGATCAAACGAAGGAAGAAATCCAGGATCTGACCAAGAAGTTCGAGAACCGCGCCAACGACCTGGCCAAGGCCAAGGAGGCCGAGGTCATGGAGAACTGATTCTCGCCGCGAGCACCATGCGTCTCCTCCTCCCGCGCATCGTCCTGCTGGCAGTCGCCTGCTCGTGCTTTGTTGTTCGGTCCACCGCGGCGCGCGAGCGAAAACTTTCGGCGCGTGCGCTGGTCGACTCGCCACGAGTGCTGGTGATTGCCCATCGCGGCGATAGCGCCGTGGCGCCAGAGAATACGCTGCCCGCCTTCACCTCAGCAGTCCGCGCCGGTTCTGACCTAATCGAGCTGGATTATCACCACACGGCCGACGGCGTGCCCGTTGTCCTGCACGACGCGACGCTCGACCGCACGACCGATGCCTGCCAGTGCTTCGCGGCGCGGAACATCGAGGTCGCCACCAAGCCGCTTGCGGAGCTAGTGCGGCTCGATGCGGGAAGCTGGTTCGGCAAAGCGTTTGCCGGGACGAAAGTTCCAACGCTCGAAGAATCGCTGGTAGCAATTCAAGCCGGCTCGATGACGCTCGTCGAGCGAAAGGCCGGCGACGCGGCGACGTGCGTGCGGCTGTTGCGAGCCAAGGGGTTGTTGGAATCGGTCGTCGTGCAGGCCTTCGACTGGCAGTTCATTGCCGATTGCCACCGCGAGGCGCCCGAGCTGGTGCTGGCGGCGCTTGGGCGCGAGCCATTGGACGAGAAACAACTGGACGAGGCGGCGGCCACCGGGGCGCGGATTATCGCCTGGCGATCGAACCAACTGACCGACAAAGGCATCGAGGCGATCCACCGCCGCGGGCTACGCGCCTGGGTCTGGACCGTCGACAATCTGAACGAGGTAGAGCATCACGTCGATGGCGGCGTGGATGGCGTGATCACGAACGTTCCGCTGCGGGTGCGAAACCTGCTAGCGGAACGCACCGGCTCGCGTGTCCGCGAGACCAGCGATCGGTAAAAGGCACGTCGCATTGCCGCCACGAGCACCAGTTCGGCATCCTGCCGAACGCGTGGCACCCCACCAAAAACGCCTCTCCCCCGCTGGGGGCGAGAGCAGGGTGAGGGGGTCTTCGGACAGGCTCTTGGCCCCAGGCACGCGAGTCAATAACGCTTTGCCCCAATCACCTATCTTCACGTGAGCGGCGTTGACCACTCGGTGAGGCGCTACTATACTCTCGCCCCCCGATGCTCAGTTGTGGATTCGGTCTCGTGCTCGCTGCGAGCGAGCGTCCATCGCCGAATGCGACGGATTGTGGTGTCGAGCTGTTTATGGAGGAACGGCCATGGCCAGTACGTTTGCGCACCGCCAATCGCCGCGCGCGCCACAAGTTCGCCGATGGTTGGCGATGGGCCTCGGCGCCGCGGTAGTTCTGGCGATCTGCTTCACGGTGAAGGTCTATTTGGTCCCGTTAGCTCCAGCGCAGGCGGCGCCAAAGGACGAGGCCGCGAAGGCGAAATCGCGCACAGCTCCCAACAAGGCCGCCGCGGCGACGAGCGCGCAGCCGACCGATGCCGCTCAGCAGAAGATCGTCGCCGTCGTCAATCGCCAGGAGATCACTCGCGACGAATTGGCTCAGCAGTGCCTCTGGCACTATGGCAGCGAGGTGCTGGAGAGCCTGGTCAACAAGCGGCTCATCTTGCAGCACTGCAAGGAGCGGCAGATCCAGGTGACGCGCAAAGAGGTGGACGAGGAGATCGCGCGGATTGCCAGGCGATTTGGATTGCCGGCCGACCAATGGCTGAAGATGCTCCAGGAGGAGCGCCGTATCACGCCGACGCAATACGGCCGCGACATTGTCTGGCCGACCTTGGCGCTGCGCAAGCTGGCCGCGTCGCGGCTGGAAGTCACGCACGAGGAGCTGATCAAGGCCTACGAAACGCACTACGGGCCGGCTGTCAAGGCGCGGTTGATCGCCTGTAAGGATGCCGCGAAGGCGCGAACCGCTCACGCCGCGGCGCTGAAAAACCCGGACGACTTCGGCAACGTCGCCAAACAATACTCCGACGACGTGAACAGCGCCAGCGCCAAGGGCCTCATTCAGCCGATCCGCATGCACACCGGCGACGAAAAGATCGAGCAGATGGTCTTCAACATGAAGCCGGGCCAGGTCTCGGACGTGATCCCCATCGGCGATCAATTTGTCATTCTCAAGTGCGAGGCACAGCTCCCCGCCCAGAAGATACCGCTGCAGCAGGTGGAAAACCTGTTGAGCGAGTCGATCCGTGAAGAAAAACTGCAACGGGTGGCGAACGACCTGCTCCGCGAGCTGCAAGGTCGGTCGAAGATCGACATCGTGTTCGGCAATCCCGAGACGAGCCACCAGCGGCCGGGAGTCGCCGCCGTCGTCAACGGCGAGCAGATTAGCGCCGGCGACCTTGCGGCCGAATGCGTCGAGCGCCACGGCCGCGAGGTGCTGGAAGGGACGATCGACCGGCGAATCATCGCCCAGGCGCTCGAAGCGCGTGCGCTCACGGTCACGCAGGCGGAGGTCGACGAGGAGATCGCCCGCGCGGCCCTGGCGATGGGCCAGACCAACGAGCGCGGCGAGCCCGACGTGAAGAAGTGGCTGGACGTGGTGACCAAGGAGCAGGGCATTTCGGTCGAGCTGTACATTCATGACGCCGTCTGGCCATCGGTAGCCTTGAAAAAGCTGGCCGGCGACGCGGCCCAGGTGACCGATGACGACTTGAAGAAGGGCTTCGAGGCCAATTACGGCCCGCGAGTTCGCTGCCGCGCGATCGTGCTCAACAACCAGCGCAAGGCCCAGGAAGTCTGGGAGATGGCGCGCAAAAACCCTTCGGTCGAACACTTTGGTGATCTGGCCGCACAATACTCCGTCGAGGCGGGCAGCCGCTCGCTGCGCGGCGAGGTGCCGCCGATTCAGAAGCACGGCGGACAGCCGATTCTCGAACGCGAGGCGTTTTCGCTCGAGCCCGGCGAGCTTTCCGCCGTGATCCAGGCCGGCGAACAGTTCGTGATCCTCTTGTGCGAGGGGCACACGCAGCCGACCCAGGTGAACTTCGACGAGGTGCGCGGCCTTCTGTTCGACGACATCCACGAGAAGAAGCTGCGGATCGCCATGGCCGAGGAGCTCGACAAGCTGAAAGAGGCCGCCCAGGTCGACAACTACCTGGCGCAGACCTCGCACTCGCCGAAGCGCCGCACCGCCGCCGGAAAGGCCGGCGAGGTCTCGCTCGATCCCCGCGCCCCGAAGAACGCACCGCTCGGTCCTGCGGCTGGAGCTGCGCCCCCAACAAGCCGTGCTCCCGAACGCACGGCCATCGGCCCTGCCAACCTCCCACCGCGGCGGTAGGTCCCGGCCGCCGGACGGGACTCTCCAATCGCACAGCAGCGTCGCCCTACGCCCATGTGAGTTCCCTCAGCAGCGCCAAGAACGCCTCAATGCCATCGGTGAGGTAGTAGAAGTCACCAAAGGCTTTCTTCAGGAAAATAGCACCTTGACCGTCTCCAGGCGCCGTATCCAAGATGATCAACCCGGCCATTCCGGTGCACCCGATTGGAATGATCTTCGGCGGGTCATTGTCATCGAAGAGCGCTGTGCGACTTGGCCTGCCAAGCTCGGCTTCCTCATGCGATGCGCCAATTCCGAACAGGATCTGTAGTGCGTCTTGTGGGCATCCCTCCCCCACCGGCGTGATTTCCGGTTCGTTGAAATACCCACTGTTGAACTCCAAAACGAACTGACGATAGTCCGTGGAGAATCTTACGCCGATGCCACGTTCCAGTTCAGCGAGTTGAGCGTCGTTGGGCCATGGGAACAGTTCCACGGCAAAGCGCTCGTATGCGTTTTTGATGATAGTCAAATTGGTAGCATCCGATGGCGAGAGGAGCGCCAAGTTGGCTACGGCCACGCAGCGTCCCCGTCCCCGAGTGCGGCTGATTTTACACCCCGATGGTACGCTACTCAGGCACGGCCATCGGCTTAGCCCCAACCGCCAACGTGCGAGTCTTCAGGCATAGTACGCTGCCATTCTCATGGCAGAAAACGCAATATACTCATCCGTTGGATTTGGGTTGTCCGCATCCGGTCCTGCCAACCATTCGTCCATAGCGCTATCGAACACGGCGACCACGTCCTTCAGGTTCTGTTGCACGTTCTTCGGCGCCTCATCGATGAGGATCTCTCGTGCCAAATCGTCCGCAATTCCCCAAAACTCAGCGTATGGGATGAGGGGCCAAAAACGTTTCGGAACGTTATTCGGGTCAAGTCGCACCCGTTGGCTGCTCTCGTAAAAACTCCCGTATGACCCCTTCATTTGTTCCGCGGTCAAGATGGTGGGCGTATCGCTCATAATGGAATCCCCAATTCCTTGGACAACGGGCTACTTTTGCAATGCGTTCTTCATTTTCTCGAATTCTGCCCAGTATTGCCGACGAATACTAGGCGGCACTTGTGCTGCATCGAACATCTTCTCCGACAGTGCCCGCATGTCTGCCTCGCTAACTTTGCTCCAATCAAAGGTGCCCTCCATTTTCTGCACTATTTCTGCTTTCCACTTATTGAAGACGCTGTAGGTCGCACGGTGGTTGATGTCCGGCATTAGAATCGCGGGCGCTTTCTTGGGGTCGTAGCCGGCATACACCTTTTCCATCCATGCAGACATAACACCATGGTGCGAATGTTGTCCAGGTCGCGGACTTGGCATATCGCCGTGTTTTGCCACTCGGAAGAGAGCGGATGGCCCCGCCGCAGGGGGCGACGTCATACCTGTGGTAGCGCGAACATTAGCCGAAAGCCCCAAGAGCCCCGCCGCCACCTGCGTTCCATTGCTGACGTTGAAGCCGTCCTTCGTCGCGTCGTAAACGCCTTCTACCACACCCACTGCGTTGCCCGCGGCGTTGTAGGCGATCAAGGCGCCGCTCGCGGACCGCGCGACGGAACCGCCTTTGGCGAGCGCCGATGCGATGCCGCCCGTCCCGACAGCGATCAGCACCTGACCACTGCCAGTGGTGATCGCAACCGCAGTGTCGTATCCTCGGTCTCGATCCTCTTGAGTGACGCCGATCAGTTCGAGTTGGCCACTGCTTAAGCCAAGCGTGACGACGCTCTTGATTGCCGTGGCGAAGCCGTTGACGACCGCCTTCGCGCCCGTGAGCGTACCCGCGGCTGCTGCTCGGGCGACTTCGCCGGGTAGTTGCGCCGCGGATTGGAGATCCGCGGCAAGACGGCTGGAGCGCATCATGGCCGGCGTCACCACACCGGTCAGTTCCGATACGGCTCGGTTGCGTTGGATAATCGCATCCGCCAATGACGGCGACCTTTGCGTGTCGCCTGATCCGCGTCCGCCGCTCGTCGGCGCGAACCAGCCCGGATTAGGTGGCGTGCCGCGTCGCGGGTGCTTGGCTGGGTCCCAATTCGCTTCGTAGAAATTTGAGACTTCGACGAGCCGCGCTTCCGCTTCCTTGCGCAACATGTCGCGCAGTTGTTCTGCGTGCCGAGTAGAGATCGAGGCCAGCCATTCCAAGTGCTCGCGGTCAGCGCGGGCCTTTTCTTCCTTCCTCAGCAGGTCGTGCAATTGGCGTTCGTGCCGTGGGGAGATTCCGGCCAGCCATTCCAAGAGCTCGCGGTCGGGTTGCGCATCGGCTTCTGCTGCGGAAACGCTCGAAACAGGCTTGCCAAGCAAGGCCTGGGCAAACAGCCAGGCCTCAAGCGGCGATACGTCGGTTTCGTCAATCGTCTCACTGCGGAAACCGTA
>Ga0187892_10011779_pt1 | contig 10596 bp, 8 predicted proteins | sample MA1701073metaG_FD_139345 | JGI IMG/M metagenome (GOLD analysis project Ga0187892, IMG submission 139345) | Bio-ooze microbial communities from a basaltic lava cave in the Kipuka Kanohina Cave System on the Island of Hawaii, USA - MA170107-3 metaG ...
CCCGAGGACGAGCTGCGCACGGTGCTGGTCATCGTCCCGGACAACCAGCTCTCCCTCGCGATCGGCAAGAAGGGCCAGAACGCCCGGCTGGCCGCGAAGCTCACCGGGTTCCGGGTGGACATCAAGAGCGAGGGTGAGGTCGAGGAGGAGCGGCGCCGCGACGAGGAAGAGCGGGTGGAGGGCCGGCAGGGCCTGGTCGACCTGCCCGGCGTCGGCCCGCAGCTGGTTGACCGTCTGGTCGATGCGGGGCTGCATTCGCCGGCTCGCGTGGTGGCCGGCGGGCTGCCCGCGCTGCAGGAGCTGCCGGGCATCGGCGAGACCAAGGCGAGCGCCATCCTGGCCGCGGCCCAGGCGTGGGTGGCCGAGCATCCGGAGCAGCCGGCCGGGAGCGCCGAGGCAGAAGCGCCGGCGGTCGAGGACGGTGGATCGGAGATCGAGCCGACCCACTTGAGAAGCTGAAGCGGGGGCAGCGCCCGCAGCGGACCTGCATTGCCTGTCGCGTGGTGCGGGCGAAGGCGGAGCTGATCCGGCTGGTGCGGGACGACGACGGCGTGGTGAAAGTGGATCGCGACGGTCGGGGGGTGGGGCGCGGCGCGTACATGTGCACCACGACCGAGTGCGTGGAGAAGGCGGTGCAGGCGGGGCGACTGGGGCACGCGTTCAAGCGTGCGAGCCGTCCTCCGCGGGAGCCCGCGGTGGTCATTCTGGCGAGTCGGCCGAGGAGGTAGCGCGCGTGGCGGCACGGGTAAAGGTCATCGATCTGGCGAAGGAGCTGGGCGTCACCAGCAAGGATCTGATCGTGGCGCTCGAAGGCATGGGCCACAAGGGCGTGCGCGCCATGAGCCCCCTCCTCGTCGCGACGGCCAACGAGCTGCGGGTCAAGCTGGGCCGCGGGCGCGATCTGCCCGCGGAGGCCAAGCCCAAGCGCGCGCCCAAGCCGAAGGCGGCCGAGGGCGAGGCGCCCGCCGCGGCGCCCAAGAAGAAGGCGGCGGGGGATGGAACGCCCGCCCGCGCCAAGAAGAAGACCGCCGCGAAGACCGTGGAGGAGATCCCCGCGGTGGTCGAGCTCGCCCCGGCGCTCGACGCGGCGAGGCCGGCGGCCACCATCTTCCGGCCCGCGCCGTCCGCGGTTCCGCCCGCGGCGCCGCCTGAGATCGCTCCGGCTCCGCCGCTCGTGCCCGCCGCGACCGTCGCTCCCGCGCCGCCGGTCGCGCCGCCCAGGCCCGTGGCCCCGCCGATCCCCGCGCCTGCGGTCCGTCCGGCCGCGGCGGCGGCGCCGGTCGAGCTGAGGCCCGCGCCCCCGGTGAGGCGCGCGCCGGTGCCACCTCCGCTGAATCCGCCACGCACGGTGGTCTCGCCGCCGCGCCCCGCGGCGTCCCCGGCTCCGCCGCGCCCGGCCGCGCCCGCGCGCCCGGCGGCGGCCGCCGCCCCCGTTGCGGCTCCCGCCCCTCCCGCGTCGCCGGCGCCGATGGCACCCCGGCCGGGGCCCGGGATGCCCCTGCCGCCGCCGCCCGAGCCGCCGCAGGAGATCAAGCGCGAGCTGGTCAAGCTGCCGGAGTCCGTCACGGTGGGCGAGCTGGCCGCGGCGATGCGCCGCAAGACCACGGAGGTCATCAAGGCGCTGGTGGATCTGGGCGTGATGGCCACCGTCAACGAGGTGCTCGATCCGACCGCGGCCAAGCTCGTCGCCGACAAGTTCCACTTCGACGTGCAGGTCCGCTCGATCGAGGGCGACGTGCTCGAGGAGGAGGAGTCCGATCCGGCGCAGATGCGCCCGCGGCCGCCGGTGGTCACCGTGATGGGCCACGTCGACCACGGCAAGACCTCGCTCCTGGACGCGATCCGCACCACCAAGGTGGCGGAGCGCGAGTTCGGGGGCATCACCCAGCACATCGGCGCGTACCAGGTGGACACGAGCCACGGCAAGGTCACCTTCCTCGACACCCCGGGCCACGAGGCGTTCACCGCCATGCGCGCTCGGGGGGCCCAGGCCACCGACATGGTGGTGCTGGTGGTCGCGGCCGACGACGGGGTGATGCCGCAGACCGTGGAGGCGATCAACCACGCCAAGGCGGCCAACGTGCCGATCCTGGTCGCGGTGAACAAGATCGACAAGCCGGGCTCCGATCCCGACCGGGTGAAGCGCGAGCTGTCCAACCACGGCCTCGTCCCCGAGGACTGGGGCGGGCAGACCATCTTCATCCACACCTCGGCCAAGCGCGGCGACGGCATCCCGCAGCTCCTCGAGATGACCGCGCTCCAGGCCGAGATCCTCGAGCTGCGCGCCAATCCGGGCCGGGCCGGGCGCGGGGTGATCGTGGAAGGCCGCCTCGACCGGGGCCGCGGCCCGGTGGCCACCGCGCTGATCCAGTCGGGCACGCTCAAGGAAGGCGACGCGGTGGTGGTCGGCTCCCACTCCGGCCGCGTGCGCGCCCTCTTCAACGACCGCGGAAAGAAGGTGCAGAGCGCGGGGCCGTCCGATCCGGTCGAGATCCTCGGCCTCTCCGGCGTCCCGCAGGCAGGGGACACGATGCTGGTGGTCGCCGACGAGCGCAAGGCGCGGCAGATCGCCACCGTGCGCAGCGAGCGCGACCGGCTCAAGGGCAAGAGCGCGACCCGCATCACCCTCGAGGACCTGCACAAGCAGATCGAGGCGGGCGAGGTCAAGGAGCTGCGCCTCGTGCTCAAGGCCGACGTGCAGGGCTCGGTGGAGGCCCTCACCGAGTCGCTCGAGCGGCTCTCCACCGAGGAGGTCAAGCTCAAGGTCATCCACAGCTCGGTGGGCACCGTGACCGAGTCGGACGTGATGCTCGCATCCGCGTCCAACGCCATCGTGCTCGGCTTCAACGTCAAGGCCGACCCCAAGGCCGCGACGCAGGCCCAGGCCAACGGCGTGGACATGCGCAGCTACAACGTGATCTACGACGCGATCAACGACGTGCGGGCGGCGCTCTCCGGCATGCTCGCCCCCGAGATCCGCGAGATGGTCCTCGGCCGGGCCCAGGTGCGCCAGCTCTTCCCCATCACCAAGGTCGGGACCATCTACGGGTCGTCGGTCACCGAGGGCAAGATGGTGCGCGGCGCCCGCGCCCGCATCAAGCGCGGCGAGACCCTGCTGGGCGAGGGCGTCATCAGCTCGCTCAAGCGCTTCAAGGACGACGTCCGGGAAGTGCTCCAGGGGCTCGAGTGCGGGGTCGGCATCGAGGGGATCAAGGGCGTGCAGCCCAACGACGTCATCGAGGCCTTCAGCACGGAGGAGGTTGCCCGGACGCTATGAGCTCGGAGGGGGGCTCCGCCCCCCTTCCGAACCTCCCCCTCGGACAAGCCAGAGCTGCGCCGGCGGAGCCGGCGCTCGAAGCGGTGAAGGCCGAGCGCGGGCGGATCAAGGATCGGGCGCTTGAAATGTCTGGGGCCAGGGTGGCGGTGGGGACGGTCGAGCTGCACCTGCCGGATATCGGGTCGCTGAAGGGCAAGCGCCGCGCGTTGAAGGGCCTCAAGGAAACCTTGAGGCGGCGCTTCGAGATCTCGGTCGCCGAGGTGGACCACCACGACGTGTGGCAGCGCGCGACCCTGGCGCTGGCCTGCGTCTCGGGCGATTCGCGCCACGCCAACGAAGTGATCTCCAAGGCCATGGACTACATCGAGGACCACGTGGACGGCTGGGTCACCGACATAGAAGTCGAGATTCTGTAGCAGGGCGAGGCGCAGCCGAAGGCGAGACGAGCGGATATAAGAGAGGTTCAGGGAAGTAATGCAAGGCAAGCGGCTCGTGCGGGTCAACCAGCTCATCAAGGAAGAGATCTCCATGCTCATCCAGCGCCAGCTCAAGGACCCGCGACTCGGGTTCGTGACGGTAACCGAGGTGGACACGACCCCGGATCTCAAGCACGCCAAGGTCTACGTCTCGGTGCTGGGGCCCGAGGCCCAGTGGGCCACCTCGTTCAAGGCGCTCGAGAGCGCGCGGGGTTTCGTGTGGAGCTGGCTGCGGCGCAATCTGGACCTGCGGGTGACGCCCGAGATCATGTTCCGACCCGACCGGTCCATGGAGCACGCCGCGCACATCCAGTCGCTCCTCGCCGACCTCAAGACGAAGACGGACGAGTCGTCCGAGAGCGACCGATGAGCCCGGAATCGGCGGCCATCCCCGGTATCACCGTCGTCGCCCCGGAGCCGCCCGCCGCGCTCGTGGATCTGCTCGCCCGCCCGCGCGGCGCCGCACTGATGCTGGGGCACGTCCATCCGGATGGTGACGTGCTCGGTACCCTGCTGGGCCTGGGGCTGGCCATGGAGAAGGCGGGCTGGACCGTGACGTACGGCGGCCCCGACCCGGTCCCCGACGTGCTCGGCTTCCTCCCCGGCGCCGACCGGTGGCAGGTGTGGCGCACCGCCCCCGGGACCTTCGATACCATCGTCCTGACCGACTGTCCCAACGACGGGCGCACCGAGGGCCTCCTGGCGGGCGCGCGCGGACCGGGCAGCCGGGTGCTCAATATCGATCATCATCCGGACAACCGCCGCTACGGGACGCTGAACTGGATCGATCCCTCCGCCGCCGCGGTCGGGGAGATGATCTTCGATCTCCTCACCGCGCTCGGGTGGCCCATCGGCCGTGACGTCGCGCTCGGTCTGTACACCGCGATCCACACCGACACCGGCTCGTTCCGCTACTCGAATACCACCCCGCGCACCTTCCGGATCGCGGGCGCGCTGACCGCGGAGGGCGCCGAGCCCGCGCTCGTCACCGACCGGCTCTACCAGCGGCGCCCCAAGGACGCGCTGCTCACCCTGGGCAGCCTGCTGAGCCGGGTCGAGGTCAGCGAAGACGGGCGCATCGCGGCGCTCACGGTGCCCGAGGGCGCGGCCTCCGAGGCCTTCATGGCCGCCGAGGATCTCGTGACCTACCCGCGCTCGATCGCGGGCGTCAGAGTAGCGGTGCTCCTCCGCGCCGAGGCCGACGGGCGCGTGAAGGCGAGCTTGCGAGGCAAGGGCGACGTGCCGGTCAACCGTATCGCGCACCAGTTCGGCGGCGGCGGCCACGAGAACGCGGCGGGCTGCACGCTGGCCGGGCCGCTCGCGGCGGCCAAGGCCACGCTGCTCGCCGCGGTGAAGCAGGCCCTCGACGGTCAGGCGTCGTGAGCGATCGTCACCGCGCCGGCATCCTGCCGGTCGAGAAGGGCCCGAGCGTCACCTCGTTCCAGGTCGTGGCGCATCTGCGCCGGGTGCTCCGGGCGCCTCGCATCGGGCACGGCGGCACGCTCGATCCGGCCGCCACCGGGGTACTCCCGATCCTGATCGGGGAAGCGACCAAGCTGACCCCGTACCTGGTGGATCTCGACAAGGAGTACGTGGCCACCGTCCGCCTGGGCGCCACCACCGAGACCCAGGACCTCTCGGGCGCGGTGGTCGAGACGCGTCCGGTACCCGCGCTCGACGCGCCCGCGATCGAGGCCGCGCTCGTGCCGTTCGTCGGCCGCATCCAGCAGGTGCCGCCCATGTACTCGGCGCTCCACCGGGACGGCAAGCGTCTGTACGAGCTGGCCCGGCAGAGGGTCGAGGTGGAGCGCGAGCCGCGCGAGGTCACCGTCCACTCGATCGGGCTCGAGTCGGTCTCGCTCCCGGACTTCGTCATCCGCATCCGCTGCGGCAAGGGGACCTACGTGCGCACGCTCGCCGCGGACGTGGGCGCGGCTCTGGGCTGCGGAGCGGCGCTGGCCGGGCTCGTCCGCACCCGGGTGGGACCCTACGCGCTCGAGGCCGCCGTCTCGTGGGACGAGGTCCGCGAGGCCCGCTCCGGCGACCGGCTCTGGTCGCGGCTCCTGCCGCCCGACAGCGCGCTGGCCGGGCTGGGCGCGGTGCGGCTCGACGCGGACGGGGCGCGCGCCTTCGTGCACGGCCAGGCGGTGGCCGCCCGCGACCACGTGAGCGGCCCACTCCGCGTGTACGGCCCCGGCGGGGGCCTGCTCGGGGTGGGGCAGGGGCTCGGCGACCGAGTGAAGCCCGAACGGCTCCTTCATGCGGATCCTCCGCGACCTTCGATCCTTCCCGCCTGAGCTGCGGCCGTCGGTGGCCGCCTTCGGCGCCTTCGACGGTATCCATCTCGCTCACGCCAAGATCCTCGATACCGCGGTGGAGCGGGCCCGTGCGCTCGGCGTCTCCGCGGTCGCGTGCACCTTCGACCCGCATCCGACCGCGGTGCTGAGGCCTGAAAAGGCCCCCGCGCCCATCGCGACGCTCGAGGAGAACCTGGCCCGCATCGCCGAGCGCGGCCTCGACGCCACCCTGGTCATCAACTTCACGCTGGACTTCTCTCGGATGGAAGCCGAGGACTTCGTGGACGAGGCGCTGGTTCGCACTCTGGGCACCCGCGAGGTGGTGGTGGGCTTCAACCATACCTTCGGCAGCGGGGCGCGCGGGACCGCGGTGCTCCTCCGGGAGCTGGGTGCCCGGCGCGGCTTCGTCACCCACGTGCTCCCGCCGCTGCAGGTCAACGGGCTCACCGTGTCGTCCAGTGCCATCCGCGAGGCCCTGCGCGACGGCGACGTGGAGCAGGCGCGGGCCTTTCTCGGTCGTCCCTATTCACTGACCGGGACCGTGCGGCGGGGCGCCGGGCGTGGGCGCACCCTGGGGTTTCCCACCGCGAATCTGAAGCCGGATCGCCCCCTGGCCCTGGCCGCCGGGGTGTACGCGGCCCGCGCCCGCTGGGAGGATCGCCAAGCCGAGGCGGTGGTCAATATCGGCTACCGGCCGACCTTCGAGGAGTCGCAGTACTGGGTCGAGGCCTATCTGTTCGACTTCGCCGGGGATCTCTACGACCGCGCGCTCACCCTCGACTTCCAGTGTCGGATCCGGGCCGAGATGAAGTTTCCCGGGGTGGAGGCCCTGACCGCGCAGATCCGGGCCGACATGGCGGAGGCCCGGCGACTGCTCCGGGCACAACCGGCGGGGTGATCGCTTGAACCCCTCACCCCCGCGTGGTACACTCCGCTCGTCTTAACGCGGGGTTGAGCGGTTCACGAACCCGTCCCAACGGAGCCGCGGTCGGGGCTCTGGGGGCGTGGCGATTGGGGGGGGACCCCCCGGGAGGATCTTCGTATGCGGCTGTCCCCGGACAAGAAGAAGGGTCTGATCGAGCAGTTCAAGGTCCACGACGGCGACACCGGCTCGCCCGAGGTCCAGATCGCGCTGCTGTCCGAGCGGATCAATGGGCTCACCGACCACTTCAAGACCCACAAGAAGGACCACCACTCCCGTCGCGGCCTCCTGATGCTGATCGGCAAGCGCCGCGGGCTCATCGAGTACCTGCGCAAGAAGGACTCGGAGCGCTACCGAGCTATCACGGAAAAGCTCGGGATTCGCAAGTGATCGCGGATCCCGATCGGATCGATCTCACACTCGCCCGGCTCGACCGGATCCCTCTCGAAGTCGCAACCCATTCTAGCTGCCCATTCCTAGCAGGAGGACGCTGACCGTATGACACCTCACTCTGTGCAGATCCAGATCAATAACACACCTCTGTCCATCGAGACCGGCAAGGTCGCGAAGCAGGCCGATGGCGCCGTGGTCGTCCGCTGCGGCGGCACCGTGGTGCTGTCCACCGCCGTCGCGTCGAGGTCCGCCATGGAGGGCCGGGACTTCCTGCCCCTCACTGTGGAATACCGGGAGCGCTCGTACGCGGGCGGCCGGATCCCCGGCGGCTTCTTCAAGCGCGAGGGCCGGCCCGACGAGAAGGAGACGCTCACCTGCCGGCTCATCGACCGTCCGCTCCGCCCGCTCTTCCCCAAGAACTTCCGCAACGAGCTGCAGATCATCAATCTGGTCATCTCGGCGGACTCCGACAACGACCCGGACGTGCTGGCGATGATCGGCTCGTCGGCCGCGATGTCGCTGTCCGGGATCCCGTTCTCGGGTCCGGTCGGGGCGGTACGGGTGGCGTTGGTGGACGGCAAGCTGGTGGCCAATCCCACCTACAAGCAGGTGGCGGCCTCTCCCCTCGAGCTGGTGATGGCGGGAACGGAAGACGCCATCCTGATGGTCGAGTCGGGCGGCAAGGAAGTCAGCGAGGAGCAGATGCTCGAGGCGCTGGCCTTTGGCCACGAGCGCTGCAAGGAGCTGACGCGCATCCAGAAGGACCTCGTGGCCAAGGCGGCCAAGCCCCGCTGGGCCTTCGACGCCCAGGCGGGCGCCGACCCGGCGCTCGAGGCCCGGGTGAAGGAGCTGGCCTCGGCCAAGGTGGTCCAGGCCCTGTCAGTGCACGAGAAGCAGGCCCGCGCCCAGGGCCTCGACGCCATCTTCGAAGAGGTGTTCGCGGCCCTCGGGGGCGACGAAGCGATCCGCGCGAAGGCCCGCGGCTACTTCGAGAAGGTCGAGAAGGCGGAAGTGCGCCGGCTCATCGTCGAGAAGGGCATCCGCGTGGACGGCCGGAGCGTCAAGGAAGTGCGCCCGATCTGGAGCGAGGTGGCGTACCTGCCGCGCGCCCACGGCTCGGCCCTCTTCACCCGCGGGGAGACCCAGGCCCTCGTCTCGGCCACGCTCGGCACCAAGGACGACGAGCAGAAGATCGAGGCGTTCGAGGGCAATAGCTTCCGGCGCTTCATGCTGCACTACAACTTCCCGTCCTTCTCGACGGGTGAGGTGAAGCGGTTCGGGACCGCGGGCCGCCGCGAGATCGGCCACGGGGCGCTCGCCCAGCGGGCGGTCGAGGCGGTGCTGCCGACCAAGGAGGAGTTCCCCTACACGATCCGGGTGGTGTCGGACATCCTCGAGTCCAACGGCTCGTCCTCGATGGCCTCCGTCTGCGGCGCCTCGATGGCGCTCATGGACGCGGGGGCGCCGCTGAAGGCGCCGGTCGCGGGCATCGCGATGGGACTGGTCAAGGAGGGTGACAAGGTCGGTATCCTGACCGACATCATGGGCAGCGAGGATCACTACGGCGACATGGACTTCAAGGTCGCCGGGACGGAGAAGGGTATCACCGCGCTGCAGATGGACATCAAGATCGGCGGGGTCTCCGTCGACATCATGCGCCAGGCGCTCGCCCAGGCCAAGGAGGCGCGGCTGCACGTACTGGGCAAGATGGCCGAGGTCATCAAGGGGCCCCGGACCGAGCTCTCGCCGCACGCCCCGCGCTTCATCACGATCAAGATCCGGCCGGAAAAGATCCGGGAGATCATCGGCCCCGGCGGCAAGGTCATCCGCGGCATGCAGGAGAAGACCGGCGCCCGTATCGACGTGGAGGACGACGGCAAGGTGACCGTGTTCTCGCCGAGCAGCGAGGCGGCCCAGATGGCGATCGGCATGATCCAGGACATCTGCCGCGAGGCGGAGCTGGACCGCATCTACGTGGGCAAGGTCAAGAGCATCAAGGAGTTCGGGGCCTTCGTGGAGATCATCCCCGGCAACGAGGGGCTGCTCCACATCTCGCAGATCGCGGAGAGCCGCATCCGCTCGGTGGGGGACGTGCTCTCCGAGGGCGACATCGTCGCGGTCAAGGTCATCGAGATCGACGGCAACGGCAAGATGCGGCTCTCCCGCAAGGCGGCCCATCGGGACCAGCCCGCGATCACCGAGCAGGAGAAGCTCAAGATCGCGCCGAGCGCGAGCCCCGCTTAGTGGCGTATCGCAAGAGCGCGCTGCCCAACGGCATCCGTCTCGTCACCGAGACGATGCCGCATGTGCGCTCCGTCGCGGTGGGCATCTGGGTCGAGACGGGCTCGCGGCTCGAGCCCGAGCCGCTCGGCGGCATCTCCCACCTGATCGAGCACCTCGTCTTCAAGGGCACCGCCACCCGCTCCGCCGAGGAGATCGCCCGCGCGATCGACTCGGTGGGCGGCCAGATGGACGCGTTCACCGCGAAGGAGCACACCTGCTTCTACGTGCAGGTGCTCGACGAGCACCTGCCGCTGGCGGTGAGCCTGCTCACCGACATCCTGCGGCAGCCGCTCTTCGCCCCCGCGGACATCGAGAAGGAGAAGGCGGTCGTCCTCCAGGAGATCAAGATGGTGGAGGACACGCCCGATGATCTCATCCACGACCTCTTCGCCGAGCAGGTGTGGGCCGGCCACCCGCTGGGGCGGCCGATCCTGGGACGCTGGGACGTGGTCAAGGAGTTCCAGCGCGACACCGTGCTCGGCTACTTCGAGCGCGACTACGTGCCCGGGCGGATCGTGGTGGCGGTGGCCGGTCACGCCGAGCACGAGCGGGTGGCCGATCTCTTCGCGGCGGGCTTCGAGGGCTGGGGCCGGCCGATGGCCCCGCACGCCTTCGTGCCGCCCGCGATCCATCCCGGCATCCACACCGTGCAGAAGCCGCTCGAGCAGGTGCACCTCCTCATCGGGCTGCCCGGGGTCTCCGACACCGCGCCCGACCGCTATCCGCTCTACCTGCTCAACGACATCATCGGCGGCAGCATGTCCTCGCGGCTCTTCCAGGAGATCCGGGAGCGGCAGGCCCTCGTGTACTCGGTACACTCGGGCCAGCAGGCCTACCGCGACACCGGCCTCTTCTACGTGTACGCGGGGACGGACCCGGCCAACTTCAGCAAGGTCCTCCACGCCCTGATGAAGGAGATCCGCGGCCTCAAGAAGGACGGGGTCACCG
>Ga0187892_10011780_pt1 | contig 10595 bp, 9 predicted proteins | sample MA1701073metaG_FD_139345 | JGI IMG/M metagenome (GOLD analysis project Ga0187892, IMG submission 139345) | Bio-ooze microbial communities from a basaltic lava cave in the Kipuka Kanohina Cave System on the Island of Hawaii, USA - MA170107-3 metaG ...
GTGTTGGGGAGGACGACGTCCATCGCGAGCATCTGCCCGATCGGGAGGTGGTTCTTGCTCTGGAAGCAGAGCCCCCCGCCGCTGATGTCGCGGAGTTCGGACGGCATGTCGAGCGGCTGCGTCGAGCGCAGGTCGCGCAGGAGGCGGAAGCGGAGCTGGGGCGTGCTCTTCAGGCGCGGATGGCGGCGGCGCTCGGTGTCCCCCCGTGGCGGACTCATGACCTTCTCCCCCCTCCCGCTCGCCCCTGATGCCGCGGAATCCATCGAGCCCGCGCGGCGGGACCTTGAGTCGCTTTCTGAGACGGCGCCGGACCGCGAACGGACGAAGGGGTCAGGACCCTTTTCCGCCGCGGAAAAGGGTCCCGACCCCGTTTGGCGGCTACGCCCCCCGCGTGAGGTAGCCGAACATCCGGTAAGTGAGCCGTGCGGCCACGAAGTCGCTCGCCGGCTGCCCGGGGATCGGCATCAGCTCCACCACGTCGAAGCCGACCACGCGCCGGCGGCGCGTCGCCTCCCGGAGGAGCCGGAGCGCCTGCCACCACCCGAGCCCGCCCGGCTCGGGCGTCCCGACCGCCGGGACCAGCGACGGATCGAACGCGTCCAGGTCGAAGCTCACGTAGACGTCGTCCGTGAGCGCGTCCACCACCTGCTTCACCGGCAGCTCCCCGTCCGCGTACTGGTGCGCGAAGAGCGTCCCGACCCGCGGGTCCCGACGAATGACCTCGACCTCCTCGGTCGAGAGGCTCCGGATGCCCACCTGCACGATCGGGACGTGCTCGAGCACGCGGCGCATCACGCAGCCGTGGCCGAACCGCGTCCCCTCGTACTCGTCCCGGAGGTCGCCGTGCGCGTCCACGTGGAGGACCGAGAGCTTCGGGTAGCGCTCCTTCAGCGCGAGGATCGGGCCGAGCGTGATCGAGTGCTCCCCGCCGAGCATTGCCACCACGCGCCCCTGGCCGTGCAGTTCCGCGTAGCGGCGCGCGAGCGCGGCCGCCATCCCGGCGTGCTCGCCGTCCCACACGAAGGGCTCCGCGGTGTGGATCCCCTCGCGCCACGTCTCCTGCTCCAGCTCCTCGTCGAAGAGCTCCACCTGGCGGGAGGCCTCGAGGAGCGCCGCGGGCCCTCCCGCGGTCCCCCGCGCGTAGGTCGTGGTCTTCTCGTAGGGCACCGGGAGGATCGCGAAGCGCGAGCGCGCCGCGTCGTCGAACTCGGCGGGGATGCCGAGGAAGTTCTTCGGTGTCTCCATGCGGCGCCTCTTAGCAGATCCGCGGGCAAAGGGAAGGCGCCGGCCCATCGCTATAATCCGCGCCACCCATGCGCAAGCGGATCCTGGCGATGATCATGGCGGGCGGCCGCGGTGAGCGGCTGGGCCCGCTCACCCAGGAGCGCGCCAAGCCCGCCGTCCCCTTCGGCGGGAAGTACCGGATCATCGACTTCGTGCTCTCGAACTTCGTGAACTCGGGCATCTACTCGATCTACGTGCTCACCCAGTTCAAGTCGCAGTCGCTCACCGAGCACCTCCGCACCGGCTGGGGGGTCCTCTCCGCGCTGCGCGAGCAGTTCATCATCCCCGTGCCCGCGCAGATGCGCCGCGGGGAGACGTGGTACCGCGGCACCGCCGACGCCATCTACCAGAACCTCAACCTGATCGCCGACTCGAACCCGGACCTCGTGGCCGTCTTCGGCGCCGACCACATCTACAAGATGGACGTCTCCCAGATGGTCGCCTGGCACCTGGAGCGGGGGGCCGAGGTCTCGGTGGGCGCGCTCCCCGTCCCGATCGCGGAGGCCCACAAGTTCGGCGTGCTCCAGGTGGATCGCGAGGGGCGGATCACGGGCTTCGAGGAGAAGCCCGAGAAGCCCAAGCCGATCCCCGGGAACGCGTCGATGGCCTACGTGTCCATGGGGAACTACCTGTTCGACCGCGCCACGCTGCTCCGCGCGCTCAAGGAGGACGCCGAGATCGACTGCTCGCAGCACGACTTCGGCAGGGACGTGATCCCCCGGCTGGTCGAGGGTGGGGGCGTCCACGCCTACAACTTCCACTGGAACCGGCTCCCGGGCGCGAGCGACGAGGAGAACCGCTACTGGCGCGACGTGGGGACGCTGGATGCGTACTTCGAGGCGCACCTGGACCTCCGCGCCGTGACCCCCGCGCTCGACCTCTACAACCTCGAATGGCCGATCCGCACCGCCAACTTCAACGCGGCTCCCGCCAAGTTCGTCCACGACTTCGGGGACCGGATCGGCCGCGCGATCAACTCGATCGTGTGCGAGGGCTCGATCCTGTCCGGGTGCCTGGTCCGCGACTCGGTCGTGGCCCGCAACACCCGCATCCACTCCTTCGCCCAGGTGGAGGAGTCGATCCTGATGGACAACGTCGTGGTCGGGCGCCACGCCCGGATCCGGCGCGCGATCATCGACAAGAACGTGGAGATCACGGAGGGGGACTCGATCGGCTTCGACCTCGAGAAGGACCGCGAGCGTTTCTTCGTGACCGAGTCCGGGCTCGTGGTCCTGCCCAAGCGGCGCGTGGTCGAGGTCGGGCTCTCCAGCCTCGAGGTCTGAGGGCCGCCGGGCCGCATCGTTGCGCTCGCGAGGACCGGGGATACACTCTGCGCCCGGTCAGCGCGACGGAAGGACTTCCATGAGACAGATCGACACCAACCTCGTGAAGTTCGGATCGATCACGAAGCGCATCCCGAAGAAGGATGTCGCCACCTACCGGAGGACTTCCGTGCCGCCGCGGGTCGGGGACGTGATCCTGGCCCGTGTGCTTCGGATCGGCCGGCACACGCACATCGAGAACCGGAACGGCCGCCGGATCGCGCTCTTCCCCGGCGACCTCCTCTGCGCGGTCTTCGGCAACCGCTACGCGACCGACCAGTACGAGGGGGTCGTCCCCGGCGTGCCGGTGGACCGCGTGGCGCTGCTCTCGCAGGGCTGCGTCTGCGGCAAGGTGCGGAGCAAGAACCTGGAGATGCCCAACCCGACCCGCCTCGACGTGCTGGGCTACGTCTACGACGAGTCGGCCCGCAAGGTGAACCTCAAGAACTACTCGATCGCCCCCGCGTCATCGGGGCTCAAGGCCCACACGATCCTGGTGGTCGGCTCCTCGATGAACTCGGGGAAGACCACCACGGCGGCCACGATCATCAACCTGCTCCGGCTGTACGGGAAGACGGTCTGCTCGGCCAAGGTCACCGGCACCGCCTGCCGCCGCGACATCCTGTACATGCAGGACGCCGGCGCCCGGAAGGTGCTCGACTTCACCGCCTGCGGCTACCCCTCGACCTCGCTCTGCACGGAGGGAGAGCTGCTCTACATCTTCGAGACCATCTACTCGCGCCTGCTCGCGGCCAAGCCCGACTTCGTCGTGCTCGAGGTGGCCGACGGACTCTTCCAGCGCGAGACCGGGATGCTGCTGTCGCTTCCGCAGTTCCGCGAGCGGGTGGACTGCGCCTTCTTCAGCGGCGCCGACAGCATGGCGGCGCTGGCCGGCCGGCAGGTCCTCCAGGAGCGCTTCGGCATCCCGGTGCTCGGCATCTCGGGCAAGGTGGCCAACTCGGAGCTCGGGATGCGCGAGGTCGAGACGCACGTCGGGCTCCCGTGCTTCAACCCGCTGCACGAGAACTCGCGCAAGCTCTACGACATCCTGCGCGGCTTCTTCGGGAGCGCGCTGGACCGCACCTCCAAGGCCGAGCGCCGCGCCCGCCGGGAGGCGCGCCGCGCGGTCGCCGCCGCCAGCGCCTGAGAGCTCCTACTTCGCCACGTAGGTCCCGCCGCTCTCGGCGGCGAGCGTGCGGAGGAAGTTCGCGTCAGTGTCGCCGATGCCGATGCAGTGGATCTTGATCCGCCGGAGCCGGTTGATGCGGCGCACCTCGTCCAGGATCGCGCCCGTCTGAACGACCGCGCCCGCCGTGGGCTGGCCGTCGGTGAGGAGGAAGATCGTGTCCACGCCGACGGCGTAGGCGTCGTCGTGGGAGCCGCGTCCGGCCATCGCGAAGGCCCGCATCAGCGCGTCGAAGATGTTGGTCGCGCCCTGCGGGATCCGGGAGTCGGCGAAGCTGTTCGCCTCGGCCTTCCGGTCGCGGGTCGCCTTCACCATCGAGCGATACCAGGGCTGCACCGAGCCGTCGTAGAAGATCAGGTTGAAGGTCCCCGTCTCGGGGAGCTGCACCAGCGCCTTCTTGAGCTCGGCGCACGCGACGTCGATCTTGCGGCCGCCTCCGGGGGGAGGCCCGGGCGTGGAGCCGCGCGGGCTCCCCGACGGCGCCGCCATGCTCCCGCTCTTGTCGATCACGAACACCACCCGGTCGCTGAAGCTCTCGATGCCGTAGAAGGTCGTGCCGGTCCGCTGGTACGCGACCGGCCGCTCGCCCGCCGGGCGCCCCGAGAACCGCTCCCACCAATCGAGCCAGACCGCCGCGACCGGCCCCAGCTCCTCGCCGCCGCTGATGTGGCGGAGCGCCTCGAACGCGTCCTCCCTGAGGCGCCCCGGCTCGCGAGCCAGCATCCGCGCCAGCTCCGGCACGGCCGAGAGCTCCTTGAGCCCGCGCAGCACGGAGACCGCCGAGGCCCGCACCTCCCACGCGGAATCCTGGAGCCGGGCGATCAGCATCGAGACCGCGACCGCGCGGAACGGCCCCTCGCCCATCCGCCGGAGCGCGAGCGTGGTCGCGGTCCGAAGGCTCGTGTCCGGGTCCTCCAGAAGCCGGGTCAGCGCCTTGAGCGACTCATAGCCGGGCAGGTCGGCCAGCGCCTCGACGAACGGGAGACGGTGCCCGGGCGTGGTCCCCTGGAGCGCCCGCTCCACGACCGGGCCGATCGCCCGCTCGGCCTCGGCCTTCGGGAGACGGGAGACCGCCAGCACCAGCGACTGGATCAGGGTCGCCGCGAAGCGGCGGTCGGTCGCGAGGCGCTCCTCGAGCGCTGCCCGGGCGGCGGCGCGCGCGCGGGTGAGCCGTTCGTCGCCGGGCCGTCGCGCGGACGCGTCGAGCTGCGCCTCCGCCGACAGCTCCCGCTCGCGCGAGCGGGCCAGCACCTCGCAGAGCGGCTGGACCGCGCGCGCGTCCCCCGACGCCGCCAGGTCGGCGACGGCCTTGATCCGCTCCTCCACCTTCGGAGAGTCGATCCCCGACCAGAAGCGTTGGAGGCGGGTCTCCCAGGACGGGGAACGGGGCTCCTGGGCCAGCACCAGCGATGCGAGCAGGAGGAGGGTCATCGTCGAGCCTCGAAGAGGGCGCCGGTCGATCGGGATCTTACCGGAGGCGTTCCAGGAGGTCGCGGACCTGGGACGTCCACGGGCCCTCCGGCTTCCAGCTCAACGCCTCCTCCAGGATCGGCACCGCCTCCGCCTTTCGTCCGGCCCGCTGAAGGAGGTCCCCCAGGTGCCAGGCGGCCACGTGGTCGCCCGGGTCCAGGCGGAGCGCGGCCCGGAGATCCGACTCGGCCCCGGCGACGTCCCCGAGCAGCCGCCGCGCGCCGGCCCTCCCACGGAGCGCGTCCGGGAGGTCGGGCCGGGAGCGCAGCGCCTCGTCGAACGCGGCGCGCGCGCCCGCGAGGTCGCCGGCGCGGGCGCGCACGGTGCCGAGGTCGGACCAGGCGTCCGCGAAGCCGGGGTCGAGCCGCAGCGCCTCCCGGAGCTGGGCCTCGGCCTCGGCGAGACGGCCGGTCTCCGCGAGGAGGCCACCGAGCCCTTTCCGGGGGATCGGGTCCCCGGGCCGGAGCAGGGTCGCCTCGCGGAAGAGGGCCTCCGCCTCCGCCGCCTGGCCGGCCCGGAACCGGATCCCGGCCAGCGCGTTCAGCGCCTCGACGATGCCGGGGCGGATCCGCAGCGCCTCGCGGAGGTGGGACTCGGCCTCGGCGCTCCGGCCCCGGCGGTCCAGCTCGATGCCCCGCTTGAGCCGGACCACATAGCTTCCGGGTGTCGTCTTCGCCGCCTGCTCGAAGAGCGTGTAGTCGTCCTTCCAGTCCTCGCACCGGACCACGGTGCCGATGCCGGCCAGGAGCACCGTGCCCGCGAGCGCCCAGGGCCGGCGCCGGAGCCCCACCGCGAGCAGCAGGACCGCCCCCCACGCCGGCAGGTAGAGGAGCCGCTCGGCGGCGACCGTCCCCATCCCGTAGAAGAGGTTCGACACCGGCGCGAGCGCGGTCAGCACGAAGAGCGCGGCAAAGACGCCGGCGCGCGAGCGCAGCGCGGCGGGAACGGCTACGAGCGCGAACGGAAGCAGGGCGCCGGCCAGCACGCCGGGCTCGAGGAAGGAGTGCGCCGCCGGGATCGCGTCCCAGGAGTAGTCGGGGGAGAGCGGCCACGGCCAGAACAGGAGCCGGAGGTAGAGGGCCACGATCTTGAGCGCGGTGAGCACGCGGGTCGTGGCCCCGTACCCGGCCCAGACCGGGCTCGGCCCCGCGCGGAGCGGCGCGCCGAAGAGCGCCACCCGCGCGGCGAAGAAGAACGCCACCGGGAGGAGGAGCGGGAGGAGGAGCGAGAGGAGCCTCCGGAGCCTGGGTCCACCCGTGGGGAACGCGACCTCGGCGAGCACCGCCAGCGGGAGCGCGGCGATCGCGCTCTCCTTGGAGCCGAGCGCGAGCAGGAGGCAGAGCGGCGCGCTCGCGAGCCGGTGCAGCGGGCGCGGCGATCGGAGGGCCAGGAGCGTGAGGAAGACGAAGATGGCGGCGAGCGACTCGGCCCGCCCCACGATCCCCGCGACGGCCTCGGTGTGGACCGGGTGGGCGGCGAACAGGAGGCCGGCTGCGAGCGCCAGGCCGGGCCGCCCGAGGAGCGTGCGCGCGTAGCGGGCCGCGAGCGCGGAGGCGAGCGCGTGGAGCAGCAGGTTCCCGGCGTGGAAGCCCGCGGGGCCCCGCCCCGTGATCGCGCGGTTCAGCCCGAGCGAGAGGAGCGTGACCGGACGGAAGAGCGGGTCCTTGCCCTCCGGCCCCCACCAGGGGCGGGTCAGGAGGCGCCCCCAGCGCGCCGGCTCGAGGTCCGGGTTCTCGCGGACGACCGCGACGTCGTCGAAGGTGAAGTCGTGCTCGAGCGTCCGGGCGTAGAGGACGACGGCCAGGAGCGCGGAGAGGAGCGCCGGCTTCACGCGGGCGTGAGGGCGGAGCGGCGGCGGATCACCCACGTGGTGTCCACGCGCGCCGCGAGGCGCCCGGCGCCGTCGGTCACGTCCACCTCGGCGAAGACCACCATGCGGCCGCGCTTGAGGAGGCGCGCGGCCGCGCGGACGGGCCCCTCGCGGATCGCCGCGACGTAGCGCACGTGGAGGTCGGTCGTGAAGCTCTCCTCGTCGTCGCTCACGTGGGGGAGGAGCGCGTAGGCGACCGCAGTGTCCGCCAGCGACGCGGCGATGCCGCCGTGCGCGACGCCGTAGTACTGGTGGTATTCGGGCCGGAGGTCGAGCGCGACCACGGCGCCGCCGTCGGTCAGCTCCTCGATCCGGATGCCGAGGTGGCGGGGGAAGGGGTTCCGTCGCTCGAGACGCTCGGCCCAGGACCGTTCCATCAGGCGGTCGCGGGCGCGTGCGGCGGTTCGTCCACCACGGTCCCGCCGTCCTCGCCCAGCACGCGGCGGATCCACTCCACGCGCTTCTCGGGGTCGAAGCAGGTCATCTGGCTGAGGGGGGGGACGTAGGTGTGGAGGGTGATGAGGTCTTCGCGGCCGGCTTCCAGGTTGCCCATCCGGTGGATGTCGCCGCGACACGAGACCGAGACCTGGCCGGGAGCGAACAGACCCTCCCGGCGCCGGCGCACCGTGCGAGGGCCGCCGTTCGCCGGGAGGAGGTCGTAGGGGTCGGCGCGCAGCGGGCCGGTGAGACAGCGCACCACGCCGAACGAGTGGAAGTGGTCGTGGATCGGCGTCCCCTGGCCGGGGCGCCAGCAGAGCACCATCACCTCGAACTGAGGGGTGCGGACGACGGAGTTGCGGGTGTAGCGCTCGTCGCTGAACCGGACGAAGCGGTCCAGCTCGGGCGAGCGAGGGTCCACCGACGCGGCGAGCTTCTGCACGGCCGCCTGCTGGAGGCCGAAGGGCGCCATGCGGCGCAGCGTGTCCACGAAGTCGGTGACCGACATCCCGTCGAAGGAACCCATGCGACCTCCAAGCGCGGTGGGGCAGGCTCTGCGGCCGGGCGCATTATAGGGGGGACGAAAAGGTGCCAGGCACCTTTTCGCGGCGGAAAAGGTGCCTGGCACCTTTTCGCGGCTTCCGCAGCACGAGGATGTACTGGTGGTGCACGTTCGAGACGAACGCGTGCGGCATCCCGTACGGATAGAGCGCCTTGTTGTCCTGGACGAGCACGGTGATCCCTTGCAGCGCGAAACCCGCCGCCTCGGCGTCCTCGGCCGTGTGCGCGTGATAGGGGATGAACCGCTCGCGATGTCGGAAGTCCGAGACCACGATCGCGAGGTAGCGTCCCGCGCGTAGCGCGCGGAAGCACCCGGCCCAGACCCGGCGCAGCTCGCCGCGGAAGCCGTCGTAGGAGACGTGGTTCCCGAGGTCCTCGGGCGCGTCGCTGTAGCGGGTCCCGAGGCCGCGCGCCTTCCGCTCGCGGGTCGCCTTGTGGTCCCGGTCCTTGCGCAGGATCTGCCAGTAGGGCGGGCTGGTCACGATGAAGTCGAAGCCCTCCTCGGGGAGACCCGCCAGCACCTCGCGCGCGTCCCCCCGGATCACCTCCTGGTCGCCGAAGTCGAGCCCGAGGCGATCGCGCGCCACCTGCACCCACTCGGGGAGCAGCTCGATCCCGACTCCCCGCCGCCCCTCGGCCCGGCAGGCGATGAGCGCCGATCCCGTGCCCAGGAACGGGTCCAGAACCCGCTCGCCGCGCTTGCTGAAGAAACGGATCAGCGCCGCCACGTCGGTCTCGGCGAAGGTGGCCGGATGCCGCACCTTGAGCCGGTCGCGCGCGCCCGGCCGGCTGTACCACACGCTCTTGGTGGCGATCAGCCATTCCCGGTTGGTCAGGTCGTTGAGGCGGTTCTGCGGGTGGCGGCGGTCCGGCGCGGGAGCCGCCCGAGGGGCGCCGCCCGGCAAAGCGAGGCGCGGCATGGCCGCATGCTATATTCCGTCGCCCGGCCGCTCCAGGCCCGCGCTCCGGGCGCCGAATAGGGGGAATCAGTCCGCTATCAGGAGCCTTCGTGAGAATCGCGATCCTCGGCGCCGGCATCACCGGGCTCACGGCCGGACGCCTGCTCCGCGCGGCGGGCCACGGCGTCGTCCTCTTCGAGGCTCTCGACCGCCCGGGGGGCCTGATCCGCAGCGAGGTCGTGGACGGCTTCACGCTCGACCTCGCGGGCGGCCACGTCTTCTTCACGCGGGACCAGGAGGTGCTCCAGTACGTCGTCGACCTGATGGGCGAGGACAACCTGGTCAAGACCCACCGCAACACGAAGATCTACTATCGCGGCCGCTACGTGCACTACCCGTTCGAGAACGGCCTCGGCGACCTCCCGCCCGAGGACAACTTCGCGTGCCTGAAGGGCTACGTCGAGGCCCACATCGCGCGCCGGAGCGGCGCCGCGCCCGCGCCCGTCAACTTCCGCGAGTGGATCCTCTGGCGCTTCGGCCCCGGGATCGCCGAGAAGTTCATGGTTCCCTACAACGAGAAGCTCTGGAAGACGGACCTCTCCGCGATGGGCTTCCGCTGGGTGGAGGGGCGCGTGCCCGACGCGCCGATGGACGACGTGCTCCGCTCCGCCGTGGGGATCCGCACCGAGGGGTACACGCACCAGGCGCTCTTCCGCTATCCGCGCCGCGGCGGCTACGGCGCGATCGCAGAGCGGAGCGCGCGCGACCTCGAGGGGTGCATCCGTTTCGAGACGCCCGCGCGCCAGGTCCGGAAGGCCGCGCGGGGCTTCGAGGTGAACGGGGAGGCCTTCGACGCGCTCATCTCCACGATCTCGATTCCGGACCTGCTCCGGGTGCTCGAGGGCGCCGACCCGGAGCTCGTCTCGGCCGGCACGTCGCTCCGCACGCTCTCGCTCGCCACCTTCCTGATCGGCCTGGACCACCCGAGCCGCTTCCCGTACTCATGGGTCTACCTCCCGCACCCGGAGAACGGCCCGTGCAACCGGATCACGCACCTCTCCAACTACAGCCCCGAGAACGCGCCGCCGGGGCGGAGCAGCGTGATGGCCGAGCTGACCTTCTCCGGGAAGCCCGAGGTGACCGACGCGACCGTCGAGCAGGTGGTCGCGGGGCTCGAGAACTGCGGGATCGTGCGGCGCCGGAGCATCGTGCTGCTCACGCACCGCACGGTCGAGCGGGCCTACGCGGTCTACGACCACGGGTTCGAGGAGCGCCTGGAGCGCGCGCGCGCCGGGCTCGACGCGCTCGGGATCGTGACCGTCGGGCGTTTCGGCCGCTTCGAGTACCACAACGCGGACCAGTGCATCCGCCGCGCGATCGACGCGGTGAAGGGTCTCGGGGTCAGGACCCCCCTGGGGTCCTGACCCCTTTTGTGTGCCGGGCATGTTCGATCGCTGAGAGATGCAAGTCCTCTACCAACCTGATGGAGGTGAAGGGTAGCGAGGCGCAAGGGCCCCACCGTGAGGTGGAGTCCGAAAGAAGCGCGGAGCAAAAGCGCAGGCCGA
>Ga0187892_10011781_pt1 | contig 10595 bp, 10 predicted proteins | sample MA1701073metaG_FD_139345 | JGI IMG/M metagenome (GOLD analysis project Ga0187892, IMG submission 139345) | Bio-ooze microbial communities from a basaltic lava cave in the Kipuka Kanohina Cave System on the Island of Hawaii, USA - MA170107-3 metaG ...
CGCGTCGAGCCCGGATGAGCCCGGCTGCCATTCTCGACTGGCTGTTCAACCTGCCGCCGCTCCTCATCTACCTGGTCATCGGCGCTGGCGCCGCCATCGAGAACGTCGTGCCGCCGGTTCCCGCGGACACCTTCGTTCTGCTCGGCGCGTTTGTCGCCGCCAATGGCAATGCCAGCCCGCTCGTCGTCTTTCTCGTAACGTGGGGCGCCAATGTGGGCTCGGCGTTGTTCGTGTTGGGCCTGGCGCGCCGGTTCGGTCCTGTATTCTTCGAGCGGCATCGCTTCGGACGTCGGCTGATTCGACCTCGACAGCTCGATCGCATCGCCCGGTTCTACGCGAAATGGGGCACGCCGGCCATCCTCGCCAGCCGGTTTCTGCCCGCGTTCCGCGCGATCGTGCCCGTTTTTGCGGGTATCACCCGTGTGCCGGTTCGCCGCGTCATCGTGCCGGTCGCGGCGGCGTCGGCGTTGTGGTACGGCGTGCTCGTCGTTCTGGGTACGACAGCGGGCCGGAACCTGAACACGATTCTGGAGCTGCTCAACCGCGCCGGCGTGGTCCTCGTGATCGTTGCGGCAGCGCTCCTCGTGCTGGCGGGCGTGTGGTGGTGGAAAACGCGGCACGGGCCCGAGAGCTGATGTTTCACCTGGACCGGTTCACGGATCACCTGTCGGTCGAGCGCGGGCTCTCACCGCGCACGCTCGAGGCCTACACGCGCGACCTGAAACGGCTCGTCGAGTTCCTGGAGCGCCGCGACGTCAACCGGCCGGGTGAAGCGACCGCCACAGACCTGCGCGAGTTTGTCTACGACCTCAAGGACAGCGGGCTCCAGGCCGCATCGATCCGGCGCAGCCTTTCCGCAGCCCGAACGTACTTCGGCTTCCTGCTGCATGAAGGACTCGTCGTCTCCGATCCGACAGAACGCGTGGAGCTGCCGCGCGCATGGCGGCGCCTGCCCGCCGCACTCGGCCGCGCGGACATCGAGAAGCTGCTCGAAGCGCCGGATCCGTCGGACCCGTTCTACTGGCGCGATCGCGCGCTCCTGGAGTTTGCATATGCCTCAGGCGTGCGCGTCAGCGAGTTGACCGCACTGCGCGTTCGCGATCTGAATGCCGGCGAGGGTTGGGTCGTCGTTACGGGCAAGGGCTCGAAAGAGCGGATGGTGCCCGTCGGCCGAACGGCAAGGAACGTCATCGAACTCTACCTGCGGGAGATCCGGCCGCAACTCGTGCGTGGCAAGTCCGAGGGTGCCGTCTTCGTCAATGCGCGCGGCCGGCCGCTCACACGCATGGGGGTCTGGAAGATCCTGCGCAAGCATGTCGAGCGCGCCGGCATCCAGGCGCGCGTCACGCCGCATACGCTGCGGCATTCCTTCGCGACCCACCTGCTCGAAGGCGGGGCGGACCTGGCCGCCGTCCAGGAACTGCTCGGTCATGCGGACATCGTGACCACGCAGATCTACACGCACGTCGAGCGCGAATACCTGAAGGAGGTGCACCGCCAGTTTCATCCTCGCGCGTGACGCGCGGACACTTGTTGCGCGGCGCGCACCGGCCTAACCTGTACGCGTGGCGGAGCCCGGCTCACTGGCTCGCAGGAGAAGGTGAAGAGACGGAAGAGAAGCGGAGGGGTTGGGAGAGGACGCTGAGTATTTTCACGCAGAGGCGCGGAGTGCTCCTGGTCATCGACAACTACGATTCCTTCACCTGGAACCTCGTTCAGCTGTTCGGCGAGCTGGGGTTGGAGCCGGTCGTGCGGCGCAACGATGAAATCACGCTCGACGAAATCGCGGGCATGAGACCGCGCTGGCTGGTCGTTTCGCCCGGGCCGTGCACACCCGCGGAGGCCGGCATCAGTGTGTCCTGCATCCGCGAGTTCGGTGCGAGCACTCCCATTCTGGGCGTCTGCCTCGGGCACCAGGCGATCGGCGCCGCGTTCGGCGGCCGCGTCGTGCGCAACACCCGGATGATGCACGGCAAGGTCTCCAGCATCCGTCACACCGGCACAGCGATGTTCGAAGGCCTGCCCAGTCCGCTGAACGTGGCCCGCTACCACTCCCTGGTCGTCGAGCGTGCGTCACTGCCGCCGTGTCTCGAGGTGCTCGCCTGGACGGACGAGCCCGGCCAGGAACACGAGATCCAGGCGGTGCGCCACACCACGTTCCCGGTATGGGGCGTGCAATTTCATCCGGAATCGATTGCCAGTCAGGAAGGCCGGCGACTGGCGCAGAATTTCCTTGCGCTACAGGGCGCTCGTGAGCGCTGACCGCCGGCTCCGCGCGCTGCTCGCCGCCCTCGGACTCGCGGCTGCGCCCGCTCAGGCCCAGCGCGTCGTACTCGAAGGACGCGGCGTCATCGCCACGGATACGATCCTGCGTCGCGCCGCCGCCACTACGTTTCACGTCATCACGGCGGACACGGTCGTTCCCGCGACCGACACATTGCGCGGTCCTGTACTCATCGCCGCAACGACCGTGAAACTCGAGAACGTCATCATCGGCGATCTGTTGATCATCGATGCGAACGTCTTCCTGCGCCCGAACGCGCGCATCACCGGCAGCGTGATCAGCATCGCGGGCGGCCTGTTCCGAGCGGAGACCGCAACGATCGAAGGAACCGTGCGCGAGTACAAGGACGCGCCCTATCGCGCGGAGCTGCGCGACGACGGGATTCACGTCGTCGGCACGGAAGTCGAATCGAACCTCGACCTCGATGGCTTCGGCGGTTTCCTCGCACCCACGTATGACCGGGTCAGTGGCCTGAATGTCACCATCGGCGGGCGCTATCTGCTGCCCAGGATCGGCGCGGCCGAGCCGTGGATCGGCGGCCGCATCGGATACCTGACCGCGCGCGAGAAATTCGTCGGGCTCGCCCATGCCGGCGTCGACCGTGGCGCGTTCCAGTTCCGCGCCGGGCTCGAACGCGCTGTCGCCACCCATGATGCCTGGGTGCGTGGCTGGAGCAACACCATTTCGTACCTGACGCGCGGCCACGACTATCGCGACTACTATCAGGCGGATCGCTTCTATGTCGGCCCCGTCTGGAGAGGTGTCATCGCCGGCGCCGCTTCCCAGGTCACGCTCGACGCGCAGATCGAGGACGCGCGCTCCCTCCGTTCGCGCGATGCCTGGCATGTGTCCGGCGACACGGCACGCCCCAACCCGGCCATCGATGATGGCCGCATCACCAGCCTGCGGATCCGCTCCGAGCTCGCCTGGGAAAGCAACCGCTACATTGCGGACATCGATGCAGGCCTCGAAACCGCGCTGACGGCCTTCGACGGCGAACACGAGTTCACACGCTTCGATTTCGGTGGCCTCATCGCGTTGCGCGCACTTGCCAACCACTCGTTCCAGGTTCGCTGGCGCGCGCGCGGACCTATGCCCGGAACCGACTCCCTGCCCAGACAACGCTGGAATACCATGGGCGGCCGGGCCACGCTCTGGACCCTCGATGAGGGTGAGCTCCGCGGTGATCGACTCCTCTACATCAACAGCGCATACCTCATCCCGCTGCCACGCGCCCTCACTCTGCCCATCCTCGGGCGCCCGGCCATTGAAGCCGTACACCGCATCGGCAACGCCTGGACACGCGATCAGGACGCTGAACTCGTACAGAACGTCGGCCTCGGGCTCCGGTTCCGCATCGCGTTCGTCACCGCCATTGTCGATCCGGCCGACAGAGACGATTCGCTCATCCTCTTTGGATTCTCCATTCCCAGGCGGTTTCCCTGGACGCCCGTCGATTGAGCGCGGGCGTGCGGTTGCGCGCAACTTCCTTGGGCCTCACCGCAGAGAGCGCGAAGAACGCCGAGGATGGCTGAACGACGCGTTTGTGCGCATGCGCGCCGGAATCTCTGAACTGAAATGGAATGGAACGGAATCGACAGATGCGGAACGGAAACACAAGCAATCCAAGCCGCCGGGAGCCAGGAATTGACAACAAACAGCTAGCCGGATTGTGCATGGGTCATCAGGTGCGTGGCGAGTTCAATGCGGTGCGCGTGATGACGGAAAACTCGACAACGGCGGCCGCGTTCGGGGCGATTGTCGAGTTCCCGGCTGCGCGTGGCCGCGTGACCCGGGCCCGGCCGCCCGTCCATGAGTCACTGCATGGCGCCAGGGCCACGCACACCGAGCCCGGAGGAGCCAATAACAAAAGAAGACTGGAAAAACAACAAATAGAACCAAATCAAAAAACACCAAAAACCCACATGAAAGACGTTAGAACCACTGCCCGATCAAGGCCTCGGCGCACTTTGCGGCCTCGGCGGTGAGAGATCCGCAGGCAGAGGATGCGAACGGAAGCCACTCGACAGAGAGGCCGCACACGATTACATTGCGATCGGCGTGAATCTTGCATAGCGCCGCCCCCTTTCGCACGGAGGCCGCGTTCGACGTGGAGAGCCGCAGGATCCTCGGCGTGATCCCGGCCCGGCTGGGCGCGGAGCGGCTGCCGAGGAAACCGCTGGTGCCGATAGCGGGTCACCCATTGATCGAGTGGGTGTGGCGGCGGGTGTCGGCATTCGAGACGCTGGATGCGTGCGTGGTAGCGACGGACGCGGAAGAAGTGGCGGTGGTGTGTCGGGCGGCGGGCGCGGAAGTCGTATTGACGTCTCCACTGCACGCGTCGGGCACGGATCGCGTGGGCGAGGTTGCGCGGGATCCGCGGTTCGCGTCGTACGACGTTGTGGTGAACGTCCAGGGTGATGAGCCGCTGCTGGAGGAAGCGCAGGTTCGGGCGGCGGTCGAGCAGGTGGAGGCGGGATTTGACATAGGCACGGTGGCTACGCCGGTACGCACGGTAGAGGCGTGGCAGGATCCGTCGGTGGTGAAGGTGACGCGGCGCCCGAACGGCGCCGCTCTGTATTTCTCGAGGGCCCCCATTCCGCACAAGCGAGGCGGCGTCCCAACGGCGGCGGAGCTGAGCGGCGAGCTGTATCTTCGGCACATTGGTGTGTACGCGTTCTCGCGTTCGGCGCTGCAGCGCTGGGCAAGTCTGCCGGTGAGTCCGCTGGAGGTGGCGGAGCGGCTGGAACAGCTGCGGCCGCTGGCCGCCGGCATGAGCATGGGCGTGGGCGTTGTGGCGCACGCGGAAGGCGGCGTGGATACGCCGGAGGATGTGGTCCGAGTCGGGGCTCGTCTGCGTGAACTGATGGAAACGGAACTCTTGCGAAGCGCGGGATCATGAGCGATTCGATTCGTCCGCCCACCAAGTTCATTTTCGTCACTGGCGGTGTGGTATCGTCGCTGGGGAAGGGAATCTCCGCGGCGTCGATCGGCCGGCTGCTGGTGGAGCGCGGGTTTCGGGTAACGATCCAGAAATTCGATCCGTACATCAACGTGGACCCGGGCACACTCTCGCCGTACCAGCACGGCGAAGTCTACGTGACGGATGACGGCGCGGAGACGGACCTGGATCTGGGTCACTACGAGCGGTTCATCGATGAGTCGGTCTCGCAGGCGAACAACATCACGACGGGGCGCATCTACCTCGATGTGATCACGAAGGAACGGCGCGGCGATTATCTGGGCGCGACCGTGCAGGTGATTCCACACATCACGGACGAGATCAAGACTGCGGTGCGGCGGCTGGCGCCGAATCACGATGTGGTGATCACGGAGATCGGCGGGACCGTGGGCGACATCGAGTCGCTGCCGTTCCTGGAGGCGATCCGCCAGTTCCGGCAGGATGTCGGCCGGGAGAACACGCTGTTCGTGCACGTGACGCTGGTCCCGTACATCGCGGCGGCCGGCGAGCTGAAGACGAAACCGACGCAGCATTCCGTGCGCGACCTGATGGAGATCGGGATTCAGCCGGACGTGCTGATCTGCCGCACGGACCGACCGCTGGCGGATCCGATCCGGCGCAAGATCGCCTTGTTCACGAACGTGGATCCGAACGCGGTGATCGAGGCGTGCGACGTCGACACGATCTACGAGGTCCCGCTGATGTTCCACCAGCAGAAGCTGGATGACCTGATCGTGGAGAAACTCGGTCTGGAGGCGGAGCCGGCGCAGCTGGATCGCTGGGAAGAGATGGTGGAGCGGGTGAAGCGGCCGCGCGGCGGAACCGTGCGCATTGCCGTGGTCGGCAAGTACACGCAACTCGTCGATTCCTACAAGTCCGTGCAGGAGGCGCTGGTTCACGGCGGCATTGCGAATGACGTGGGCGTGGACATCGCGTGGCTCTCGAGCGAGGACTTCGAGCAGGGACGCCCGGCGGACGTGCTCGGCAATTTCGACGGTCTGCTGATCCCGGGCGGATTCGGCGTGCGCGGCGTGGAAGGCATGCTGGATGCCGTGCGCTTTGCGCGGGAAACCGGCATTCCCTTCTTTGGCATCTGCCTGGGCCTGCAGGTGGCCGTCATCGAGTACGCGCGGAACATGTGCGGCATGCGCGAATCCAACTCGTCAGAGTTCCGCGGCAATCTCGATCAGGCCGTCATTTGCCTGATGGACTCCCAGCGCAACGTCACGGACATGGGCGGCACGATGCGGCTGGGTGCGTATCCGGCGCGGCTGATGCCCGGCACGCGGGCGCACGCCGCGTACGGCATGCTCGAAATCAGCGAACGGCACCGCCACCGATTCGAGGTCAACAATGCGTACCGCGATGTGCTTGCCGAAAAGGGAATGAAGTTCAGCGGCAAATCTCCGGACGGCACACTGGTCGAGATCATCGAAGTGCCGTCGCACCCGTGGTTCCTCGGCTGTCAGTTCCATCCGGAGCTGAAGTCACGGCCCATGCGGCCGCATCCGCTGTTCCGCGCGTTCATAGCGGCCGCCAGGGACAAGGCGGGTCTGGCGCCCTCGGAAGCGGATGGCAAGGCTATGGAGGCCCGGGACGGCCGGCGGCTGGCGGCGTCCGCGACGGTCAAATGACGCACGTCAGCCGCGTCGCCTCGGGCTTTCAGGGCAGCGGCGAATTCTTTCTGATCGCGGGGCCGTGCGTCCTGGAATCGGACGAGCTCAACCTGCGCATTGGAGATGCGCTTGCCCGGATTGCGAGTGAAACCGGCCTGCCCATCCTCTACAAGGCCTCCTTCGACAAGGCCAATCGCAGCCAGCCGGGCGCCGCCCGTGGGCCCGGGCTCGAGCGCGGACTGCGCAGCCTTGCCCGCGTGCGCGACACCTGTGGACTTCCCGTCATCACGGACGTCCATGAAGTGCAGCAGGCCGCGGCTGCTGCGCAGGTCTGCGATGCGCTGCAGATCCCGGCGTTTCTCTGTCGCCAGACAGATCTGATCGAGGCCGCCGCTGCCACCGGCCGGCTGGTCAATCTCAAGAAGGGCCAGTGGATGGCGCCGGAACAGATGGCGGGCGCCGTCGACAAGGCGCGTCGCGCCGGTGCCGCGGGCGTGACCGTGACCGAACGCGGCACCTTTTTCGGCTATGGCGACCTCGTCGTCGACATGCGCGCATTCGCACGGCTGCGCCAGGCCACGCACGCTCCCGTGATCTTCGATGGTACGCACAGCGTGCAGCGCCCGGGGCTGGATGCCGGCGCGAGCGGCGGCGACCCCGAATTCACGCGGCCGCTCGTGCTTGCGGCGGTCGCGGCGGGTGCGGACGCGCTCTTCCTCGAAGTGCACCCGGAGCCGCAGCAGGCGCCCTCCGATGGCCGAAACATGCTGCCCCTCGATGCGCTACAGCCCCTCCTTCGCGATGTCATGGCCGTGCGCGCCGCGCTCGACGCCAGCCTGATCGGGGCGGCCGCAGGCCGCAGCACCGTGTGAACGAGGCGCTGCCGGCAGAGACCGCCCTGCAGATCCGGCTCGTCATCCTCGACGTCGATGGCGTGATGACCGATGGCGGGATCTACTCGGGCGCCGCTCAGGATGGAACGTCCATCGAGCTGAAGCGGTTCGATATCACGGACCAGCTGGGTGTGAAGATGCTGGTCTGGGCCGGAATCCGGGTGATCATGGTGAGCGGCCGGGCTTCACCCGCAAATCGAATGCGGGCGCACGAGCTCGGCATCCCCCTGATCGAAGCCCCGGGCGGCTACAAGCTCGAAGCCGTCGAGAAGCTGCAGGCCGAGGCGAACATGGCCTGGATCGACACAGCCTGTGTCTGCGACGACCTCGCGGACCTGCCGTTGCTTCGGCGCGCTGGCCTCGGCGTGGCTGTGGCCAACGCCGTACACGAAGTGCGCGCCGCGGCCCACTGGTCGACCCGGAAGCGGGGCGGTCACGGCGCCGTACGCGAATTCGCTGAAGCGTTCCTGCGCGCACGCGGCGAGTGGAACGCCTGCGTCGAACGTTACGTCGCGGAGCGAGAGGGAGCCGTCCGCCGATGAACCCGATGCCGAAACTCGAGAGCGACACGGCGCCCGGGCAGAGCCAGGGCGTCGATGATGCCGCGCTCCTGCACGAGGCCAGGCGCGTGCTTCGCCTCGAGGCCGAAGCTGTCGCGACACTCGAACCACGCATCGGGGCGGCCTTCGTGCGCGCCGTGCGATTGCTGCAGGCGGCTACCGGAAGAGTCATTGTCAGCGGCATCGGCAAGAGCGGGATCATCGCACGAAAAATTGCCGCTACCCTCACCTCGACCGGCACGCCCGCCTCGTTCCTGCACCCGGTCGAAGGCCTGCATGGCGACCTCGGCGTTGTCGGCAGCGGCGATGTTGCCATTCTCGTTTCGAAAAGCGGGGAGTCCGCCGAGCTCGCTACGTTCCTCGAACACCTCGCGCGCCGAGGCCTCCCTTCGATCGCCATCACCGGCAGGCTCGAGTCCCACCTCGGACGGACCTGCACCGTAGCCATCGATGCCTCCGTCCGCGAGGAAGCCTGCCCCTTCGACCTGGCTCCCACGTCCTCCTCCACTGCCGCCCTCGCACTCGGCGATGCGCTCGCCGTTACGCTGCTCCAGCTGCGGGGGTTCAGCCGCGAAGACTTCGCGCGGCTCCACCCCGGCGGCAGCATCGGGCGCAAGCTCTCGCTCCGCGTCCGCGATGTCATGCTCACGCACGACGTGCCCTGGCTCGATGCTACAGCAACCATGCGCCGATGTGTTGTGCTCCTCGCCGAAAAACGCGGAACCGTCGCTATCCTCGATGAGCGACGTCGTGTTATCGGGGTCGTCACCGCAGGCGATCTCACACGCCTCATGGAGCGTACCGATCAGTTCCTCGATATGCCCGTCGGTGAAATCATGACCCGCACGCCGAAACTCACTTCAGCCGATACTCTGGCCGCCGCCGCCATCTACCAGATGGAGACGTGGGGCATCATGGCGCTGCCCGTCGTCGACGACGACGGCGTCCTGGTCGGCATGGTCCATCTGCACGATCTGCTCCGGTCCGGTGTTCTATGATAGATCGTAAATCATTGTACTGTATACTTTTAACTGCCTTTGCCTGCAGTGCTCCCGCAACCGGGCCGGGCAGCTCGCAGTACCGGGATCTGGTGGCCGATCAGGTCATGACCGGCGTGAATCACAACTCGACGTCCGACGGTATTCGCAGCGCGACCGGCACGTTCGACACGGTCTTCGTTTTCAACGATTCATCATCGTACCGGTTGAAAGGCGTGAGTCAGCAGCTCTATGACGCGGAGGGCCGGCCGTCCGCCACGATACGCTCGGACAGCGGCACACTGAATCTGGCGACGAACGCGATGGTGGCGCTGGGCAAGGTCGTGCTGCTGACGCAAAAGCAATGTCGCATCGAATCCGAGCAGTTGCACTACGACCCGCAGACGCGTCGGGTCTGGAGCGACGTGTTCACGACCTTTGTCGCGGGCGAGCGCCGCGCGACGGCGCAAAGCTTCAATGCGGATGACCAGTTCATCAACGTGTCGACGCGCGGCCTGAACGGGCTGCTTCCGGATGACTGCTGATGCGCGGGCTGGTCGTTGTTGCAGCCATCCTTTTGCACGCCGTGCTGGCGATGAGCGCGCGGGGACAGGGACAGGAGCCGTCGCGGACCGAGGACTGCGTCGTGGACACTCCCCCGGAATCACGGCAGCAGACGTACAACCGCGGCGAGATGCTTTTTTTCGGCGGCGGCGTGACGTTCGTGTGCCGTGACGGCCGCCGCATCCGCGCCGATAGTGTCGAGCGGTATCGGAGCACGGGCATCGTGAACTTCATCGGGCGCGTTCGCTACCAGGACCGCGAGAACGTGCTGACGGCGAACTACGTGCGCTACCTGGAGACGGACCGACAGGCGACGGCGCAGGGAAACGTGGTCCTGACGGAGCGCGCCACGGGGTCGGTGCTGCGCGGCCCGTACATGCACTACTACGAAGCGTCGAACACGCGGGCGGAAGCGCTGATCCAGTTGCCGCAGGGCAGGCCGAACGCGGTGCTGCTGTCGAAGGCGAAAGCGGACACGACGCGGCGCGACACCACGGTAGTCGATGCCGACGGAATGGAGATCATCGGGCGGAGCCGGTTCGAGGCGCGCGGCAATGTGGTCCTGGTGCGAGGCGATCTGAAGGGGACGGGCGGCAGCGCGACTTACGAGCGCGAGCGGGGCGACTTGCGGCTCTGGGTCACGGCAAAGCTGGAAACGGCGGACTACACCTTGACAGGTGACACGATCGACGGCGTGACGAACGCGGAGGATCAGCTGGAGCGCGTCACGGCGACAGGC
>Ga0187892_10011783_pt1 | contig 10594 bp, 9 predicted proteins | sample MA1701073metaG_FD_139345 | JGI IMG/M metagenome (GOLD analysis project Ga0187892, IMG submission 139345) | Bio-ooze microbial communities from a basaltic lava cave in the Kipuka Kanohina Cave System on the Island of Hawaii, USA - MA170107-3 metaG ...
CGCCGTCCGCGAAGGGAATGCAGCGCGCATCGGCGGTGATCCACCGGATATCCCGTGGGTGCCATCCTGCGGCACATACCAGGGCGTACTTCGAACGGTCGACACCCAACAGAAGCGAAGGCCGCCGGCCGTCGCCTCGGCCGGAAAGATGGGCCAAGAATCCGCCGCCTCCGCAGCCCAGGTCCAGGACGGACAGGCTGGCGGCGCCGAATCGCGCCAGACATTGGCCCAGGCGGCGATCCACGCCCAGAAGCCGGTTGACGCGGTTCAAACTTCGAAGGGCGTGCGCGTGGTCGGACCGGCCGACCGCAGGGTCGTCCATCGCCTCCGGGATGCGCCGCCGAATCATAGTTTTGGCCCGCCCCGCCCGCGAGCGCGCCGCCGGCGAGGCCCGCCCGGTCTACGGATGAACCACGCGGACACGGTTGTTGCCCAGGTCGGCAATGAACAAGCGGCCATCGGGATGAATCACGACGCCGCCGGGGCTGTCCAGAAGCGCCTCGGTCGCGGGCACGTTGTCGCCCCCGAATCCGCGCCGGCCCGTGCCGGCGATCGTGGTGACCGCCTCTCCTGCTGGGTCGATGCGACGGATGGCGTGGTTGCGCGTGTCGGCGACATAGACTAAGCCATCGGTGTGGGCGTAGACGTTGGCTGGGAAGTTGAACAAGGCCGACAACGCCGGTCCGTCCTGGTAGCCGGCCGACGTGGGCACGCCCGCGAACAGATGAACAGTAGGGGGATCGACGGTGAGGTCGATGTAGCGGATGCAGTTGTTCTTGGTGTCCGCGATATAGAGCCGCCGCGGCGGATTCTCGGGACTGAAGGAGATGCCGAAGTTGGGATTCAGCGGCAAATTGTCGACGTTGAAGATCGCCGCCGCCGCAGGCCCGCCGTCGCCCGCGTAGCCGTTCATGCCGGCCTTGCCGGCCATCGTCTCAATCATGCCGTCAGGAAGCAGGTTCACAGGAGTGGTGCACTGCGTGGGCTGCTGCCTCACACGCGTCGAGCCCATGGTCAGGATGCGGATCCGGCTGCAGCCTCCTTCGGAAAAGAAAACGCGGCCGTCGGGGTGGATTGCGACGGAGGTGGGAAGGCCGACGAACGTCTCGTCAACACGCGTCGGCCCGTCGCCATCGTCACTACATCTCAAGTCGCACAAACCGGCCAACTGATCGCGGTCGCCGCCATCGACCAGACCGCGGGCGTAGCGGTAGATATTCTGGTTGTGCCAGTTGGCCATGACCAGCGCCCCGTCGGCGTCGAAGGCGACGTCGACGGGATGATTGAGGGCGTCGCTGCCCGTCACTTTTCCGGTGCCGGCGATGCTCTCGATCCGATTGGGAACGCCGTCGATCACCGAATCGATGTAGACGATTCGGATGCGGTGGTTGTTCCAATCGTCGATGACCAGGTCCAACACGCCGTCGGCGTTCCAATCGGTAAGGCCCAATTCCAGCGGTGAAAACAGCAGGGTCTCGGTGGCGGAAACGCCGTCACGCGTAAACCCGCTGACCCCGTTGCCCGCCACCGTGCAGATTTCACCGGCGACTCCGTTGCAGCGCTCAACAAGCCCGGTGGGAGGCGGCGGCGCGATGAAACTGAGGAAGTAGGAAAGCAACACGCGCTCGGTATCAGTATCCGGCGGCGACGTGTCGGTCAGGTCCTGCACGGTTGGGTTGGTAGTGATTTCGTAACGGCATTCCGACGACGGGTTCTCAGGGACTACCCGCTGCCGTGGATGGCATGGAACGGCGCCGTTGAGTGCGGCATAGATGTTATCAGGATCCGTGCCGGCAATAGCCACACCCAAGCCTCCCTGGTTGGCGCCCTGACCGCTGCTCAGGTGACAGACGATGCAACCCCCGCGGATGTAGTGGTTGTAGCCCAGGGTAACCTGACTTCTGCCCTCGATCGAAGCGCCGGGCCGCAGCGTGTCCAGGAAGATCGCCAAGTCGTCGATCTGCGAATCCAAGGCGGTCATTTTGAGCGGGTGCGCATAGACTAGTTGATCCTCCCGAAGCATCTGACGCAGTCTCGCCGACCGGATGCCTTGCAGATTGGGCGCGTCGAGGTTGCACCCGCCCACCGCATCGTTGCAATGGCAGGCCGCGCAGCCGCGCTGGGAGTAAAACTCCAGCCCAGCGATCGCGTGTAGCGTCGGATCACCCTTGGCGTCCCCATCAGGCAATGTTGGCGTACACGTAGTCGCGATCGCAGCACACGCCATTGCTGCAAAACCAACGCTCAGCGAGCGCATCCTCATGGAATGGTCCCCTTATTGTGGCTGTGGGTTCACGCGACGCACGCGATGGTTAAGCGTGTCCGCGATGTACACCGTGCCGTCGACGGCGATCGCTGCGCCGCCCGGTTCGCTCAGGCGGGCCGCGGACGCCGGGCCACCGTCGCCTTCGTAACCAGACTTGTCCGATCCGCAGACGCCCGCGACGGTATGAATGACGCGCGTCTCGAAATCGACGAGCCGTACGCAGTGGTTGAACGTATCGGTGACCAACAGGTCTCCGCTGCCGTCGGGCGCCACGTCGACGTCAGCGGGCCGGAAAAGCTTCGCCCGCGTCGCGGGTACGCGGTCCGCCGCGAGATCGTCGCCGCCGCCGGCGAAGGTGTCGATGACCGGCGGATCGAGGTTTAGATCGATTACGCGGATACGGCCGTTCTCGGAGTCGGCCACGTAGAGCAGATTCCGGTCGCGGTCGATCGCCAGGCGCATCTGGGGGACGGCATCGAAACCGGATTGCACGTTGAGCGTGCACTCCGCCGCGAGGCCGCCGTCTCCACTGTCGGAATAATCCGGCCGCGTGCGCCGGAAGTTGCCAAGCTCGTCAAGCAATCCGCCGGCTATCGTCGTGATGATGTTGTTGGCTCGTGACCGAACGAACGCCTCCGGCGAGCTGTTGTCGTCGTCGCCGTCGGCCCGAACAACACGTATTCGCAAGTTGCCCTGATCGGAAATGTAAAAGTTGCCCGCGTTATCGTAGACGCAGGAGCTGGGCAGGTTAAAGCGCGTCGGGCCGTCGTTGCCATCGAAGTTAAAACCCGCGGGAAGGTCGTCACCCGTGGCACCGCGCTCGTTGCCAAAGAGGCAGCGGATCTGACCTGTCTTGCCCTGGGCGTCCACCGGAATGTACTTGATCTTCCACTGATGCCAGCCCCATAAGATGATGTTGTGCTGCCCCGGGATGAAGTCATCAAACAAGACGCCGACCGGGTGGTTCATCTTGGCGTCGGTTGCGGCGACGGGAGTTTCGGCCGTTGAGCAACTGTCTCCCAGTGCGCCCGTACCCACCAGATTCACCACCGGGCAATCCATTCCGACGTTGCCCGCGTCATCGGTAATCTCACTGCAACCCTCGTGCTCGATGCGCCGGATCATGTAGTTGTTCCAGTCGGTGATGACCACGCGCCCCTGAGGATCAAGCGCCACGTTTTGCGGCCAGTAGAGAAACTGCTGCCGGGCGGGAAGTCCCTCGCCCGCCTGATTGCCCGACACACCGTTGCCGGCAATCGTGGCGATATGCCCCGGCACGTCGTCAGGGACCGGACCGGCGTCCTGCAACTGACTCCCGGCGAGCGATGCAAGGTACGCGGCGAGATCTCCAAGCTGATGATCGGTCAGGTCCGGCATCTTTACGGGATGACAGTTGTTAATGACGTCCGGCTCGGGGCATGCATCTCGCACGACCAGTTGAAGGTCCGCCGCGCTTCGCCCGACAATCCGCGGCGCGCCCGGGAACGTGGATTGGCCCAAGGCGTCGGCGCCATGGCAATTGATGCAGCGACGACCCTGATACAGGACCTTTCCTCGAACCACCGGGTCGCTAGATCCCGCACCGTCCCCTACCACGGGAACCTGATCCTGACATCCGAACAGGGTAAGGGCCGCGACGGCACCCGCCGTCCCCATCACCCCAAGACGCTTTCCAACCAAACGAAACAACATCCTTAACGACTCCCGGAGCTTTGTACATTCGGATGGGATTCTTGTCCGCTTCGCGACCCCACGTGAACGTTACTTTATCAATTAGCGGCGCGGGCGTCGATACCCCTTCGGTTGGAGTCGCTTGCGATCCGCCGGACGCGGTGGTTGCCCGTGTCCGCGATCAGGACGTCACCGCCCTTGGTTACAATAACGCATCCCGGATTGTTCAGTTGGGCTTGCGCTGCGGGGATATGATCGCCATTGTACCCAGGACTCCCGGTACCCGCGACAGTTTGCACAGACGTGCCCAGCGGGTCGATGCGGCGGATGGCGTGGTTGCCACTGTCCACAACCCAGACGGCGTGGTCGCCGCTCGCAAAGACATGGGTCGGACGGTTGAAGGTGGCCTGCTGGGGTGGACCGTCAGCAAAGCCCGCGACTCCGGTGCCTGCAAAGGTCTCAATGCGGCGTGTGAAGAGGTTGATTTCACGAATTACGTGGTTCTCCGTGTCGGCGATATACAGTTCGTCGGGCGGGTCTTCGGGGCTCAGAGCCATTCCGAATGCGGGCAACACGAGGGTGCCGGCTGCATTAAAGGTGGCGTTGATTGCGAGTTCATCGTCGCCTGAATAGCCCGCCTCACCGGTGCCCGCGAACGGGCCTAGAGTATCCCGCGTTGTTACCTGTCGGATACGATGGCAGCCCTGCTCGGCGAAGATGAGCGTGTCATCCCCGAGCAGGCCAAGGCTGCGAGGAAAGCTGATCGTGGAGAGAGCTGCGGGGTCCGAGGGGCTGCCCGGTGCGCATCCCGAGACACCCGATCCTGCAATGACTTCGCGGCCGCCGGCCGGCGGGTAACGGTAAACGCGGTGTTCGCCCCAGGCGGCTACGTACAGAACACCATCGGCAGCAACGGCAACGCCGGCTGGATGGTTGAGAGAAGCGTCACCCGCGGCCATACCAGTGCCGGCGAGCGTCGTAATTACGCTGGCGTCCGGGTCGATCGCGCGGACGCGATGGTTTTCAAAGTCCGTGATGATGATCTCACTTGATGGCCCTTCGATCACATCGATGGGGCTGTTCAGCCGCGCGGCGGACGCAGGACCCCCATCGCCATCGAAGCCGGCTACGCCGGTGCCGGCGATCGTTGTGATTTCTACCGGAACGAAGCCGTGGTCATCACCGTCGTCGTGGTGGTCGTCGACTTGCGGCATGCAGCCGGCAATAAGCACCGCAATGGCGAATATCGAATGGCGAATGTTGAGTGAAGCTGCGCGCACTCTGAGCCCGCTATCGGTAAGTCGTCATCACCCCATCAGTTATTCTGGGCGCCTTCCCGAATCCAGGTTTCGATCATCGTGATCTCTTCCTCGGTCAGCGGTTCGCGCTCCATCGGCATACGATAGCCGCCGCCGACCGGATCGTCGCTGCGCAGCTTTTCGATCAAAAAGCTGTTTTCCGGATCGCCGGGAACAATCGCGCACATGCTTATTCTTCGAGCAACATCGCCTGACTGAAACCCCGTCGCGTGAGTTCGCAGGTCGTACCCTGACGAAGGGAACGGGCCGGAATGACAGGCGGAGGACAGGCAGCCGCCGGCCGTGAACAACGGAATGATGTCTGCGGTATAGCTGACCGTCGCGGGGCCGTCCGAACTTGTCGTGGAGCAGGAATCCGACTGCACCGGGGGCACCCCGCTACAGCCGGGCAATAACATAATGACCGCCAGGGGAACCAAGGAGAATCCGCGCCAAGACACCTTCATTTCCCTAGTATAGCAAGCCGAATCGTTTTTCAATAGCCGCGATTCCGCACTAACAAAGCCTGGGGCGCGCGGGACGGACGCAGCACCCGCCAATAAGGTGTCGGTGAAGCTTTTGAAAGCGAAGGTATGGGGGATATAATCGAATGTTGCGACCGTACCGGTTGGCTGGCGCGGTTTGTACAGCGCGGGGCCTGGTCGGGCCCCATGCGCTCAGTCATTGTCGAGCCGAAAGACGCGGTGGTGCCAGCCACACGCGAATACCACGGGAAATACTCTGCGGCTCGCCAGCAAAAGGGGGGATTGTAGCTTGAGAAAGAGTAGGGCACGGCGAAACGCGGTTATCGGTCCTTTAGTCTGTGCTTTGGTGGCGGCCGGATGGATGTCCGGGTTCAGTTGCTTTAGCCCGGACTTTCCGCTGGCTGTCGTACCCGACCCTGACAATGTCGATTGCAGCACTGTCGAATCGACCTACGAGAGTTTCGGCAAGGCCTTCTTTCAGGACTATTGCCTGCGATGTCACAGCGTGACGCGTGAGACGGACTGGGCCCGTTTGGACGCGCCGCTGGAGATCGATTTTGACACTTTGGGGTTGTCCCGAGAGTTCGCGGATCGGATCCGCCTCCGTGCTGGGGAGCTCGGCGACATGCCGCCGCGCCTCCTACCGGGGCGAAGGCCTGACACGGCAACACGTCTTCAGCTCATCGAGTGGATCGATTGCGGCATGTTGAGCGAAGCGGAGCAGGGTGGCGGCTGATGTTCGATGTCGCCATCATCGGGGCCGGACCGGCTGGTTCGGCGGCGGCGATCGACCTGGCCCGCGCCGGACGGCGCGTGTTGCTGATCGAAAAGAAGCCGATCCCCAACTCAAAGGTCTGCGGTGGTTGCCTATCCGGACCCGCAGCGGCGCGGTTCAAAGAGCTCCTGGGGCCGGGACGCGATCGGCCCGGAATTTCTGGCTCACAAATCTCCTTCGTGATCGGCTCCTACCGTTTGACATGCAATCCTAACGGCGCAACCTGGATGGTCCCGCGCGCGGAGTTGGATGCATGCCTCGCTAACCGGGCCGCCGAATTGGGCACCGAGATTCGATTCGGTCAGGCGGCGATGCTTGAAAGAAGCGATCACGGTTGGGGCGTGATCGTGGGGACGGAGCGGATTTCAGCCGGCGTGGTCCTGATCGCATCTGGGATTGGCGGCCTGCCCAGGAAAATGGGCATTCGCAACCTGAGCACATCGCCTCCTATGCTTGCACAGCAATGGATCCAACCGGCCCATGGGCCGTTGCCGCGCTTGGGGGGCGTCGAACTCCATTGGTTGCGCGGTGGATACGTTGGGCTGGCCACGCCGCGCGTGGGAGAATGCGTCGTCGCGATGGCCTGCGATGCACCGGATCCGTCAGGAGAAAGGGCCTTCGATCGTCTGCGAAGAGTGAATCCTGAAGCCCCCATTTGGCGCTCGCTTCCCACGGACGCGCCGCGAGAGTTTGGTGCTCGAGGCACGGCGGGTTTTCCATGGATTCCGGACCGGCTAGGCGACCACAACGCGCTGCTGATTGGCGACGCGGCCGGGTACGCCGAGCCGTACACGGGCGAAGGCATCGGACAGGCGATGTGCAGCGCGTCGTGCGCGGCACGGGCTATCTTGGCGGGTGGTGACCTCCTGGCCGCGTATACGCACTTGATGCGGCGATATCACGCCCGCATCGTTCGCCGCACTCGTTTGATCCGAGATATCCTGAGCAGCTCGATTGTGCAGTACATCGCGTCGCAGCGGCCGATTCTGCCGAGGCAATGGCTGTCGCGTCTGGTCGAAGGCGTGCACGTGAAGGCAGCCGAGTGGGACGAAAGCGGGCGGCCAGGCCCCGCTCTCGCCTAGGTATTGGTAAGAGCGTGAGCGACGACCAGACGGCGTGTTTTGTTCAGCAAATCGGCGTCGCCGTGCCGGAGTGTTCACTCAATGCCGGGCAATCCGCGGAGCTTCTGAAGGATGCTAGCATCAGTCCCCGCGGCGCTAAGCTCTTGGCGCGGATCGCCAAACTGACCGGCATCGAGAAACGGCACCTGGCCGCGCTGGACTACCAGCAAGACAAGAGCGGGGCCGCGCTTTATCACCTTGCAAGCGAACAACCCCACGGGCCGGGAATGACGGCCCGCACCACGATGTTCGAGAAAGCGGCCGGCCCGCTGGTGTTGCGGGCGCTAGCCGGGTTTTCGCCCGCTATCCTGAAATCAGTGGACACGCTCATTACGGTGAGCTGCACGCACGCCTCCTCGCCCGGGTTGGAGCTGCCAATTTGGACCCACACACCCATTCCGCCCACCGTCGATCGGTGGAACCTTGGTTTCATGGGCTGCTCGGGGGCATTGGCTGCGATGCGCCTGGTACACCAGCGGGCGGCCTTGCGGCGATCGTCCCTGGTGGTGGCTTGCGAGCTCTCGTCCCTCCACTTCCAGTACACCGATGAACTGGACCAGATGACGGCCAATCTTCTCTTTTCGGACGGAGCCGCTGCGATGCTCCTATCGCCGGCGCCGTCGGCGGCAGCCGTCATCGATTGTCGATGCGTTGCCGCGCCGCAATCGGCCGATCAGATGGTCTGGTTCGCCGGCGATCACGGGTTGCAATTGCGGCTCTCGCAAGAGCTGCCGGATACGCTGGCGGCCCATCTGCCTGGGGAAGTGGATCAGTTTCTCCACGGCAACGGTTTGCGCCGGGAAAGCGTGGATCATTGGCTCGTGCATCCCGGCGGCCCGCAGATCCTCGACAGCGTCGAGCAATCTTTGCGCCTGCCGCAGGGCGCGCTGCGCTTGTCGCGCGACGTGTATCGGCGATTCGGAAACATGTCTTCCCCCACGATCTTCTTCATCATGCGGGAGCTGCTTGAGTCCAAAGCGGCGGGGCTGGTCGTCGCCATGGCCTTCGGACCGGGTCTGACGATCGAGCTCGTGCTCATGCGCGTCGGGCATCATCCTGGCGTAGAACGTACCTGACGCCCGCGAGACCACTCCCGCACCGGAGTCGACCGAGTGGCCCATCTTGAGCGGTCGGGCAGCGGGTGGGCCGGCTCTGCCCCCCGTCACGGCTTCTTTGATCGGCCTCCCTGACGTTCACCGGATCTTCCCTCCGGCGTTACGTTCAAGACCCCGGGAGGGCCCACACCCTGGGCCGCCCGCAGCGCGTACGGGGTCAGTTCGACACGCGCGGACAGGGCGACCAGACCCATGTCTCCGGTGCATTGCACGGACATCTCCATCCACTTGCGTCGCCGGTGAAGGCGCCCTCGCCGAAGTCCACGTCCGGGACGGTGGCCTGCGCGCCGGGAACCATCTCCAATCGTCCAGGGATCGCGGTGACCGACGGCGTCTTCGTGTGAGAGTGAGGGACGGTCGCCTATTATGTCGCGCCTGAATGTTCGGTTATGTCTCTCATTCATCGCCAAAGCGGTCATACGTCCGGCGATCCACCGGCGCCTTGGGATCCAGCAGCGGCAATAGGTCCACCGGCGTTTCATCGAGAAACCTCAGATAATCCGGGTAGTGCGCCTTCGGCGTAGCGATGTCCCCATCGCGATAGTTGCTCCACCCCTCGACGTCGAAGAAGAACAGCACCTCCTGGCCCTCAGGGTCTTTGCCTAGCGTCGTGAGCTGGCGCTGCGTCAACTCGATCTCCTCCTGCCGCGCCGCCAAGTTGTTCATGCTCGTGAACAGTACATCCACGTTGTAGCGCGGCGACACCGCCACGGTCCGGATTTTCGCATCGATTCCGTAGAAACGGCACAACGCCCCGACGGTTCCCTGATCCACGCACGCCGCATCCGCCGCTCCCTTGAGCACGTCAATCACCGCGTCCTTGGAGTATCGCCGCAGCGTCACCTTCGAAAAGAAGGGCGTCGCCGCCGGATGCCCCAGGTCCGCCAGCAGGCGCGTGAGAAACGCCCCCGGCCCCGGCACGACGTTCGCCGCCATCGCAAGTCGCGAGCCTTTCAAGTCTGCGGGATTATGAAAGCGCGAATCGGCCGCCACGATGAGCTCAATCGATGTTCCCGTCGTCCCCACGAACTCGGAGTCCAACGCCGTCGTGCGCGGTCGCGCCGGTCTGGCTGTCGCTAAAGGTACCGTCCCATTATCTTCTTCGCCTGCAAACCAGTCGCGGATGAGCAGGTACTCAAAGACATGGCACACTGCCATCTGGATTCTCGCTTGCCGCATGGCGTGGAAAACCTCACCGGCGGTTTCGTAAAGTTGGGCATCGCCGCGGATGTTGACCTCGCGCTGCACCAGATCGATGAACGGCTGCACGGCGCTGAGGCCCTCCTCACGTTCGCGAGTCCGGTACGTCGATCGGCCGATCCCCACTTCGATGGTGACCTCCTTGGCCGGCAATCCGGGCGGCTCGGCAAATGGGTCGCGGTCGGGAAGCAGAGCCACCTCGTCGCTCACCCCCGTTTCGCGGGCCAGCGGCGGCAGGGGCTCCCGATCGAATGGCGGCAGCGGCGTCCTCTTGTCCATGAGTTCGTCAATCATGCGCAGCCCGCGCGTACGTTCCATCACCTGCCGCTCCTTGCGGTCCCTCGGGGCCACCGGCTTGGGCGCCGTCGTGTCATAAGTGGGCCGGTCGGCGGAGACCGCGGCATCCTTATCTACGGGCTCGCGCGTCTTCGGCTGCGCGCAGCCAGGCTGGATGGCCATCCACGCTACGCAAACCGTTGCAAGAATCGACGGAGTTCGGCTCATATGCCATACTGCCCCGACGGGGGCCCAAGAGAATCAGCCAAGGGCGCCGGCCACCGGTGCAGGAGTCGAATCCACCCGAATCGGTCGCGGCAGGCCGTCTGGCAATGGATGCACCTCGGGGTGCAGCGTGTGCGCCAGGATTTCCAGACTGTCCACCAG
>Ga0187892_10011784_pt1 | contig 10592 bp, 4 predicted proteins | sample MA1701073metaG_FD_139345 | JGI IMG/M metagenome (GOLD analysis project Ga0187892, IMG submission 139345) | Bio-ooze microbial communities from a basaltic lava cave in the Kipuka Kanohina Cave System on the Island of Hawaii, USA - MA170107-3 metaG ...
ATAGCAGACCGCATAACCGCCTCGACTGGCATCAGCCAACATCTGATCCATCGCAACGAGTGGCATATCCCTCCTGTCGCGCCTTATTCAGGCGTCGAGAACCGACGTTCGGGCAAGAGGTGGCGCGGTCCGACGCATCCATCCACAGCCGCGCAGGTCAAACATGAATAACATTCACAACCAGAGATCAAAATATGAACATTGGTCAGGCGCATGTTGCCTCAAGGCCTGAGGGCTGTCAACAGCTTTTTCCCATGCTCTTTCCCATGCAGTGAAAACAGGCATCCGACAAAATCGGTCGAACTGCCTGCTGAAAGTCAGAGACCTCCGGCAAAGCCGGAGGCTTGATGGGTTGGCCCCTCGAAGGGGCCTGAAGTCAAAGTTCTCTCAAAATAGAACGGGAACCAGGGGCATCCTGAACGGCAGCCTAGAGTCTCCATCTCCTCTGTCCCTTATTCAGTGGGAACCTTTACCTGGTAAGCATCTCGGTCTCATATACAACTTCGTGAACCGACCAGATGTCTTGAGTCGAGGCAATCAGACTCCCGCAATTGTCAAACTTTTTGAGTCCCCCAGCAGAGCTGGGGGTTTACCTGAAAGAATTAACGCATTCGTCTGATTTTCACGCCTCACTGCTGCTGAGCCAAAGGGATGCGGGCAAAAGGCTGAGACCAACGCACAACAACCGGAACAAACGCAGTATTAGCACGACTTGTGCCTCACTAAAGATGAGGCTAGGAGGGGACCGGACCCAAACCAACTACGGCCGACCGAAAGTTTATGGAGAACCACGCCACCATTCGCGTAGAGAGACCGTGAAGAAGATCAGCCGAGATGAGACAGTTTCGCCAGAAAGATGGATGGTTTGGCGCCAGCCTGGAGGCGATTTATATCTGCTAATCCTGGGAAAAGGTTGGCTTAGCCTACCAACATAACCCCATTGGGTGAGGCATTTGAGTAGGGTTCTATGACATGAAAACGCTACTAGAAGCGCTCCTCTTTATCTTTCCTGACGAAAGATGTCGTCTTGACCGGGGTTAACCCTATTCATGATCGTGATCAGCCTCCACACACCCATTGGCTCTTCGATAGTGGTTGCTGTGAGGCAGTCGTTTTCAAGAAACGGCAGGACTGGAAAAGATGGCGGAGACAGTGACTGGGCAAGAATTTGAAAGGCCATCCTTACCCAGCCCTGCAATTCTAGAAGAGAAACTTCAACGCAAACTGTATTTCTCTTGAACGGTTAGCCGTGCCGAAGATTCGGCCGAAGTTCGCGGTTCCAAAAGCACCATTGGGATTCCCAAGGTTGACGTGATTAAAAACATTGAAGAACTCTGTTCGGAATTGAAGCCCCGTCCCTTCCGAGATGGGAAAGTTCTTGAACAATCCAACGTCGAAATTGACAAACCCAGGCCCGCGTTCCGTGTTACGTCCTAGGTTGCCAAAAGTGTACTGAGGTGCAGTTTGAAACGCGGCCGGGTTCAGCCAACCTATGGTCTTGTCGTTCGAGCTGAACACCCGATCAGGCTGGCCAAGCACACGATTGGGGCGCTGCCCACCAGTGCCGGTGTTGGCGTTGTCGAAAGCAATCGCCACATTCACAGGCGCGCCGCTTGAGAGACGCGTCACGCCTGTCCATTCCCAACCGCCAATCACCTGGTTCAAGCCCCGGGAAGCGTTGCCGCCAAAGCGCTTTCCACTCCCGAAAGGCAATTGGTAGAAGTAACTGCCCGTGAAGGTGTGGCGGAAATCGAAAGCGCCACTGGCTTTGTCTGCTTTCAGATTGTACTCGTTTTGAGGATTGGCGCCATCACTGTTTCCATTGCCGCCCATGTCGATCTGTTTGGCCCATGCGTAAGAGCCCAGGAACTGAATTCCGTTCGAGAAGCGCTTATCGAGCTTGACTTGAAGTCCGTGATAGATGCCATTGGCCTTGCGATTGCTCTCAGCCAAGGCGCTCGCCTGTGTGAAGGGACGCCGAGCCTGTACCGTTCCCGGACCCGGAACCGGCGTGTTGGTGGTGAAAAATACAGGCATCTTTGTGCCTCTGGTTCCGATGTAGCTAACTTCAAGCAAGAGGTCTTCCGCCAACTCCTGCTGCACACCCAGGTTCCATTGCTGGGTGTAGCTCGTGCGATCTCGCCGTCCAAGAGAGAAGATGCCGCTCGGTGTCGCGCCTGGCGTAATATCCAGGTCTGGTGTATAGAAGGTTTGGATTGGTGTCAGATCCAATAGGGTGTTGCGGCCAACGATGGCCTCAGACAGAGCAAACGGATACTGGCCCCGAATTCCCTGCGATTCCCAGAGAAAGTTGGTGGCATAAAAGATAGAGTAGCCTGAACGCACTGTCGTCTTCGGCCTGAAACGGTAGGCCAGTCCGATGCGAGGCGCAAAGTTGTTGAGGTCCGGCGAAAGGATGGATCGCTCCACGTTTGGCGCTTCTCCGGTTGCCGGATTCTTTGAGGTCCAAACGTATTTTCCGGAAGTTCGATCAAACATTCCCAACCGGTCGTCTCGATCCCGCGGAAGTTCATCGTATTCGTAACGAAGTCCCAGGTTGAGCGTGAGCTTTTGGTTTACCTTGAAGTCATCCTGAAAATAAAGGCCGTAAAGGCTCCAGCGCATGTGGACTTCGGTGTTTCCAATGCTCCGGCTTCCGCTCTCCGGCAAGCCGAGCAGGAAGGAAGCAACGGACGAGCCTGTGTTCACCAGGTCCTGCCTGTTGACGGTAGACAATTTTGTGAAGTTGAACCCACTGGTGAAGAAGTTGTCCTGCGAACCGCGGAAGTTGTCATAAGTGAATCCCATTTTCAGCGAGTGCTTTCCCTTGATCTTGGTGACGTTGAGAACGCTCTGGTGCTGGGTGACAGGAAGAGGGACACCCGACAGGGCTGGCTGTGAGTATCCGGCGATCGAAAACGGCGGAAACGAGGGGAAGCGGGAGTTTTTGATGGGCGTACCCGAAAGCGGAAATTGCTTGAGAAACTCAACGGCTCCTGGTGCCGGGTCGGAAGGAACCTGGAACACACTAGTGTCGTTGATCCCGACTTTGTAGTCCACTATTAGCGTCGGAGAGGGGAGATACGTGAGACTCAAGATGCTGTTTCGATACTTGTTTGCCGTGGTGGTGAACATGATGGGCAACACTTGAGGGGCCCTTTCTTCCGCGTTGGCATGAGAATACCGGCCAAATAACTGGAGCTTATCGGTCGCCTTGTAGTCGCCACGGACGTTGATTTGATACTGGTCCAGCTTCAGCGGATTGAGATTGATGACATTCCCGGCTCCGGCAACGTTTGTGACTGGATAGAAAATGCTAGCCATTGCCTTCGTGGCCGGATTAATCCGATTGGGGCAAATCACGTTCAGCACACCATTGCAGCTAAACTGATCAGCGATGATGTTGCCGGAAGGGTCAAGCCGCCGTGTGACGGGATCAAAAATCGGAAGTCCGCCACGAAAGTCGCCGCTCAGCTCTGTGGCGGTCGGAACGGTCGCAATGTTTGAGGCTTGCCGGCGAATCTTGAAGCCTTCGTAGTTGAACAGCCAGAAAGCCTTGTCCTTGCCGTTATAAAGTCCTGGAATCCGAACCGGACCCCCGATGACGCCACCGTACTGGTTCTGCCGGAACGTCCGTCTCGGCGAGCCGGCGCGATTCCGGAAGAAGTCGTTGGCATCCAGCTTGTCGTTCCGGAGAAATTCAAAGGCAGAACCATGGATGTCATTGGTACCCGACTTGATAGCCACGTTGACGTTTGCTCCTGCACCGTTTCCAACTTCAGCAGCGGTCACATGCGTCTGCACCTTGAATTCCTGGACAGCATCAATTGAAGGTTGAATGGCAAACGACTTAAAAAACGTCTCGTTGTTGGCCAGACCGTCGAGCGTGTAGTTGTTCTGATCAGGCGACACTCCGCTAACGCTGTAATTGGCGCCGCCGCCGATGGCGAACAGCTTTCCTCTGGGCGTCGCCCCTGGCACCAGCAGGATCAAATCGACGAAACTTCTTCCGTTCAGCGGCAAGGCCACCACGTTCTTGTTGTCGATTACGGTCCCCACCGTGCTGGTCGAATTCTCCAGCAACGGCGCCGCCGCCACGACCTCAATCGTCTGCGTTTCGACGCCGACTTGGAGAGCAAGATTCACCGTTACCGTTTGCGTGACACGAAGCTCCACGCCGTTGATCTCAAGAGATTGAAACCCACTCCGCTCGGCTTTGATTTGATACATGCCTGGCAACAAGGATCCAACCGTGTAGTTTCCATATTCGTTGGTTCGGGTTTGCCGAACAATCCCAGTCTGTTCGTTAGTGATCGTCACATTGACGTCGGGCACGGCTGCCTGGGAGGGATCAGTTGCGTTTCCCACAATGGTGCCGAAGGTCGTCTGGGCAAGTGCCGAGTTAGACGGCACAAGACCTAGCAGTGTAACCACCAAGAGACTCAGAGCAATCGAGTGATTATTGAGACGGGTCGCCATAGGTTCTCCTTTTTTGCTTTGACAAGCTCCATGCGTCAGAGAAGATTCTGATGGAAAATCCGCTCTTGCCACAGAGGCCCCAATCCAGAGTCCACAGATTGACTCTATTTCAACCAATGAGCACTTGTATGAACTATGCTCAGGCTTATACAATCAGCAGATTCCTGTTGTCAAGCAGATTTGTGAACATATTTTGGTTAGGCCGTGCCGCTACTGAATATTAGTCACGTTTCAATTCACTTCGGGCTTAGTAAGATCCCAGCGCGCGGAGAATTGTCAGCTTTCTTGGCTTTTTCGGCCGCACACTGGGGCCTGGGCGTTTGCCTCTTGGGGGCCTTCTCAATCGTCTCGCTCACAGCAGAGAATCGCCAAAAGCCAGCCGCAAACGAAGCCTCCGCTCACCGTCGACAGGGGAGCGTCTACCTCAACCAGCGCAGTTTTGATCTTGCCGTCGCTGAGTTTGAAAAGTCCTTGAGCTTGAATCCAGACTCAGCCGAGACCCACGACCTGCTCGGGTTGGTGTGGATTGGAAAGAACGATCTGCGGAGAGCAGCCAGCCAGTTTCGCCAGGCGTTGCTTCTGGCCCCGGAGCGGAGTGAGTCCCGAGCCAACCTCGGCTTGGTCTTGCTGCGGCAAGGGGACGTGAGACCGGCAGTGGAAGAACTCAAACGGGCGGTTCAGGCATCCCCGAATGTGGCGGAAGCACAGTACCGTTTGGGGCTGGCTTTGATGGCTTTAGGGGAGCCTAACGAAGCAAAACTTGCCTTTGAAAGAGCAGTGCAGATTCAACCTAATTCTCCAGATTATTTGAATGATCTGGGTGTGGCGATTGCCAGGCTTGGCCAGCACGAAGTTGCTGCCGGCCTGTTCAGGCAGGCTATCGGTCTCCGGCCCCACTACCCGCAGGCTCATTACAATCTCGGAGTATCTCAGTTATCCAGAAGGGAAACAGCTTCCGCCGAAGCATCGTTTCGTGAGGCACTGCGACTCAGGCCCACTTACGCTGAAGCTCGCATCCAACTCGGTGCCGCTCTGCTCGAAAGCGGCGACTTGGACGGAGCCGTCCAGGAGTTGAGATCTGGCTTAAAGGCGGATCCTCTTTCAAGCGACGGACACTTCCATTTAGGGACGGCCTTGCTGAGGAAGGAAAGCCGTCAGGAAGCCATAGCTGAGCTGAAAGAGAGTCTGCAACTCAAACCGAACTTTGCTGAAGCCCTGAATAATCTAGCGGTCGCTCTTGCAGAAACCGGCATGTGGGAGGACGCGGTACCTCACTTGCAGTCTGCGGTGCGTCTCAAGCCAACTTATGCCGACGCTCACTACAACCTGGGGGTCTTGTTCTTCATGCACCAAGAGTTCGACGGCGCCGTGAAAGCACTTCAGACTGCCGTCAGATTCCGCCCTGGAGAGGCCCAATGGCACACCCGGCTGAGTTCTGCCCTGACGAAGGTCGGCGAACTGGATGGCGCAATTGCTGAACTGCGGATCGCATCAAGACTCAATCCCGACAGCCCGGGCATTCATTACAATCTCGCCCGCCTGCTGCATAGAAAAGGAGACGCGAAGGGCGCTGCGGAGGCATTTCAATCGCAGTCCCGCCTGGAAGCAGCTCAGAGAAACGCTGATGCTGCCCATGCGCAATGCATCTTGCATATCGGACAAGGTTTGGCGGCCCTTTCGGAAGGCGAGATTCAAAAAGCGGTCGCGGAGTTCCGGACCGCCGTGGGGGTCGAACCTGGGTCTGCCGAAGCCCATAATCATTTAGGACTGGCTTTGGCGCAAGCAGGAGACGTGGAAGCAGCGATCGCCGAGTTCCGCATCGCTATTGATTTACGCCCTCGACAAGCAGCAGCGTACAACAATCTTGGAAAGATGCTGGCGGCTCAAGGGACTCTGGAGTCTGCGGTTTCGCAATTTGAAGAAGCCATCAAGCAGCAGTCGGACAGCGCAGAATCTCATTACAATCTAGGACTGTTGCTGCTTCAGAAGGGGGACGCGGTTCGGAGTGCAGCCGCATTCCGCAGAGCTTCCGAGCTAAATCCCCGTTTGAAAGCTCCACAATGAAGAGGACGTGTGATCGAAACAACTTTACAACTGCTGGCGGAATTCATCGAAGATCGAACATCCTCAGCGGGTGCCAGCCCCACTGCTAGTCCGGGCGGGCAGCGCGATTCGCCCCTTCGTCTCTTGAACAACGATCTGCTGGTCCGAGCGTAATCCAGTTAGCCGGTCGACCGTTCCACTGGGCCAGCGGACCTCCACCAAGTCCACAACCTGATTGGCTCCGAGTCCAAAATGCAACCGGCTGTCGTTCCCAGACAGGAAGTTCCCGCCGCGACGCACGCGTTCATATTGCGTTGTTTCTCCCGAAATCACTTTGATCAGCGCACCAACGCCATCGCGATTGCTCTTCGTTCCTACCGTCCTGACTTGCAGCCAACTGCCCAAAGCGTTTCCTCCATCGTTTCGTAACAGCACCGGACGGTCATCCATGTTAACGATGGCGATGTCCAAATCTCCATCATTGTCATAGTCGCAAAACGCACCGCCACGCCCCAAGAGCCGGAACTGGCCCAGCCCGGTCTCCGCACTGACTTCACGGAACTGCCCGTTTTTCAGGTTCTCAAAAAGCTGCGGCCGCTGCCGATAGGGAACGTCCTTGAAGAATTGCTCAACTTCCGGATAGACGTGGCCGTTGACGCAAAACAAATCCGCCCATCCGTCGTTGTTGTAATCAAGAAAAAAGGTTGACCAACCCAGAAAGGGAATCGTGGCTTCACCGAGGCGCGAGGGGTACGAAGCATCGGTGAAGAATCCTTTGCCATCATTATGGAAGAGCGTGTAGTTGTCGTCGGCAAAAGTTGTTACAAACAAGTCCATCCAGCCGTCATGATCGGGATCACCGATCGCCAGGCCCATGTTAGACTGCTCTGCACCTTCACCGTTATAGGCGATGCCAGCTCGAATTCCCGCCTCTTCGAACGTCCCGTTGCGCAGATTTCTGTAAAAATAGTTGGGGTTGGAATCATTCAACACCACAATATCAGGCCAGTCGTCTCCGTCAAAATCCTCGATTACGACCGAAAACCCATAGCGGAGCTTCTTGTCTGCAGTACCGGCCTGTTCCGTCACATCAGTGAAGGTCCCATCCCCGTTGTTATGAAAAAGCGCATCTGGCGCACCTTTGAGTCCACGAGGTCCGCATGCCTTGACCGGTTTCCCCCGCACCGCACAAAAAAGCCGGCTCGGATCGGGAAGGTTGCGGACATCAAAATCGACATAACCAGCGATGTACAAGTCTAAGAATCCGTCCCGGTCGTAATCGCCGAAAGAAGCGCCCGTATGCCAGGTTTTCCCGCCACCAACCCCGGCGTGGGCGGTAACATCCGTGAATTTCCCGTTGCCATTGTTCTTGTAGAGCACATTGGGGCCGAAGTTGGTCACCAGGAGATCGGACCACCCGTCGTTGTTGAAATCTGCAGCGAGTGCGCCGCTCCCCCACCCCAAGCCCTTGACTCCAGCCTGCGAGGTGACATCACTAAACGTTCCGTTCCTGTTGTTCCGAAACAGATAGTTGCGAGGCAGCTCTTTAGGCGTTCTTGGAGTCAGGAGGTTTTGGATTGTCGATCCGTTGACCAGGTAGAGATCGAGGAATCCGTCATTGTCATAATCAAACCAAGCCAATCCGGTGCCTGAAATCTCAAGGATATAATCTTTTGCCAGAGTCCCGCAGATCAAGGTCGGCGTGAGGCCGGCAGCTGTCGTGACATCCTTAAAGACCAAAGCGGTCGGATGGGGAGGAACCATTCCTTGAACCTGAACAGTCGAGGCCCGGAAGGCCAGCACAATCAGGAAACCCAAGGAACACAACCCAACCGTGGGCCACATCCAACCCAAAGCTCGGAACACCGCGTTAAAGGAAGGATCTTGATTCTGAAACAACAGGAGACAAATTTCTCTTGCCGCTTTTGGAGCTGGGCGATGCAATAGGTGACTCATTCTTTCTCAGAATTCAGAGCTTCAGTTCGATACTGCCGCGGGCGGGCTGCGTCTTCTTTCTCAATTTCCCTGCTACGAAGCTTCTCGAATGCGGCAACAAACTCGGTGGCCTTTTCCTGATTACCTAGCCGAGTATAGGCCTGCGACAGCTCAAAAAAAAGCTGGGCATCGTCAGAAAGAAATCGGATTGATTTCTCCAGTTCAGCGACCGCTTCCGAGTAGCGCCGCAGCCGATTCAGGCTTCGCCCGATGCCACGTGCGGCGCGCAAACTGCGATCGTCCAGCGACCGAGCGGCCTGAAACTTCTCAAGTGCTGCCTGGTATTCGCCGTTCCTGAGAAGAGAATCTCCCAGCGAATTGTAGGCCTCCGTGAAGGATGGGTCCGTTCGAATCGCTGCTTCATAGTAGCTTCGGGCTTCCTGGTACCGTCCTAAATTTGCCAATTGCTCGCCAACGTCAAGATGGGCTTGCGGGTTTGAGGGAAAGAGTCTCAAGGACTCCTGGGCGATGGTGAGGGCCTTATCGAACTCTTTGTTGCTTTGGTAGGCACTCACAAGGAGCTGGCGCAAACGGGCATCATCCGCCTTGAGCTGGACAGCCTTCTGCAAAGTCTCCGTTGCCCGTTCCGCATAATGGCCCTGCAGGTATTGCTGTCCCAGTAAGGCAAGCACCTTGACATTGTCAGGACGTGCCTGTCTGGCGGCACGCAGATGTTTGATGGCACTTTCGATTTGAGCATGTTTGACGTAGAGGACTGCCAGGGCGGTGTTTGCTTCGAATGAATTGGGCTCGATCTCCAAGGCCCTTCGTAAGGCTGCCTCAGCCTGCCTGGTCTCTTCTAGCCGGGCTAGAGAAAGGCCAAGATTAGAATAGGCCTCAAGCGAGGCCGGCAAGAGCTTGGTTGCCAACTGCAGCGGTTCGATCGACTCTTGGTAATAACCTCCTTCCCCCAAGAGGACCCCGACCCTAATGAGGATCTCTGGGTCCTCCGACGATTGCTTTAGCAATTCCCCGCGCAGCTTCAGCACTTGTTCCACCTGCCTGTTTTGAAGGGCAACGGAAAGATCCAACGTTTTCTGGATAGAGCTCCGGTCGGTTTGTTTCAGTCGCGCAGCTGTTTCAAAGGCTTGTCCTGCCTCCTTGAGATATCCCTCCTGTTTGTAGATCTGCCCAAGGCGGTAGTGCAGAGCTCCGTCGAGAGGGTACTGCTGCACAGCTTGTTGCAGCGACTGAAGGGCCTTTGTCTTCTGGCCCATGCGCAAATAAATCTGGCTCAACTGCGAATGAGTATCATAGACAGGTTGCCCAGCCGCAATGATTGCTTCGTAGAGTTGAGCCGGCTCGGCTAGTTGCCCTTTGGATTCCGCCAGCCGAGCCAGGAAATACTTTGCATACACATTAGTGGCATCCAGTCTCAGGGCCTTCCGGAATTCAGCGGCAGAGGCTTCTGGCTGCCCCTCTTTCCACAAGGCATAGCCAAGGTAATGATGAGCTTGCGAGTCTTGGCGTGACAGGGATAGCGCTTTGCGAAGCAGAGGAATGGCCGCTTTTGATTGGTCTTTCTCAATCAGAGAAATGGCCTGTTGAACGAGTTGTCCAGCCTCTGAGGCCTGCTTCTGGTCGAGCCCCTGGGGCGCTTTGTTGCCCTGGGGCGGTTGAATCTCTGGAGCTGCCTGAGCGAAAACACCATCTAGTGGATTTGCCAGTGTCAAACCTGCTATGACAATCCGGCACACTCGCCTGGCGGAAACAGTCCTTCTAAGAAAGGCTGGCCTCATTTCTAATCTCAGTTCGCGCCCTGTGGATTCTGTCTGCTGTGCGTGGAGAAATACGCCTGCGCACTTACTGCTTGTGATTGTGAGCAGGATGTTTCAGATTCTTTAGGCTTGCGTCGTTAAGAGAAAACCGGCGCAGTTTTAACTTCACGAATTCCTTTTCGAACTCTTTGACCTCGATGACCTGGTTGGGCTCGAGATTGCGGAAAACCGCGCGTGTCTTGCTCGCGGGCCACCAAATCTCCAGGGTATCAATTTTCGAGGCCTTGGCTAATCCGATGTGTTGCTGAAAGGGGGAATCTCCAAAGGAGCCTCCGCTGGTTACTGTGCGATAAATTG
>Ga0187892_10011785_pt1 | contig 10592 bp, 9 predicted proteins | sample MA1701073metaG_FD_139345 | JGI IMG/M metagenome (GOLD analysis project Ga0187892, IMG submission 139345) | Bio-ooze microbial communities from a basaltic lava cave in the Kipuka Kanohina Cave System on the Island of Hawaii, USA - MA170107-3 metaG ...
CTCAACGAGCACCGCCCGACCTGCCTGTCCGTCCACGCGGCCGAGCCGTTCTCGGCGGTCTTCGTGCTCCAGGGCGCGCCCGGCGGCGGCGACCGGGAGGGCGGGCTGCTCCTGGTGCGCCGCCGCTACCTGGGTCGGGGGATGCGCGAGGACCTCGTCCTGCGCAACTTCGGGGTCGAGCCGGCCTACTGCTCGCTCGAGCTCCTCTTCGACGCCGACTTCGCCGACCTCTTCGGGATCCGCCACGGGGCGGCCACGAGGCTCGGCGACGTCGAGCTCGTGGCCTCGACGGGCGGCCTGGAGTTCCGCTACCAGCGGGGCGCCCGCACGCGCGGGGTGCGGGTGGCCCTCGATCCCGCGCCCAAGGTCGCGGCCAACGTCGCCTCCTACGAGCTCATCGTGGCCCCCGAGGGGACGTGGGAGGCGTGCCTGGAGCTGGCGCCGGTCATCGATGCCCACGTGGTCGAGGTGCTGCACCCGTGCGGGGCCGAGGTCGCCGGCGCACTCGAGGGTTCGGGCGGGGCGGAGTGGCGCCGCGACCTCCCCCGGATCGAGACCGACGGGGCGAACCTCGCCACCGCCCTGCGACGGAGCGTGGAGGACATCGGGGCGCTGCGCCTCCTCGACCCCGAGCGGCCCGGGCTGGCCGCGGTGGCCGCCGGCGCCCCCTGGGCGATGACCCTCTACGGGCGGGACTCCCTGGTCGCCAGCCTCCTCGCCCTCGTGCTCGACCCCGACCTGGCCCTCGGCACCCTCCGAACGCTCGCCCGGTTCCAGGGTTCGACCATCGACCCCCGCACCGAGGAGGAGCCGGGGCGCATCCTCGACGAGGTGCGCTTCGCCGATGCCGGCGACCTCTCGCTCGGGGGCGGCCGGGTGACCTACGGCAGTGCCGACGCCACCCCCCTGTTCGTCATGCTCCTCGGCGAGTTGCGCCGCTGGGGCCTGGCCGCCGAGGCGGTCGACGGCCTCCTCCCGGCCGCCGACCGGGCCCTGGAGTGGATGACCACCTACGGCGACCGCGACGGTGACGGCTTCATCGAGTACGAGCGGGCCTCGAACCGGGGACCGCGGCACCAGGGCTGGAAGAACTCCCCGGGATCCGTTCGCTTCGCCGACGGCACGACGGCGCGGCCCCCTCTCGCCCTCTGCGAGGTCCAGGGCTACGCCTACGCCGCCTACCTGGCCCGGGCCTTCTTCGCCGAGGAGGCCGGCGACGGCGAGCTGGCGGCGTCGTGGCGGCGTCGGGCCGTCGAGCTCAAGGAGCGCTTCGGGCAGGCGTTCTGGCTGGCCGACCGGGGCTACTACGCCGTCGCCCTCGACGCCGACAAGCGACCCGTGGACGCCAAGGCCTCGAACATGGGCCACTGCCTGTGGACCGGCATCGTCGAGGAGCACCGGGCGGCGTCGGTGGCCGAGCACCTCGTGGGCGAGGACCTCTTCAGCGGTTGGGGCATCCGCACGATGGCCGCCTCGACGGCCGGCTTCGACCCGCTCGGCTACCACACCGGCTCGGTGTGGCCCCACGACAACGCCATCTGCGCCGCCGGCCTCATGCGCTATGGGTTCGTCGAGGCCGCCCACCGGGTCATCGCCGCCGTCCTCGAGGCGGCCGCCGCCAGCGGTGGCCAGCTCCCCGGGCTCTACGCCGGCCTCGACCGTCGGGAGGTCCCCTTCCCCGTGCGCCACCCGTGGGCGTGCCGGCCCCAGGCCTGGGCGGCGGCCGCGCCGCTCTCGTTCCTGCGCACCATCCTCCGCCTCGACCCCTGGGTGCCGAGGGGCAAGGTGTGGCTCTCGCCTGCCCTCCCCGAGGGCGTGACCAGGGTGGAGGTCGACGGCATGGCCCTGGCCGGTCGGGTGACGATCACCGTCGACGGCGACCGCGTGACCGTCGACGGCCTGCCCGAGTCGGTGGCGCTCGTCGCCGAGCCCCGCCGGCCCCTCACGGCCTGAGCCACCGGTCGGCGCCGGTCGGGCGACCGGTCCGCGGCCGGTCAGGTGCTGGCCGGGTCGAACCAGTCGAGGTCGGGCCAGCGCGCCATCCCCCGGTCGGCCGTGGCCAGCCGGGCGCCGTGGGCGATGGCCATGGCCGCGACCCAGGCGTCGGGGACGAGGTTCCCGCGAGCCTGGGGGTCGGCCGCGAGCAGCTGCTCGAACCGGGCCCAGACCTCCCGGTTGGCCACGAGGTCCCGCGTCGCCCGCGCCCGACGGAGCGTCGCCACGAAGCGGCGGGCCACGTCCAGGTCGGCGGGGGGGTCGAAGACGCGGGGGTGGGTGGCCACGCGGATCGTGCCCACGAGGGTGGCGGGCACGACCGCCAGCTCGTCGCTCCCGTTGACCACGGCCGTGAGCCAGTCCCGGTCGGCCTCGTGGTGGGCGGCGCTGGGCAGCAGCGCCGCCACGAGGACGTTGACATCGGGCAGGACGAGCGTCACCGGGGCCCGTCGGCGTCGAGCACCTCCCAGAGGGCCCGCCCGTCGGCGATGTCGACGAGCATGCCGCGCCCACCGGGGGGCGGATCGAAGACGGGGAGCTCGATGGGCTCACGATCCTGGGGCTGGTCCAGCACCGCTCGCAGTCCCTCCTCGACGAGGCTGGTAAAGGTGCGGCCCTCGATGGCGGCGCGCTCCTTGGCCGCTTCGGCCAGGGCGTCCGGCAGATTGATGGTCGTCCTCATACAGACAAGCATACGACGCTGGGCTCTCGACGGTGGTCCCGGGAGTCGCTCGGCCCTACCAGCCCCGCTCGATCCAGGACGGGAGGTGGGGCCGCTCGGTGCCGACGGTGGTATCGGCCCCGTGGCCGGGCATGACCACGGTGTCGTCCTCGAAGCCCAGCAACCGCTCCACCGAGGCGATGATGGCGTCGAAGTCGCTGTCGGGGGACCGGGTGGCGCCCGGGCCACCGGGGAAGAGGGTGTCGCCCGAGAAGACGACGAGCGACCCCTCCACGGCGAAGGACATCGAGCCCGGGGTGTGACCGGGGGTGTGGAGGGCCCGGAGCCGGAGCTGGCCGACGTCGAGCACCTGGTCGTCGACGAGCAACCCGTCGTAGCCGGGGAGCCGACTGGCATCGCCCGCGCCCACGAGCACGGGGTAGCCGGCGGCACGCAGCGCGGGGACGGCGCCGATGTGGTCCCGGTGACCGTGGGTCTGGAGCACGCCCCGCACCCCGAGGTCGCGACACAGGGCCAGGAGGAGCTCGGGCTCGTCGGCGGCGTCGAGGAGCACGGCCTCGCTGGTCTCGACGCAGCGGATGACGTGGACGTTGTTGTCGAGGGGGCCGACCACCACTCGGGTGATCTCGACCTGCGCGTCTCCGTAGTGCACCACCGGCTCCACCCCTGCGAGTATGCCCCCGATGGACCTCCGGGCCCACCCCGGCGACCCCTGGGCTCCCACCCTCGTCGGTGACCCCGGGCGCCAGCGGGCCGCCGAAGGGGTCCGGGACCTCCTCGCCGGGCTCGCCCCGCCCGAGCGAGTGCGGGAGCGCATGGAGGGCGACGATCCCTACGACCCCGACCTCTGGCGGGCGCTCGTGACCCTCGGCCCGGTGACGAGCGGGCCCGTCGGTGCCCGAGCCGGGGTGTTCGAGGAGCTTGGCCGCAGCCTCGCCCCCACGCCCCTCCTGGGGACGACGATGGCGGCCGCCGCCGTGGCTGCCGCCGGTGGCCCCGCCGCCGCCGACGTGCTGGCCGCCCTCGAGGCCGGCACGCCCGGGGCCCTGGCCGTGGTCGAGGGATCCCTCGGCGTCGACCCCCACCACCCGGCCACGACGGCCCGCCCGGCCGGCTCGGGTCGTTGGGTGGTGTCGGGGGCCAAGCGGGCGGTCATCGATGCCCCCGCCGCCGACGTGGTCGTGGTCCTGGCTGCCACCGGGTCCGGGCCGCGGCTCCTCGCCGTCGACGGCCCGGCCCGGGCGCCGGGCCTCACCTGGCGCCCGCTGCCCGCCCTCGACCTCACCCGGCGCCTGGCCGACCTCGAGCTCGTCGAGGTCGTGGCCCGGCCCGTCGGTCCCGAGGACGCGGGGGCGGAGGCCGCCACCGCCGCCCTCGACCTCGCCGCCACCCTCCTGGCCGCCGAGCAGGTGGGTGGCGCCCAGCGCTGCCTCGACCTCACCCTCGACCACGCCCGCCATCGCCACCAGTTCGGCCGGCCCATCGGCTCCTTCCAGGCCGTGCAGCACCGGTGCGCCGAGCTCTTCGTCACCATCGAGCTCGCCCGCTCGACCGCCCTGGCCGCGGCCTGGGCCGCCGACCACGACCCGGCCGACCTGGCCATCGCCGGCCCCACCGCCCGGGTGGTGTGCTCGGCCGCGTACCTCGAGGCGGCTGCCACCTGCCTGCAGGTCCACGGGGCCCGGGCCATGACCTGGGACCACGAGGCCCACCTGCACCTCAAGCGGGCCAAGTCGTCCTCGTTGGTCCTGGGCGACGAGCACCATTGGCGAGGCCTGCTGGCGGACCGGCTCGGCCTCTGAGGGGCGGGGCGGGAGGCGGGGCCGGGGACCACTACCGTGCGGCGGTGGCCGCCGCCCTCACCGCCCTGGCCGTCGTGGCCGTGCTCGTGGTGGCGGCCGTGGCCGTGGGGCGGGAGACGCGCCGGCTGGCGACGATGCGGGTCCAGCGGGTGTTCGAGTTCGAGGAGGCCGTGGCCTGGGTGTGCGACCACGTGGGCTTCGAGGTGGCGGCGGTGCTGAGCCCCGACGACGTGCGCACCATCCTCAACTGGCACCTCGAGTACTTCCGGGCCAAGGGGGTGTCGGGGAACGGGACCGGCGAGATCTCCGACGAGCCGGTGTTCGTCACGAGCGCCGAGACCGTGGAGTTCGTGCTCGAGCGGGTGGCCCGCTCGGGGTCGGGGTACACGGCCGAGCAGGTCCACGCCGTGCTCGAGGCCGAGATGGGCTACCTGGCCGAGATCGGCGCCCTCGACGCCCTCGACGACGGGGACTGACGCCGGGACCCGGGCCCGGCCCGAATTGCCCCCCCGGACGGGTCCTGGTGTGGTTTCATGGGGGCACCGGAGGAAGGAGGTGGTCCAACTGAGCGACAGACGTGTTGGGACCCCGGAGGTGGCTGTCCGCTAGCTGGCAGCTGGACCACGCTGGCGAATCCCGCCAGTCCACCACCTGGGAGCCGGCCGGGAGATGGTCCCGCCCGAAGCGTTCCGACTCCCGGGCCCGTAGCCATCCAGTAGCACGAAGGGGCGCGCTCGCGCCCCTTCGTCGCGCTCGGCCGGGCCAGGATGGCCGCCGGGGCCCGAGCCGGGCCAGGATGGCACCGTGGAGTGCACCATCGTCTCCGAGGGGCTCGAGCTCGCCGGGCACCTCGTCGCCCCGGCCCCGGGCCGGGCCGCCCCTCCGGGCCTCGTGCTCTGCCACGGATTCCCCAGCGGCCCCGCCGGGGCCTCAGCCGCCTCGACCACCTATCCCCAGCTCGCCCAGGAGCTCAGCGAGGCGACGGGCTGGGCGGTGCTCACCTTCAGCTTCCGGGGGGCGGGGGCGTCGCCGGGCAACTTCTCGCTCCGGGGCTGGCTCCGGGACCTCGGAGCGGCCGTCGCCCGCCTGCGCTCGGAGCCGGTATCGGGGGTGTGGTTGGCCGGCTCCAGCGCCGGCGGCGCCGTGGCCCTGTGCCTGGCCGCCCGCGACCGGGCCATCCGGGGGGTGGCCACCCTCGCCGCCCCCGCCACGTTCGCCAGCTGGGCCGCCAACCCCCGCCGCTTCCTCGAGCGGGCCCGGGAGGTGGAAGCCGTCCGGGATCGGGACTTCCCGGCCGACTTCGGGGCCTGGGCCCGCGAGCTGCGCGACATCCGGCCCCTCGACGTGGTCCACGCCCTCGCCCCCCGACCGCTGCTCCTGCTCCAGGGCAGCGACGACGATGTCGTGGCCCCGGCCGACGCCCAGGCCCTCCTCGAGCGGGCCGGGCCGACGGCCGTGCTGCGCATGCTCGACGGGGCCGACCACCGCCTGCGCCACGACCCCCGGGCCATCGCCCTGCTCGGCGGCTGGATGGTCCGCCAGGCCGACGGGTAGCGGCTGCCAGCCCGCGTCAGGGCTCCCCCACCGCCCGGTCGACGGCCACCCGGAGGGCCCGGGCCGCCGCCCGGGGATCGGCTGCCTCGGTGAGCCAGCGGACGACCACGAACCGCCGGGCACCGGCGGCCGCCAGCCCGGGCACGGCCTCGGGGGTCACGCCCCCGGTCACGAACCACGGGTGGGCGGCCCGCTGGCGGGCGAGGTGGAGGTAGCCGACCCCGGTGCCCGGCCGACCCGGCTTCGTAGGAGTGGGAACCACCGGACCGACCGAGAGGTAGTCGACCGGCGCCCCGGGGGCCTCGTCGAGCTCGGCGGGAGCATGGGTCGACAGGCCCACCACCGCCCGGGGGCCGAGGATGCGGCGGGCGAGCGCGGGCGGGGCGTCGTCCTGGCCGACGTGGACCCCGTCGGCGCCAGCCTCGAGGGCGAGGTCGGGCCGGTCGTTGAGCACGAACGGCACGCCGTGGTCCCGGCACACGGCCGCCGCCATCCGGGCCCGGGCCAGCAGGGGCCGAGCGTCGAGGTGCTTGTCCCGGAGCTGGACGACGTCGACCCCGCCGAGGATGCAGGCCGCGAGGAAGCGGGCCAGGTCGGGCCGGTCGGGGGTGGCGAGGTAGAGGCGCCGGTCACCGAGCCCGGGCCCGCCCCGGGGCTCAACCACCGGCGACGGCCCGGACGAGCTCCAGTCGGTCACCCTCGGCCAGGGCGGTGGTGGCGAGGGCCCCCCGGGCCACGGGCTCGCCGTTGCGCTCGACGAGCACCCAGCGGCCACCGATGCCCCGTGCCGCCAGCAGGTCGGCCACCGTGGAGCCGGCCTCGAGCTGGCAGGACCGGCCGTTCACCGTGACCCGCATGCCCGTAGCCGGTCCGAGACCTAGGCCCGTGGGGCCCTGGCCTTCGGCGTTGCGCCCGACGCCTTGGCCCTGGCCTTCATGGCCTTCTTGTGCTCCCGCACCTTGGCCAGGGCCTCGGGTCCGTCGATGTCGGCCACGGAGGACCACCCCGGCTGGGCGTAGGCCCCGGCCGCCGCCTCCCAGCCCTCGGGGCGCACCTGCAGGCGCTTGGCCAGCAGGGCCACGAAGATGCGGGCCTTCTGCTCCCCGAAGCCCGGGAGGGCCTCGACGTTGGCGTAGAGCTCGGCACCGGTGGCCGCGCTGGTCCACACCGCCTCGGCCACCCCGCCGTGGCGATCCAGGACATGGCGGCACAGGGCCTGGGTCCGAGCGGCCATGGACCCCGGGAACCGGTGGAGGGCCGGGCGCCGGCTGAAGACGAGCTTCAGGTCGTCGGGGTCGGCCCCGGCCAGCTCCCCCAAGTCGAGGCGACCACCCATCCGCTCGGCAAGCTCGGCCGGAGCCGAGAACGCCCGCTCCATGGGCACCTGCTGGTCGAGGAGCATGCCGATGAGCAGGGCCAGGGGGTCGGTGTTGAGGAGCTCGTCGGCGTCGGCGTGGCCGGTCACAGCGAGATCACCTTGCATGCCGACACCGTAGGCCGCCGTCGTCGGCATCGCCTACCGACGCTCGGCCGGAGCACCTCGCTCTCGCCGCCCAGGCCGGTCCGACGAGGCTGGTCCGCCGGGCCCCTCCGCGGCTCAGGTGAGCCGGGGGTCCACGGCCTCGGGATCGATGTCGTAGGTGGCGATGGCGTCGGCCACCTCCTGGGGCTTGGCCTCCCCGGCGGCCACGAGCGAGGCGAGCACCGCCACGACCACGTGCCCGGCGTCGGTCTCGAAGTGGCGCCGGAGGCGCTCACGGGTGTCCGACCGCCCGAACCCGTCGGTGCCGAGGGAGCTGAAGGACCGGGGCACCCACCGGGCTACCTGGTCGGGCACCATCTTCATGAAGTCGGTGACGGCCACCACCGGGCCCTCGGACCGCTCGAGAGATCGGGTGACGAAGGGCACCCGGGCTTCCTCGGCGGGGTGGAGGCGGTTCCAGCGCTCGGCGGTGAGGGCGTCCTCCCGCAGGGCCTTGTAGGACGTGGCGCTCCAGAGCTCGGCGGCCACGTCGTGATCGGCGGCCAGCAGCTCGGCGGCGCGCCGGACGGCACCCTGGGCCGCCCCCGAGAACAGGAGCGTGGCCCGGCGGGAGCCCTGCGAGGGGGCCTCGGCGAAGCGGTAGAGGCCCCTGCAGATGCCCTCGGGCACCGCCAGCCCGTCGGTCGTGGCCTGGGGCATCGCCGGCATGGCGTAGTTCTCGTTGTAGAGGGTGAGGTAGTAGAAGACGTCCTCGGGCCGGGGCCCGACCATGCGCCGTAGCCCGTCCCGGACGATCTCGGCCAGCTCGTAGGCGAAGGCGGGGTCGTAGGCGGCGAGGTTGGGCACGGTGGAGGCGAGCACGAGGCTGTGGCCGTCGCAGTGCTGGAGCCCCTCGCCGGTGAGCGTCGTTCGCCCGGCGGTGGCTCCGCAGAGGAAGCCTCGACCCCGGCTGTCGCCGAAGGCCCAGATGAGGTCGCCCACCCGCTGGAAGCCGAACATCGAGTAGAAGGTGAAGAAGGGCACCATGGGGGTGCGGTGGGTGGCGTAGGCCGTGCCGGCGGCGGTGAAGGTGGCCATCGACCCCGCCTCGGTGATGCCCTCCTCGAGGATCTGGCCGGTGAGGGACTCCCGGTAGGAGAGCGGCAGGTGGGAGTCCACGGGGTCGTAGCGCTGACCCGAGGGTGCGTAGATGCCGACCACGGGGAAGAGGGCGTCCATGCCGAACGTGCGGGCCTCGTCGGGGATGATGGGGACGACCCGGGACCCCACGGCCTCGTCCTTGAGCAGCCCCCGCAGGAGCGTGGCAAAGGCCATGGTGGTGGACACCTCCCGCTCGCCCGAGCCCTCGGCGTAGCTGGCGAACACGCCGGGATCGGGATCGGGCAGGCTCAGGTACCTCGGCTCGGCCACCCGGCGGGGCAGCGAGCCGTCGCGGGCCAGCCGCCGCCCCACGAGGTACTCGAACTCGGGCGAGTCCTCGGGCGGCCGGTAGTAGGGGGGGAGGTCGGCGTCGAGGGCCTCGTCGGGGATCTGGTCCTGGAGGTAGAGCCGGTCCCGGAAGGTGCGCAGCTCGTCGCGGCTCATCTTCTTGATCTGGTGGGTGGCGTTGCGACCCTCGAAGTCCGGCCCCAGGGCCCAGCCCTTGATCGTCTTGGCCAGGATCGCCGTGGGCGTGCCCTCGTGCTCGACCGCCGCCCGGTAGGCGGCGTAGAGCTTGCGGTAGTCGTGACCGCCCCGGGGGAGGGTGCGCAGGTCGTCGTCGGTGAGGTGCTCGACCATGGCCCGGAGCCGGGGGTCGGGGCCGAAGAAGTGCTCGCGGATGTAGGCCCCGGACTCCACCGCGTACTTCTGGTACTCCCCGTCGAGGGTCGACATCATCTTCTTCACGAGGACGCCGTCGACGTCGCGAGCGAGCAGCTCGTCCCAGCGCTGGCCCCAGATGACCTTGATGACGTTCCATCCCGCGCCGCGGAAGAGCGCCTCGAGCTCCTGGATGATCTTGCCATTGCCCCGCACCGGGCCGTCGAGGCGCTGGAGGTTGCAGTTCACCACGAAGGTGAGGTTGTCGAGGCCCTCCCGGGCGGCGATGCTCAGCGCTCCCAGGGTCTCGGGCTCGTCGCACTCCCCGTCGCCCACGAAGCACCACACCCGGGACCGGCTCGTGTCCGTCAGGCGACGGTGGAGCAGGTAGCGGTTGAAGCGGGCCTGGTAGACAGCGTTGATGGGGCCCAGCCCCATCGACACCGTGGGGAACTCCCAGAAGTCGGGCATGAGCCGGGGGTGGGGGTAGCTCGAGAGCCCGCCGTGGACCCCGGCCGGTCCCCGCAGCGCCGCGCCCGCCACCTCCTGGCGGAAGTGGTCGAGCTGGGCCTCGGAGAGGCGACCCTCGAGGAAGGCCCGGGCGTAGATCCCCGGGGCGGCGTGGCCCTGGAAGAAGACCTGGTCGCCAGCCTGGCCATCGTCCTTGCCCCGGAAGAAGTGGTTGAAGCCCACCTCGTAGAGCGATGCGGAGGAGGCGTAGGTGGAGAGGTGGCCACCGATGCCGCTGGCCCTGGTGTTGGCCCGGGTCACCATGACCGCCGCGTTCCACCGGATGTAGGCCCGGATCCGGCGCTCGGTGTGCTCGTCGCCCGGGAACCACGGCTCCTGCTCGGGGGGGATGGTGTTGACGTAGGGGGTGGAGATGGCCGGGGGGAGGCCGACCTGCTGCTCCCGGGCTCGCTCGAGCAGCTTCATGAGCAGGAACCGGGCCCGGCTCTTGCCCTCGTGATCGATGACCGAGTCGAGCGAGTCGAGCCACTCCTGGGTCTCCGCGGCGTCGATGTCGGGAACCTGGCGGGAGAAGCCGTCGAAGATCACCTCACCATGTTTACAGCCCCCCGGGCCCCACGCCGCCCGGGGGGAGGGTTTGCAGCCCCCCGGGCCCCACGCCGCCCACGCCGCGCCATGCCGGCAGTAGCTCCGGGGTTGTTCAATGGCAGCCGTGGCCGACCCCTGCAGCGTGTATACCGACGGGGCCTGCCTCGGCAACCCCGGTCCCGGGGGCTGGGCCTGGGCCGTCCCCGGGGGGGCCTTC
>Ga0187892_10011786_pt1 | contig 10591 bp, 10 predicted proteins | sample MA1701073metaG_FD_139345 | JGI IMG/M metagenome (GOLD analysis project Ga0187892, IMG submission 139345) | Bio-ooze microbial communities from a basaltic lava cave in the Kipuka Kanohina Cave System on the Island of Hawaii, USA - MA170107-3 metaG ...
GACGGCCGCCGCACGTGGGGCAGACGGTCCCGGAAGTCTACGGGAAGATCCTGATGGAGGAGCCCGTGGCGCCGAGGAAGCTCAATGCGGGGGCTCCGGCGGAGGTGGAGACGATCGCGCTGAGTGCCTGGAGAAGGACCCGGCGAAGCGCTACGCGAGCGCGAAGGAGGTCGCGGAGGACCTCAGGCGGCACCTGGAGGGCGAGCCGATCCTGGCCCAACCCACGAGCATCGTCACGAAGGGGATCAAGTGGGCGAAGCGGCACCGCGCGGTCTCGTCCGTGAGCGCGGTGGTGCTGGCGGGCCTCGTGACGCTCGGGATCGTGCTGGCGGTGAACGCCGCGCGGTTCCGGGGGAAGATCCGCGACTTGGAGGCGCGGGCGAAGGAAGCGGAGGACCGCCGGGATCTCCGCGCCGCCTCGGACCTCTATGGCGAGATCAAGGCGCTTCTCCCCTCGCACCCGTCCGCGGCGGAGAGGGCGGTGAGGTGAGGCTGCGCGTGACGGCGGAAACGGAGACGCGCGCCGCCGAGAAGCGGGAGGCCGCCCGCCGGTTCCTCGAGGAGGGCCGGAAGGCCCGCGAGGACTATGACCTTCTCAAACGCCGGCGCGACGAGAAGCGGAAGGAAGTAACGGACCTGGAGGTGAAGATCCCCAAGCACGAAACCGGGGAGAAGAAGCGGCCGCTCTGGACGGCCCGGAAGGAGGCGGACGACGTCGAGGAGGAGACGGCGCTGCGCTACACCGATACGCTGGTGTCGTACACGCGGGCGCTCGGGGTCGATCCGGAGAACGCGGAGGCGAAAGCGGCGCTGGCGAAGTTCTACTACGACGAGTACGAGGAGGCGGAGGGGGACGGGAAGCGCCTGGAGATGAAGAAGGCGGAGAAGCTGATCGGGATCTTCGACGACGGGACGTACGTGCCGAAGCTCGCGCGCGAAGGGACGATCGACATCGACTCGAACCCGTCGGGGGCGGAAGTGGAGCTTCTGAAGTACGAGGAGGCGCCCGACCGACGCATGGTGGCCAGGTCGGTGCGCATCCTGGGGACCTGCCCGACCGCGAAGGTCCGACTCGAGGGGGGTGCGTATCTCCTCATCCTGCGCAAGCCGGGCTATCGAGACGTGCGCTATCCCGTGCTCATCGAGCGCGGGACTCGGAACGAGGCGAAGGTGAACCTCTACACGGAGGAGGAGATCGGAAAGGAGTTCGTTTACATCCCGGGCGGGACGTTCGTGATGGGCGGCGATCCGGAGGCGTATCTGGCGGGTTCGCGTCGCGATGTGCCGGTGGAGGATTTCTTCATCGCGAAGCACGAGACGACGATGGAGGAATACTTCGAGTTCCTGAACGATCGCGCGCACCACACGGTGGAGCAGGCGTGGACCCGGACCCCCCGCGAGTCCGGGGGTTCGGGTCAGTTCGCCCAGCGCTCGGGCCAGGGGATCGCGCCGCGGGCGGGATGGGAGAAGTGGGGAGTGATGGGGATCTCGTGGGACGACGCGAAGGAATACTGCGCCTGGCTGACGAAACGGGCGAAGGCGCGGGGCGAATCGGTGACGTACCGGCTTCCGACGGAGGCGGAGTGGGAGAAGGCGGCGCGAGGGGTGGACGGCCGGAGCTTCCCGTGGGGGAACCATTTCGATTGGAGCTTCACGAAAGGATTCGAATCGCGAGAGAAGAAACCCGCTCAACCGGAGGCGATCGGCCTGTTCGAGTTGGACGAGAGCCCGTACGGCGTGCTGGACATGAGAGGGAGCATGCGGGAGTGGTGCGACGACTGGAACGACGAGAAGGCGAATCTCAAGTGCGTGCGCGGCGGCGCGTGGGGCAACACCGACGTAGCGTACTTCCGAACGGCAACGCGCCTCGGCAACGCCCGTACGAGCGTGTACACGAGCAACGGCTTCCGCCTCCTGCGCGCGCGAGGGCTTCGCTGATTACCCCTTGCTCCTTTACCTCTTTACTCCTTGCGCCCCGAGCGAAGCGAGGGGCGCGGTTTGCAATCGAGGTTCGATGTCGGAAGAGCTGAAGGTCATCCAGAAGGCGTACGATTTCTGTGTCTACCTGACGATCGTCAACCGGTATCCGCGCGACTTCCCACCTTCGCGCCTTTGGCGGCTGCGCTTCGGCGGGCAGGCAAGTTCACGCTCGGAGACCGGATCACGAACGGGGCCCTGGATGTCCTGGAAGACCTCATCGCTGCGCGGTACACGCGGGAGCGCGCGGAAATCCTGCGGCGGACCAACCTGCGGATCGAGCGGCTGCGGCATCTCCTGCGGCTGAGCGGCGATTTTGGAATCCTGGGCGGCAGGAGCGTCGAGCACTCGGCGAAACTGCTGGACGAGGTCGGGAGCCGGTGGACCCGGAGACGGAGGTGCACGCGGTGGCCGCGGCGCTCGACGGCGCGGGGGGCCTGCACGTGGCCTACGCGGCGGGCGCGCGATACGGCGATCATCCGGAGCAACTCCGCTACGCGGCGAACGAGCGGGGCCGGTGGACGTGGGAGGTCGTGGATGGCGGCGGACGGTATGCGGCGACGGCCGTCGCGATCGTCGAAGGACGCGTGACAATCGCCGCGGTGGACGAGCGTGGAACGCTCATCCGCGCGCGGCGGTAGCGAGTCGCTGACCGAGCTGCGCGGCGAGCAGCGGCAGGAGCGAGCCGAGCTCCTCGCGCACGGCGTCGGGGCCGCACTCCTCGCGCACTCGGACGATCACCGCCTCCTTGAGGATCTGGCGCGCGCGGCGCAGCCGGTTGTCGACATCCGCGACGCTCAGCCGCCGCGCGCCGTCGCGCTGCCGGAGCCTGTCCCACAGGGCGTCGGCGATCTCGCCGTACGATAGCCCGCGCGCGTGGAGCTCGAAGGCCGCATGGGCGGTCGGGTTGGCGGCGCCCAGGGCGGCGAGGGCCTGGTCGAGCACCGACCGCGCGAACTCCTCCTCGAAGACCCGGTCCGGCTCCGCCGGATCGACCGGATCCGATCCGCCGCCGCGCGCCGCGCCGTCGCGTTCGCGGATGACGTTCTTGGCGACCGCCAGGACGAGGTCGCCCGCTTCTGCGCGACGTCGTCCATCGACGGCAGTATAGCAGTTGGCGAAACCCCGCCGCCCCGGTGTATCCCCTCGGCCGCCCCCGCGCCAGCGACGCCGACGCCGTCCGCGAGCGGCACTGTCCTGAGTCGCTTGTGGCCGAGCACGGAGAGACTGCGACCAAGATGCAGATTGACTGTCGTCGTGTCGTAGGGAGAACGCGGGCGACGCGAGCGTCTTGTCGACCCTGTCGCGCACGGCGTGGGACGCGCCGGAAACCAGGTCGCAGGTTCACGCCCCCCTTGACGACGTAGCTTCTCCGGTCGAGCCGGCTCTCGAACGCCCTCAGGAGGAGCAGGTGGAACACCTCCACATCCTGGATCGCAAGCCTGTGACTGACAAGCGCGTTATCAACTGTGTGTTCAGCCCTTGTACGTCCGGATGGCCGCTTCCATCCGATCGGCCTCCCCATCGCCATAGAGTTCGCTCATCATGGTCACGAAGTTGTAGACGAGGTCTGCGCGGCGGCCGATGACGTGCGTCATCTCTTCCAGGAAGCGCTTCAGGAACACATTCCTGTTGAAGCCGATCTTGTCCGATACTTCCCTGATATCCTCGATGTCCTTGCCCAGGAGACGGACAATCTTCATCAGCGCCCAGTCGTGCTTTTCGGGGACGAATACCTGGAGCTTCCTCAGCCCTGGAATCCTCACCCGTCTCACGCGGTCCTCGTAGGACCAGGGGGCGTCGTGGATGCCGACGGTCCCCACCGGGATGTCGAGCCCCGTCTTCTCACGGGCTGCTTCGAACACGCCCTTCAGGGGACCCACATCATTCTCGACATCGATGTCGGTCGTGCCGCTTTCGGCGCGAAAGGAGAGCACCGCGGCCGCCTCTCCGATGATATCAAGGCGAAAGGGCCTCGAAAGTTGTCGATCGACCGCCTTGAGAAAAGTCCTGAACTCCCTGTTACCGAACGGACGCATCGAACCTCACGAACTTCCTGAAGCAGCTCTCGAAGCTCTCCATGGAGGCGTTCATCCAGAAGGACCATTCCCGGGCCAGCCTCGGCGTCCTTCTCTTCTCCAGCTCGCGGGCGCGATGACCCCATGGAAGCAGGAAGAAGTGCTCGAACTTGCGGACCCTGCGGTCCCGAAGACGCGCCTCGGACCGCGCCAGCGTCCGGTCCTTCAGGAGCGTTCTTGAGACCGCCAGAAAGAACCCCAGGGCCCGTCTCTGTCCCAGCCGCTTGGCGAGGAACTCAAGCCTGTCCAGATCGACGGTCGGGCGGTTCCTGCAGAACGCCACGGGCCACACCTTCGCCACATCGGGTCGACGCCTGGCCAGCGCCAGAGCGTAACCCAGCGTTTCCTCCAGGGAGAGACTCCTGCCCGCGGCGCGAGCCCCCACCAGAGGCGCCCCCCAAGCCTTGAGATTCCGGAGCACGGCCTCGTCATGCGCGGCTGCTCCTGTCCCGAGAAAGGAGCGCAAGGCGCGCGCGGCGGGGTTTCCTCCGTTCCAGAAACAGAGAAGCGCACCCCCGGCACGTTCCTTGCGAAGAAGGCCCACCTCCTCCAGGAGGCCCACTTCGCGATGTGTGGCGGCATAGGTGACCCTGGCCTGGCGGGAGAGCTCCCTCACGGTGAATCCACCGCGGGAGCCGCTCAGGACATGGAGCAGGGCACGCCTCGCGCGGGAAGGCACCAGATACTCCAGCAGCCGCATTGATCTAATTAATAGCATACGTCCAGCAAACCGCAAGGGCCGGCACAAGCCGGACTGTACGCTTCAAGACTGCAGCAGTCCGGCTGCAGCGCCGACGGCAGCGGGCCCTCTATCCGTCGACTTCCGTGAGGATCCGCAGCGCCGAGCGCGGCTGACGAGCGAGAGGCCCGTGGGGGGGAACGGCACGTAGTCGGCGGGCGTCAGATCGAAGAGCGCGTCGTTCATGGCCGTCAGACCGCCTCGGTCTCCAGCCGCCTCAGCAACTCGCCGACCCGCAGCTTCTCCGCCCACTCGCGCACATACCTCAGGTCCAGCGAGCCCCTCTGCACCTCGAACACCCCCAGCGCGTCCCGATACTGGCGCTCCGACTCCCCCCGGCGGCTCCACTCGAGCTTCGAGAGAATCGTGTCCTCGGGAGACGCGACCTGCAGCGTCGCCCCCTTGAACGCCACCGCCACCCGACGCTCGAACTGCGCCTTCGCGAACGCATCATCGGACTGGAAGATGAGGTCGATCTTCCAGACCGGCTTCTGGTGGATCGCGTTCACCATTCCCCGCCGGTAGACCGCGTCCTCGAACCCCTGCTCGGGGACGTAATAGTCGGGCTGCAGCGCCGACAGCAGCGACCGCGCGGTCGGGCCGTGCGCAACGACGACCACGACCGTGTCATGCGTCGCCCGCGGACGGCCCCACATGCTGCTCGCGAAGGAGCCCACGATCATGTACGGGATCGACAGGCGCTCCAGCCGGCCGACGAAATCCAGGACGATCTCGTCGTCGGTCATCGAGGCGAAATCCGGCGCTGCAGCTCCCGCTCGACTTCGTCCTCGGTGAAGTCGGGATGCCGGTGTCGGATGCCCGCCCGCGCCACATCCAGCACCACCCTCCGCAGCGCGAACGACATCAGCACGCGCTCCTCCGGAGTCAGCCGGCGCAGGAGCTCGACCTCCTTCCGAACGCCGTCCACGCCGGCGATCTCGCGCTCCAGATCCTTCATCGCATTGATGATATCACTCCTTCGTAGTATCCTCTCCCCTCATGAGCTTCTGGAAAAACAAACGCGCCCTCGTCACCGGCGGCGCCTCCTTCATCGGCTCCCACCTCTGCGAACAGCTCGCCGCCCGCGGCGCCCGCGTCCGCGCCGTCGACGACCTCTCCAGCGGCAAGGCCGAATACCTCAAGCCCCTCATCAAGACGAAGAAAGTCCAGTTCACCCACGCCGACCTCCGCGACCAGAAGACCGCCCGCGCCGCCGTCAAGGGCGTCCACACCGTCTTCCACCTCGCCGCCGACCACGGCGGCCGCGGCTACGTCGACCTCCACCAGGCCGGCCCCGCCTCCAACCTCTACCTCGACGGCCTCGTCTTCTACGAAGCCCTCCAGGCCGGCGTCGAGAAAGTCGTCTACGCCTCCTCCGGCTGCGTCTACCCCAACCACCTCCAGGGCAACGTCAACCAGGAGCTCTACCTCACCGAGCCCATGGTCGGCCCCCCCTACGACTCCGACAACATGTACGGCTGGGCCAAACTCATGGCCGAGATGACCCTCCGCGCCTACCACAAGGAGCACAAACTCAAGGCCGCCTCCTGCCGCTACTTCACCGTCTACGGCCCCCGCGGCAAAGAAGACCACGCCGTCATCGCCATGATCGCCCGCGCCTTCGTCAAGCAGAGCCCCTTCGAAGTCTGGGGCGACGGCACCCAGATCCGCAACTGGACCTACATCGACGACATCGTCGAAGGCACCATCCTCTGCGGCGAGAAGATCGACGACGGCGCCGCCGTCAACCTCGGCACCATGGAACGCATCCGCGTCATCGACGCGGTGAAGATGGTCATGGAGTTCACCGGCCACCGCGCGGAGGTCAAGCTCCTCACGAACATGCCGACCGGCCCGCTCAACCGCGTCGCCGACAACTCCCTCGGCCGCAAGCTCCTCGGCTGGGAGCCGCGCGTCAAGTTCCGCGACGGTCTCAAGCGGACGATCGACTGGTACTTCGCGACGCGCAAGCCGAAGGACGTCAAGGAGCGCCTGGCGACGTCGCTGACGGCGCGGTAGGCTCCCTACACCACGACCTTCTTGACGCGCGCCCGCCTCCACGCCGGGACGAGGAAAGCAATGGCCTACTCCCCTCCACCGACGAACTCCTGGCCGTCGCCCGCGCGATTGCCGCGCAGGCGAAGGAGCAGAAGATCGCCGCGGCGCTCGCCGGCGGGCTGGCCATGCAGCTTTACGGATCGCCCCGATTGACCAAAGACGTCGACTTCGTTTCCGACACGCCCATCGCAAAGCCGAAGGGGTTCTTCGCAAAGCGGACTTCGCAAGGCCAAGTGCATCGCCTGCAAGCATCTCGGCAAGTTCGGCGCCGACCAGTTCGAAGCGGCGATCGAGGAGGCCAGGTGGAGGGCCAGGAGAGATCGCCGCTGAGCGGGTCATGGCCGGCACCCGGCTCGTCCTCGAGGAGATGCGCGAGCTCCGACGCGAGACGGCCGACGATCGGGCGAGACATGCTCGCGAGGCCGCAGCGGACCGCGACCGATACGCGCGCGAGGCGGCTGAAGACCGGCGCGGGTTCGCCGAACAGATGGCCGCCTATGCGGAGCAGGCGGCCGAGGACAGCGCGAGTGGCGGTCGACCGTCAAGGCGATCCTGAAGGTCGGCCAGGGTATCCGGCAGGAGCAGCGCCCGCAGCCCGCGCTTCTCGAGAAGATCGCCAGGCGCCTCGACGTGCGCACCAACGGCAGCGGCGGATCGAAACAGCCTACTTCAGGCCTGGCGGCGCCCCACTACGGCCCCTTCACGATCTCCTCCAGCTCCGGCACCAGGTCCGGTCGGTGCTTCTCGAGGATCTTCCGGACGGCCTCCTCCGTGGTTCTCGCCGCCTCAATGAGGCCGCGGACGTCGGCCGCGTCCGTCCGCCCCTTCTCCGACTCCTTCCGCTCGCTGTACGCCTTCACCTTCATCGCCGCGAGATGCTCCGGCGTCACGATCCTGAGCCTGCGGCCCCCAAACGTGGCGCCCTTCGCCATATTCAAGGCCTCGCGGTCGAGCGCGCTCCTGGCCACGCGGAGGTCGAAGTCGAACTTGAGAGCATCCACGCGAAACTGGTACGTGTCCGCGACCGTGCCCTTGAGCGCCGCCCCCTCCCTGTCCAGGAACTCCGTCAGCTCCTTGAGATGCGCCGCGTCGACCATCACGTCGTAGTCCTTCGTCGGGCCCTCGCGGGCGCCGTAAGAACGAACCGCCAGCCCGCCGATGAACGCGTGTTCCTTGCCGGCCAGAAAATCGACCAGGGCCTCCCGGAACTTCCCGATGGATTCCCACACCGGGTAATACCCTCCCTTCGGCTTCGGGTATCCTTCGATTTCAAGCGCGTCCGCGAACTCGGTCGCATGATTCGGCCCCATCTCGGACAAGGCCTCATCAAGTCCGGGTTCCGCGCGGGCCTCACGGGCCGATCGCCGCAGTTTCTCCGCCATCCACCTCATTGTACCCGCTTCGCCAGCGGCAACGCGGTCAAGCGGCTACTTCCCCAGCAGCTCCACCAGCGCCCGCGCCTCCCCATCCTCCGGCCGCTTCCGGAGGTGCGCCTCCGCCAGCGCCCGCGCCGCCGCCCGCTCCTCCCGCCCGCCCCCCGCCTCCCGGAAGTCCTCCGCCGCCGGACCCCACATCGACAGCTCCGCATAGAGCAGCCCGCGCCGCGCCCGCACCGCCCCGTCGCGCGGCGACATCCGCACCGCCTCCGTCAGCGCCTCCAGCGCCCCCATCCCGTCCCCCTTCGCCCGCAAACACTCCCCCTTCACCCGCCACCACCGCGGCTCCGCCGGATCGATCCGCGCCGCCGTCGACGCCCGCTCCACCGCCTTCTCGTGCGCCCCCAGCCGGCTCCACGCCTCCGCCGCCGCCGCGTACGCCCGCGCGTCCGACTTCATCGCCAGCCGCCGCTCCAGCACCGTCGCCTCCAGCCCCCACTGCCCCGCGCCGTGCAGCGCCCCCGCGAAGAGATCGTGCTCCTGCGCCGTCGCCTCCGCCCGCTCGAACACCTCCATCGCCCGCTTCCACTCCCCCTTCGACGCGAGGAACCCCGCCAGCGCCGCCCGCCGCGGCACCACCGCCTCATAGTCCCCCACCGCGCGATCCGCCTCCCAGATCTCCGCCAGCACCCGCGGCGCCTCATCCGGCCGCTGCTCCAGCGCGCGCTTCAGGCACCGCGACGCCCTGAAGTGCGCCGCCGTGTCCCCCGACTCCGCGTACGCCTCCCAGAACCAGAGCCCCACGTCCCGCTGCATCTCCGCGTGCGCCGGGTACATCTCCGCCGCCGTCCCGAACCGCTCGTCCGCCCGCTTCGCGTCCCCCGCCCTCTGCGCCGCCCGCGCCTGCCGCCACACCAGACGATGGTCGTACGGCGAAAGCGCCAGCGACTCGCGCGGAACGACGAACACCGCGACCGCCGCCGCGACCCCGACCGCCGCCCCGGCCGGCCACGCCCACCAGCCGCGCGCGACGGCCGGCGGCTTGCCCTCCGTAGCCTTGCCAGGGGTTCCGATGAATGCGAGCACGGCGAAGGAGGGCGACACCGACGCGACGAGCGCCGCCGCCACGACCGTCACCGCCGGCACCCGCAGCGGGAAGTCGACGAGCGAATGCACCGCGACGAGCGCGACCGCCGCGATGACCGCCGCGCTGAGCACCCGGTCCGGACCCTGCCGCTCGCGCAGATCCGCCCGCGCCCGCGCGAACCACGCGACGAGCCCGAACGCGACGAGCGCCGCGAGCACGACGCCCCCCTCGAAGAACACGTTGACGTACTCGTTGTGCGCGTGGTCCACTTGGAAGCCGACCGTGTGCGGCTGGAACGGACGGAAGGCGTGCGGGAACGCGCCTGCGCCGAAGCCGAGGACCGGCTGGCGCGCCCCGGCCGCGAGCGCGCTTGACCAGTAGAGCGTCCGGTCCTGGTCGAGGTCGCCGAACCGCTCGGCGAGCACCGTCGGGTTCGCCGCGACGATCGCGGCCGCCCCGATCGCGACGAGCGCCCCCGCGCCCGCCGCGCTCGCCCGCCCGCGGTGCACGAGAGGCAGGACGACGAGCGCCGTCGCCGCCGCGATCGCCCCGCCGCGCGACTGCGACGCGACGAGCGCCGCCGCGAACAGCGCCGCCGCCAGCGCCCAGGGCAGCCCCGCCTCGAACCGCTTCGCGCGCGCGTACGAGAAGCGCGCGAACGCGAGCCCGACCGACGCGACGAGCCCGACGCCCATGAGCGCCGCGAAGTGGTTGCGGTTCACCAGCGTGCCGCTCGCCGACGGGTTCGGGCGCGGCCCGTAGAACGGCACGTCGAGGTGCAGGAGCCCGTACGCCGCCTCGAGCGCCAGGACGAGGACGATCCCGCGCAGCAGGCGGTCGACCGTCAGCCCGCCCTGCCGCAGGCGGATGACGGCGAGCGCGGCGAGCGCCGCGGCGGACGCGTGCGCGAGCGCGCACACCGTGAGCGGCGTGTCGGCCGTCCCCGGCCAGAGGGTGCCGACCCCGTGGATCGTGCGCAGGTCGGCCGTCCTCGGGTGGAGGAACGGCAGCGGCAGGAGCTGCAGCGCGAAAACCGCCGCGCCCCACGCGAGGAAGACGACCGCCGTGCGCGAGAGCCGCGCCGGCTCGGGGAAGGCGCGCCAGGCGACGACCGCGAGGACCGCGAGGAGCAGCGCCGAGACGGCCGTCGCCCACGCCGCGACGGCGCCGTAGACGAGCAGCATCGCCGCCCAGAGGACCAGCCAGGAGCACCAGAGGTATCGAATCACGGTTGATGCGCGGAGCCCCACCGTAATTCGTGATTCGTGATTCGTGA
>Ga0187892_10011787_pt1 | contig 10590 bp, 8 predicted proteins | sample MA1701073metaG_FD_139345 | JGI IMG/M metagenome (GOLD analysis project Ga0187892, IMG submission 139345) | Bio-ooze microbial communities from a basaltic lava cave in the Kipuka Kanohina Cave System on the Island of Hawaii, USA - MA170107-3 metaG ...
GCCGCGGCCCGTGGTGACCGGCGACCTCACGCGCGCGATCGGGCAGAGCCTGCTCACGAGCTACGTGCTGCCCTTCGAGCTGCTCGGCGTGCTGTTCCTGGCCGCCCTGGTCGGGGCCCTCTACTTCGCCCGCCCCGACGACTGACATGACGCTCCAGGCCTATCTCACGCTGGCCGCGATGCTCTTCTGCATCGGTCTCTTCGGCGTCATCACCCGGCGCAACACCATCGGCATCCTGCTCGGCATCGAGCTGATGCTGAACGCGGTGAACATCAACCTGGTGGCCTTCGCCCGCTTCCTCGGCGACGTCTCCGGGATGGTCTTCACCGTCTTCACCATCTGCATCACGGTGGCGGAAGTGGCGCTGGGCCTGGCCCTGGTCATCCTGATCTTCCGGGTCCGTCGCACCGCGGTGGCGGACCACCTGGACCTGCTGAAGGGATAGCGCCGACTCATGGCCGCCTCCGGCTTCCTCGCGCTCTGGGCCTGGCTGGCCCCCGGCCTCGCCTTCCTGCTCCTGAGCCTCGTCGTCCCGCTCCGCCGCTCCGGGAAGGCCGCCGCCGGGCTCTCCATCGTGTTCTCGCTGGGCTCCCTGGTGGGCGCGGTGACCGCGTGGCGCGCGACGGCGCCGGACGTGGCGCGCCGGATGCTCTGGGAGTGGATCCCGGTGGAGGACGGCGTGCTCACCTCGGTGGGCGTCCTCGTGGACGCGGACGCCACCCTCATGCTCATCCTGGTGGCCCTCGTGTCCTTCCTGGTCCAGGTCTACTCGCTCGGGTATCTCTCCGAGGAGTCGCCGGCCTCCCTCGGCCGCTACTACACCTACCAGTCCCTCTTCGCCTTTTCAATGATGGGGCTGGTGCTTGCCCCCAATTTCGTCCAGCTCTTCATCTGCTGGGAGCTGGTGGGCCTCTGCTCCTACCTCCTGATCGGCTACTGGTACCCGCGACCCGAGGCGGCGCGCGCGGCGGTGAAGGCCTTCTGGATCACCAAGGCCGGCGACGTGTTCTTCCTGATCGGCATCGTGATGCTCTGGAGCCGCACCGGCACCTTCGACTTCTCCGAGCTCTTCGAGCTGGCCCAGGGCGGCGGGGAGGCCCTGGCGGGGTTGAGCCTTGTCACGTTCTTCATCTATCTGGGGGCCGCCGGCAAGTCGGCCCAGTTCCCGTTTCACGTCTGGCTGCCCGACGCGATGGAGGGGCCGACCCCGGTCTCGGCCCTCATCCACGCCGCCACCATGGTGACCGCGGGGGTCTACCTGCTCTACCGCACCGCGTTCCTCTTCGAGCAGACGCCCGACGTGCTGGGGGCGGTGGGCTGGATCGGCGCCTTCACCGCGCTGCTCGCGGCCACCCTGGCGTGCGTGCAGTCCGACATCAAGCGGGTGCTCGCCTACTCCACCGTGTCGCAGCTCGGCTACATGATGGCCGCGATCGGGGCGGGCTTCGCGGGCGCGGGCTTCCTCCATCTCCTGACCCACGGGGTGTTCAAGGCCCTGCTCTTCCTCGCCGCGGGGGCGGTCATCCACGCGGTCGGCACCAACGACATCTTCGCGATGGGCAGCCTCGCCCGGCGCATGCCGCAGACCTTCATCGTGTTCCTGATCGGCACCCTCTCGCTCGCGGGCATCCCGTTCTTCGCGGGCTTCTTCTCCAAGGAGGAGATCCTGGGCGCGGCCTGGGCGGGCGGCCTCACGGTGCCCTTCGGCATGCTGGCGCTGACCGCCTTCCTCACCGCGTTCTACATGTTCCGGGTGGTGTTCATCGCCTTCCTCGGCGGCCCGGCGGTCGCGCCCGCGGGCCACGGCGGGCCCGTTGACGCGCACGCCCACGACGCGCCCGCGATCATGACGCTGCCGCTCTGGATCCTCGCCGCGATGGCGATGGGTATCGGCATCTGGTTCTCGGTCTCGCACCCGGAGGCGCCCTTCGCGTCCCCGGGCTGGCTCACCCCGCTCGCGATCGCGATCGCGCTGGCCGGCATCGCGCTCGCCTGGCTCGTCTACCGCCTGCGCGCGATCAGCGCGGACCGGCTCTTCGAATCCTTCGCCTGGATCGGCGAGGCCGCGGTGGAGCGCTTCTGGCTGGACGATCTGTTCGCGCTCGTCTACCGCCGGGCGATCCTGGGCGTCTCGCGGGCCACCGGGTGGGTGGACCGCTACATCGTGGACGGCATCCTCAACGCGCTGAGCGCCTGGACCCTCACCGCGGGCGACCGGCTGCGCCGCATCCAGACCGGCCAGGCCCAGGACTACGTCTACGGGATCGCGCTGGGCGTGCTGCTCCTCATGGTCTGGATGCGCTGGCCGCGCTAGCATGTCCTCCTTCCCGGTCCTCTCGGTCATGACCTGGGCCCCCTTCGTGGGCGCGCTCCTGATCATGTTCCTGGCCCGCCGCCGCCCCGGGCTGGTGCGCTGGCTGGCCGTGCTGTCCACGAGCGTGTCCCTCGTCCTGTCGATCGCGGTCTACGCGGCGTACGACCGCGAGGCGGCGGGCTTCCAGTTCTACGAGGACTTCCCGCTGGTGCCGGCGCTCGGCATCAACTACCAGCTCGGCGTCGACGGGATGAGCCTGCTGATGATCCTGCTCACCTCGATCATCATCTTCGCGGGCGCGTGGGCCTCGTGGACCGTGAAGGTGCGCAGCCAGGAGTTCTACGCGCTGCTGCTGATCCTGGTGACCGGCGTCTACGGCGTCTTCGTCTCGCTCGATCTCTTCGTGCTCTTCCTGTTCTACGAGATCGCGGTGCTCCCGATGTACCTCCTGATCGGCATCTGGGGCTCGAGCGGCGAGGTGCGCCCGCAGGGCGTCTTCGGCTGGGCCTTCGGCCGCACCGGGGTGGGCACCAAGGAGTACGCGGCGATGAAGCTGACCCTCTACCTGCTCTTCGGGTCGGCCTTCATCCTCGTCGGCATCCTCGCCCTCTACGTGGCGGGCGATTCCTCGTCCTTCTCGTTCCTCGAGATGGAGCTGACCCAGTTCGACCCGAAGCTGCAGTCCTGGGTCTTCCTCGCCTTCTACGTGGGCTTCGGCATCCTGGCCGGCATCTGGCCGCTGCACACCTGGTCCCCCGACGGGCACGCCTCCGCGCCGACCGCGGTCTCCATGCTGCACGCCGGCGTGCTGATGAAGCTCGGGGCCTACGGGGTGGTGCGCCTGGGCATGGGCCTCCTGCCGGACGGCACGCTCCAGTGGTCGTGGCTGGTGGGCACCATCGCCTGCGTCAACATCGTCTACGGCGCCTTCTCGGCCATGGCCCAGACCGATCTCAAGTACGTGATCGCGTACTCCTCGGTCTCCCACATGGGCGTGGTGATGCTGGGCATGGCCACGCTGACCGAGGTGGGTCTCAACGGCTCGGTGTTCCAGATGTTCGCCCACGGGATCATGACCGGGCTCTTCTTCGCCCTGGTCGGCCTGGTCTACGAGAAGTCCCACTCACGCGAGATCTTCAAGATGAGCGGGTTCGGCCGCATGATGCCGGGCATCGCCACCGCCTTCACCATCGCCGGCCTCTCCTCGCTGGGGCTGCCCGCCACCGCTGGCTTCGTGGCCGAGCTGCTGACGTTCCTGGGCGCCTGGCAATCCTCGCATGCCTGGTGGCTCTTCCCCGGCGTGCTCGGCGCCTACCTCACGTCGATCTACGTGCTGCGGGTGACCAAGCAGATCTTCTGGGGCCCGCCGTCCACCGATCCGCACTTCCAGAACCTGCCCGACGCCCGCGGGCCCGAGTGGGCGGCCCTCTGGATCCTGGTCGGGACGATCGTGCTCTTCGGGGTGTGGCCCTCGCTGGCGCTCGGCCCGGTCGACACCGCCACGATGCCGCTCCTCAACCGCCTGTGGGTGCTCCAGTGAGCGGGCTCAGCGTCGGCGGCCCGCTCGGACTCGAGCTCGGCCTGGCCGTCCTCATGCTGCTCGTGTTCTTCGTGGGCCTCTTCATGCCCTCCGAGGACAAGCGCCGGGTGGGGGTGCTCAGCGCGATCGGCCTCGTGATCCTGTTCGGCCTCGCGTGGCGGGCCGAGGGGGGCACCGAGATGTTCCGCGGCGCGCTGGTACAGGACGAGCTGGCGCTCTTCTTCAAGCGCCTGATCCTCCTGGCCACCCTGATCGGCGTGCTCGCCTCGCTCCCGCTGCGCGACGTCACGTTCGCCCGGCGCGCCACCGAGTACTACCTGGCCATCCTCGCCTCGCTCCTCGGCATGCTGATCCTGGCCTCGGCCCGCGACCTGATCCTGCTCTTCGTGGCCTTCGAGCTGATGTCGATCCCGCTCTACTACCTGTCCGGCTTCCTCAAGCGGGAGCCGGAGGCGGTGGAGGCGGCGCTCAAGTTCTTCCTGGTGGGCACGGTCTCCTCGGCGGTCCTGGCCTACGGCCTGTCGTTCGTCTACGGGGTGGCGGGCACCACCGATGTGCGGGGCATCGCGGCCGCCATGTCGACGGGGCACCCGATGATGCTCCTCGGCATGCTGCTGGCCCTGGGCGGTCTCGGCTTCAAGATCGCCGCGTTTCCGTTCCACATGTGGGTGCCCGATACCTATGAGGCCGCGAGCACCCCCTTCGTGGCGTGGCTCTCGGTGGCGCCCAAGGCGGCCGGTTTCGTGGTGATCTTCCGGCTCTACCTCGAAGGGATGGGCGACCGCGTGCTCTTCTGGGTGCCCGCGGCGGCCGGCCTCGCCACCGTCACGATCATCGGCGGCAACCTGATGGCGATCCCCCAGCAGAACGTGAAGCGGCTGCTGGCCTACTCGGGGGTGGCCCACATCGGCTACATGCTGATCGGGTTCGCCGCCGTCTCGGCCAACGGCGTGGCCATGATGCTCTTCTACCTGGTGGCGTATCTCTTCGGGAACATGGGGGCATTCCTGGTGGTGGAGGCGGTGGCCCAGGCCGAGGGCTCGGAGGGCGTCGCGGCCTACCGCGGCCTGGCCCTGCGGTCGCCGATCCTCGCGCTCTGCATGCTGCTCTTCCTGCTCTCGCTGGGCGGCATCCCGTTCGTGGCCGGCTTCTGGGCGAAGCTCTACGTCTTCTGGGCGGCCGCCGAACAGGGGCTTTACTGGTTAGTCTTGGTGGGCGCGGTGCTGACGGTGGTGGCCCTCTTTTACTACCTCCTAATCGCCAAAAGCATGTACATCGACGCGCCCGAGCGACGCGATCCGATCCCGGTCGCCCCGTTGCTCTCCTTCTGCATCTTCTTCTGCGTGCTCGGGGTGGTGCTGCTGGGCCTCTATCCCAAGCCCCTGGTCGTGGCTGCCCTCCGCGCCGCCGGTCCGCTCTTCTAACTCTCTAAATAGCATATAGATAGTTAAGGTCTGGCTGGTCTAGAGGTACGCTTCCAGGTACCCGGCCTCGCCGAAATCCACGAGCCCCACGCTCTCCGGGCTCCGTCCCGCGAATGCCGCTCGGGGCGCCAGCCCCACCAGCTCGCCGCGCCGCACCCCGATGCCCCGTCGCGCCGCCTCCGCCCGGACCGCATCGAAGGCCTGCGGCAGCGACGTGACCCGGTAGTCCAGCAGGTTCATCGCCACCTGCACGATGCCCCGGCGCGCGAGGCGCGCGCCCAGAGCCTGCAATGCGGGTAGCCCGCCCGCCGACTCGCGGACCGCGCGGGCGATGGCGCGGGCGGCCGCCAGGTCGTCGCCCTCGAGCCAGACATTGTAGGCCACCAGGATGTCGCGCGCGCCGACCAGGACCGCGCCCAGGCGCGGGTCGAAGCGCGCCGGCCCGAAGTCGGGCCGCCAGGAGGGATCGGCCAGCCGGGTCGGCAGGCCTTCATACTGGCCGGCGCGCACCGCCAGGAGTGACCGGCGCTCGGGCGCCGTGGCGGCGGCCCCATAGAGGTAGACCGGGAGCTGGTGGTCCTCCGCCAGGCGCGCGGCCACCGCGCGGGCCACCCCCGTCGCCTCCGCCATGCCAATCCCGCGCAGCGGCACGAACGGCAGGGCGTCGAGCGCGCCCAGGCGCGGGTGGATGCCCTGGTGGGCCTGCATGTCCACCTGCGCGAACACCGCCCGGGCCAGGGTCAGGGCGGCGGCCTGCACCGCCTCCGGCGCGCCGAGGAAGGTGAAGACCGAGCGGTGATGATCCGGGTCGATGTGGACGGAGGCGAGGCGGACACCCGGGATCCGGGTGATGGCCCGCCCGAATGCGGCCACGGTCTCGCGGTCCTGCCCTTCGCTCACATTGGGCACACACTCGAGAACCGGTCCTTCCACGGGGCCATCATAGCGAAATTATTGCGATATACTACGTGGGCCATGCCAGCCCTTCCGGTCGGCAAGCTGCCGCCGCTGCTGCTCCAACGCCTGCTGCGCGCGCACGCGTCCGACGATCCGCGTGTGGTCGTGGGGCCCCAGGTCGGCGAGGACGCGGCCGTGCTCGACATCGGTGATCGTTACCTGGTCGCGACCGCCGATCCCATCACCTTCGCGACGGACGAGCTCGGCTGGTACGCGCTGCACGTCAACGCCAACGATCTCGCGGTGCGCGGCGCCCGGCCGCTGTGGTTCCTCGCGACCGTGTTGCTGCCGGAGGGGAGCGCGACCGAGCTCAGCGTCGAGCGCTTGTTCACCGAGCTGCGCCTGGCCTGCGCCGAGCTGGGCGTCGCGCTCGTCGGCGGCCACACCGAGGTGACCGCGGGCCTGGCGCGCCCGATCGTCTCGGGCTGCATGCTGGGCGAGGTGGAGAAGGACCGCCTGGTGACAACGGGCGGCGCGCGTCCCGGCGATACGCTGCTGCTCACCAAGGGTGTGCCGCTCGAAGGCGCGGCGATCATCGCGCGCGAGCGCGCGGCCGAGGCCGAGCGCCGCGGAGTGCCCGCCGACGTGGTGAAGCGCGCGCGTGATTTCCTGCGCCATCCCGGCATCAGCGTGCTGCCGGAGGCCCGCGCCGCCTGCGGCGCGGCGCGGGTGCACGCGATGCACGATCCGACCGAGGGCGGCGTGGCCACCGCGTGCTGGGAGCTGGCCCAGGCCGCCGACGTGGGGCTCCAGGTGGACCGCGAGCGCATCCCGGTGCTGCGTGAGGGCCGCGTGCTCTGCGAGGCCTTCGGCCTCGACCCGCTGGGCACCATCGCCTCGGGCTCGCTGCTGCTCGCGGTGGATCCGGCCGACGCCGCGGGGGTGACCGCGGCCTGCCGCGAAGCCGGGATCGACTGCGCCCAGATCGGCCGCGTCACCGAGGCGTCGCAGGGCGTGAGCCTCGCCACCGGGGGCCACGCGCGCCCCATGCCCACCTTTCCCCAGGATCAGATCACCCGCCTCTTCTCGGAGGGCTAGGATGCCCCAGATCGGTTACGCGCATCGTCAAGCGCCCATGGGCCGCCGCGGCATGGTGGCCGCGTGTCATCCGCTGGCCTCGCTGGCCGGCGTGGACGTGCTGAAGTCGGGCGGCAACGTGGTGGACGCCGCGGTCGCTACCAACGCGGTGCTCGCGGTCACCCAGCCCAACTTCTGCGGGGTGGGCGGCGACATCTTCTGCCTCTACCACGAGGCGGCCACCCGGCGCGTGTACTTCCTGAGCGGCGCGGGCCGCTCGGGCGCGCGCGCCAGCCTCGACGAGCTGGCCCGCCGCGGGCTCACCGCGGTGCCGGGCGTGGGTCCCGGCTCCGTGTCGGTGCCGGGCGTGACGCGCGGCTGGCGGATGCTGCTCGATCGCTTCGGCTCCCGCCCGCTCGCCTCGCTGCTCGAGCCGGCGATCCACTACGCGGGCGAGGGCTTCCCCCTCTCCGACGTGGTCGCCCAGGCCATCCGCGAGAAGGCGCCCGCGGCCGCCGATCGGGAGTGGCATCGCGTCTTCGCGCCCGGCGGCAAGTTCCCGAGGACCGGCGACTGCTTCCGCCAGCCCGACCTCGCGCGCACGCTCACCGAGCTGGGCGGCGAGCCCGAGCTCTTCTACAAGGGCCGCGTCGCGCGCTCGATCGCGGACCGCATGGCGAGCGAGGGCTTCCTCACCGCGGAGGACCTGGCCGCGCACGAGGGCGAGTGGGGCGAGCCGATCTCGTCCACCTATCGCGGGTACACGGTGTACGAGACGCCGCCGCCCACCCAGGGCCTGGCCGCGCTGCTCACCCTGAACCTGCTCGAGGGCTTCGATCTCTCGCGCTACGAGCTCCACTCGCCCGAGCATCTGCATCTGCTCATCGAGCTGACCAAGCTGGCCTACGCCGACCGGGACCGCTGGGTCGCCGACCCGGCCCACGAGCGCGTCCCGGTGGAGACCCTGCTGAGCAAGCGCTTCGCGGAGAAGCGGCGGGGGGCGTTCGATCCGGCCCGCGCCCAGGATCATTGCTGGTGCCCGATCGACGGCGACACCACCGGCTTCGTGGTGGCCGACGGGCGGGGCAATATCATGAGCGTGATCCAGAGCCTCTACAAATCGTTCGGCTCGGTCGTGGTCGCGCCGGACACCGGCGTGGTGCTGCAGAACCGGGGCGCCTACTTCAATACCGATCCCGCGCATCCGAACTGCTTCGCCCCGGGCAAGCGGCCATTCCACACCCTGATCGCCTGCGTGGTCACGAAGGGCGACGAGCCGGTGCTGGGCTACTCGAACATGGGCGGCGACGGGCAGGCGATGTTCCACGCCCAGTCGCTCACCAACGCGCTCGACTACGGCCTGGAGATCCAGGAGGCCATCGAGCGGCCGCGCTTCGTGGCCGGGCCCATCGACCTGGGCGACGTCGCGGACCAGGTGCGGATCGAGAGCCGGGTGCCCGCGGCCACCCGGGAGGCGCTCGGCCGCCTGGGCCACAACGTCACGCCGGTATCGGACTATTTCATGAGAATGGGCCACGCCCACGGCATCACGCTCACCAACGGCACGCTGCGCGGCGGCGCGGATCCCCGCGGCGACGGCGCCGCGATCGGCTTCTGATGGCCCCCGGCCGTGCGCGCGCGCTCCTGGCCGGCCTCGTTGTCGCCGGACTGCTCGTGGGACCGGCGGGCGCGGCGGCCGAGGAGTGGGGCGGGATCGAGCCCGGGGTCTCCACGATCGAGCAGGTGCGCGCGCGCTACGGCGCGCCCAGCAAGGAGACGCGCGCGAAGGTGGAGGGCCACGACACCATCCAGTGGATCTTCGAGGGCGCGCGCGCCCCGGCTGGGGTCCAGCGCCTGACCGTGGATTACGGCCTCCTGACGCCGCAGGGCTACAAGCAGACGGTGGTGCGCGCATTCCAGCTCGAGCCCAAGCCCAAGATCTTCGCCAAGAACACCGTCGCGCAGGCCTTCGGGCCGCCCGACGCCATCGGGACCCAGAACGACCAGGAGACCTTCTTCTACAAGTCCGGCCTCGTCGTCATCTTCACCAAGGACGGGACCGACACCGTCGTGTTGACCTTCACGCCGCCTCAGCCCGACGCTCCGGTCCGGCCGGCCCCCGCCGCGCCCAAGCGCTAGATGATCGATCAGCTCATGGCGCTGGATCCGGGCGGCCGGGGCATCGCCGCGTTCTTCGTGCCCGGCGGCGCCACCGCGGCGGCCCGCGCCCTTGCCCGGAGCCGGCGCGTGCTCCTGACCACGGGCTTCATGGTGGGCCCCGGCCTCCCGGAAACGGACGGGCCGCCCGGGGCGGCCTGCCTCGGCCGCGCCCTCCGCGCGCTGGGCGCGGAGGTGACCTACGTCACCGACGCGGTGGCGCTGCCGCCGCTCCAGGCCTCGCTGAAGGTGCTGGGCGAGCCCGCGGCGGTGCTGACCTTCCACGTCCCGCACGCCGCGGCCGGCGGGCCCGAGCCCGGCGCCGCGCGCGAGGCCGCGCGCCGGCTCCTGGCCGAGCACCGGCCCACGCATCTGATCGCCATCGAGCGGCCGGGGCGCGCCCGCGATGGCGAGTATCGCAGCGCGCGCGGCCAGTCGCTCACCGAGTGGAACGGCCCGCTCGACGAGCTGTTCCTGGGCGCGCCCCGGCGCACCGTCACGGTGGGCATCGGCGACGGCGGCAACGAGATCGGCATGGGGACGGTTTACGCCCGCGTGGCGCGCGCCGGGGCCGTGTTCCGCGCTATCGCCTCGGTGGTGAAGGTCCAGCACCTGGTGGTCGCGGGCGTGTCCAACTGGGGGGCCTACGGCGTCGTCGCCGAGCTGGCCCGGCTGGCCCGCCGGCCGCTGCTGCACACCGCCGAGGAGGAAGACGCGATGGTGCGCGCCTGCGTGGACGCGGGCGCGGTGGACGGCCTCACCCGGCGGGCCGAGCCCACCGTGGATGGCTTGCCTTTGCCGGCCCATATCGGCATGCTTGAGCTGTTGCGCACGATGGAATCATCCCGCGATACCGGAGGCCCGAAGAAATGACCAGTGCGTCGTCCAAGGTGGTCGAGACCTACCGCGCCATGCATCCCAAGTCAGCCGCGCTCTACGAGCGCGCGCGCGCCGTCATCCCCGGCGGCGTCACCCACGACGGGCGGCACATGAAGCCGTTCCCGGTGTACGTGGAGCGTGCGCTCGGCTCGCACAAGTGGGACGTGGACGGCCACGACTACGTGGACTACTGGATGGGCCACGGCGCGCTGTTCCTGGGCCACTGCCACCCGAAGGTGGTGCAGGCCATCCAGGAGCAGGCCGCGAAGGGCACGCACTTCGGGGCCAGCCACGAGCTCGA
>Ga0187892_10011788_pt1 | contig 10590 bp, 9 predicted proteins | sample MA1701073metaG_FD_139345 | JGI IMG/M metagenome (GOLD analysis project Ga0187892, IMG submission 139345) | Bio-ooze microbial communities from a basaltic lava cave in the Kipuka Kanohina Cave System on the Island of Hawaii, USA - MA170107-3 metaG ...
ATAAATGCCACAGTCTCATCCCGCAACGCCTTTATTTTTTTATAAAAATTGACATATGTTTCGGGATCAGAAAGATTCTCGGTCCTCTCATGGGCGAGGATAGAGCTCACGCGATGGGACGCGACATCTCGGTAGGGCGCGCTTGCAAACGCGCTTGGATTCGCGCTTTTTTTGCGGATGTACACTCTGAAGCTTCCGCCGTTTACATCATTTAGGTGGCAGTCTACGATCTCAAAGTCGTGCCTATCGAGAAGGTATTTGAGAGAATGGAGCGTGTAGTACTCAAGATGCTCGTGGCAGATATTGTCGAAAGCAAGCTGTTTGAGCATCAGCGGCGTATAGCTCATCTGGATGATCCACAATCCGTCTTGATCAAGGATGGCATACACATCCCGAACGAACTCGTCGGGATTTTCGAGATCATAGAACATGGCGATGGAGGTGACAACTTTTGCTTTTTTCTTTGCGTATTTTGTTCTTCGGTAATTCTTTTTACTGAAATAATCTTCTATAACAATGTTCGCATGTTTGCGCGCCAGGTCTGCAAAACCGTTTTTCGCGGGATCAAATCCGACGCGCGCTAACTTCGGGTTAAGGAACCGGAGAAGCGTTCCGTCATTGCATCCGATATCTACCCACACATCGCCGTCTCTCATTCGCATATGGCGCTCTGTGGATTCCGCGATCTCGCGAAGTTCCCGCGTCATCGTCTCGTTGGTTCCGGATCTGTACCAATATACGCGATACATATCGTCAAAGGGGGCGGTATGCGCAAGCTGGACGAGGCCGGACTTCGGCGCAATGCAGAGCTTCATCTCTACTCTGGGCAATCTTGCGCCGCTCTCTTTCGGGATGAAATCAGACATATGGAGCTCACCCATGCTGAAAAGCGGGATCAGCTTCTCACCCGATATTCGGCAAGCCGTTCTTTCTGCGATCTGCGGCGCTGGATTCATTTAGATTTCCATAGTATATTTTTTCGCGAGAATAGCAAGTGAAAGGTACAAATGCACCGCTTTGCCCGGCCACTCATCACTCTCTTCTACCCGCTTCTTCACTTTTTTCCAGTCTATGAGAGCGGTATTATTTTCAACGCTCGAAATAATGTCCAAAAACATGCGTTTGAAATCTTCATCATACCAGTCAACAAGCGGCGAACGCCAGCCAGTCTTGTCCGGGCGCTTGGCAATATAATCCGGAAGTTTCCCCGCGTAGAGTTTCCTTAAGAATATTTTATTGGACGCTTCATTCGCGTAATCCTCCTGCTTGAGCAACTTGTCGAAATAAACGCGAAACGGGTGGTACGAGAGGGGCGAGCGAAGTTCGAGAGACTCTCTCATGTACAGTTTGTCGCTTCTTATGAAATTTTCGCCCGCCATCCAGATCGCCCTGTCTGTCTGCATGGTTTCGTACATCATGCTTTTTTTCACGCTATAATCTTGCAGAAATTTTGAGAGAAAATTCCGCGTGTAATTTTTGATGAAAGCATCGGAGTCTTTCGCGAGCTCTTTTGGCCGAAGATCGCGGAAGAAAAGCCATCGTTCGGCGGGATCTTTGAAATTGTAATTTGTGCCATTGCGCCTGTTTTTTAAAATATTGAAAATAAAGGGCGTGAGGATTCGCATTTGCCGCTCCATCTTGCGGACAAGTTCGTAGTGCGGATACCCGGCGAAGACCTCATCACCCCCGTCGCCCGAGAGAATAACTCGGTTCTGGTCGCCATGCATTCCCTCAACTTTCGCAGTAATGCAATATGCCGGGAGGGTGATATTGAAGTTCGGTTCTTCTATCGTCTCGTATGCCTCTATGAAGTTTTCAAGAAAGAGTTCCTTGGTAATGACAATTTCTCTATGCGTTGCGCCATAGTCCCCCGCAAGCCGCTTCGCAAGTATCGCATCACGATTATATTTCTCATGGCCGCCGGAGAAAAATGTCGTGTATGTGCGCATCTCATGCCCCACTTTTGACATCTCATGAAGCAGAAGCGAAGAGTCAAGTCCGCCGCTTAAATTGAGCGCGACTTTCTGCTTGCTCTGCAGATGCTCCCGCACAAGGTCTTCAAAAACTTCATCCGGTCTTTTATCATCGTAGTATCCTTCGGCGCTGCTTCTCAAGTATTCGCTCGAAAGGGTTCCATTCTTCAGATTGAACGAAACGCATTGGGAAAGATTGAGCTTTTTTATATGTTTCCAAAGCGTTTTCTCGCCGGGAATATAGCCGATATGCGCCGCGATAAGAACCGCGTCTTCATCCACTATAGTGTCTATGTTTCCATGCGCAAGTATTCCCTTGATCTCCGAACTGAAGATAAATTTTTTTCCGTCGGAATAGTAATATATGACTTTCTGCCCGGAGGGATCTCTATATAACTTTATGATCTTCTCTTCAGAGTTATACAGTGCAATCGCAAACATGCCGTGAACTTTTTGGGCGAAATTCCAGCCGTATTTCTCTATCATTCCAAAGAGAAGAGCTGTGTCGAGGTCGGTATTTCGGTACGAGCCGTCGAGATACGACTTAAGCTGTGTCGTATTGTAGAGTTGTCCGTTGAAAAGCAGCACCCACGGCGAGTGAGGCTTCGTGAATGGCTGTTTGGAAAGGTCGGCCGCTTCGCGGACTGAGAGCAAATTATGCCCCAAGCTCACATCCTCATCCGCGAATATTCCCGAATAGTCAGGACCCCGATGGCGCGTCAGCGCGTTCATCTTGCCAATGAGCTCGAAGTCTTTCCGGTCTTTCCCTGCGAAACCATTTATCCCGCACATGGTTGTATAGAACCTATCTCAAAATTAATTGCGTATATGAAACATGAAATTTCCGTTGCGAGAATTGCAAAAACCGAAGAAGCCGTACTAGAAGTACGGTGATGAGGTTTTTGCAATGTGGAGCAGGGAAGTTCATGTTGTAATAGCAATGTTAATTTTGAGATAGGTTCTAGTATAAGTAACTGCTTGGGAGAGCAAATGGTTGCGTACAGAAAATCAGATGTCAAATTCCAAGACGCTTGCTCTCACTTGCTTTCAAGCATTATGATGTTACATAGGGAGTCTCCGCGATGCCATTTTTTGTAAACCGCACGAAGAGAGGCGTTCTGTCGGGCCGTTTTTTGTATCGGAAATGATTGCGCCCAAGGTCGTAACTGTAGGGCACTTGGCCAATCTCAGCCAAACAATCAATCACTTCTTGAGAAGTCATCGGCTGGTCATATTCCGCGTAAAGCATGTCAACGAATTCGTTTTTAAACACCTCTTCCCGTTCCTTGCGCGTTTGTTTCGGGTACTGTGTTTCCCAATTTGCAGAAAGATACAGCGGTGTTTTGGCAATAAGCCGTCTCCAAACCGGTATTCTGCTGTGAATTTTCAAAAGGAAGTGATGGGCAGTATAGAGAAATCTCGCGTGCCGGTTGATATATCGATCGAATGACTTGAGAGGAATATTTCTTTTGAAGAATGGGCGCCAGAAATATTTAAAGCTCCACCGGTCATTGGGCAACTTCTTATACACATCGAATATCACCAGCCCATCGTCGCGCACATAATCAAATAGGCGCTTCAAGCTTCTTCGCGGATCAGGAGTGTGCTGAATTACCCCGCGGCAAAACACGACATCAATCGGTTCGGAAAATTCCGGCAATTCGTACAAATCCGCGCGGATTGCAAGCAAGTTCGGCGCTCCAAGCGCAGAGTTACAGAAAACTGCTCGAGAGAGATCAATCGCGATCACCTGCTTGGCGTGTTTCACCAGATGCTCGGTAAAGCGTCCGGCGCCGCAACCGATTTCGAGCACATTTTTCTCCTTCAGAAAGTCAAGTGGGAATCCCAGATTGAGCTCTAAACGTTTCCTTGAAAGGTCCCCGCCAATCTCTTGGTCTGAATATGTGCGGCTATAGTGTTCCCACTCGTAGCCGAACGACTCCGCATACTTTTCTTCGCCGGCATAGTCAAGAACCCGCTTGCCGGACTCTCGCTCGATTACTTGAAGGGGCGGTGTTTTTGTTTCAATCATACTATCAGCATACAACAATCTTCGAGACATAGTCCAATCGGTTATGAAGTAACCTGTTGCGTCCCTCGCTTGTTTTCTTTATAACCAGGCATTACTATTACGAATATTATGGATGTGGAGGCAAAGAAACGCGTGGCATTTACGCTCAAGCAGGAGAAGGCGGCTCTCAACTTGCTCGCTGGGCTTGTGCGCGAGAGGAGCTTTTCCGATGCGGTAAACATACTGGCGAATCGCGAAGGGAAAATCATTACGATCGGGTTGGGAAAGTCGGGCTTTATCGCGATGAAGACAGCCGCTACGCTGACGAGCTTGGGGCGCGGGGCGTTCTTCCTGGATTCGATGGCCGCGATGCATGGCGATGCCGGGATGGTTCAAGACGGCGATATCGTGATCGCCTTCTCGTTTTCCGGCGAATCTCTAGAGCTCGTGAAGCTGCTCAAATATCTCAAGAAGAATTTCGCAATCGGCATCATTGGAGTTACCGGGAATAGAAATTCTACACTTGCGCGAGTCTCAGATGCCCCCCTCATTCTTCAGGTAAGGGAAGAGGGGTGCCCTCTGGGACTCGCGCCGATGGCATCCACGACGGCCTCGCTTGTTGTCGGAGATCTTCTGGCCTCCGCGCTCACGGAGCCCGAAACATTTAAGAAAGAACATTTTGCAAAATTTCACCCCGGCGGATCGCTCGGGCTCTCTCTTAAGAAAGTAGAAGACGCGATGACACCTCTCACACTCACCCCGCTCATCGCGCCTGGAGCGACTTTCGGGCGAGCTCTTGCAAGCATGGCTAAGAGCAACTTGGGGGTTATTGGTGTTGTGGACAGTGCGGGGAAATTGGTCGGAGTTATTACTGACGGAGATGTCAGAAGAATTCTTCTCAAACACGATCGGCCGAAAAAACTTGCCGTCGAGAAAGTAATGACCGGAGCACCCAAGACTATAGGAGAAAAAAAGAACTTGAAAGAAGCGCTCGCGCTTATGGAGAGGCATAAGATCACGAATCTCTTTGCGGTTGACGAAAAGAGAAAACTCGCCGGTATTCTGCACATTCATCAAATCCTTGAGGATGCCGTCGCTTCATGACCTATGGGAGACATTGATTACAAATACTCTCTCGCGTTCCTTCTGAAGCTCAACATGCTCTCGCGAGACAACATGTCCATCGCGAACTCTTTCTTTTATGAGGGATATAATCTGTGGCACATCAATCAACAGCTCATATTTGAAGACATAAAAGCATTCAGTGTTTCGAAGAAATTTTCTCCGCGGAAAAAAACAGCTTTCTTTTCCAAGGCAAAAGATTTTGTTATCGGGGCGCTCCTCGCGCTCTTTTCCCTTGCGTCTTTTTTATTTCTGGTGATACGCAAAAGGACAGTGCTCGTCTATTCCATAGACCGCACAAACTCTGCACACCAGAGCGACTTCCGACTCGCTCCATTATATGAAGTTCTTGTGAAAAGAGGTGTGAGATATTTTGAGTTATTTCACACCGTTCCCAGACTTCAAACTTTTCAAAACATCCTAATGAGAAAACGCGGAGCCCTCTATCTTGAAGCAATAGGGTGGGTATTTCACTGGAAAAAAATACTTGGTTTCGTCAGAACACCTACCGCGAGCTCCGTGGAACTCAAGGATCTCTCGGATTTTGACACACAAGATGAGAAACTTTTTGCGAAAGAGATCGTAAGGCGCTATAGAGAAACAACGAGTCTCTCTATTTATAAAATCAATATTTTGCGCCGCCTTTTGCGCCACACTTCCATCAAGGCGTTTTTTGCGATAGATGACATGCGTTACTATCAAGAGATTCTGCTTGCATGCAAGAGTTTGGGAATACAAACATATGCGCTTCAGCACGGACATTTCACGAAATACCATGTCGGCTGGCTACAGCGCGAAGAGTTTGAGGGGAATTTTATTTACCCCGATGCGCTTCTCGTGCGGAGTGAATATTGGAAACAAGAACTTCTCCATCTCGGTACATACTTCCCAAGAGAAAATATTCAGATTGCCGGAGTTCAAGTTTTGCCGAAGAAAGATTTGGGAAGACCGGGAAGAAAGGGAGAAGAAAATTCGAAAAGCATCACGATTCTCATTCCCTATGAAACATCATGTCCGAAGAGCGAGGTGGCGGAATATATACGAATATTTCTCTCGCTTCCAGATGTGAGTGTTGTCTTTAAGTTGCGCCCTGATATCCAGAAGGAAATTCAACTTGCAGAGTACGGGCTTCTTGAAAATATGCCGGGGAATTGGAGCACAGTGTCGGATATTAAAGAAATAGAACAAGATATTACTTTCGTAGCGGGGACGTATTCCACATATCTCTATGATATGATTGCTCTTGGGAAGCACATTCTCGTACTGGACACATCAACCGACTACGGCGAGAGAATGGTAGAAAACGGCATTGCGGATCGCATCGGGAGAGAGAATATTCCGGAAGCGCTTAAACGGCTTTCACGGACCGGAGAAGAAGAACTGGGACGCCGGAGAGACACGCTCATTGGCAATCCGCCGAAATCTCTCTCGCGCACTCTCGAAGAGATTTTCACCCGGCATAATAATTTTTCATACCATGTGGAAGAAATTCAAGGATAAATTATATTTCTTAAAGACCGGCTATCAGAGAATTTTTCTGTACCCGAAATCCTCAATCAAAGTTGAAGAAAGTCTCAATTATGACAGGTACTGGCAAGAGAAGCGCGGCGAATCGTATGCCGCCGTACTCACCGGTTCTCAAAGAATGCGCGCCGACATAATTATTCGCGCGCTCAAAGGGGAGAAAGATATTGTGATAGGCGATGTCGGCTGCGGCGGCGGCGGAATATTGAAGCGCATTGCTGAGCGCATTTCCCTGAAACGCTCCATTGGCTACGACAGTTCGCCATACATACTGGGAGTAGCAAAGAAGGTCGGCATTGCCGATACTGTACTGCTCGATATAAACCGCGAAGAAGATTTGGCGCGCATTGAGCCTGCTGACTATATTCTCCTCCTTGAAACACTTGAGCACATTCCCCACTCCGAGAAACTTCTCGCGAAGGCGTACGCTTTGGTCTCGCGCGGCATCTTCTTCTCTTTTCCGAATTCCGGTTATATAGTGTGGCGTCTGCGCCTTCTCTTCGGCAAGTTTCCGGCGCAGTGGGTGAATTTCCCCAATGAACATCTTCGTTTCTGGACGCAGAGTGATCTCAAATGGTGGCTCAAAGCTCTTGGTTATGAGAACTACGAGATTTTCCATTACCGAGGCCCGAGAATTCTTAACAAACTTATGCCCTCACTCTTCGCGGCCTCCCTCTTGGTGTTTTTGAAAAAAGAAAAACATGGAGAAGAAAGATAAAGTGATTATCATTATCCCGGCGCGATTCAAGTCATCGCGTTTCCCCGGGAAGCCCATTGCCTTGCTTCAAGGACGGCCGTCTATTCAATGGACATACGAGGCGGCGCTCAAAGTGCGCGGCGTTGACGGCTTCTATGTCGCGACCGATGACGACCGCATCCGGGAAGCCGCGGAACAAGTCGGCGCGGAAGTTATTATGACATCGGAAAATTTGGGAAATGGCACGGAGCGGGTTGCGGAAGCGGCAAAAATTCTCGGACTGCAAGATTCCGATATAGTCGTAAATTTCCAGGGAGACGCACCCCTCACGCCGAGCTGGTTTGTGGAAGCGATCCTCGAAGAAATGCAGTCGAACATGCAAGCCGACATGGTAACACCCGTCTTGAGGTGCGGCAAGGCAAGCTATGAGAGACTTATAAACGAGAGAAAGCAAGGAAGAGTAGGGGCAACTACGGCAGTATTCGACTCCAATAACAAAGCGCTCTACTTCTCTAAAGAAGTGATACCGTACCTGGAGAGATCCTCGTTGCTTGATGAAACGCCGGTGTATCATCATGTGGGAGTGTATGGTTATCGGATGAGAGCGTTGAAAGAGTATATACGCTGGCCGCACGGATTGCTTGAGAAGGCGGAGAAATTAGAACAGCTGAGATTCTTGGAGGCCAGCAAGGATGTGTTCGTTGTGGAGGTTGATTCACGGGGGAGAGAATTTTGGGAGCTGAACAATCCGGAAGATATCAAAGTGCTTGAAGCGATGATGGAGCGTAATAAGAAAACATGAAAAAGCAAAAGATCATTAAAGTCGCTGACATTTCCGTCGGGAATGAAAGACCGTTCGTGCTTCTAGCAGGCCCTGATTCGCTGGAGTCATGGGAAAGAACTTTCCCGATAGTTTCAAAAATAAAAAAAGTGTGTGATTCGGTTGGCGTGCGGTATATTTTGAAAGCATCATATGATAAGGCAAATAGAACCTCTGCGGGGTCTTTTCGCGGCGTGGGCTTGGCGGAAGGACTGAAACTACTCGCAAGATTTCGGAATGCATTGCGCGTGCCGGTAACAACCGATGTACATACTCCCGAAGAAGCGAGAGACGCCGGTAGGGTGGTTGATCTCATACAGATCCCAGCCCTACTCTCCCGCCAGACGGACTTGATCGCGGCGGCTGCCGCAACAGGGAAGGCGGTGAATATCAAGAAGGGCCAATTCATGGCACCGCACGATATTCATGGGCCGATAGGAAAGGCGGAGAGTGCGGGCAATAAGAACATCCTGCTCACCGAGCGCGGGTACTCGTTCGGCTACCACAATCTCATCGTTGACATGCGCGGATTGGAAATCATGAAAGAGAGCGGCTATCCCGTAATCTTTGACGCGTCGCATAGCGTGCAACTCCCGTCGGGGAGCACAGGTACATCGGCAGGCGAGCGGCAGTTCATTTTCCCCCTCGCCCGCGCTGCCGTTGCCGTCGGCATTGCGGGAATCTTTTTTGAAATTTATGACGATCCGAAAAAGGCGCCCGTTGACGGCCCCAACTCGCTTCTTCTGAAAGATGTGCCCGAAGTTCTCAAGAGGTTGAAAGAGATAGATACAATAGTGAAAAAAGTGTAGGCGGGCCTATACAATTATGGTATAGTGGGTATGAAGATTATTAATCCAGCGGGAACTCCCCGCCCTTACGGGTGGGGAGTTCCCGCTGGATTAAAAGCGGAAGAATTCTAAATACTCGCAGGGATTTTGTTATTTGAGAGTAGCGTGATAGCCATCATTTCTAAGCGTTACACCGACACGGGCGGCGAGAGCTATCTTATCCGCACTGTCGAGGCATCCGTTGTTCTGATAGTGTGTGCGGCGGCGGTCTTTGACTATCTGTTTAGCTACATACGTATCGAAATATGAACCCGCTCTGCCGAATTTCGTGATAAGCACGTCTCGTTGTGGGTTGTCAGGAAGACAGAGAAAAGCGGGGAGCAGATTTTCAATGACGGGAGGAAGCGAGAAATCGGGGAACCACTTGAGTCGGAGGAAACGGCCCGAGTGATGCGTCCTCATATACCAGATGACAAGATCGCGGCCGGTACTCTGGATGTTTACGGAACGATGAAGATTCAAAATAGTCAGAATGTCAGCAAAGTTTCCTCTGATAGCCGCTTGCACGATTTTCTTGAAGGCCTCGGTAATAGTGAGAGTTTTAATGCATGGCCACATATGAGAGCCTGGTGAAACCTTCAAGCCATTGCTCCAGTTTGTATGATCTTGAAGATAGAGCGCGACATTGACAATGGGGTATTCAACAGCGAAATTTCCGTCATCACCAATTACGTCCGTGTGGAAGCCCCGAGGCACATAGAGTTGTGAGCCGCCGCGCGTCCATGTTTCAGAGATACCGGGGTAGCACAGATCATCGCCGATAAGCGCCTTCACGATATCGACGACCTTAGGCGACAACATGACGTCGTTAAACTCGCCGCGACAGAGAGAATCGCCAACTTTATTCAAGCGGCACCCTTGGCGGAAACTCTCGGCTTCTTCTTCAGTAAAAAGATCTTTGACGAGAAGATAGCCGTTCTTTTTGAAGAATTTGATTTGGTCGAGCATTTTAGTTTTTTCTTAGTGCCATTTTATCATGATCTGTGGTAGAGTGTAAATAAAATTTATTAAAGACAATATTAAAATAAAATTATGCCGGAGCAGATTGATGAAATTATTAAAGAAGCATAAAATATAAGAATATTAATAACTATCAAAAATTATATGAATACATTTGCACAGCGAGTATTTTCTAAAAAGAGCGTTAAAGTAGTCTCAATTGCCGCAATCTTTTTGGCGTTAGCCATCGGCGTATTGCCGTTTACCACCTTTGCATCATTTGGTTCAAATGCCAATCCGACTACCGTGTTGAAAGGGAGCTATCTTAAAGCGGAAGAATTCTAATCAAGAAAAAACTTCACTCACTCAAAGATATCCTGAAAATATGATCCAGAAAGTCGACCAAGAACTTCCTTTCACTTCTGCTCCCGTAACGGGAGCGAGTAGGACAGAGAGGCGAATGATCCTTATTTTGAACCCGGGAGCAATGAAGCATCTTTTTCCGGATATTTCTCGGAATCACAAGATCGTGTATCAAGAAGAAATAGTCGCTATGTCTCCTGAAGAGAGAAGAGGAGTTGAGGCGATTATTACCGGGCAAGGCGGGGGACCGGTGACAAAAGAAATGCTCGAACTCCTGCCATCGCTCAAGATCG
>Ga0187892_10011789_pt1 | contig 10588 bp, 8 predicted proteins | sample MA1701073metaG_FD_139345 | JGI IMG/M metagenome (GOLD analysis project Ga0187892, IMG submission 139345) | Bio-ooze microbial communities from a basaltic lava cave in the Kipuka Kanohina Cave System on the Island of Hawaii, USA - MA170107-3 metaG ...
AGCTCGAAGCGCTCGAGCAGCTCGCCGGCCCGGGACCGGACCTCGGGGCCCGGGAGGTGGAAGAGCCGGCCCACGTGGCGGAGGTTCTCGGTCCCGGTGAGGCGGTCGTCGACGGCGGCGAACTGGCCGGTGAGGCCGATGCGGGCCCGGGCCCGGAGAGGTTGGGCCACCACGTCGATGCCGTCGACGAAGGCCCGGCCGGCGTCGGGGCGCAGGAGGGTGCAGAGGATGCGCACGGCGGTGGTCTTGCCCGCCCCGTTGGGACCGAGCAGCCCCAGCACCTGGCCCCGGGCCACGTCGAAGTCGACGCCCCGCAGGGCCTCGGTGCCGCCGAAGCGCTTCGTGAGGCCCTCGGCCACCACGGGTCGGTCGGGCGCGGCGGCGGTGGCGCCGGTCGGGCGGGGGAGGGGTGGCGCCGCCATGGCCGCCGACCCTAACGGCCGGGGCCGCCCTCGCCCGCCGATTTCCCTCGACCCCGGGCTCCCGGCCGGGGCCGGCCCAGGGCGGCGAGGCCGGGGCCGTAGGGCTCCCGCACCACCCCCTCCTCGGTGACGATGGCGCTCACCAGGGCCGCCGGGGTGACGTCGAAGGCGGCGTTGGCCGCCCCCACGCCCTCGGGGGCGAGGCGGCGGCCGGCCACCGTGAGGACCTCGTCGGGGCTGCGGTGCTCGATGGGGATGGCGGCCCCGTCGGGGCAGGCCCGGTCGATGGTGGCGGTGGGGGCGGCGACGAGGAGGGGCAGGCCGTGGTGGCGGGCGAGCACGGCCAGGCCGTAGGTGCCGACCTTGTTGGCCACGTCGCCGTTGGCGGCGATGCGGTCGGCCCCCACGAGCACGACGTCGACCTCGCCACCGGCCATGAGCGAGCCGGCCATGACGTCGGCCACCACCGTGGCCGGGATCTCGAGGCGGGCCAGCTCCCAGGCCGTGAGCCGCGAGCCCTGGAGGGCGGGCCGGGTCTCGCCCACCCAGGCCGAGGGGGCCCGACCGAGCTCGTGGGCGGCGCGCAGGACGCCGAGGGCGCTGCCGTAGCCCACGCAGGCCAGGGCCCCGGCGTTGCAGTGGGTGTAGACCCGAGCTCCGGGGGGGAGCAGCGCCGCGCCGTGGGCCCCCAGGCGGCGGTTGGCGGCCACGTCGGCGGCGGCCAGGGCGCAGGCCTCGGCCACGGGGTCCCGGGCGGCCAGGGCCCGCTCGATGCCCCAGGCGAGGTTCACCGCCGTCGGCCGGGTGGCCGCGAGCCGCTCGGCCGCCTCGGCCAGGGGCACGCCCGTCACCCGGGCCAGGGCGATGCCCATGGCCCCCGCCGCCCCCAGGGCGGGGGCGCCCCGCACGGCCATGGTGGCGATGGCCTCGGCCAGCTCGTCCACCGTGGTGGCCTCGAGGAAGGCCAGCTCGCCGGGCAGCCGCCGTTGGTCGATCATCCGCACCCGGTCGCCGGCCCAGGCGATCGTGGGGGGGATGGGCTCGGGCCCGGAGGTCAACGGCCCGCCGCCGCGTCCACGGCGGCCACCGCCTCGGCCACGGCCGGGCCCAGTCCGCCGGGATGGCGGTGGGCGGCCGAGCCGAGGAGGACGACGAGCCCGCTCCCCCCGGCCCGGGCGAGCTGGGGCCCCACGTCGCCGGGGCCCAGCCCCCCTCCGAGCAGGGCCCAGGCCGGGCGGACGCCGGGCCGTGGGCGCCGGGCGGCGTGGAGGTTGGCCGCCACCTCGTCGTCGGTCTCGAAGAGCTTGCCCCCGAAGGCCCCCACGATGACGAGGTCGGCGCCCGCCCACCGGCACAGGCTCACGAGCACGTGCCCGGCCACCCCCACCGCCGGGTTGCGGACCCAGGGCCCCGAGCCCACCCGGTGGGCCAGGATCGGGACCCCGAGGCCGGCCCGGGCCAGGGCGGCGAGGGCCCCGAGGCCGTGGACGAAGGGGTTCACCATGAGGCCCGTGGCCCCGGCGTCCACGGCCCGCCGGGCCCGGTCGAGCAGCCCGGTGGGCTCGCCGCTCACGTTGGCGCAGTACGTCGTGGCCGGGGGCAGCACCCGGGCCACGGCCTCCACCCGGGCCGCCAGCGGGCACCACGGCGGGTCGCCGAGCAGCTCGTCGTCCTTCACGACCCGGGCCCCGGCCCCGGCGGCGGTGGCCACGAGCGCCGCCACCCCGGCGGGGTCGAGCCCCAGCGACGGCTTCACGATCACCCCCACCTGGCGGTCGGGCCCCGCCCCCCGGGTCGGCCCGGGCATGGCGGCGGCCGGCAGGTCGAGGGCCACGAGCCGGCACCGGCGCCACACTCCCACCTCGGTGGCCTCGCCCACCACGAGGGCGGCCATGACGTGGTCGGGGTCGAGGGGATCGGTCGCCGGGGGTACCTCGAGCACCACCCGGTGGCCGTCGAGGGCGGCCACCCGGGCCCCGAGGGCGGCCACCCGGGCCCCGAGGCCGGCGCCGCCGCCGGCCATGCCCACCGAGACCTGGACGGCCAGGGCCTCGGCCGCCTCCGGGGGATCGAGCTCGTAGGTTGCCCGCAGCACCCCGACCTGCCGGCTCAGGCGTGGCCTCGGAAGTAGGCCCGGGTGCCGAGCGCCCCGATGGCCTCGCCCAGCCGGCGCAGGGCGACGGCGTAGGCGGCGGTGCGCAGGTCCACGACCTCGGCCGCGGCCACGGCGAGCACCTCGTCGCAGGCCCCGGTGAGGGTGGCCTCGAGGCGACGGGCCACCTCCTCGGCCGACCACCGCACACCGCCGCGGTTCTGGGCCCACTCGAAGTAGCTCACCGTCACCCCTCCGGCGTTGGCGAGCACGTCGGGCACCACCGTGCAGCCGGCGTCGACCAGGGCGGCGTCGGCCTCGGGGCTCACCGGGCCGTTCGCCACCTCGAGCACGGTCGACGCCCGCACCCCGGCCACGTTGGCCGCCGTCACCTGGTCCTCGAGGGCGGCGGGGGCGAGCACGTCGACGTCGAGGGCGAGGAGCTCGGCGTTCGTCACCGACTCGGCCGGCGCCCCGGCGGGCGAGCCGGGGCTGCCCACCGTCGCCAGGGGCCGGTCGTCGCGCTTGGCGGCCACGAGGCCGGCCACGTCGAAGCCCTCGGGCCGGTAGACGCCGCCCCGGGAGTCGCTCACCGCCACCACCCGGTAGCCCTGGTCGGCCAGGGCCAGGGCCAGGTGCTGGCCGGCGTGGCCGAAGCCCTGCACGGCCACGGTGGTGGCCGAGGGGTCCCACCCCCGCCGGCGGGCCAGCTCGGCCAGGCACACTGCCGCCCCCCGGCCCGTGGCCGAGTCCCGGCCGAGGCTGCCGCCGAGGGCCACGGGCTTGCCGGTGATGACGTCGGGGGTGCGGCGGCGGACGATGCGGGCGTACTCGTCGGCCATCCACCCCATGACCCGCTCGTTCGTGGCCACGTCGGGGGCCATGACGTCGGTGTCGGGCCCTACGAAGTCGGCCATGCGCTGCATGTAGCCCCGGCTCAGGCGCTCGAGCTCCAGGGTCGAGAGCTGCTTGGCGTCGACGGCCACCCCGCCCTTGCCGCCGCCGAAGGGGATGCCCACCACCGCGCACTTGCAGGTCATCCAGAAGGCCAGGGCCTTCACCTCGTCGAGGTCGACCCGGGGGTGGAAGCGCACACCGCCCTTGGCCGGGCCCCGCACGTCGTTGTGGCGCACCCGGTACCCGGTGAGGACCTCGAGCGACCCGTCGTCGCGCCGCAGCGGCACCGCCACCTCGACGACGGCCTGGGGGTGGCGGAGGGTCTCGACCGTCTCGTCGTCGATCTCGGCGTAGGCTCGGGCTGCCTCGAGCCGGCTGAGGGCGGCCTCGAAGAGGCCGGGGGCCGGGGCCATGGGCTGACTCTCCCACGGGCGGCGGGACCGGGGAAATTCCGGCAAAAGTTGATCGGAGTAGTCAGGATTCGGGTAGGCTGTGGCCATGTCGCCGCCGACGTCGACCTCCACGCCCACCTGGGCGCCGGCCGGCTCGGTCACCCGTCCCGGCCACCACGAGCTCCACGAGGTGTCGAAGGCGTTCGAGGCGGCGCCGGCCGAGGAGATCGTGCGCTGGGCGTGGGAGACCTACGGCGAGGGGCTCGTGGCCGCCGCCTCGTTCCAGGACCTCGTGCTCGTCGACGTCGTGGCCCGGGTGTCCACCGAGATCGAGGTCGTCTTCCTCGACACCCAGTTCCACTTCCCGGAGACCCTGGCCCTGGCCGAGCAGGCCCGGGAGCGCTACGGCCTGCGCCTGCGGGTGGTGCGGCCCCTCGTGGCCCCCGAGGAGCGGTGGCGGGCCGATCCCGAGGGGTGCTGCTTCGCCCGCAAGGTCGAGCCCCTGGCCCGGGCCCTGGCCGGCCGCGAGGCCTGGCTCAGCGGCCTGCGGCGGGACGACACCCTCTCCCGCGCCAGCGCCCCCATCGTGGGCTACGACCTCGTGCGCCAGCTCGTGAAGGTCAACCCCCTGGCCACCTGGTCGGCCGAGGAGGTCGACGCCTACATCGACGGCGAGGGCCTGCCCCGCCACCCCCTCCAGGACCGGGGCTACCCCTCCATCGGGTGCTGGCCCTGCACCCAGCCCGTGGCCCCCGGTGAGGACCCCCGCTCGGGCCGGTGGGCGGGCACGGCCAAGACCGAGTGCGGGCTGCACCTCAGCGTCGACCTCGACGAGGACGCCAGCTTCAGCTAGCGAGCGCCGGGGCGGAGGGGGCGCGGGGGACAGCCGGTGCCGGTGCCGCCGGGGCGGGTAGGAGCGGCTCGTGCCCTACGGCTTCCTCGCTACCGTGGTCGTCTGGGGGACCTGCACGGCCGTGGCCCTGGCACCCCCGGGACCCCGGCGCACGCGGCCGTCGAGCCCGACCTTCTGGCTCGCCTACGTGGTGAGCGAGCTCCCGTTCCTCGTCGCCGCCGGCCTGGCCGTCCCCACCCTCCAGGCCGGGCTTGACGGCGACCTGGGTACGCCGGTCGGGGCCGTGGCCCTCGCCCTCGCCCTGGCCACCTGGGTCGGCCTGGGGCTGGTGGTCCGGCGAGGGCTGCGGGCCCGCACGGCCCTCGAGGCCGCCCTGGCCCGCGCCCTGGGCCCCGGAGGACCGCGGGGCCGGTCGGGCGGCGGGTGCTGGATCCCCCCCGGCCTCGGGTCCCGCTGGGGCCGGGTGCTGGCCTGGCCCTTCCCCGGCCCCGGCCCCGGCGTCGAGCGGCTGGGGAACCTCGCCTACGGCCCCGGGCGCCACCACCGCCTCGACCTCTACCGGCCCCGGGGCCGGCCGGCCGACGGGCCCACCCTCGTCTACCTCCACGGCGGCGCCTTCCGCCACGGGAGCAAGCGTCGGGGTGCCCAGCCGATCCTGCGCCGGTTGGCGGCCCGGGGGTGGACGTGCGTGAGCGCCGACTACCGCCTCGCGCCGGCCGCTGTCTTCCCCGACCAGCTCGTGGACGTGAAGGCGGTGCTCGCCTGGGTGCGGGGCGAGGGTCCGAACCACGGTGCCGACCCCACCCGGGTGGTGGCGGCCGGGAGCTCGGCGGGCGCCCACCTCGTCGCCACCGCCGCCCTCACCTCGGGTCAGGCGGAGTTCCAGCCCGGCTTCGAGGAGGACGACACCACCGTCGACGCCGTCGTAGCCCTCGGCGGCTACTACGGCGCGATCGGGACCCGGGGCCCGGCCTCCTCGCCCGCCGACCACCTCAACGCCGGGGCCCCGCCCTTCCTCGTCGTCCACGGCGACCTCGACACGATCGTGGCCGTGGACGACGCCCGGGACTTCGTCGCCCGGCTCCGGGCCGCGTCGGCCCGCCCGGTCGCCTACGCCGAGCTCCCCGGCGCCCACCACGCCTTCGACCTCTTCCACTCCATCCGGGCCGAGGCGGTGGCCGACGCCATCGCCGCCTTCGCCGAGCGCGTGGCCGTGGGGGTGGCGTGAGGCGTCGGCCTCAGCGCCCCGCCGGCGACCTGCCGGCTCCGGCCGGCTCGAAGCGGGCCTCGGCGTCGAAGGCGGCCCGGCGGGAGGCCCGGCGCAGGGCCAGGAGCAGCGCCGGGCCGAGGGCGAGGAGCCCGGCCACGGTGGTGAGGGCCCGGCCCGTGTCCCAGCCCCAGGTGGAGGTGGCCAGGGTGAAGGTGGCGAAGCGGCGGAGGTTCTCGACCACGGGCGCCCCGGCCACGTAGCTCAGGGCGGTGTCGGGACCCACGGCGAAGGGCCAGAACCACAGGTTCACGAGGAAGCCGTAGGCGTAGGCGGCCAGCGCCCCGTAGGCGGCGAGCACGCCGACCTCGGCCCGGCCCCGGGCCGGGGGGAGCAGGCCCGCGCCCAGGCCCACCCAGGCGGCCCCGAGCATCTGCGACGGCAGCCACGGGCCCACGCCCGCGGTGAGCAGGGCCGAGGTGAACAGGGTGGTGGCGCCGAGGACGAAGCCGAACCCCGGGCCGTAGGCCCGCCCGCCGAGGATGACGACGACGAAGAGGGGCTCGACCCCGGCCACCCCGGCCCCGAGGAGCCGGGCGGCCGCCCCCACGGCGGTGAGCACCCCGAGCATGGCCACGCCCTTGGTGTCGAGGCGACCGGCGGTGAGCTCGGCCACGAGCACGGCCACGAGCACGGGGAGGAGGGCGGCGAGGGCGAAGGGCGCCTCGAGGCGGCGCTCGTAGCCCGGGGGCGGGCTCGCCACCAGGGGCCAGGCGAGCATGGCCAGGCCGGCCACCGAGGCGACCACGAGGGCGACCGAGGTCCGGGGGGCGAGACCGAGAGCGGGGACCCGGCGGGCCCGGGCCGGGGCGGTCACGGCCGGCGCAGCTCGGGAACCAGGGCCCGGGCCACGTCCTCGACGGTGAGCCAGCGCTCGGGGGCGAGGATCTTGGCCACCTGGGGGGCGAAGGCGGGGGAGGAGCACACCACCTCGGCCACCGGCCCGTCGACGACCACCTCGCCGCCGGCGAGCACGACCACCCGATGGGCGGCGGCGGCGGCCAGCTCCACGTCGTGGGTCGCCACGACCACCGCCCGCCCGGCGGCGGCCAGGCTCGCCACCGCGGCGACGAGTCCGGCCTTGGCCACGGGGTCGAGGCCCCGGGTGGGCTCGTCGAGCAGGACGAGGGAGGGCTCGGTGGCGAGCTGGACGGCGAGCACGAGGGCCAGGCGCTGGCCCTCGGAGAGGTCGCGGGGGTGGCGGTCGCCGGCCAGCTCGACGCCGAGGCCGGCGAGCACGCCGGCGGCCGTCCCGGGGCGGGCCCCGGCGTCGGCGTCGGCCTGGGCCAGCTCCTCGCCCACGGTGGCCAGGTAGAGGAGGTCGCCGGGGGTCTGGGGCACGAGGGCGGCCCCGGCCCCGTCGGCGAGGGCGACGCTGCCCCCCGAGCGCCAGGCGGCGTCGGCCAGGGCCCAGAGCAGCGAGGACTTGCCGGCCCCGTTGCGCCCCATCACCGCCACCACCTCCCCGGGGTGGAGGTCGAGGTCGGCGGGGGCGAGGGCGGTGACCGGACCGTGGGCCACGTGGAGGCCCCGGGCCCGGCACAGGGGGGGCCGGTCCCGGGGGGGCACCGGCTCGCCCGGCGAGCGCCCGGCCAGGCGGCGGCGGAGGTCGCCGGCCCGGCGCCGGGCGTCGCGCACCGAGAGGGGCGGGGGCTCCCAGCCGGCCAGGGCGGCGAGGGCCACCACCGGGGGGGCGAGCTCGGGGTGGCGGGCCAGCACCGGGCCGGGAGCGCCGGCGGTCACCGTGCCCCGCCCGTCGACGTGGACGACCCGGTCGGCATGGTGGGCCACTCGCTCGAGGCGGTGCTCGGCCACCACCACCGTGAGGCCCAGGTCGTGCACGAGGCGGGCCAGGGTGGCGAGCACGTCCTCGGCGGCGACGGGGTCGAGGGCCGAGGTGGGCTCGTCGAGCACGAGGACCCGGGGGTGGGCGCCGAGCACCGAGCCCACCGCCACCCGCTGGGCCTGGCCCCCCGAGAGGGTGCCCAGCGCTCGGCGCCGGAGCTCGACGATGCCGAGGAGGTCGAGGGTCTCCTCCACCCGGCGGCGCATGACGTCGGGGGCGAGGCCGAGCTGCTCCATGCCGTAGGCGAGCTCCTCCTCCACGGTGTCGGTGACGAACCCCGCCGCCGGGTCCTGGCCCACCCAGCCCACGAGGTCGGCCAGGGCCCGGGGTGGGTGGGTGGCGGTGTCCCGGCCACCGACGCTCACCCGGCCCCGGAGGCGGCCCCCCGTGAAGTGGGGGACGAGGCCGTTCACCAGGCCGAGGAGGGTGGACTTGCCGGCCCCGGTGGGGCCCACGACGAGGACGAGCTCGCCCTCCTCGAGGTGGAGGTCGACCTCGGCGAGCACCGGGTCGGTGCCCGGGTCGTAGGCGAAGGTCACCCGCTCGAAGCGGATCACGGTGCCGCTCCCACTGCCGGTCGGGTGCCCTCGGCGTCGCCCCCGGTGCCGGCGGCCACCTCGCCCCCCGGGGGGCGGCGGGGGGGTCGGGCCCGGGGCGCGGGCAGCCAGGCGGGGAGGAAGCCCACGAGCACGGCCAGGACGGGGAGGGCCCCGGGGCTGGGCCACACCAGGGGTTGGGTGGGGGGGTGGAGGTTGGCGGGGTCGGCCACCGAGGCCGCCACGAGGCCGGCGGCCACGGCCAGCCCGCTGAGGGCCACGGCCCACTCCGGGCCGGCCCAGGGGTCGGGGCGGTAGCGGGTGGCCAGGGCCCGGGTCCGCCCCAGGGCCAGGCCGGCGGCCGCCGCTCCCAGGCCGGCGACGAGCAGGGGTAGGCCCACCGCTGCCGGCGCCTGGGCGTCGAGCAGCCCGTAGGCCCCGATGGCGGTGCCCACGAGGCCCCCCAGGACGAGCCCACCCCCGGCCCCCCGCCGGCCCCGTCCGAGGCTGCGGACCCGGCCGTGGCCCCGGGCGTCCATGGCCGCGGCCAGGGCGAGCGAGCGGTCGAGGGCGTCGGTGAGCACCGGTACCACCACCTGGCGCAGGACGTGGCGCCGCCCGCCGGGCCCGGGGCGCAGCGTCCGGGCCCGGCGCACCCGGTGGGCGCTGTCGGCGAGCTGGGGGGCCACGGTGAGGGCGATGGCGAGGGCGGTGGCCACCTCGTGGAGGGCGGCGGGGGCGGACCGCAGGAGGCGCCGGGGGTTGGCGAGCACGTTCGCCGCCCCCACGCTCACCACCAGGGCGGCGAGGCGGAGGCCGTCGTAGAGGGCGGCGAGGGCCGGCTCGAGGGTGACGGGCCCGCCGAGGCGGATGCCGGCGGCGGCGGCCGGGAGCGGGAGCTCGGGGAGCCGGAAGAGGACCGTCGGGCCGTGCTGGGCATCGAGCGCCACCCGCAGCACCACCCGCACGGCGACGACGGCGAGGGCGGCCACGACCCAGCCCCGGAGCCCGGGCCGGCCCGGGTCCGCCTCCCGGCGCGCCGCCACCACCACGACGACGGCGGCGGCCAGGGCCAGGAGCAGGACCGGGTCGGTGGTGCGGGTGGCGGCGGCGGCCAGGCCCAGGGCCCAGAGCCACCAGGCCCCGGGGTGGAGCGACCGGCGGGGAGCGCGGGCGGGGCCGGCGGTCACGGGTCCTCCGGCGCCGGGGCTCCCGCCCGCCGCTGCCGCCGCCGCACGAGGATGCCGGCCCCGCCGGCCGCCGCCACGGCGGCGAGCGCCCCCACGAGGCCGGCCGGGCTCCCCCTGCCCTCCCGGGCGGCGAGGGCCACGGCAGGGTCGTCGGCCCCACCACCGGTGCGGACCGGCTTGCTGGTGGTGGGACGGCGGGCCGGGCCGGGGGCGCCACCGTCGCCGGGCGGGGCGGGCTCGCCGGTGGTAGGTGACGACGGCGGAGGGGAGCCACCGGCCGGGGGCGTCGTCGAGGGCGACCGCCCGCCGGCGGGGGCGACGCCGCCGGGCCCGGTGGTGGCGGTCCCCCGGCCGGCGCCGCCATCGGGCCCGGGGGGTGGCGGGGAGGGTCCGGGGGCGGGCGGCGCCGTGGTGGCCGGCGGCACGGGGCGGGGGCAGGCGGCGAGGGGCGGGGGGTCGCTCCCGGGGCCGGGGGCCGGCGGGTCGACCCGGGGCGGTGGGAGGGCCGAGGAGGGGCGGTCCCGGGCGAAGGACCATCCCTCGACCGAGCCCGCCGGAGGGGTCCGCGCCCCTGCCCCCACCCGGCTGTAGCACCACGGCCCGCCCCGGCTCGCCACCCAGTAGGTCCAGTAGGCCGAGGCCGGTGGGGTGTTCACGCAGGGATCGTCGGCCGGCAGCCCGGAGATCCGGCAGACGAAGCTGGCGAAGCGCTGGACCGGCTGCCAGGCGAACCCGGCGGCGGTGAGGGCGTCGAGGCCGCTTGCCACCGGGTCGGGGGCGCAGCCCACGGTGACCCCGCCCCCCAGGTCGGAGGCGTCCACCACCACGGTGATCCCGCTGGCCCCCGGGCACGGCCCGCCCGCCGCCGCCGGGGCAGCCCCGGGCGCCACCGCTGGCGCCAGGGCCAGCGCCGCCGCCGGATCGAGGGTCGCCTCGGCCCCAGCGCCCCCCACCCCCGAGGCGGCGAGCACGAGACCGAGCACCACCGCCGCCGGGAGGGCCCGCCCTCCCGGGCCCCCGGCGGCCGGACCGGCGGCCCGGTCCCCGAGGCCGGTCCGAGGGAAGGGCCGCCGGGGGCCGGTCCGCAGGCCGG
>Ga0187892_10011790_pt1 | contig 10588 bp, 8 predicted proteins | sample MA1701073metaG_FD_139345 | JGI IMG/M metagenome (GOLD analysis project Ga0187892, IMG submission 139345) | Bio-ooze microbial communities from a basaltic lava cave in the Kipuka Kanohina Cave System on the Island of Hawaii, USA - MA170107-3 metaG ...
ACGCTGCGCCCGTCGATGCTGACGTTTGGGCACAGCCCGCCGCGCACGGCCAGCGTGAACTGCAGCGGCTCATGTCGCCCGGAGGGCGCACGATCGTTGCCAGAGGCTTCAGCCTCTGGACTGTATGGTCCTCTTTTCCCTCCCGCCCGGAGGGCGGACGAACCCGGCCGCCGATGCAGCGTGTAGCCGTGCTCCAGCCCGCGCTGATCGTTGACGTACCACTCGGTCAGCGTCTCATCCCAGCGGTACTCGACGCGCTGTCCGCTGGCCTCGACGCACGCGGGCGCATCCGCCACGGCCCGCTCTTCCCCGCCGCGGCCGAAGGCGGTCAGCTCCAGCCCCCACGACCAGCCCTTGACACGCGGCGACGAGCTTCGCTCGTCAGCCTGCGGCTCAAACGATTGCGTTTGGCCGCGCGTCAAGGGCCAGCCCGCAGAGTCATCTTCGAGCACGCCCGCACCCTTGCCAGGCTGTTCGCCCGTCAAGGGCAGGTCCGGCGTGACGACAAACCCCCGCCCGTCGAAGCGCGTCCGCCACTGCTGGCCGGGGTTGCGCGCCTGCCAGCCGCCCTCGACGGCGAAGGCCGCATGGCGCCCGGCCTCATACGCTGCCCGGATGCTCGACCAGTCGGAACTCGACAACCCATCCGGCACGCCGGCCGCCTCGGCAGGCGTCGCACCGCCTCCGTCATCGCCCCGCGCCGGCGGCGCGGCCAGTGTGCAGACCAAGACCAGCGTTGCCAACACCAACCACGACACTCGACGCGCAGGGGCCATGAGAGTCTCCTTGCCAAAGGGATGTGAGAAAGGGCACTTCGTCACGATTCACCGAAACGATCTGTCCGGCTGGCGCAGAACGGGGGCGTTCGCGCACCACAAGCCGCTTCGCCAGCAAGGGCGAGGCGATTGAGCTAAGGACCACTTCAAAGCAAACGCGCCGCATGATTTGGGGCGCGCCTGTGCCGCACTCCGAGTTCCACTTCTACTAGATTCCGCCGTCGTCGTCAAGCAGCCTCTGCAGTATTCTTGCACGGACGGCCGCGGGGAGTGAGTCCTGAGTCCTGAGTACTGAGTCCCGAGGTGCCGGCGTCACAGCGCCCCCAACCCCGCGCCTTGGCGGCGGGGGTTCCGACCGCGGCGCGGGTTCCGACGCATCCGCGGACTCGGCGATAAACTGAACCCTGAAACCCGAAACCCGAACCCTGAACCCTGACGTCGCGGTCGGAGACCGCTCCTACTCAATCGGCGGCGCCCAGCGAGGCGCTCCAGGCCAGCGCCGCCGGACCGTTTGTCATGCGGGAGCAGGCGGGCTATCTTGGCGTGGGTGATCGTAGGTGACGCCCGGCCATGCGGATGAAGCTGCGCATCGTGATCGCGTCCGCGCTCGTCGCCGCATCGCTCGTGTGGAGCGGGTGCGCGGGCGGCGTGTTCTCTTCAACTGTCTGGAACCCTCTCGGCGTGCCGCTGCCGTCGCTCGACCCCGATCCGGTGCGGATCGGCATCGTTACCGAGAGTCAATCGCTGCTTCAGGCCGCCGTCTGGTGGGACCTCGGCCACAAGGAACCGTATGCCGAGCTTCAGCAGCGGCTTAGTGCCAGATTGCTCAAGAGCGTGCAGATCGAACCGATGACACCGTTCCAAGTCGCCGCCCACCTGCAGTCGGGACGGCTCGATTTCGCCATGCTCTCGCCCGAGGCCTACGTCGAAGCGTGCAAGGAGGGCCACATCGGCGAGATCGTCGCCACGGCTGAGCCGTCTGACCGCCGCGGCGTGATCGTGGCCCGGGCCGACTCGAAAATCGAATCCTTGGCCCAAATCAAGGGTCAGCGCTTTGCGTTCGGTCCGCACGGCGACGCGGCGCTGCACTACGGTGTGTTGGCCGTGCTCAGCGAGGCGGGCATCGCGCCCAAGGACCTCGGACTGGAAGTCTTGCCGGTTGGCGCCTTGCAACACCACATCAGTTCAACCGAGTCGGCCAAGGAGGTGGCGTACGGTCTCGGGACGCCGGCCGGCGTGATGGATGCTGCCGAGTTCGACAAGCTGCCCGACACCGGCGGCCGCATGATCAATCCGCTGGCGCCGTCGTTCAGCAAGGACCAGTTCCGCGAGTTGGCCCGCACGCCGCCGGCCGCGGCCTGCCGATTCGTGGCCGGGCCGAATGTCGACGCGGCCCTGAAGTCCAAGGTCGAGTCGTTTCTGCTCTCGGCCGATAAGGCCGTCGTCTCATCGCTCGGCCTGAAGGCGTTTACTGCTCCGGACTCGGACGGCGCCGGTCCGAGCGCGAAGCGTTAGCGAGTCCCGTTGTGTTTTTGGCGTTCGGTTTCTTGGTTCGGCTGTGATGGTTATCCATGCGACTGACCATGTGTTCTCAGCTTTCGGTTATTGGTTTTTGGCTTTCGGCTTTGACTGCTACCGTGTGCGTCTCGTTCGCGGGATTGGCCCAGGCCGATGAACCACCGCAACAACCGGCCTCCGCGCCCGCCCAGGTCGACCCGGCCGAAGTCGAGCGGCTGATCGGCGACCTGTCCGACCCATCGTTCGAGAAACGCACCGAGGCCACCCGACGGCTGTGCGCGGCCGGGCAGGCGGCGGTCCCGGCCCTGAAGCGCGTGGCGAAGGGCGACGACTATGAGTCCGCGATCCGCGCCCGGAACCTGCTGCGTGTGCTCGATCAGCTCTTCTTCACCGGCCTCGCCATCGAACTGGCGGTGTCGAAGGACGAGATCGCTTGGAACCAGCCAGTCGATTTGACCGTAACGCTGACCAACCGCTCGGCCTATCCGTCGCACGTGCCGTTCGAGGCGTCGCTGCAGCGGCGCAAAGCGCTCCAGCCGGCCGTGCGGGCCGTGGCCGACCTGATCGACTTGGCCGATTTCCTCACGGTTTCCGCGCCCGACGGGGAAGAGATCGAGCTGCGCGTCGATGACATCAACGCCAATCCGTTTGTGGCCGCCATCGTCCAAGCGCGAACCGAAGGCGGCCCAACCGCCACGCTCGAGCCGGGCGAGAAGCTGGTGTACCGCGTCGCCGGGTTCAACCGTGCGTGGGCACGTTACCCGCTGCTGGAACGCGGCGCCTACCGCATCCGCTTCGCCTACGAACCCGAGTGGGACGACCCGCAACTGCGCGACGCGCAAGTCGGGCTCGTGACCACCGAGCCGGTCGCCATCAACGTGCGCGAGCCGGCTCCGGAGATCGTTCGTGAAGGCCGGGGTGTCCCGCGCCTCTCGCTGACGCGCGAGGCCGACGCCATCGTCGCCACGCTGACGAATACCAGCGACCTGGCGCTGTCGGTTAACACCAATTTCGGCAGCGACGAGCCGCCGTTGGCCAATGTGGTCTGGGCCGTGTTGACCGGCGAGGACGTCATCAAACTGCCCGGAAACGTGACGCCACGGGCGGCGGAGGCGTTCAGCCGGGCACGGCTCGTCGAGCTGGAGCCGGGCCAAGCCATGGAACTCGACCGGGTGCCGCTCGAGCGGCTCCGGTCTGCCCAAAACGTGGTCGGACTCGAGGCGGGGGCCGAGTTCACCGTCCGCTGCGTGTACGTGAACCGGACCGACTGCACCTGGCAAGCCGTGCAAAACAATCTGATCGGCTCCGACCGGGCGCCCGAGGGTTTGCGCGAGCCGCTGCCGCCGCGTCTCTTCCATATTCACGCCAGCAGCCCGGAAATGGCGCTCCAGCGCTGAATTTCCGCGCCGAATGCCCCGCGAAATCACGAGGTGCGATGCGTAGCCTCTGAGCGGGTGGCATGGGCAAGCGGCCGTTTGCTTGCCCGTGCAGACCAGGCGACATTCTCTCGGCACCACGGGCAAGCGATCGTCGCCAGAGGCCGCGACGATCGCTTGCCCACGGGGTCCCCAACCGCGATCTGTGTGCGGTTGGGGTCCCCCATGCCACCCCGATCGAGCAGCATCGCGCACGGTCGTTCGGGTCGGCACGGGCCGTGGCGGGCTTTCGGCTTTCGGTTTTCGCCTTTCGGTTTTCGCCTTTGTCGGCTACAACGTCGCCCATGACACGCAGCCTGATGAGCGATGGCGACCGCGAGGAAGTCGCGGCATTCATCGAGCACCATTGGCACTCGCGCAAGGTGATGAGCAGCGGCAAGGCCTACTATCCGCACGAGGAGCGGGCCATCATCGAGCGGCGCGACGGCGTGATCGTCGGGCTGCTCACGTTCCGCTGCGAGCCGGACGGGATGGAGATCCTCACGCTCAACAGCACGCTCGAAGGCCAGCGGATCGGCTCATCGCTGATGCTGGACGCCATCGAGATCGCCCGCCGCGAGGGCATCGAGCGCATTTGGCTGACCACCACCAACGACAACACCCGCGCGCTGAGCTTTTACCAGCGGCTGGGTTTCAGGCTGATCGAAGTCCGGCTCGGCGTGGTCGACGAGGCCCGGAAGGTCAAGCCGCAAATCCCTGAGATTGGCTATCTGGGTGTGCCGATTCACGACGAGTGGGTCATCGAGCTGCACATCAAGCCGTATCTGAACTGACCGCTCTGCGGCTGGCGCGTTCGGTACCGACCCCGCCGCCGGCGAGGACAGCAGCCCCGGAACGCGACAGAATAAGCTGTATGGCCAGACGCGAAGCATCCCAACGCGATGACGCCGCGGAGCGGTTGAGCGTCATCGACCACCCCGTCGAGCGATTGCTGCTGAGCGGAGCGGCCAGGACCGTCCACGAGGCCGATGAGATGTATCTGGACTCCGATGCGGCGTACGGCGAGGTCCTGGCCTTGGTCGCCAGCGGCCTTTCCGACGAAGAGCTGGGGCGGCTGCTGCTCCTGTATCATTCGCAATGCAGCCGCCCGAGAGGACTCGCTGCTGTGATCTCTGACGTTCGCGTGGCCCAGGTTGTAGCTGAGGTTGAAAGTGTCGCGATCACGTGCCTCGTGATGGGAGGCGACCCCGTCCGATTCTACGGCCTGGCGCGCACGAAAAGGACGCAGAGGCGCTGAGGACGCTGAAGGCGAGAGACGTCGGCGCGACGCCCCTTCGGCCAGCTCTCTGCGCCATCTGCACCTCTGCGTCCCTGCCAGCGCGGCCACGAACCCGGCTCGACAACGCCATGCCGCGAACGAATGCTACGGCCCGATGACGACGCACGGGACCATCTGGAAGCCGTTCCAAGGCTGAGTCGTCAGGGCGCCATTGAGCAGTTGGACCAGCCGGAGAAGGTCCTGCGTGTTTGTGCTGCCGTTGCGGTTCATGTCGTAGCGCGGCAGGTTATCGGCCGCAGTGGCGTCGCCGTTGTTGAGGGCTTGCACCAATTGCAGCAGGTCCTGCGTGTTGGCCACGCCGTTCATGCTTACGTCGCCGGGCGCGGACTGGTAGCGAAGCTGCTGGCCGGGCGCGGCGTTGGCAAACGACAGGATGGCGCAGCCGCCGGGCGGAATCGGCCCGCTGAGCGCCATGGCCCACGGGCCCACGTCGGTAAGCTGCACTTCGGTGACCGTCGGGCACGGCGTGCTGCCGGGCGGATTGCCCGTGTAGCTGCACGTGATAGTCACGTCGTCCAGCGTCAGCTCCGTCTCGCCGCTGAACGTCACGCTCACGAAGCCGTACGTCACGTCGTTCTCGTCGGGCGTGCCCAGCCCCCCGATGCCCTGCGACAGGGCGCTCGTCGTGCCGGTCTGCAGCACGTCGCGGAACGGCTGCGTGTCGGGAAGATACGGATTGTCGAGCGGCGGATTGGCCGACACGATCGTGACCAGTTCGCTCGGCACGGCGTGCAGGTCGATCACGCGGTCGAAGCAGATAAAGTCGTTAACCGTCATCAGGATGTTAATGTCCGGGAACTCGGTCCCGCCCACGACCAGGTTGCTGTGGAAGTGCTCCGGCGGGTTCGCCCCGACCGACAGGTCGAGCATCATCTCGTGCTGCGCGACGAACTCGCCCCCCACGCGATAGATGCCGACGCCGCTGATCGGCACCGCCTGCGGGATCGGCGGCGCGGCCGGCAGGTAGAACCAGTCCACGTCGATCACCGAATACTCGCTGAACAGCCCGTTGTTCCCGAGCGGCACCAGCGAGAACGTCCCCAGCAGCGACAATTCCGGCGTCGTCGGGCAGGCGCAGCCGATGAAGCAGCCTTCCTGATACGTGCTCTCGGTCGTCAGCACGTACGCCTGGACCTGGCTGCTCGGGACCGGTTCGGCGGCGATGCCGATCACCGTGTCGAAGCACACCATGTTGTTCATCGAAACCGTGACATTCAGCGACGCCGGGAAGCGCTCGCCGACCGGCACGAATCCGCTGTCGAAGTGCGTCACCTCGCCGTTGTTGATGCGCAGGTCGAGTAACAATCGCTCGACAAAGGCGAATTCTCCGCCGATCTGGTACGTCCCGGACCCGGTGATGTGCATCGCGTTTTCGCCGGACAAAACGAACAGGTTCACGTCGCTCACGTCGTAGTGCTCGAACAACGGGTCGGTCTCGGCCGGCGTCAGTGTGAGCGTCCCCCGGATGTCGTCCGTGAACCACAGCGGACACAGGCAGGGCGGATAGCACCCCTGCTCGAACGAGCTGGCCGGCGTGAGCCGGTAGACGACCGGGGCATCTTGGGCCCGCAGCGCACCGGCGGACCAGAACATCACGGCGATTAGCGCATGGCACGTCGGTCGGCAACGAAGCATGTTCAAACCTCCTCTCGAGTCCTCAATCATCCATCCTTACGGCGTATCCGTCGGGCATGGCACAAGTCCGAAGGCGTTCCATGCCTGCGTGCTCAGGCTGCCGTTGAGCAACTGCACCAGGCGCAGCAGGTCCTGCGTGTTGACCACACCTCCGGGCGAGCGGTTCATGTTCAGGCGCGGCAGGTTGGCCGGCAGCAGCGCGTCGCCGTTGTTGAGCGCCTGAACCAGGTACAGCAGGTCCTGTGTGTTGGTCACGCCGTTCATGCTGGCGTCGCCCGGCAGCGATTCATACCGAAGCTGCTGGCTGGGAACGACATTGGTAAACGTCAGCATGGCGCAGCCGCCCGGCGGGATCGGGCCGCTCAGCGTCACGGCGAACCCGCCGACCACGTCTTGCTGCACGCTGGTGACCGTCGGGCAGGGCGTGCTGCCCGGCGGATTGCCGGTGTAGCTGCAGGCCACGGAGATGTCTTCGGCGGCCAGTTGGGTCGGCGCGCTGAACGTGGCCTGGATGGTGCTGTAGCTCACCTCGTCTTCGCTCGGCGTGAGGGCGCCACCGATGCCCTGCGTCAGCTCGTTGCTCGAGCCGGTCTGCAGCACGTCGCGGAACGGCTGCTCGCCCGGCACATACGGGTTGTCGGTGGGCGGGTTGGCCAGCGCGATCTGCGTCGACAGGTCGGGCACGGCGTGCAGGTCGAACTCCCGGTCGTAACAGAAGTAATCGTTCATCGTCAGGATGATGTTGATGTCGGGAAACTCGGTGCCGCCGGGAATCAGGTTGCTGTGGAAGCTCTGCTGCGGGTCACCGCCGATGAACAGGTCCAGGTTCATCTCGTGCTGGATGGCCACCTCCCCGCCCACCCAGTACGTGCCGACGCCCGTCACGGGAATATCCTGCTTGCCGTTCGGCGTCATCGACGAGATGTGCCAGTCGATGTTGACCACCGCGAACTCCGAAAACAGCGGGTTGATGTTCAGCGGCACCAGTGCAAAGGTCCCGCCCAGCGGCCAGTCCGGGTACAGGATGCAGTCGCAGAACAAAAAGCACCCCTCCTGGTATGTCGACGCGTCGGTCAAGTGATAGGGTTGGATCTGCTCGGGCGGCACCGGCTGCGCGTCGACGTGAATCACCGTGTCGAGGCAGAACATCATGTTCATCGAGACCGTCACCGCGATGCCGGGGAAGCTGGTCTCGATCGGCACGAGCCCGCTGTCGAAGTGCTCGACCGGCCCGTCGTTGGTCTGCAAATCGAGCGTCAACTGCTGGGTGAGGGCGACTTCGCCGCCGATCTTGTACGTCCCCGAACCGGTCAGCCGCACCTTCGGCTCGACCGACGAAACGATCCAGTTCACGTCGCTCACGTCGTAGTATTGAAACAGCAGATCCGACCCGGCCGGCGTCAGCTTGAACGTTCCGCGAATGTTGAACTCGGGACCGGGCGGACACAAGCACGGCGGAAAACAGCCAGTCTGATACGTGCTGGTCTCTTCGGACAGCCGGTAGATGACGGCTGTCTCGGTGCCCTGCGCCTGAAGCCCCGCACAGCAGCCGGCGATAGTCCCGACGACGCACGCCGCTCGAACGCGTCTCATGATGCGACCTCCTCATTATGTCAACGCAGACCGGCTACGCGAAACCGTATGACACGTATCAAGTGGCGTACCGCGCAGGCCGCTGGGCGGGCGACAGTCCGGCTCCGGCCGTAAACGCCGCTCCGACAGAAGGTTGCGCAACGGCGCGACCGGAAAGCGCTTTCGGTCGGTCCGCTCGACGTGGCCATCTTTGGCCAGTTGGCCCCCCGGGCGTGGCCAAGCTCAGCGGCCGCCAAACCCGTCCGGCAGCTTGAAGTCGGCGATGAAAAGCTGGCTGGAGCCGTCGGCGCTGCGTTTGGCAGTCCACATCAATCGTTTGCCGTCCGGGCTAAACACCGGCAGCACGTCGGCCTTCGGGTGGTCGGTCAGCGCGACGCGCTGTCTGGTTTCCACGTTCAACAGGCTCAGCTCGTACGTGTGGCGCAAGCCGCTCGACGTGAACACGATCGTCTTCCCGTTCGGATGCCAGAACGGCGCCCAATTCACCACCCTCGGCTCGTCCGTAAGCTGCACCCGGTTGCCGCCGTCGATGTCCATCATGAACACTTGCAGATAGTCTTTCTCCTGCGGGTCGGCCCGGTAGATGATCCGCTTTCCGTCGGGCGAGATGAACGGCCCGCCGTTGTAGACCTCATTCGTTTCCGTCAATCTTCGGACGTCGGTCCCGTCGGCCTTCATCAGGTAGATTTCCATCGAGCCGGTGCGGTCGCTGGCGAAGACAATCTGCTGGCCGTCGGGCGAGTAGCTGCCCTCGGCATCGTACCCGTCCGCGTCGGTCAGGCGCTTCAGGTTGGAACCGTCGGGATCGGCCTCGAAGATGTCCATGTGCGGGTTCTTGTGCCACGTGTACTTCCCGCTCCCTGAGGCGCCCTGCGGCGGCGCCGGGTTGGCCCCATCCTTGAGGCGCGGGTCGAGGTGTGACGACGCGAACATGATCTTCCTGCCGTCCGGGCGGAAATAGGCGCACGTACACTCGCCCTTGCCGGTGCTGACCATCTTCGGCGTCGAGTCGCCCAGGACCAGCGTGTAGATCTGGTAGTGCTCTTGACCGTCCGGCACCGCCTGGAAGATGATCGTCCGGCCGTCGGGCGAGAAGTAACCTTCGCCGGCCTGCTTCAGGCCCATCGAGGCAAACGTGACCTGCCGGATGTTGCTCAGCGAGGCAGCCTCCGGCTCGGTGGCGCACGCCGCCGAAGCTATCGGGATGACAAGTGCAGTTGCGATCAAGCTGAGTTGGTTGTTCACGTTGATTCCTCAAACGCCACCGAAGCGTCTCCGCGCTGCGAGGCGTGTGTCTTCGTTTGCGGTTCACCGCATCAACTCGACGCGGTGCCGTTGGCGACGTGCTCGCGGACCCAGTCGACGCTAACGCCTTTGCTGGCGAGCAGGCGCGAAGCGGCGTTGTCATCGCGCAACAGGGCCAGCAGCAGGTGGATCGGTCCGACCTCGCCGTCGCCGTACCGATTGGCACTATCGACGGCCAGGATGAGCGTGTGCCAGAAGGCCGTCGAGCGGAAGGCCTTGGCCAGCTCCTGCTGGTGCGCCCACTCGAACTCGCCGTGTCTCAGATGCGCCAGGTCGTGCGTCGGCTCGACCGAGCCGCGCAGCAGGGCCAGCACTTTCTCGCGCAGCACGGCCGGCTGGACGCCCTGGCGTCGCAGGAGCTTCGAGGCGATGGCGTCTTCCTGCCGCAACAGGCCCAGCACCAGGTGCTCGGTCCCAATGTACCGATGACCGAGCTTGCGGGCTTCAGCAATGGCGTTTTCGATGACGCCGCGCGTCGCCGCGCTATACGCCCGCCGGCCCACCACGTGCGCGCTGCCGCCGCTGCCGCCGCTGATTTCGCGGACCACTTCGGCCCGCACCGCATCCAGGTTCACGTCGAACACCTTCAGGGCCGCCGTGCCGACGCACTCGCCTTCTGCGATGATGCCCAGCAGGATGTGCTCCGGCCCCAGGTGCTCGTGCTTGAGCTCGGCCGCCTCGCGATTGGCCAGCGCCATGGCGTGGCGCGCCCGGTCTGAGAAACGCTCGTGCATATCCGTCTCTGCTCCTGCGACGCCTGACCTCACCGTCCAACCCGCCAGTGTAGCGACATCTCACCCCTCCGTCGAAACCACCCGCCACGCTCCCTCGGGCGCGCCCGGGCCCCTCCAAACTCCGCCCGCTGCCCTCCGAACTCTGCCCTCCGAACTCTGTGCTCTGAACTCTACCCTCCGAACTCTGCCCTCTGAACTCTGTGCTCTGAACTCTGTGCTCTGAACTCTGTGCTCTGAACTCTGTGCTCTGAACTCTGTGCTCTGAACTCTGTGCTCTGAACTCTGTGCTCTGAACTCTGTGCTCTGAACTCT
>Ga0187892_10011791_pt1 | contig 10584 bp, 12 predicted proteins | sample MA1701073metaG_FD_139345 | JGI IMG/M metagenome (GOLD analysis project Ga0187892, IMG submission 139345) | Bio-ooze microbial communities from a basaltic lava cave in the Kipuka Kanohina Cave System on the Island of Hawaii, USA - MA170107-3 metaG ...
GGTGGCTGTAGCTCAATCGGTTAGAGCGCCGGACTGTGGCTCCGGAGGTTGCGGGTTCGATTCCCGTCAGTCACCCTGAACGGCTAGACGCGTAGACGCCGAGACGCGTAGACGCTCAGGAACAACCCACGCGTCTGCGGGTGAGGGTTTCCCTCGGCGCCTATGCGACCAGGCGTCTTGGCGTCTCAACTGGTAGAGCACCGGTCTCCAAAGACGGCGGGTCCATGCGGGCCCGCCGTTTTTGTGGTCACCCAGTGCCCTCCGTGACCGCAAAACCCCTCCAGGTCCGTCCAGGACCGGCAAACATTCCGGCAAACAGCTCTTGCTACGGGTGGGTGGCAAACCCGGGCACTTCCACGGCGTATCTGCTCAATACCCGGTCATCGGATTGTGGTCGAGACGCAGCCAGTTCCACAGCATTCCGTCGGCTACCGACATGGCTCCGGTTGACGATGGTGTCGCACAGCGTGACCGGTTCGGTTCGCTCGGTCGAGGTCGGGCAGGAGTCGCTGCATCTAGGGCTGCGACACCGTACCCTGCTCACGCTGCTTGCGCCACCCGTACGGGGTCAGGCCCCGCGGCTTGTACATGTTGAGCACCGTGATAACGAGCAACACCAGCAGGCCAACACCGGGGTGGAGGAGGTCGCCCCCAAGACCGCCGAGGGCCGCACCGTCCGCCTCGCGCGCCACGTCCGCCAGGGAGCTCACGGTCGGCATGTGCAACAGCAAGACGGCGGTGGAAAAGACGGTAAGCACGAAGGTGATCAGGACCCAGTAGTGCCGGAACAAGCCCCACGGGGTGCCCAGCGCCATGATAAGCCCGGTGAGCAGCGATCCGAGGGCCAAGGGGACGATGGCAGACCAGCCCGTCAGCTCCATCGCGATCCAGGCGGCACGGACGGTCTGTGCGTCCGTGCTGGTCACGGCAGAGATGCCGAGCACCAGGTACACGACGACCGCACCGATCCAGCCGAGCGAGAAAACGAGATGGACGATGAGCGCCAGCTTGCGGATGCCGGGCGCCATGGTCACGGCCGCTGCCCAGCCGCCGGCATGTGACGACCGGGACCGTGCTTACCACCCACGCCCGTGGCCATCATGACGACGATCAGCACCACCAAGACGAGTACGACAATCCCGAACACCTTCACCCAGCGTGGTGTGCCCGGGTAGATGGGCGAGTCAGCCATATGCGTGTCCCGCTCGTCGCTGGTCGAACCTGCCCCGCCTCCGTCAGTGCGCCTGACCCGGTTCGTGGCGGGAGGTTGGGCCGTGACCGTCGGCAAGCCACGCGTGCAGCCGCTTGATCTGAGTGGAGTCGAGCACGGTCTCGATCTCGGCCGTGGCTTCCTGCATCGCGCGCTGGAGGTTCGCGTGAACCTGCGCCCGGGCCGCTTCGCGCTCGGCGTGGTGTCTCGCAAGGATCTCGCGCACTCGTGCGTATTGGTCGGCCGACAAACTCAGCTTGGCGCGGAGCTCGGTCAGCATGCCGTCATGGTGGCGGGGGGCGCCGGCCGCAACGGCATCCGCATGAGCCGGAAGCAGGATTGTGGGGTCTTGGACCGCGCCTGTGACGGTGCGCTCGACTCCACTTCCTGCGTCGCACGCGAGTGCGGTCGCGATGAGCAGAAAGGCTGGGTACTTCATGGCTGCCTCCTCTTCGTCAGTGCTGCCGACCCGTGTGGTCGGCCGTCGGGCTGTGACGCTTCGCAAGCCACGCGTGCAGCCGCTCGACCTGCGCGGAGTCGAGCACGGTCGCGATCTCGGCCGTCGTCTGCTGCATGGCGCGCTGGAGGTTGGCGTGAACCTGCGCCCAGGCTGCATCGATCTCGCCCTGGTGCGCCGCGAAGATCTCCTGCACCCGCCTCGACTGTTCGGCGGACAAACCCAGCTCGGCGCGGAGCTCGGCCAGCACGTCTTCATGGTGACGGGGGACGCTGCCCCGGGCTCGAGCGGCGGCCGCGTCCGCGTGAGCAGGAATCAACATTGCGCGGTCCACGACCACGCCCGCGACGGCGCCGATCACGAAGATCGAAAGGGCGGCGACAAGCGCGCGGGCGGGCTCAGTAAGACGGTTCATCGCGTGCGCTCCAAGGTGGGAGTAGCCAGAAGAGTGGCCATCGTGGGGGCGACCGTGGACGTCACGAACGGCGCAGCCAACGGGTCGTCCGGTGCCAAGGCGTAGAGGGTCCCCGGCGAGGTGTCGCTCCCCGGCTGAGGCTCGACCGCTGGCAGCCAGACCACGGCGGCGATCACGGCGGCCGCCGCTCCGACGGTCAGGGGTGTGGAGAAGCGGGCGAGGCGGTGCCACCAGCGTGTCGCAGCGCTCCGGTACGCACTCAACCGGCCGGCCGCGTCCGACACGACTCGCTCGGTGAGCGCCTCCCAGTAAGCTTCGTTTTCGGGGAGGCGGGACATCGGTCCGCGGTTCTCTCGACGTTTCCTCATGTCTTCTCCTCCACGAACGGCCGAATGGCCTTGCGCATCGCTTGGCGAGCCCGGTAGACGTGCGTCCGCACGGTGGCGTCGCTCACGCCCAGCGCCGCCGCGACCTTTGTGCTCGAAAACCCCTCCAGGACGCAGAGCCGGAAGCACGCGCGCTGCATGTCTGGGAGCGATTCAAGCTGCAGGTCCACCCGCGCCTGGAGCTCCAGGTACTCGACGTGCTCGTCGGGCGACGGCCCTTCGTCGTACGCGCCCTCATCGAGCGCAGCGTGGAGCCGGAGGGCGCGCTCACCGGCGGCGTTTCGGGCGACGTTGCGCAGGATCGTGAAGAACCAGGGCGCGAAGGGACGGTCCGCGTCGAAGCGGTCGAGCGCGTCCACGGCACGATGGAACGCGTCCTGGACGAGGTCCTCCGCCTCGTCGAGCGCGTCCGTGAACTCCCAGGCGACCGCCAGCGCCGGCCTGACATACCGCGAGACGAGCTCCCGATACATGCGTTCGTCCCCGGCCTGGGCTCCGCGGATCACGTCCCGCTCCGACAGCTCGCCGCTCGCCATTCGGTAGCTTACCGCTCTCCTGCTCGGGTCGCCGCGGCCGGCCGATCCGGGACCCCCCTCCCCGGCCCCGCGTCCTGATACCGTACCGGTGGCCGGGCGATACCGTTTACATGTGCCAGCACCGCCAGGGAACGCCGAGCGAGAATCGCATTGTGCGCCGGTGGAACCAGGCCCGCGGGCCCGTCGTTGATAGTCTCGCGTATGTCCGACACCTCGCTGGCCCGGCTCGCTGGCCGGCACCGCCAATTCCTCGCCTTCCTCACGCCGCGCGTCGGCAGTCGGGATCAGGCCGAGGGAATCCTGCAGGCCGCGTTCCTCAAGGCCGTGGCGAAGGGCGCGTCCCTGCGGCTGGAAGGGTCCGCGGTCGCCTGGTTCTATCGCCTGCTCCGAAACACCTTCGTGGACCACTACCGCCACCAGGAGGCGGAGCACAGGGCGCTCGGGCGGCACGCCCACGACTCGACAGGCGAGGCGGGATTCGATTCGGACATCGAACGGGGAGCCTGCCGCTGTGTACTGTCCGTACTTGACGACGTGAAGCCGAGCAGGCCGCACTCCTGCGACGTGTGGACGTGGAGGGAGAGGCCATCGGCGACGTGGCCCGCGCATCCGGGCTCTCGGCCGGTACCGCGCGGGTGCGGCTTCACCGGGCCCGCGCCGCCCTGCGGCGCCAGGTACAGACTGGTCTGCCGCACCTGCGCCACGTACCGTTGCTTCGAGTGCACCTGCGGGGTGTAACGCCCGAGGCGGTGGTCCGTCAGCAGCGGTGGTATCCAGCCTGAGGAGAGGAACGATGCAGCCCCACGACGCGACGCACGGCCGGGACGGAGCCGGCGGAGCCGATATCGGTAAGAGCTCGGTTCGGGACCCCGTGTGCGGCATGACAGTAGACCCCGCAGGCGCGGCGGCCGAAGTCGAGCACGCAGGAACCCGCTACTACTTCTGCAGCGCCGGGTGCGCCGCGAAGTTCCGCGCTGACCCTGAGCGTTACGTCGGGCCGCCGAAACGCACACCACCCGCGCCGCCACCGGCTGGCACCATCTACACCTGCCCGATGCACCCCGAGATCATCCGCGACGGCCCGGGGGCTTGCCCGATCTGCGGGATGGCGCTCGAGCTGCGCACGGCGACCCTTGAAGACGAGGAGAACCCCGAGCTGGTGGACATGCGGCAGCGGTTCTGGGTGAGCACCTTGCTCACCGTACCCGTCGTGGCGATCGCGATGCTGCACGTGCTTCCGGGCGACCCTCTGGCGCGGATCGCGTCGCCTGAGGCGCTGGGCTGGCTGGAAATGTTGCTCGCCACGCCGGTCGTGCTGTGGGGTGGCTGGCCGTTCTTCACCCGCGGCTGGCGGTCCGTGGTCACGTGGCACCTCAACATGTACACGCTGATCGGGCTCGGCGTGGCCGTGGCCTACGCCTACAGCGTCGTGGCGCACCTGTTCCCCGGTGCTTTCCCCGTCTCGTTCCGCGATCCGATGGGCGAGGTCGGCGTGTACTTCGAGGCCGCGACCGTGATCACCGTGCTCGTCCTGCTCGGGGAGGTGCTGCAACTCCAGGCCCGCAGCCGCACGAGCGCGGCGATCAAGGCGCTGCTCGGCCTCGCCCCCAAGACCGCACGCCGGCTCACAGACGGCGGCGCCGAGGAGGACGTCCCGCTCGACCAGGTGCAGCCCGGCGATCGCCTGCGCGTGCGGCCGGGCGAGAAAGTCCCGGTGGACGGCGTGGTCCTCGATGGCCGCAGCGCCGTGGACGAATCCATGATCACCGGAGAGCCGATCCCCGCGGAGAAGGCACCGGGTGACCGCGTGATCGGCGCCACGGTCAACGGGACCGGGTCGCTGGTCATGCAGGCCCAGCGCGTCGGCGCCGAGACGTTGCTGGCGCAGATCGTCCGTATGGTGGCCGAGGCGCAGCGGAGCCGCGCGCCGATCCAGAAACTGGCCGACCGCGTGTCCGCCGTGTTCGTGCCGGCGGTGGTGGTGGTCGCCGGCATCACGTTCGTGGTGTGGGCGACGGTGGGGCCGGAGCCCCGGATGGCGCACGCGATCGTCAACGCGGTCGGGGTCCTCATCATCGCGTGCCCCTGCGCGCTCGGCCTCGCGACCCCGATGTCGATCATGGTCGCCACCGGCAAGGGGGCGACCCTGGGTGTCCTCTTCAGGAACGCCGAGGCCATCGAGGTGTTGCGCACAGTGAACACCCTGGTGCTGGACAAGACGGGCACACTCACCGTGGGCAAGCCGCACCTGGTCCATGTGGCAGCCGCGCCAGGATGGGAGCAGGACGAGTTCCTGGTATTGGCGGGGAGTCTCGAGCGCGCCAGCGAGCACCCGCTCGCAGCGGCCATCGTGCAGGGGGCAGAGGAGCGCGGCGTCAAGCTCGCACAGGTCGAGGACTTCGAGTCGCTCACCGGCCGCGGCGTCCAGGGCACGGTGACGGGACGGCGCGTGGCTGTCGGCAGTCGCAAGCTCTTGGAGGATCTGGGAACCGTGGCGGGCCCCCTGTCGCAGCGCGCGGAGGAGCTACGCCGCGACGGCGCGACCGTGATGTTCGTGGCCGTTGACGGGACCCTGGCCGGGCTCCTGGGCGTGGCCGATCCTGTGAAGGACACCACGCCGGAGGCGATCCGGCAGCTCCACGAAGATGGGATCCGCATCGTGATGCTGACGGGGGACAACCGCACCACCGCCGAAGCGGTCGCGAGCAAGCTGGGGATCGACGAGGTGATCGCCGAAGTGCTGCCAGATCAAAAGGCCGAGGTCGTGAAGCGCTTGCAGCAGGACGGTCGGGTCGTGGCGATGGCGGGCGACGGCATCAACGACGCGCCGGCGCTCGCCCAGGCGCACGTCGGCATCGCCATGGGAACCGGCACCGACGTCGCGATCGAGAGCGCCGGCGTGACGCTCGTGCAGGGTGATCTGCGCGGGATCTTGCGCGCCCGGCGCCTCTCCCGCGCGACCGTGCGCAATATCTGGCAGAACCTGTTTTGGGCCTTCGGCTACAACACGGCGGGCGTGCCGGTCGCCGCGGGAGTGCTGTACCCGTTTTTCGGTATCCTGTTGAGCCCGATCATCGCAGCGGCAGCCATGAGCTTCAGCTCGGTGTCGGTAGTAGGGAACGCGCTCAGGCTGCGGAGGGTGGCGGTGTGAGGCGTGGGGGCCCATGCGTATTCCACCCTCCCGGGGGATGCCGGCTTATGTTAGATTGAGCCTCGTATGACTCTCTGCTTGGGCCGACGGGTCGCCAGACGCACCATTGCTTTCGCCGCCGCGTTTTCGGTGTCAGCGGCCGGGAGCGGACTACCCATGTGCCTGAGCCTCCTGGCGCAAGCCACCGCCCCCTGTCAGATGCACGGGCGGCACCACGAGGACGGAGCCCACCACCCTGCGGCGCCATCCGTTCAGCTGACATCCCAGGCGTCAGGCGAGACATGCCATCCCGATGCCTCCGGTGCCGGCTGTGCGACCGGAGGCGTATGCCCGAGCGGAGGGCCCGCCGCCACAGCCGCCGTGCCGGCACCAGTTGTCGCGCAGGATGCGACGCCGACCGTGCTCCTCGGTCCGGCCTCGTCGTACCTTTCGTACCTAGCTCCTCCACTTTCTCCGCCTCCTCAAGCCTGAGTCCGACAAGACAGGTGTAGTGCGTGCGCGCCGCGGTGCGGCGCGCCTTCGGGACTTTGGCTTGAGGATCTGTGTACATGCGAACCACCATGGGCGGCGTCGCGCTCGCGCTTGCGCTCGGCGCGCTGGCCGCGCCGGCTGCCGTTGCCCAAATCGACTACCGCAACCTCGATGACGACCGACCGGTGCGCGTTGAAGACGCCTACCCGGCCGAGCGGTACGCCTTCGAGTTCCTGATCCCCTACAGCCTCGAGCGGGAGCGCGGCGGAGGCTTTGTCCACGCGTCCGTTCTGGAGCTCGAGTACGGCGTCATCCGGAACGCCCACCTGGGCGTCAAGGCACCGCTCGCGGCCGTGAGGCAAGGCGGCGCGACCGAGTGGGGGCTGTCGGGGCTCCGGGTCTTCGCGCTCTACAACTTCAACACCGAGGGCCCCATCCTGCCCGCGTTCTCGCTCCGCACCGACGTGGCGCTCCCCGTTGGGTCCCTTGCCGGGAACGAAACCCAGGCCGCTCTCAAAGCGATCCTGACCCGATCATGGGGCCGGAATCGGCTGCACCTGAACGCCGCCTACCGGTTCGGACCCGACAGCGCGCCCGCCGTTGTGGAGGGCCTCGAACGGTGGTGGTACGGCGCGGCGCTGGACCGAACCCTGTTTCGGCAGAGCCTGCTCGTCGTCGGCGAGGTCTACGCGCGCCGGCCCGTCGAGTCGGCCCCCGTTGAAGTCAACGCCGCGCTGGGCCTCCGGTGGCAGTGGCGGCCGACGACGGTGCTCGACATCGGCGTGTCCCGCCGGTTGCGGGACGACGTCGGCCCGGACTACGCCGTGACCTTTGGGATTTCGCATGCATTCGCGATCGCCGGGCTCATGCCCCGCGGTCGCTGAAGGAGGACGTATGCTGCAGCGCCTACTCACGCTCGCTCTCGCGGTGGCAGTCGTCGGGGGGCTCCCCCGCGGCGCCGTGGCGCAAGACCGGCGCAACGAGCAGTTCTACTATCCCGGGTCGTTCAACTGGGCGTTCCTCGAGAACTACCCCGAAGCCGCCCGGCTCTTCAACGCCTTCGATTACGGCCACGCGGTGCTGTACGAGCGGCTCTACACGCTGCCGGACTCCGCGCGGGCCGCGGCTGCGCTGGAGCGGGAGTATCGCTTCCTCACTACAGACCTGCTCGTGCGCCCGCCGCGTTTCGCCGTCGCTGAAGAGGTGATCGAGCCGACCTATGCCAAGCTCGCGTGGCAGGCCAAGACGATGTTCGACTGGGCGCACATCCTGCACCGGCAGATCTACGACGTGTACGCCGACGAGCGGATCCGGGAGGCCCGGAAGGACTCGTTGATCGAGCGGCTCACGGATTACTACCTGAGCAACCGGGACCTCGCCTTCGTCCCTGTGCCAAAGTCCATGGCGCTGATGGACGGGCAGTACTTCAGCCAGGTGTTCCGGAAGCGCTACCCGACGTTCAACGGGCTGATCTGGGCATACCACTGGCTCCAGGTCGGGTTGTACGAGCCGTTCATCGTCGGCCGCACCCCCGACGAGCGGAAGGCCGGCGTGACGGCGGCGGTTGCTCGATTTTGGGACATGCTTGGGGATCCGCCGAGGAGTATGCCGCACGTCATGCCGATGACGGCCACGGTCGCGCCGCGCTTCACGGAGGGACATCCTCGGGCCGCGGCGATCTTCGACAACCTGCACATGATGCACGACATCATCTCCGACATTCTGGCCGCGGACACCGTGCCCCGCGACAGAAAGCGTGACGTTATTTACGCCGCGCTGACGGAGTTCCGCGACCCGACGCGCAACGTCATGACGCGCGACGAGTGGCTCATGATGGGCCACCACATGGGCGGGATCGAAGCCATGGGCGGGCCGGCGACGGGACTGCTGCCGGGGACCCGCGAGCCCCGTGCCACGGAGCACCGGATGCCTGGGATGGAGCACCGGCCGTGACCTCACGGGAGGTAACCAATGGCTGACACTACGACGGCCGGGAGCTCCGTGCGACCGCCAGGCTGGGCGCGGGAGCGCCTCGCGCTTGGCGCGCTCGAGTATCCGATCCCGGCGCGAGCCAACCGGCTGGATTTCATGCTCGGCGCCTTGACGCTCGTCGCGCTGACGTTGCTCGCCGTCACGGGGATCGTCCTGACCCAGTACTACAACCCGGCGCCGGTTGCGGCGCACGAGTCGCTCCGCTACGTGATCACTGCGCAGCCGCTCGTCACGTTCTTGCGGGACGTGCACGTGTGGAGCGCGTCGACCGCGCTGGTGCTCGTGTTCACGCATCTCGCGGCCGTCTTCTGGCGCCGCGGGTTCCGGCGGCCGCGCGAAGCGCTCTGGTGGAGCGGCGTGCTGCTCCTGGCGCTCCTCTTCAGCCTCGCCTTCACCGGGACGGTGTTACGGGCCGATCAGGAGGCCATCGAGGCGCTGGCGCACGCCGTCGTCGGCGCGCAGGTCGTCGGCGCGCTCGGCGCGCCGTTCCAACCGGGCTTCACACCGTCCAGCCCGATCCTCGCGCGCATGTACGCACTGCACGTGTCGGTCCTGCCGATCGCACTCGTGGCGCTCCTGTCCCTGCACCTGTGGCTGATCCGGCATCTGGGGGTGAGCGCCGAGGGAGCCGCTCGCGCGGCCTTCCGGAGTCACCTCCGGCCGCTCGGTGGGTTCGCCATGCTCGTGGTCGCTCTCGTGACGGCCGTCGCGCTCGCCTCGCCCGCGACACTGCTCGCGCCGGGCGTGGAGGGCTTCGAGGTGACGAAGCCGTTCTGGCCGTTCCTGTGGATTTACGCGGCCGAGAACCTGTTCGGGCTGCCGGGCATGGTGGTCGCCCCGGCTCTGCTGTTCGGGTTCCTGGCCGTCGTTCCCGTCACGGATCGTGGCGACGGAAGACTCGGGGTCGTGACGCGGGTCGCCGGCGTGGCGCTCCTCGTGTTGATGATCGCAGCGATCGTCTACGCGGCTGTCGCACCAGCGCAGTCTCATCTCGACATGCCGATGTAGCGAAAGGAGGGTTCTTCGATGCGGCACGGAATCTTGCCGGCGTGTGCGGCCGTGGCGTTAGCGGTCGCGGTTGTGGCGACAGCTCCGAGAATCCTGGATGCTCACGAGAAGGGCGTGCTGAAACTCGCGAACCGCGAACTGATGGCTGGGGACAGCGTGCGTCTCGCCGGAGAGAAGTTCACTCCTCGCGGCGCGCTCACCCTCTTCCTGACCGGGGTCCGCGGGCGGATCCGACTTGACCAGGTCCGCGCTGATACCGGCGGTGCATTCGCCCTGGTGATTCGTGTGCCGACGGACCTGGCGCCTGGCGCCTACCGGCTGGTGGCTGTGGCCGCGGACGGAGACGAAGTCGCGGCACTCGACGTGTCCGTGGTCGCGCACGGAGCTGGCCATGGGCCGGCGGCGGCAGGCCACGAGGGCGACGGGCCCAGCGCGGCGCCGCTCGTCCTGGATCGCGCCCGTAGCCCGTGGGTCACCGTCGGTGCCGTGGCGATGATCGCGCTGGCTCTCGTCAGTAGCGGCATGCTGCTCCGTCGCCCCGTGAAGACTTGAAGGCGAGGACGACGATGAGACGGGCTCTCCTGGCTGTCGCGGTCCTGCTCTCGGCTGGGAGTCTCGTCCCGGCCCCAACGGTCGCCCAGAGTTCTGACGAAGCAGCAGTCCGCCGTGTGGTGGAAGCCATCGCCGCGCTCTCCCAAGGCAAGGATCTCGCCGGCCTCGACACGCTCTTTGCCCACGATGCGTGGGTTCGGGTCATCGAGGGCGGGGGCGTGAACCAAGGCTGGGTGGACTATCGCGATCATCACTTGCAGCCTGAGCTCGCCGAGTTCGCGAACTTCCGCTACCGCTACTTCGAGATCGAGCCCCAGGTCCGGGGCGGCGTGGCCTGGGCTCCGTTCCGCTACGAGCTCGTCGTGGACACCCCGCGCGGTCACGTGGAGGTGGACGGGCGCGGTAC
>Ga0187892_10011792_pt1 | contig 10584 bp, 8 predicted proteins | sample MA1701073metaG_FD_139345 | JGI IMG/M metagenome (GOLD analysis project Ga0187892, IMG submission 139345) | Bio-ooze microbial communities from a basaltic lava cave in the Kipuka Kanohina Cave System on the Island of Hawaii, USA - MA170107-3 metaG ...
ACGCGTGAGACCCGCAAACTTCGCGGCTGCGGGGAGGCTCAGGCGCTCCGCGTCAAACAGGCGGCAGGCAATCTCAATTAAGGCGTCACGCTCGTCCAGCCTCAGCGACTCAAGCTGCTCGTCGGAAATCACCAGCGGCATAGGTCTACTCCGTAGCCCATTATAGCACGGCTATTTGTCGCGGCCAGCGCCAGCTCATCTGTTTCACGCGGGCCTTCCTGGCCGACCCGCGCATCTTCCTCCTGGACGAAGCCACCAGCGCCGTCGACACCGCCACCGAGCAGCTCGTGCAGCGCTCGCTCGAAAAACTGCTCGAAGGCCGCACCACGTTCATCGTCGCCCACCGCCTCAGCACCATCCTGCGGGCCGACTGCATCCTGGTCATCGACGAAGGCCGCATCCTCGAACGCGGCACCCACCGCCAGCTCCTGGCCGCCAACGGCAAGTACGCACGGCTGTACGAGCAGTTCATCCACCACACGGCGTAGATCAGTGCGACGCGACACCACGCGGCCGGGCCTTGGTGAACGTGGTTGCCGTAAACCTGCTGTCCGCAAACGCCAATGGCGTTGCGCCCTCCAGTCCCGGCGCGCCGGGATTGTCGCGCAGCGGCCACCCTGGGAGAATGAATGCGGACGCCATTTCAACCCGAACCGGGTTGCGTTGCTGGTACCTGCGATCGCCTCGTTGCCGACGGCCGGGAGCTGATTCTGCCGCGCTACACCGAACCCGAGCAGCAGATGATCCTGGAAAAGCTCAACCTCACGCACCCTCCCCAGCCGCCCCCTCGCGTCCGCGGGACCCACGTCCTCCTGTCTTGAGGTCTGGTCCAGGTTTGTAGCGCAGACCCTTGGGGTCGAATCCGCGTTTTTGACCCCGCCAGCGGGGCTCGCCGTGCCCAAATGCGAAGGTCGGGCTAGGAGCCTGTCCGAGTAATACGCGCCAACCCCGTCCGAGGGTGCTTTGTGGCTCCAAGACCCAGGGTTTTTTGACCCCAACATGGCCTTCCGCGGGGTCGCATCCTATTACTCGGACAGACTCCTAGCGAGGCTTCACCTCAGACCCACGAGCGTGTTGCCAACTGTCGAAATGGACGGAGATGGACGCAGTGGCGCTGAGGACGCTGAGCTGAGGGAGAGGCGAAGTGGCAGGGCGATCTACATGCCTCATGACCACCTCTCTTCTCTGCGCACCCTGCGACTCTGTCCGGGACGCGCTAGCGGAGCGCGCGTGTCCCGGATCTGCGTCCATCATCCGGTCCGAAAACTTGACTCATTCACAACAAGTCTGACGACCCAAGGAGTCTAGGGACAGTCCGCCACGCCGGCGCCGTTGAACGGCTGAGTCGTGTTTGTGCCGTTAAGCAACTGGATCAAGCGCAGCAGGTCTTGCGTGTTGACCGGGCTGGCACCGGTGCTGCGGTTGATATTATAGCGGGCCAAGTTGGCCGTCGTGTTGGCGCTCCCGTTATTGATGGCCGTAATCAGGTGCAGCACATCCTGCGTGTTCGTCCATGCGTTCATGCTGACGTTGCCAGGCTGCGACTGGTATTGCAGTTTGCTGCCGGGCGAGGTGCCGGCGAATGTCGCCGTCGTGCACTCACCGGGCGGAATGGGCGCGCTGAGCGAGATCAGGTACGGACCGGCACCGCTACCCGCCACACCGCTGACCGCCGGGCATGCGCCGCCGGTACACGCAATCGAGACGTTGCCAACGTCAGGAAGCGGCGAGGGCACATCGCTGAACGTCACGCTGATGGGTGAGTAGCTTGTGCCGCCCTGATCCTGCGTCCCCGCGCCGCCAATGCCGGCGGTCAGGGTCGGTCCCGTGCCGGTGTCGAGCACGTCGCGGTACGGCTGGCCCGGTAGATACGGGTTGTCCAGCGGCGGGTTGGCCGCCACGAGATCGACCAGGGCCTGAGGCATCGGGATGGTGATGGTGGTCATGTCCTGGTCGGTCAGCCCGTTTGGGTCGCGGGCCGTGAACGACGCCAGATAGGTCCCGGGTGTTGCGGGCGGGATCCAGGTGAACGTGCCGGTGTTGTTGTCGTTGTCCACGTATGTGGCGCCGGCAGGAAGTTGCGAGGCCAGCATGTCAAGCGGGTCCAGGTCCGGATCATCGGCGATGACGTCGAACGTCAGGATCGTGCCGGCGACCGCCATGAGCGCGGCGGGCGCCGTCTGGATCGGCGGGTTGTTCATACCTCCGGAGCCGATACCGGAGATGTTGTTGATCTCATCCAGCGTGCGCAGCGCGAAGTGATGCAATCCGGGCGAGAGTCGACGCACGGTGACGATGTGCACGTCTCCGACCACTCCCGGCACCGGCAGCACACCGACCTGGTCCTTCCGCACCCACAGCGCGTGCCGCCAGTTCGACGCGTCGATCGGCTCGGGGCCGTACCGCAGGTTGAACAGTTCCGCCTCATCGACGTAGCCGTCGTCGCCTGGCGTGGCCCAAGTGATTTCGGCGGAGCGGCTGGAGAGCGGCGTGGGCGCCGGCAACTCGGTCCCCGGCGCGATTGCGTCCCGGCCCCAGACCACGACGTTGTCGACTTTCCAGTCCTGGTAGTCGATCGGTTGTGGAAACACCGGACAGGGCGCCGAGGTCCACGTGTAGAACTCGACGACGATGTCGTCGTTCCCCGCACCGCACCAAGGCGTAAGGTCCATGACCTGGTGATAGATGATGGCGCAGGGCCCCGGACCCGTGGTGGATAGGTAGAACGGCGAGGGTGGCGGTTCGCCGTCAAGGATACCGTTTTTGTAGACGCGCACCCGTCCGGTGGCGAACTCGACGCCGGAGTGATCGAACTCGAGATACGCCTCGCTCAGCTCGCGCAGGTCGAAGGAGGGCGTCCGCAGGGCTGAGTCGAATTGCACGTTCAGGTAAGTGTCGTTGGAAATATCGGCCTGCATGTAGCCGTTCGGCGGCGCATCGGCGGGCGAGAACGGGGGATGGCAGATCGTGAAGGAGACCGGCACCGCGGGCCCGGGGGTCGGGTGCGCGTCGCTCATCCAGTGCCACGGGGCGCAGATATTGGACGTCGGCGGGATCGCCATGAAGCCCTGGTCCTGGTCGAACATCTCGACGAAATTCAGCAGGGCGTAGTCTTCGACCTCGCCGAACTTGGACAGTTGGACGATCGAGGTCAGTTCCTGGTCATACGAGAGCCGGACGCGGGCCTGGAGGAATTTGCCTGACTGTTCGCTCTGGATATGCCAGCCGATCACGTCGCTGGGCACGGCGAAGCTGTACGTGATCGTCTGCGAGTTCACGCCGACGCCCCAGCCGGACGGCTGGACGATTGCATTCTGTACCACCCAATCTTCGGCGGGGGTGAAGAACCCTTCGTCGAATGCCCCATCGGCCTGCCAGTCGAACCAGACGTTGACGTACAAGTTCTTGCCGACGTAACGGCTGCTCTGCGAATCCTCGACCGACACGGTGACCGAAACGGTACCAGGCTGCCCGGGAAAATAGGGCAGGGTAAACTGCACGCCATCGTCGAACGCGTCGCGATGTCCGACGTTGGGCTTGCCGTCCGGGTCATTCGGGTCGTCCCAGTGCGCCTCGGGGCTGTATTCCTGGCCGAGCCACTCGAAGGCCGCGCTGTTGTGAGTCGAGGGTCCATAGGGAAACGGCGTGTCGCTCACGTCCCGGTAAACGCTCGGAAAGTCGCCGACGGCGCTAAGCGCGACCTGCGGCTTGCCCGACAGCGCGCGATACATGTTGATGCGCCCGTGGCCAAGGTCGAAGCTGATCCCCGTATCCGGGTCATACGCATATCCGCCGACCTTGTCGCAGGTCTGCTCGATGCGTGCCCGGATTTCATCTCCGGTGTAGTGCGGGAACTTGGCCATCAGCAGGCTGGCCAGCCCGGCCACCTGTGGGGCGGCCGCCGACGTGCCGCCGAAGCACGAACTGAGGCACGGAGCGACGCCAGACTGGCAGGTGTAGTCTGAGGGATCGTAGCCGTCGGCGCCGCTTCGGTCGGTGGTGGTGATGTACACCCCGGGCGCGCCGACGTCGATGCCGTCGCCGTAGTTGCTGCCCCAGGTACCATCATCATCGCAGCTTACGCCGGCCGGGTCGGGCGACACAGACGGATCGCAAAGCTGGGCGATGGCGGGATCGTGGCTGGAGCGCTTGCGCTCGTCGCACGGGCTGGTGGCGGCGACGCTGATGGTCTCGGGGTGGAGCGACGGGTATGAGGGCGCGGGTTGGTTGCAGTTGCCGGCCGCGAATACCACCACTGCGCCCAGGCCGCCGCGCCCGAGCGTCACCGCGTCACGAATGGCAGCGTAAATCTGGGCCGAGGGCGGACCACCGGCCCAACTATTGCTCAGGACGTCGGCCCCGCCCAAGTAAGCACTGGCAATGCCCAGGGCCAGCCAGTCGTCTTGCGTGTAGGGGTTCGGCACATTGGTGAAGACTCGGACCGGCATGATCCGAGCGTTCCAGTCGATCCCGGCGACGCCCACGCCGTTGTTGGTGTTGGCAGCGGCGATCCCGGCGCAGGCCGTCCCATGCCTATCGAGCGGGCCGAACGGCGGGAAGCCGGAGCTCGACGGAATGTCGATCCCGCCCACGCATCTGCCGGCCAAATCCGGGTGAGTGCACTCGACGCCGTCGTCGATGATCGCGATCGTCACGCCCGCCGAGCCGCGCTGGACGTGCCAGGCCTCGGGCCCGTCCAGGTCGCAGTCGATGTCGAAGTCGTTGTCGTTGGCGCCAGACGGGCTGTTTACCGGCGCAGCCGGCATGACGTTGTCGAGGTTCCACTGCCCGGGAGCCATGTTACTGGGCGCGAACAACGGGTCGTTCGGTACGGTCAGCGGGCGCATCAGGCGGATGAGATTCGGCTGGCTGAACTCCACGTCCGCCCGCTGCGCGAGCGCCGCCGCGACCGCAAAGACGTCGTCACCGCCCGCTGGACCCGGAATCTCTTCCGGGTCCGCTACAGCGCCGCCGCGCGACGGCACGCGCAGCCGGTAGTTGCCCTGGCGCCACCACGTGCGTTCGACCAGCTCAAGCTGGTGGGCCTGACGAATGGTCTCAATGGCGCCGGCCGGTGCGGGCAAGCGTAGTTGCACAAACACCTCGCCGGTCGGAATCAACTCCGCGTCCAGCGAGGCGTAGATCGGACTGGCCATGGCGATCGCTTCGTCGGTTGCGATCGCACGGGCGTCGTCGCTGAGTCCACCGGCTTCGCGGGGCGCCGGGAACTTGTAGACGTCGACCTGCGCGGCCAGACTCATCAACCGTGTAGCGCCGGCCAGTAGCGGCTGGCGGGCCAGCGCCTGGTCGCGCTCAGCCGGCCTGGCCGATGCTTCAAACTTGACGGCGATGCGGTCGGTCAACGGTGTCAGAACGAAGGGCTGGCCCTCAAACAGGATATGGCGTGTGCCCGGTTCGGCCGCATGGGCCAGGGCCGCGTTCACGAGCGCGAACAGCGCGGTCAGGTTCATTTTGGAGTACATGGTCACTGTTCCTTTCCCGGCCCGGAGGCCGATTTGGGCCATGACCTGTCACCATGCGCAAAACGGCCGGCCAAGGGCTAAAATGGGAGCGGCAGCTTAGGCGGCGCAAGAAGTTCGATGGACACGTCGTATTCACAGGATGTGACCGGGATTCTCTCCGCCATCCGGACCGGGGATGCCCACGCTGTCGAGCGTCTCTACCGCGCGGTGTACGATGAGTTGCACCGTATGGCTGAGCGGAGGCTGTCGGGCGAGCACGGCACGCGCACGCTGTCGGCCACGGCGCTAGTCCACGAAGCGTATCTGCGACTGGCCGGCGACGAGCCGGGGCATTGGCAGAACCGAGCCCACTTCTTCTCGGCCGCGGCCCGGGCCATGCGCCAGATCCTGGTGGATCGGGCGCGGCAGCGGCACAGTGCCAAGCGCGGCGGTCGTCGCGAACGCGTTTCGCTATCGGGGGCGGCCGTGATCGAACCGTCGCCCGTTGAGGAGTTGCTCGATCTGGATGCGGCCTTGACGCGGCTCGAGGCGCTCGACAAGCGCAAGGCCGACGTCGTGATGCTGCGGTTCTTCGCCGGACTGACGGTCGAAGAGACGGCCCAGGCACTCGACGTCTCGCCCGCCACCGTCAAGAACGAATGGAGCTTCGCCCGGGCCTGGCTGCACCGGGAAATGAGCGTGGAGTGACGTCCGCCGCCGATCGTATTCGAGGATCGCATGGCTGAGACGAACTGGGCCGAGGTGGAGGCGCTTTTCCAGCAAGCGCTGTGCTGCGCGCCGGAGGCGCGGTTCGCGTTTGTGGCGCAGCGTTGCGCAGGCGACAACGCGCTGCGCGACGAAGTACTGACGCTGCTGCACCATCATGACTCTTCCGGCAGCTTCATCGACCAACCGCTGGCACTTGGCAGCTTTGACGCGGCGGACCGCGGGCGCATCTCGGTCGAGGGTCGCGCGTTCTGCGCGGGCGACCAGCTCGGCGCCTATACCATCCTGGAGCAACTTGGCCAGGGCGGCATGGGCGTGGTCTACGCGGCCAAGCAAGCCAGCCCAAGCCGAACCGTAGCCCTCAAAGTCATTCGGCCCCAGCTCGCGTCGCCCGAACTGCTGCGACGTTTCGAGCTGGAAGCCCAGGTGCTCGGCCGCCTGCAGCACGCTGGCATCGCCCAGATCTACGAAGCCGGCACGTTGCAAACGGAATCCGGCCGCTACCCGTACTTCGCCATGGAGTTGGTCCAGGGGCGTCCGCTGCTCGATTACGCAGCGGCCGCCCAATTGACCACCCCGCAGCGACTCGAACTGATCGCGCGCGTGTGCGAGGCCGTTCAATACGCCCATCAACGCGGCGTGATCCACCGCGACCTGAAGCCAGCCAACATTCTGGTGGTCGCTGAAGAGGGTTCAAGGTTCAGGGTTCAGGGTTCAGGCTCGACGCAGGCACACCAATCGGAAATCGGCCATCACCAATCGGCGATGCCCAAGATACTCGACTTCGGCGTGGCCCGCCTGACCGATGCGGACTCGTCCGGCGCGACGTTGGCCCTTGACATGCCGGCCGCGGAGCGGCCCCGCCGCGAGGCGGCGGGCGGCCAAGGGCCGCAGGCATGTCAAGGGTTGGCGACACGGGCGGGAGAACTGGTCGGCACGCTGCCGTACATGAGCCCGGAGCAGGTCACGGGCGATCCGAACCTGGTCGACACACGCTGCGACGTCTACGCGCTGGGTGTGATCCTGTATGAGTTGCTGACCGGCCGACTGCCGCACGACTTGCGCGGACGATCGCTGCCGGAGGCGGCTCGCATCATCGCACAGGACGATCCCATCCCGCCGCACACACAGACGCGCGACCTGCGCGGCGACGTGGAAGCGATCGTGCTCAAGGCGATCGAGAAGGACCGGGCGCGACGCTACGCGTCGGTGTCCGAGCTGTTGGCCGACATCGGACGCTATCTGCGTGACGAGCCGATTCTGGCCCGGCCGGCCAGTACCATCTATCAGCTTCGCAAGTTCGCGCGGCGGAACCGTGCGCTGGTGGCCGGCGGTGGCGTCGCACTGACAGCGCTGGTCGTGGGCGCCATCGCGACCGGCTGGCAGGCGGTGCGGGCAACGCACGAGCGGAACCGCGCCGTACGCTCCGAGCAGATTGCGCAAGTGCGCCTCACTGAGCGCGATGCTGAAGCATCCAAGGCGCGAGCCATCAACGACTTCCTGACCGACATGCTCAGGGCCGGCGACCCGCTGACCGCCGCCGGCTCAGACCTGACCGTGCGGCAGATGCTGGATCGGGCCGCTGCCCGGATCGGTACAGCGCTGCCTGCGCAGCCCCAGGTCGAGGCCGCATTGCGGCACACGCTTACCGAGGCCTACTGGAACCTGGCCCGCTACGCCGAAGCCGAGGCGCAGGCCCGTGCCGCCATCGCTGCTCTGCGGGCGGCAGGTCAGGCTGACGGCGCAGCCGAGCTGGCGGCGCGCAGCCTGCTCGCCGCCGCGCTGCGCGAGCAGGGTCGTTCTGCCGAAGCCGAGAGGCTCTTCAAGGAGACGCTGGAGGCGTCTCGCCGGACACTTGGCCACGACCACGAGCTGAGCCTGCAGACGCTGCGCGGGCTGGCGCGCACCTTCATGCGTACGGGTCGCCCGGCTGAGGCTGAACCGCTGTTTCGCGAAGCCGTCGACACGTCGCGGCGAGTCTTCGGAGACGCGCACATCACCACCGCCCGCGCCTTGGCCGACCTCGCGACCGTCGTGCACGAGCGCGGCAATGCACAAGCAGCCGAGGAACTCTTTGATCAGGCCGAGAGGCTGTTGTCGAAACTGCTGTCGCCCGAGCACCCCGAGACGATCGGGATCCGGGCCATCCGAGCTTCGTGCCTGCGCGATCAGGGCCGGTTGCCCGAAGCCGAAGCCCTGCTGCGGGCCACCATCGAAGCGCAGCGCCGTGTGCTCGGCGACGACCACCGCGCGACGATCGGCAACATGGCCAACTTGGCCGCAGTTCTGCTGGACCAAGGACACGTGGAGGCCTCCGAACCGATGCTGAGAGAAGCAGCCGAGCGGATGGGCCGGACACTGGGCCCGGCCCATCCCGACCGGCTGGTGACGCTCAATAATCGGGCGGTCGCACTCCGCCGCCTGAGTCGATTGGAGGAGGCGGACGCCCTGTATGTCGAGCTGCTGGAGCTGATGCCGCGGACGCTCGGCCCCCGGCACGCACACACCTTTGCCGTCATGGTCAATCGTGCGGCGGTGCTGGTCGACCTTGGCCGACCACAAGAGGCCTTGGCCCTGTACCGCGAGGCGCACGACGGACTCCGTTCGACACTGGGTGAGGAGCACCCCATGACGCGCGCCGCAGCCGAGGGCCTCGCGCCACTTGCCGAGCCGGTTGGGCAGGCTCCTTCTGCTCCGCACGACGTGTCCCCTTCCGAGAGGGAGTCGCTGCATCACCGGCCGCGGCGCCGCGGCGTACGCCGTGCGGCGGCACAGTCGGTTGCGGGTCACGGACACTCCGCCACGGCGGCGCCGATGAATGCCTGGATCGTGTTGATGCCATTGAGCAACTGGATCAGCCGAAACAGGTCTTGTGTATTCACCGGGTTGGCGCCGATGCTCGGTTTGATGTTGTAGCGGGCCAGGGTGGCCGGCGGTTCGCGGTTGATCGCCTCGATCAGCGCCAGCAGATCCTGCGAGTTCGTGGCGGCATCCAGGTTGACGTTGCCGGGCTGCGACGGATATGGCCGCTTTGACCGGGCAGCGTCCCAGCGAAGGTCAGCGTTGTGCACTAGCCCTGAGGAATCGCGCTGGTGACGGAGCCCTGTTGGGGTTGGCTGTGCCACAAGGCCATCGGCGTTCCCGTTCTCTGCGCCCGGCGGTGCCGCCGCCCGGGCCATCGGCTCACACGACGCAATCATCGCGCTGGCCGACGGCTTCGCCACGCAGGTCGGCGAGCGCGGCGCCAATCCCGGCGCGCCGGGACTCGGCCAGCGTCAGCTCATCTGTTTCACGCGCGCCTTCCTGGCCGACCCGCGCATCTTCCTCCTGGACGAAGCCACCAGCGCCGTCGACACGGCCACCGAGCAGCTCGTGCAGCGCTCGCTCGAAAAGCTGCTCGAAGGCCGCACCACGTTCATCGTCGCGCATCGGCTCAGCACGATCCTGCGGGCCGACTGCATCCTGGTCATCGACGACGGCCGCATCCTCGAACGCGGCACCCACCGCGCCCTGCTCGCCGCCAACCGCAAATACGCCCGGCTGTACGAGCAGTTCATCCATCCACCGCGTAGATCGGTCCGACGCGACACCGGCGGCCCGACCTTGGTGAACGTGCTTGGTCCAGGTTGCAGGTCAACCTGCGGTCCGCAAACGCCAACGTCGTTTCGTCCTCCAGCCCAGGGTTGTCGCGCAGCGGCTACCCTGGGACAATGAACGCATAACGCCACCTCAACCCCAACGGGGTTGCGTCGTTGGGAGGCCGGTCATGCCCCAATCGCTTTCCGCCGTCTACATTCATCCAGCGTCGTTCCTTCTTGCGCGACAAGACAACCCGCGATGCGTTGCATGCATACCTGGGCGGGATCAGCAAACAACTCGATTGCCCGCCGATCCGCGTAGGCGGTGTCGAGGACCACGTGCACATTCTGGCCCGTTTCGGCCGCACGATTACGCAAGCCGAGTGGACTAAGGAGCTCAAACGCGTGTCCAACTTTTGGCCAAAGGAACAGCGTCCCGACTTCGCCGACTTCCAATGGCAGGGCGGCTACGCAGACTTTTCGGTCAGTCAGTCGAATCTGGAACAAGTCATTGATTACATCGCGACTCAGGAAGCGCACCATCGGAAGATGACATTCCAGGACGAGTTGCGGGCGCTGCTTAGCCGGCACCAAATCGAGTTCGATGAGCGCTACGTGTGGGATTGAGGCACATCGCACACGAGCGACGACCGGCGACGCAACCCCGTTGGGGTTGGCCGTGCCGCAACGCCTTCGGCGTTGTCTGGAGTTTGGCACTTTCGATGGGCAATGCCGGCCGGCCGCCTGGTCGGCGGGGTCTGGTCCGGGTGATACCCTCGCGGGCCTTTTCTGTGCAGGTTCTTGCGGCGGCCAGATCT
>Ga0187892_10011793_pt1 | contig 10584 bp, 10 predicted proteins | sample MA1701073metaG_FD_139345 | JGI IMG/M metagenome (GOLD analysis project Ga0187892, IMG submission 139345) | Bio-ooze microbial communities from a basaltic lava cave in the Kipuka Kanohina Cave System on the Island of Hawaii, USA - MA170107-3 metaG ...
AAGGTCTTCGAGCTCGAGCGCTGGGTGCCTACACTTCTTTCATGTATGCCAGCCCGACCGCTTCAGGCTTGAGATGGCAGCGTGAATGGCGTTCTCCACACTGTCGTGCGAAAGTAGGGCTAGACCCTCGGTCGGCAGCTCCGCTCATGGCGTTGTCGTACGCTCAGCAGGCCGGCTTCGACCTCGAGGGCGCGCTCTCGAGCGTCCAGAAGGCCCTCACGCTCGATCCGGGCAACAGCCTCGCCTGGTCACGCCTGGCCGAGCTTCGCCTCTCATTCGGGGAGCTGCGCCAGGCGCAACAAGCGGCGGCACGGGCTGTGGAGCTGAATCCCAAGCTTGCCCGCACCCAGGTCGTCCTCGGCTTCGCGTACTTGACCCAGATCAGGATCAAGGACGCCAAGCGCGCCTTCGAGAGCGCCATCGAGCTGGACTCCGCCGATCCACTGCCCCGGCTCGGCCTCGGGCTGGCGACGATCCGTAGAGGCGCCCTGGCCGAGGGCCGGCGGGAGATCGAGGTCGCGGCGGGCCTCGACCCCGCCGCGTCGCTCACCCGCAGCTACCTCGGCAAGGCGTACTACGACGAGAAGCGTGACGCGCCAGCCCGGACCGAGCTCGCCGCGGCCAAGGAACTCGACTCCAAGGATCCCACCCCCTGGCTCTCGATGCGATCCGCAAGGAGACGATCAATCGCCCCGTCGAGGCCCTCAGCGATCTAGAGCAGTCGATCGAGCTGAACGACAACCGCGCCGTGTACCGCTCGCGCCTCCTGCTCGACGAGGACCGCGCGGTGCGGAGCGCGAGCCTGGCGCGGGTCTATAGCGATCTTGGCTTTCAGCAGGCGGCCCTGGTGGAAGGCTGGAAGTCGGTCAGCGTCGACCCCGCGAACTACTCCGCGCACCGCGTGCTCGCCGACTCTTACGCCGCGCTTCCCCGGCACGAGATCGCGCGCATCAGCGAGCTGCTGCAGGCGCAGCTCCTCCAGCCCATCAACATCAACCCCGTCCAGCCCCAGCTAGCGTTCACGGACCTGGGCATTCTGAGCGGGACCGGGCTGCTCAGTCCCGCGTTCAATGAGTACAGCGCCCTGTTCGAACGCAACCGTCTCTCCCTGCTCGCCACGGGCATAGCCGGCAGCCACCACACCCTGGGTGACGAGCTGGTCTTGTCGGGTGTGCTGGGACCCTACTCTTTCAGTCTCGGCCAGTTTCACTACGAGACGGAGGGGTTCGGTGAGAACAATGACCTCGCGCTCGATATCGTCAACGCGTTCGCTCAGTTCAGCCCGACGAGCCGAACCAGCATCCAGGTTGAGGGCCGATGGACCCGCCGCGACGAGGGCTATCTTCCCTTGCTGGTCGTTCCCGACTCCTTCCAGCCCACCTTCAGCTTCGAGCAGGATACGGATTCCGTGCGCGTTGGTGTGCGCCACGAGTTCAGCCCGGGCTCCATTGCCCTCGGATCGTTCATCTACCAGGACCAGCGCTTTGGCGATGCCTTCACCGAAGCCTTCGAGGTGGACGTCGATGAGACGGTCGAGGTAGACATCGACAGTCAGACCCGCGTGCGCGGCTGGACCGGAGAGCTGCAACATCTGTACCGCGCCGCACGCCTGTCCAACGTCGCCGGTACGAGTTACTTGAACTTCGACCGGACGGTTACGGAGCGCGAGGACGGGCTGGTAACGCGCTCCCGTCGTGTCGCCGGGGCCCAGCACGCGGGAGTCTATGACTACGTGCAGTTCTACGCCCCTCGCAACGTGGCCTGGACGACAGGCCTCAGCCTGGACATCGTGCAGGGCGGCCCCCTGGAGGACCGGATTCAGGCCAATCCCAAGTTCGGCGTCGTGTGGACACCGCCGACCGGCACGACCATTAGGGCCGCCGCGTTACGCACGCTCAAGCGAGAGCTAGTCTCGAACCAGACCCTCGAGCCCACGCAGGTCGCCGGCTTCAACCAGTTCTTCGACGATGGCGACTCGACCAGCGCGTGGCGGTTCGGCATCGGACTGGACCAGAAACTCTTCGGTCAGATTCTGGTCGGCGGCGAATGGTCGCGTCGCGACCTCGACGTCCCATTCCTTAGCACATTCCTTAGCAAAACGACGATGTCGGAGGCACAGTGGCGAGAAGATATGGCTCGCGCATACGTCTACTGGACCCCGAACCCGTGGGTCGCTCTGCGAGCCGAGTACCAGTACGAAGAGCTCGAGCGAAGCCTGAATTTCGTGGGCATGGAGCGCGTGGCCAATGTCCACACTCACCGGGTGCCGGTCGGGCTTCGGGTCTTCCACCCCTCGGGACTGACGGGCGAGGTCCTGGCGACCTGGGTGAACCAACGCGGGAGCTTCGGCGAGCCGGTCTCCGAAGGGCTGACGACCGCGCAGGACGAGTTCCTCGTCGTCGACCTCGGTCTCGGTTATCGCTTGCCGAAGCGCTTCGGCTTCGTCAGCCTGATGGTCCGCAACCTCTTCGACGAGCGCTTCCGCTTCCAGGACAGCGACGTTCTGAACTCATCGCTGGCCCGCGAGCGGACCGTGCTCGGGCGGGTGACGCTTGCATTCTAGCCATCGCTCCTCGCCCGCGAGCAAAGCGAGCAGTTACAAGAGCTCACCGAGTGGTTGGGGACTTGTCAAGCGCTTCGCAAGAGCGTACCCTTGCGAGGGAATGTGACGCTGGAATTAGTAGGCATTCAAAAATCACGGCAGAGTCTGGAGGGATGGATATGAACAAACTACGAACGATCCCGATGGTGGCTTTCTCAATCCTGATATTCAGCTCCAGCGCAATTGGCTCCCAGAGCGGAGCCGAAGATCCAGAGAAGGATGGCCAGCTGCGCTTTCAGTCGATCTCTTCAGTACACACCTACAAGTTGCGCTTCTGTAAGAGAGAACAGGTTGATCGCTGCGCCAGTTACGATATTGACCAAATCGGGGAGACGTTCCTCGAAGGGGAAACTTCCTATGCGATCGCTGGATTGATGCGAGGAGAAGGAAAGGCTCTTGTTAGGATCGCTCTGTTTCGCTTCACGTACGACCGCGTGGAGTACGTGTGCTGGAAGGTGAAGCAGAAGGGCGCAGACGACGACTTCAAGCGATGCGCGCTCCAGTCAGCCAACGGCGCAACAGACTATTACTATCCGACGTTGGCTCTGGAGTTCGACAGCCTCAGCAATGGTGAGGCACAATTGTCTGACGTGCGGCTAGTTAACTATACGTCACTGACTGTGCCAGAGACCGGCGACCCGAAGAGATTTCTCGTGCTAGCCTTCAATGAGAACCCGTACTGTTACATGTCATGCAGGACTGGTGTCTGTGAGAAGCGATGCCGAAACTGACCAGGAGCACTCGGGACCGGGCAGTGCGGCTTCGTGCCGTGGCGAGGCAATGCTCGCCAACGGGAGACTCGCCTCAGTACGGAAAGCGCGTCTGGTGGTGACTACGGAGAGTCGCGGCTGACGTGGGGATTTCTTGGTGCCGACCGCAGCGGAAGGCCTCACGGGGGATAAATGGAGCGGGCACGGCAGCAGACAAGTCTTCCCGGCCGTACCAGGGAATCTCCGTGCCGCCCCGGAACATATCTCTGAAGTGGGGCGAGCGTATCATAGCCCCGATCAGATGGTTCAGACGTGATGCTCGGCGACGCGCAGCCGGGTGATGGCGCGAGCCAGTGCGGCGAGCACGCGGGTGTAGTCGACGGCCTCGTTCCCCCGCCCGGCGAGTTGCTGCTCCGCGCGCTGGCGGGCGCGCTCCGCCCGCTCGCGGTCGATCTCTTCCGGACGCTCGGCCGAGTCGGCGAGGACGATCATCTTGTCGTTCCGCACCTCGGCGAAGCCCCCGCTGACGGCGAGGGAGTGCTCCTCTCGCCCCTGCCGGTACGTCAGCTCACCGGTGCCAAGGGTTGTGAGGAACGCGGCGTGGCCGGGCCGCACGCCGAAGTATCCCTCGCTGCCCGGGGCAACGACCTCGTCCACGTCCGCCGAGAGGACGAGGCGAGTTGGGGTCGCCAGCTCGAGGTGGAGTGGCATCTCGCCTAGGCCTGCCCGCGGAGCATCTTGGCCTTCTCCGCGACCTCGTCGATCGAGCCGACCATGTAGAACGCCTGCTCGGGCAAGTCGTCGTGCTTGCCGTCCACGATCTCGCGGAAGCTCCGGATCGTGTCGGCCAGCTTCACGTACCGGCCCGGCTGCCCCGTGAACTGCTCCGCCACCGAGAAGGGCTGCGACAGGAACCGCTCGATCTTGCGCGCCCGCGCGACGATGAGCTTGTCCCCGTCGGAAAGCTCTTCCATGCCCAGGATGGCGATGATGTCCTGGAGATCCTTGTAGCGCTGGAGGATCGCCTGCACGCCTCGAGCGGTGGAGTAATGCTCGGCGCCGAGGATATTCGGGTCCAGGATCCGCGAGGTCGAGGCGAGCGGATCGACGGCGGGATAGATGCCGAGCTCCGCGATCTGCCGGGAAAGCACCGTCGTGGCGTCGAGGTGGGCGAATGCCGTCGCCGGTGCCGGGTCCGTGATGTCGTCCGCGGGCACGTAGATCGCCTGCACCGACGTGATCGACCCCTTGATGGTCGAGGTGATGCGCTCCTGAAGCTGGCCCATCTCGGTGCCCAATGTCGGCTGGTACCCGACCGCCGAGGGCATCCGGCCGAGGAGCGCCGACACCTCCGAGCCCGCCTGCGTAAACCGGAAGATGTTGTCGATGAAGAGCAGCACGTCCTGCCCCTCCTCGTCCCGGAAATACTCGGCGGCGGTGAGGCCGGCCAGTCCGACCCGCAGCCGGGAGCCCGGCGGCTCGGTCATCTGGCCGAAGATGAGCGCGGTCTTCTCGATGACGCCCGAATCCTTCATCTCGTGATACAGGTCGTTGCCCTCACGGGTGCGCTCGCCGACCCCGGCGAAGACCGAGATCCCGCCGTGCTGCTTGGCGATGTTGTGGATGAGCTCCAGGATGATGACGGTCTTGCCCACGCCGGCGCCGCCGAAGAGCCCGGTCTTGCCGCCCCTCGTATAGGGTTCGAGCAGGTCAATGACCTTGATCCCCGTCTCGAACATCTCGACCCGCGTGGACTGCGACTCGAACGAGGGCGCCGGCCGATGGATGGGGTAGTACGTGCGCGCCTCGATCGCCGGCCCCTTGTCGACCGGCTCGCCCAAGACGTTGAGGATGCGGCCGAGAGTTTCCTTGCCCACCGGGATGGTGATCGGATTGCCGGTGTCGTGGACCGGCATGCCGCGCCGGAGGCCGTCGGTCGGCCCCATCGCCACCGCCCGCACCTTGCCTTCGCCGAGGTGCTGGGCGACCTCGAGGACGAGGCGCTGCGAGTAGGTGAAGATGTCCTTGATCTCGATCCCCGGCACCTCGAGCGCGTTGTTGATGCCCGGGAGCTTCCCCGGCTCGAACTCGACGTCCACGACCGCACCGATGACCTGACTGATCTTGCCCTGGCTCATGATTGGGTCCTCGCTACCGATCGCCCTGCTTGAGCGCCTCGGCGCCGCCGACGATCTCGAGCAGCTCCTTGGTGATGGCTTCCTGGCGCGCCTTGTTGAACTGGATCGTGAGAGTCTCGATCATCTCCTTCGCGTTCTCGGTCGCCGCCTCCATCGCGGTCATGCGGGCGCCGTACTCTCCGGCCAGCGACTCCATGAGCGCACGATAGACCTGCGTCCGGATGTGCCGCGGCAGGAGCTCGCCGAGAATCGCCTCGGCGCTCGGCTCGTAGAGATACTCGGCCGGGCTCGCCGGCTGGCCCTGGGGGGCCGCGGCGGCCGCCCCCTCGACGATCGGGAGGAGCTGCTGCCGCACCGGCCGCTGCGCGGCGGCCGAGCGGAACTCGTTGTAGAGCAGGTGCACCTCGTCGATCTCTCCGCTGACGTACGCCCGCACGAAGCCGTCGGCCAGCTCCGAGGCGTGCGAATACGCGAGCTGGTCCCAGAAGCCCAGCCGCTCGGTCTTGATCGTCCAGGGCCGGCGGCGGTAGAAATCGCGGCCTTTGCGCCCGACGACCACCAGCGTGACGTCGGAAGCACTCGACTCGCGAACGAACTCGAGCGAGAAGCGGATCACGTTCGAGTTGAAGGCCCCGGCCAGTCCCTTGTCGGCGGTGATGATGACGATCTGACGCCGTGGCCCGTGGCGCTGCTCTAACAGGGGGTGCGCCGCGGGTCCGGCGCTCTCCACGAGGTTGCCCAGCAGCTCGCCCATCTTGGAGGCGTACGGCCGTGCTTGCAGGATGCGCTCCTGAGCCCGGCGGAACTTGGACGCCGCCACGTGCTTCATGGCGCGGGTGATCTTCTGGGTCGACTGGACCGAGCGAATCCGTCGCTTGATGTCGCGGAGGGTGGCCATGCTAGGGCATCGAAGGGGGCCTCGACGGCCCCCTCCGAGCCTCCCCCACCGATCGGATCGCGCCGGCGGAGCCGGCGCTCGAAACACCGAGGCGCCTACCTTCGGCACACGTTGCTTCGCCCGGCAGCACTGATTCGGTGATCGGGCTCGACGCCGGAGCCGCATGGTCTCGCCTCATCACGATTCCTCAGGCCGCCTTGATGCCCTTGGCGGCGATGAACTCGGTCTTGGCGCCGGTGATGGCCCCGGTTAACGCATCGCGGAGCGCGTCGGATAGCTCCCGCTTGTCACGGATCTCGGCGGAGATCTCCGGCTTCTTCCGGTCCATCCAGGCGTGAAAGAACTCCTCGAACGCGCTGACGCTGTCCACTGGCAGGTCGTCCAGGAGCCCCTGCGTGCCGGCGAAGATGATCGCGACCTGCTTCTCGACCGCCAGCGGCGCGTACTGGCCCTGCTTGAGCAGCTCCACCATGCGCGCGCCCCGTGCCAGCTGCGCCTGGGTCGCCCGGTCCAGGTCCGAGCCGAACTGGGCGAAGGCCGCCAGGGCGCGGTACTGGGCCAGGTCCAGGCGCAGCTTGCCGGCGACCTGGCGCATCGCGCGCACCTGGGCGGCGCCCCCGACGCGCGACACGGACAGCCCCACGTTGACCGCGGGCCGGACGCCGCCGTAGAAGAGGTCGGCCTCCAGATAGATCTGGCCATCGGTGATCGAGATGACGTTGGTCGGGATGTAGGCGGACACGTCGCCGAGCTGGGTCTCGATGACGGGGAGCGCTGTCAGCGAGCCCCCGCCGAGCTGGTCGTTGAGCTTGGCGGCTCGCTCCAGGAGCCGCGAGTGCAGGTAGAAGACGTCGCCGGGATACGCCTCCCGCCCCGGCGGCCGGCGAAGGAGCAGCGAGAGCTGGCGGTAGGCTGTGGCGTGCTTCGAAAGGTCGTCGTAGATGCAGAGCGCGTGGCGGCCAGAGTCCCGGAAGTACTCGCCCATCGTGCAGCCCGCGTAGGGAGCGATGTACTGCAGGGGGGCCGGCTCCGAGGCCCCGGCGAGCACGATGGTCGTGTAGGCCATCGCGCCGTGATCTTCGAGGATCTTGACCACCTGGGCGACCGTCGACTGCTTCTGGCCGATCGCGACATAGAAGCAGAAAACGTTCTGGCCCTTCTGATTGATGATCGTGTCGATGCCGACGGCGGTCTTGCCCGTGCCCCGATCGCCGATGATCAGCTCGCGCTGGCCGCGGCCGATCGGGATCATGGCGTCAATCGCCTTGATGCCGGTCTGCAGGGGCTCCTGCACCGCGCGCCGGTCCACGACACCGGGCGCGAAGCGTTCGATCGGGCGGGACTCCTGGGCCTGGATCGGCCCCTTGCCGTCGACCGGCACGCCGAGCGCGTTCACCACGCGCCCCACCATGGCGTCGCCCACGGGGACCTGGGCAATCCGGTTGGTTCGCTTGACGACATCGCCTTCCTTGATCAGGTCGTCCTCGCCCAGGAGCACGACCCCGACGTTGTCCTCCTCGAGGTTCAGGACCATGCCAGCGACGTCGCCGGGGAACTCGAGCAGCTCGCCGGCCAGCGCGTTCTCGAGGCCGTACACGCGGGCGATACCATCGCCCACCTGGATGACGCGACCGACCTCCTGGAGGTCGACCTCCTCCGTGTAGCCCTCCAACTCGCGCCTGATGATCTCGCTGATCTCCGCCGCCTTGATCATGCCTGTCCCCTCGCCAAGCGCTCGCGCATGCGAGCGAGCTGACCGTCGATGCTGCTGTCCAGCACGAGGCTGCCGATCTCGGCGACGAAGCCGCCGAGGAGGCCTGGATCCACGACGTCCTCAAGCAAGACCTGCTTGCCGCCGAGGGCCCGGCCGAGGGCGCTGGCGAGCGTGGCGCGCTCGGCCGGCGTCAGCGAGACTGCCGTGCGTACGCGCGCCCGAACCCGTCCCTGGTCGGCGTCCAGCAGTTCGGTGAAGGCCTGGCCGATCTGCCGGAGTCCGTCGATCCGGCCGCGTGCCGCCAGCATCCCGGCGAGGTCACGGGTGAGCGGCGACACGCCCAGGAGCGTCGCCACGTTCATGACCGCGGCCCGCTTCGCACGCGGGGCCTCCCACGGTCGCCCCAGGAAGGCGCGTAGCTCGGCTTGCTCGTCGAGCTCCCGGGCGATCGTGTCGAGCTCGCGTCCGATCTCCTCGACGCGGTTGTCCTGCTTCGCGAGCGCGAAGACCGCCCTCGCGTAGCGGCGGGCGACGGGCTGGCCTCCAGTCACGAGGTGCTCCGGTCCAGACTCGCCAGCGCCTCGTCGACGATCTTCCGGTGATCCGCGTCACGGAGGCTTCGCTTGATAAGCCGCTCGGCGACGGCGGTGGCGACGTCGCCGACCTCGCGCCGCAGCTCGGCCCGCGCCTGGCGGACGTCGCTGTCGACCTGCGCCTTCGCCGCCTCGATGAGCCGCTGCGCCTCCAGGCGCGCCGTCTCCAGGAGCTTCCGCTGCTCCTCCCCGGCTTCCTTGAGGGCGCTCGCGCGGATCGCGTCCGCCTCGGCATAGGCCTGCCGCAGCTTCGTCGCGTTCTCCTCCTGCTGGCGCTGCGCCTCGAGCCGGGCCTGTTGCGCCTCGTCAAGGGACTTCCGGATCGCCGCCGTCCGCTCCTCCAGCTTCGCCACCAGCGGCCGGTAGAGCAGCCGCCACAGTACGAGCAAGAGCAACCCAAAGTTCACGATCTGGACGATGAGGGATTTGTCGAGACTGATCAGGCCGCCCTCGCCGTGCGCGGCTTCCTCCGCGGCGAGAACCAGGGCCGGGGACCAGAGCAGGAGGGCGATGCCGGACACGCTCCGGCCGAACCATCCCCGACGATGTGCGTTCATGCCGAGATCTCCTGTGAAGGACATGCGGAGGCCCGCAGGTTTGTGAAAACTATCACGCAATCTCGCGGAGTGTCAAGCCGCGCGCCGATCGATCACGGCCCCGCCGAGGACCCGATCCCCGTCATAGAGGACCACGGACTGACCGGGCGTGATCGCGCGCTGGGGCTGATCGAACACCACCTCGATGCGATCTCGCTCGATGGCGTGCACGACCGCCGGCGCGGGATCGTGACTGTGGCGGATCTTCGCCCGCACACGCGTCGGGGCAGCCGGCGGCGGCCAGCCGATGAAGTTCGCCTGACTCGCGGTCAGTCGATCGCACTCGAGCGCCGCGGCGTCGGCGACCACCACCGCGTTGCGCTCCGGATCAAGGTGAGTCACGTAGTGGGGACGGCTCGTCGTGAGTCCCAGCCCCTTGCGCTGACCAACCGTGTAGTTCGCGAGGCCCCCGTGGGTCCCCACACGCTTGCCTGTCGAGTCGAGAATCGGTCCGGAAGCGAACATCGCCGGCTCGCGCCGGCGGAGAAAGTCGCGATAGTCGCCCTCGGGAACGAAGCAGATCTCCTGGCTCTCCGGCTTGTCCGCGGTGACGAGGCCTAGCGCGCGCGCCCGGGCGCGGACCTCGGGCTTGGTCAGGCTCCCCACCGGGAACCGCGCGGCCGCGAGCTGCTCCTGGCTGAGCGGCCAGAGGAAATCGGACTGGTCCTTGGCCGTGTCGACTCCCCGCCAGAGCCAGAACTGTCCCGACGCGTCGTCTCGAGTAATGCGAGCATAATGCCCGGTCGCCACGGCCGAGGCCTCCCACGCGCGGGCCCGCCGCAGGAGGGATCCGAACTTCACGTCCCGGTTGCATACAACACACGGTACCGGGGTGCGCCCCGCGCGATAGGCCCCGGTGAAGTCGCTGATCACCGTGCGGTCGAACTCTTCCTCGGTGTTCAGCAGGTAGTACGCGATACCGAGCGCGCGCGCCACTGTGCGCGCATCGTCGACCGTGGCCGGCGAGCAGCAGCTCCCGAATCGCGTCGCCGGCTCGTCCGCCCCGCGCCACGGCCAGACGCGCAGCGTGACCCCGACGACCTCGTAGCCCTGCTCGACCAGCAGCGCGGCGGCAACAGACGAGTCCACGCCTCCGCTCATGCCGACGACGACTCGGTCGCCCACCATCTTTAGGCGCCCAAGGACTCCGGTTCATGGGTTAGCTCCGGCATTTTCCTACGCCGCCTTGCGGCGAGAGCCCCCGCCGGGCCCTGACAATTACCCACAAACAAGACCGCTGGTCACGGGCCGTCGCGCTGGCGGCTGACGAACTGAGCAAGCCTGCAGCCCTCCACCAATGCCTCGAGGCGTAGCAGCCCGCGCCACAAGGTGA
>Ga0187892_10011794_pt1 | contig 10584 bp, 7 predicted proteins | sample MA1701073metaG_FD_139345 | JGI IMG/M metagenome (GOLD analysis project Ga0187892, IMG submission 139345) | Bio-ooze microbial communities from a basaltic lava cave in the Kipuka Kanohina Cave System on the Island of Hawaii, USA - MA170107-3 metaG ...
CCGGATGGACGGCGAACAGGGCGCCCGCCAGGAACCCGGCCCGCGCGCCGAGCAGGCTCTGGAAGAGGACCGTGGCCGCGCACGTCAGCGCCGCGTAGAGGAGCAGGTTGCCGAAGCGGAAGAAGCGCGGATCGCGCCCGGCGAAGGCGAAGTCCACGGACCACGAGAGCCGGGCGAGCGGCCGGTAGAGACCCGCCCACGTGTTGCCGTTCCAGTACGGCGTCGTGAAGGCCTCGCTCACACCGATGCGCTCGACCCGCGGGTCCATCACGATCGCGTGCTTGTCGTCCTGGATGAACTCGCCGCCGAGCCCCGGGAGGTAGAGCGCGGCGGCCAGCGCCGCCGCCGCCAGCGGGCCCGCGAAGCGCCTCAACCCGCCGCTGCCAGATGGAGCACGCGCTCCGGCGTCGCCTCGGCGCGGCCCAGCACGCCGGTGATCCGCCCCTCGCGCATCACGGCCACGCGGTCGCTCATCCCCAGCACCTCGGGGAGGTCGCTCGAGAAGAGCAGGATGCCGACCCCCTCGGCCGCCATCCGGTTCAAGAGCCGGTAGATCTCGACCCGCGCGCCCACGTCCACGCCGCGCGTGGGCTCGTCCACGAGAAGCACGCGCGCGCCCGAGAGCAGCCAGCGCGCGAGCAGCACCTTCTGCTGGTTCCCGCCCGAGAGCTCCTTCACCGGCCCCTCGAGCGCGTCCGCCCGGATGCGCAGGTCCCGCGCCACGCCCTCCGCCAGCTCCGCCTCGCGCCGGCGGCGCACCCAGCCGAACGGGCCGACCAGCCCGCGCTCGCGCGTGAGATGCGGCAGCGTGAGGTTCTCCCGCACCGCGCGCTCGGGGACGAGCCCCTCGCCCTGGCGGTCCTCGGGAACGAAGCCGATCCCGGCCCGGATCGCGTCCCGCGGGCTCCGCAGCACGACGGGGCGGCCGTGCACGAGCACCTCGCCCGCGTCCCGCGGCTCCGCGCCGAAGATCGTGCGCGCGAGCCGTGTCCGCCCGGCGCCGATCAGCCCCGCCACGCCGACCACCTCGCCCCGGCGCAACGTGAGGTCGATCCCGTGGAGCCGCCCGGCGCGGCGGAGCCCGCGCACCTCGAGCGCCTCGCCTTCGACGCGGACCTCGCGCGCCGGGAACTCCTCGGTGATTTCGCGCCCCACCATCAGCCGCACGAGTTCGGCGCGCGGAAGCGCGCCCGCCTCGGACGTCCCGACCCGCTCGCCGTCGCGGAGCACCGTCACCCGGTCCGCGACCCGCTGGACCTCGTCGAGCCGGTGCGTGATGTAGAGGACTGCGACCCCGCGCGACGCCAGCGCGCGGATCAGCCGGAACAGGGTCTCGACCTCGGGCTCGTTCAGCGGCGCGGTCGGCTCGTCCATGATGAGTACGCGCGAGTCCACCGAGAGCGCCCGCGCGATCTCCACCATCTGGCGCGCGGCGACCGACAGCTCGCCGACCGGGCGGTCCGGGTCGATCGGGATGCGGAGCCGCTCGAGGATCGCGGCCGTGTCGCGGCGGAGACGCGCGCGATCGAGCAGGCGAAGTGGGCCGCGCACGGGCTCGCGCCCCAGGAAGACGTTCTCCGCCACCGAGAGGTGCGGGACCAGGCACAGCTCCTGGTAGATCATCGCGATCCCCAGGCGGCGCGCCTCGGCGGGGTTCGCGATGCGCACTTCGCGCCCGTCCTGCTCGATCCGTCCCGCGTCGGGCCGCTCGGCGCCGGCCAGGATCTTCATCAGCGTCGACTTGCCGGCGCCGTTCTCGCCCATGAGCGCGTGGACCTCGCCGGCGCGGACCTCCAGGTCCACGCCGCGGAGCGCGCGAACGCCGGGGAAGCGCTTCTCGATCCCGGCCATGCGGACGACGACGGCGCGCTCGCTCATTTCGCCCGGGCCGCCCCCCAATCCTTGAGCGCCTTCCGCAGTGCGGCCGCGTCGTAGGCGTCCTCGGCCTCGAACTCCGCGGTCCCCTCGGTCCGCAGCGCCTTGCCCGCGGCGTCGGCGACCACCAGCGCGGGGAAGCCGAGCAGCGACGGCTTGCCGAAAGCCTCGTCCAGCTCGCGGTTCTTCTCGTCGGTCTTCCGGTCCACGCGCACGAGCACGTAGCGTTCCTTGAGCACGGCCGCGATACCCGCGTCGGAGCGGAAGAGACGCTCGAGCCGGCGGCACCACTCGCTCTCGTTCTTGCCGAAGTGGAGCAGCAGGAGCTTCCCCTCGCGCGCCGCCGTGGTCTTCGCGGCGGCGAGCTCCTGGCGGGCGTCGGCCTTCTCGTCGAACGGGAGGACCACTTTCGGCGACCCGGGCGCCCACTCGCGGAGCATCGCGAGGACCTTCTTCGGGTCGTGCCGCTTCTCCTCCTTGATCTCGAGGACGCCCGTCTCCTGCACGTGGAGGAGCGCGCCGGTCGCGTCCACCAGCACGAGCACCGGATAGCCGTGCCGGCTCGGGTTGCCGTAGCGGTCGTCCACGTCCTGGTTCTTGTTCTGGTTCCGGTTCACGTGGACCACGATCCAGGAGTCCTTGAGGGCCTTGGCGATCTCCGCGTCGCTGCTGAACAGACCGTCCAGCTTCTTGCACCACCCTCACCAGTTCGCGCCGAAGTCGAGCAGCACGTGCTTCTTGGCTGGCGCCGCCTCCTTCAGGGCCTTCTCGAGGTCGACCTTGGCGTCCTGCGCCTCGTCGTAGAGGGGCTTCTTCGCCTGGTCCTGCGCCGCCGCGGGTCCGGCGAGCAGCGCCAGCGTCAGGCACCAGCTCCAGGATCGGGTCATCGTGACCTCCTCTTAGAAGGGGACGCGGCGATTCTACCCATGCAGGAGGGCCCGGACGCCCTCGGCGATCCCGTCGAGGTCGCGCGCCTCCGCGGCCAGGTCGCAGGCCGGCAGGTACTGCGGGAGCGCCGAGTCGCCGGTCCCCCAGCGCGCGGCCGGCTCCGGACAGAGCCAGAGCACGCGCCCGGTGCGCGCGGTCAGCTCCTCGAAGGCCCACGGGAGCGGGTCGTAGCGGTTCGTGCGGCCGTCGCCGAGCACGAGCAGCACCGAGCCGCGGCCGGTCGGCGCCCGCCGCTGGCGGACGAGGTCGTAGAAGACGCCGCCGTAGTCGCTCGGCGCGCCGAGGTTGAGGCCGGGCACCGACTCGAGAAACCGCGCGAAGGAGGGTCCGCCGCCGCGGGGGACGATCCCCGCGGCGGGCTCCGGTCCCCGGCCGCGCGTGGGGCGCGGGCCGCCGGGCGGGGCGCGCGTGACCCGTACCTCCGGCCCGTCGTCCGCCGCGCCGCCGCGCTGCCAGCGGACGAGCGCGTCCGTCGCGTCCACCGCGCGGTCCACGAAGAGGAGCACGGTCGTCCCGCGCCGCCGCTTCAGGAACTCGAGCGCCACGAGCAGGAAGAGCCCGGCCGCGCGCACGCACGAGCGCGAGACGTCCACGAGCAGCGTGATCCGCGGGCGGCCGGGGCGGCGCGCGCGGAACGGGAGGACGAACGGCACGCCGCCGCTCGGAAGGTTGCGCCGGAAGAGGCCGTGGACGGCGAGTCGCCCGCGCCGCGCCGCGCGCCGGCGGCGGCTGAGCCGGAGACGCAGCTCCTCGACGACGCGCGGGAGCGCGGCCGCGAGCGCGCGCTCCTCGGCCTCGACCAGCGGGACGTCGAGCGGGCGGCGGCGCGTCTCGGTCGCGGGGCCGCGGCGCCGCGCGTGCCCTTCGTCCGCGCGTCGCGCGAGCACGCGCCGGAGGCGCCCGATGCGGCGGCGGCGCCGGGGCTCGCCGGGGCGGGGCGGCCGCCCGTCCTCCCGCTCCTCGCGCGACCGGCCGCGGCTCTTCGTGCGCTCGTCCTCGGGAGGCTCGGGACGCGGCCGCCCGCTGCCGGCGCCCTGGCCGCCGCGCCCCTCCCCCGTGCCGGCGCCGGCGCTCTCGCCCTTGCCGCGCTTCCCGCCGCGTGCGGGCGGGCGGAAGTAGTCGTCGAAGTGCGCGTCGAAGAGCCGCTGCGCCTCGCGGTCCTTGGCCACGGTGGCGCGGAGGGCGGCGCGGAAGGCGGCGCGGTCCTCGAGCCCGACCGTGCGCACCGCGCGGAAGGCGTCGATCGCCTCGGCCGGGGACGCGGCCACGCCGGCGACGCGGAGCCGCTCGAGGAACTTCTGGATCGCGGGGATCATGGGGGAAAAAAGGTGTCACTCCTCATTTCCGCGGCGGAAATGAGGAGTGACACCTTTTTTCAGCGCCTGCTCGAGGTCCTCGCGGCGCTTGAGGAGCGCGCCCAGGCTCTCGGCCAGCACGCCGTCCGAGAGCGTCTCGGCGCCCAGCGCGGCGAGCGCCGCGGCCCAGTCGATCACCTCCGCCGTCCCCGGAGGCCGCTTGAGGTCGGCCCTGCGCAGCGCGTGCACGAACCGCACCAGCCGGTCGCGCAGCTCCGGGCCCACGCCCGGCACGCGCCGCTCCACGATCCGCACCTCGTCCTCGAAAGACGGGTAGTCGAGATACAGGTACAGGCAGCGGCGCCGGAGCGCGTCGGACAGCTCGCGCGTGTCGTTGCTGGTCAGCGCGACCCGCGGCGCATGGCGCGCGCGGATCGTCCCGACCTCGGGAATCGTCACCTGGCTCTCGGCCAGCACCTCGAGCAGGAAGGCCTCGAACTCCTCGTCGCTCCGGTCGATCTCGTCGATGAGCAGCACCGCCGGCCGCTCGGACGTGATCGCCCGGAGGATCGGGCGCGGGAGGAGGAACTCCTCGGAGAAGAACGCGTCGGTCTCGCCGCGGAGCGCCGCCATCGCGTCCTTGAGCCCGCGCGCGCCCCCGAGCAGTTCCGCGGTCTTCTCCCGGAGGAGCTGCGCGTAGAGCATCTGCTTCCCGTAGGACCACTCGTAGAGCGCGCGCGCCTCGTCCAGCCCCTCGTAGCACTGGAGGCGGATCAGCGGCGCGCCATGGAAGTCGGCCCAGAGGCGGGCCGTCTCGGTCTTCCCGACGCCCGGCGGCCCCTCGATCAGGACCGGCTTCCCGAGCGCCTCGGCGAGATGCAGCGTGGTCAGCGTCGCCGCCGGCGGGACGAAGCCCTTCGACTCGAAGTGGACCCTCAGCTCCTCGGGCGTGGGCGCGGCGGCGGTCACTTGCGGACCACGGCCTCCAGCCCGGGGATCGGATCGCCGTCGTCGGCGGCAACCCGGACGCTGAACTGCCAGTCGTAGTCGCCGTGATCGACCTTGAGGAGGAGCCGGTTCACGCCCGCCGCGAGCTTGACCCGGACGTGGTCCAGGTCGTTCGCGAACCCGCGGTGCACGTGCTGGTCCAGGACCAGCTCGCCGTTCCACCAGGCCCGCACGCCGTCCTTGGTCCCGATCCAGAGGACCGCCTCGCCGGCCTCGGGGGACTTCACGTACGCGAAGGCGTAGGCGATCGCCCAGTCCTTGTGCGCGATGACCTCCTTGAACTCGATCGACTTCCTCTCCGGCGCCATCTGCGCCGCCACCCACTTCTTCTTCGCCGACCGCATGCCGGGAAGGGGCGCGATCTTCTCTTCGTCGATGAACTTTTCGTTGAACTGCGTGTCGCCGGGCGAGGGGAACGGGCCCAGGATCAGCCACTCGCGCAGGAACGGGACCCGCTCCTTGGGCCGGGGAGGCGCCTCCTGCTTCTTCACCGTGACCTCGCGCGAGGCGGCCTCGCGCTCCAGGTCGGCCTTCACGTCCGGCGCCGAGTCGCCCAGCGTGAAGCTGGCGCGCCTCAGGAAGAGGAGCGCGAAGCAGGTGTCTTCGTGCTTCCCCCACTCGCCCCCGCGCCCCTGGAGCTGGAGCAGCTTCTCGGCCCCCTCGCCGTACCACTTCTTCCCGCCGATCTCCGTCCGTCCCGAGAAGATGCCCACCCGCTCCACGCCGTAGAGGTAGTAGAAGAGCCAGTCGTTGAGCCGCGCGTCGGTCGGCGTCGGGTTGTGGTCCACCGTGAACTTCTGGTCGAGCCACTTCCAGCCCCGCTCGAGCGCCGCGTCCGCCTTGCGCCGGATGCGCTCGAAGGCCTCGTGGCCCTTCAGCTCGGAGCGGCAGATGAGGAGGTTGGAGATCCCGGCGACCGTCATGCTCCCGCTCGGGAACCGGCCGGGGCGGTAGGCCCACGACCCGTCCTCCTCCTGGTGCTTGATCAGGTACTCGACGACCGCCAGCCAGGTGTCCCTGGGGACCGCGATCCCGCGCCGGGCGGCGGCCTTGAGTCCCAGGCAGGCGTACTGCGTGTTCGAGAGGTCGGGGTCCTTGTCCGGATAGCCCCAGAGCCCGCGGGGCGTGGTCCTCTGGTTCGCGACGAGGAACTGGGTGATGGCCTTCATCCACTCCACGTCCTCCGGGCGCTGGAGCTCAGAGAGGAGGACCAGCGTCACGCCGGCGCTGTAGGTGCGGTCGATGGGGGCGTAGCGGAGGAACCCGAGCCCCTTGTGGAAGCCGGGGTCGAAGAGCTGGACGCCGGACTTGTAGAGGGCGAGGAGCGAGAGCGCCGTGCGCCCCGCTGCCCACTGGTCCTTCGGGTCGCCCCAGCATCCTTCGGCCTTCTGGTCGCGCTGCAGCCACGCGACGCCCTGACCGACCGCGCGGTTGACCGCCTCCGAGAGCGAGTCGGCGCGGGCCGGCGCGGCGAGCAGGAGGAGCAGGAACGTGTGAGGCACGGGTCGGGTCCGGGTTCGTGTGCCGGTCTGATTAGAACGCAGGTCCCGTCCACCATCCAGGGGCCCCTCGGCGCTCCCTTGCCGCCGCCCCCGGGAGGGCGCATGCTGAGACCCCGTTTCCAACGCCATCAAGAAGAAGGAGGTCTTTCCGATGAGCCGTCACATCCTCGTCGCTCTGCTCGCGCTCGCGCCGTTCGCGGCGGCCCAGACCATCAGCCTGCACACCGTGCGGGTTTCGCCCGGCGGCACGGTGGTCGTCGTCTACGGCAAGGACTTCGCCACCTGCGGACACCTGTTGACCCCGACCAGCCAGATCACGCACGCGCAGAACATCTTCTGCTCGACCGGCAACCAGCGGATCACGACCACCACCACCGCCAGCTTCAACTCGCTCTTCGTGGTCGGGAACCCCGTGAAGCTCTGCCACGGGAACAACTACAACCTGTGCAGCGCGCTGGTCACGATCATCCGGGGGGCCACGCTCAGCTCGTCCACCCAGGACGTCAGCCTCGCGACCGGCGGCCAGCAGGCGCTCGCGCTCGACGCGGGCGTCGTCCACGCCGGACGCTCCTACCTGCTGGCGGGGTCCATCAGCGGCACGTCGCCGGGGATCCCGGTCGGTGCCGTCACGGTGCCACTCAACTTCGACGGCTACCTGCTCTACACGGTGACGAACCCCAACTCCTTCCCGCTCACGAACTCGCTCGGGACGCTGGACGCCGCCGGGCGCGCGAGCGCCGCCTTCGGCCTCCCGGCCGGGCTCCCGCCGTCGCTGGCCGGGATCGTGGCGCACCACGCCTACGTGGTCCTCGGTCCCACCGGCCTCCTCGAGGCGAGCAACCCGCTCCCCGTGACGCTGGTTCCGTAGGCCAAAGGGGTCAGGACCGTTCAACTCCACCTCGGCCGTGATCGTGTGGTGCGGCCCGGCGTCTGCGGCGGCTCCATGCGCGTCACGCCGTCGAAGATCGCCGGCGCCCATTGATTGGTCTCGCCGCCGATGAATCCATGGAACCGTTGGCGATCCAGGCTCCTATTTCGCCCGCGGCGCGGCGTCCAGGAGACCCCACAAGACGAACGCAGCCCATCCGCTTGGGTGCGGCGCGGCGGCCCGGCGCTCGAGCTTCGCCTCCCGGAGCGCCGCGCCCGGAGCGAGCCCCCGCTCGAGCATCCCCTGGTAGAAAGCCATCATCAGCGCGCGGGTCTCCTCGTCGGCGACCCGCCAGTTCGACACCACCACCCGCGGCGCTCCCGCCCGGAAGAAGCCCCTCACGAGGCCGAACACCCCCTCGCCCCGGAGCACCGCCCCGCGCCCCGTCTCGCAGGCCGAGAGCACCGCCAGGTCCGCAGGAAGCCGGAGGCGCTCGAGCCGCTCCAGCGTCAGGACCTCGCCCCCCGCCAGCACCAGCCCCGTGAGCCGCGGGTGCCCGGGATCGATCCGGCCGTGGCACGCGAGGTGGACCGCGCGGAGACGCCCCGGCGCGCGCGCCGCCGCCGCCGCGAGCGCGTCGACCGACGCGCCGGCACGGACCAGGATCGTGCGCTCCCCCTCCGGGAAGAGCGCTCCGATCGCGGCCACCTCGCTCCCGCTCGCGGGGAGCCGCGGGAGCGCGGAGAACCCGTAGACCTCGGGATCGCGGCGCGCGGCGAGCTCCCGCCCCCCCTCCCCCGGATAGACCGGATCGCCCAGCGCCACGAGTCCGGCGCCCCGGCCCGCGTCCGCGCCGAGCGCGCTCCAGACCGTGGCCGAGGGGACGTAGGCGATCTCCCAGCGCTCGAGCGCGCGCCGCCCCTCCTCCGCCAGCGCCTCGAACGGTAGGAAGGCCAGCGCCCCGTCCGGACAGATCACGAGGCGCCGCGCCTCCTTCAGCCGCCCGCCCAGGGGCCGAAGCAGCGCCTCATGGAGCGCCGCGGCCTTCGCCTCCTCGCGGCTCCCCGGCACCGCGAGCAGCCGGAGCCACGACTCGGCCTCCTTCTCCAGCGCCTCGGAGTCCCCCAGCGCCACGACGTCGGCGCCGGTGCCGTCCACGATCAGAGCCACCGCGCGCGGACGCGCGAGCTGGTAGAGCACGAAAGCCGTCCCCGCCGGCAGCGCGCGCTGGAGCGCGGCCAGCTCCACCGGCGGCGAGGACGGGCTCCCCGGGGGGCGGCCGAGCGCCTCCGCCAGCTTGAGCGCGCGCCCCCGCTCGGCGAACCAGAGGGCCTCGGCCGGGCTCCCGCCGCAGGCCCGGACTGCAAGGAGCCCCAGGTCTGAGGCGTCGCGGCCGCGCTTCCGGAGCATCGGGTCCTCGTCCTCGGAGAACCCGCGCCCGAAGGACGCCTCGCGCTCGAGCGCGGCGCGCGCGAGCCGGAGCGCCGCCTCCGGGCGGCCGCTCTCGAGATGGACGGAGGCCGCGTACCTCTGGAACTCCGCCACCTTCTCCACCAGTCCGAGCTTCCGGAGCGCCTCGGCCGCGGCCTCGAACCGGCGCACCGCCCGATCCCCGTGGCCGCGACGGTCCTCCACGACGCCCAGGTTCCCCTCGATCAGGGCCGCCTCCTGCCGGGCGTCGTGCTCCTCCGCGCGCCGCGCCGCACGCTGGAGCGTCTCCTCGGCGGCGTCCACGTCGCCCCGGTCGATCTGCACCGACGAGAGCGTGAACCGGAGCCGCAGCGACTGGTCGCGGGGGCCCGCGCTGCCGAGCACGCTGAGCGCCTTCAAGAGCCGGTCCTCGGCGCGGTCGAGCTCGCCCAGGTGGCGGTACAGGTCGCCGATGGTCCCGAGCACGGCGGCCCGCTGGGAGGGATCCTCGAGCGCCTCGACCTCCCGGAGCGCCTCCTGGGCGTATCCGAGCGCCCGGTCGTAGCGCCCCAGCACGTGGTGGAGGTGGGCCAGCAGGCGGAGCGACTCCGCGGCGCTGTCCCTACGCCCGGCCTGTCCGGCCTCGGCACGGGCCCCCTCCAGCGACTCCAGCGCGGCGGCGAACTCGCCCCGGTCCATCAGGTCCTTCGCCAGGTTCTGGAGCGCGTCCGTCGCCGCGCCGCGGGCGCCGAGGGCGACCAGCTCCGCACGCGCGCGGCGGTGCAGCTCGAACGCGCGGTCGGTCTCTCCCCGGTGCCGGAGCACGGTGCCCAGGTTGTTCCGGTGGGTGGCCGCCTCGACGCGCCGCCCCGCCGCCTCGAGCCGGGGCAAGCACTCCTCGAACGCCCGGCCCGCCGCCTCGAAGTCCCCTTCGCCTTGAAGGAGCGCGCCCAGGTTCCCGAGCGCGATCGCGGCCATTCCCCCGTCGCCCCGCTTCTCGCACGACCGCCGCACCTCCTCGAGGAGCGGTCGGGCCTCCTCCGGCGCGCCGCTCTGCTGGAGCGACAACGCCAGGTTCATGCGGGCCCGGTCGGCTCCCTCGGCGTCGCCCACGGCCTCGAGCTCCCGGAGCGCCGCGCGGCACTGCTCCGCGGCCTGGCGGTGCTTCCCCTCCAGTCCGTGGATCGCTCCCCGGTCCAGCAGCACCTGGGCCAGCAGCGCGCGCGCGCCGAGCGCCCGCGCCTCCTCTTCCGCGCGCGCGAGAGCCTCGATCGCTTTCGCGTGCTCGCCCAGCCGGAGGTGCGCCTCCCCCAGGCTGATCGAGGCCTCGGCCAGGAGGTCGCGGCGGCCCAGGGTCCGCGCCAGCGCCAGCTTCTCCTCGGCAATCTGGCGGCCCTCGCGCGAAGCGCCGGTGATCAGGTTCACCTGGATCAGGCGGTCGAGGCCCAGGATGCGCCCCTGGTCCCAGCCCAGCTCCGTGGCGGCGGTCACGCCGCGTCGGAAAGCCCTCAGCGCATCGCCCTGGCGTCCCAGGTGATGGAGGGCGAACCCCTCGTCGTACGCGAGGAGGACCGGGGTGATCGTCTCGGGCCGGGCGTCGTCCCGCCCGGCGCTGGCCGTGGCCCTCGCCTCCTCGAACGCGCCCCGGTCGAGCGCCCCCCGCGTGGCGAGGAGCGCC
>Ga0187892_10011795_pt1 | contig 10584 bp, 10 predicted proteins | sample MA1701073metaG_FD_139345 | JGI IMG/M metagenome (GOLD analysis project Ga0187892, IMG submission 139345) | Bio-ooze microbial communities from a basaltic lava cave in the Kipuka Kanohina Cave System on the Island of Hawaii, USA - MA170107-3 metaG ...
CTACGTCTTCGACAGCCTGCAGCACGTACGCCTGATCTCGGAAGGGTGGATGCGCTTGTACAACGAGGAGCGCCCGCATCGGGCGCTGGATCGGCTACCGCCTATGCGGTTCGCCGAGCGACTGGCCAGCCCAGCAATCTCCAGTTATCCAGTGTCTCCTTGACGGGGAAGACTACCGCTAGGTCACGGCTAGGCTGATGGCACCGGGCTCTTGACAAGAGCCGATGAAGAGAGCCTAAACTATCTGTTGAGCGGAGCTTCCAGTATCTCTCAACTTTGATCGTCTCCTCGTTCAACTTCCCTTGCCCCTGCGCTAGACCGCTTGCCGCTCGAAGTTGACCAGACAGAGCATCCGCTGGTACAGGACGAAAGTTGATGAGACTGTGCGGATCGCTTTCGACCGGTCCTGAGCCCGACGACGCCGGGAAGTTCGTGCAGGATCCAAGCGAGCGCCTAGGCTGGGCCCTGCGGAGTGGAACGGCAGCGTTGTACGGCGGTTCCAGCATGACGCCAGTTGGAGGCTCAGATGAGTGCCTTACGGCGAACTTTGCACGTGCTGAACGTGGCTCTCTTCCTGGTGATCGCGTGGATTGGGGTTCAGCGGCTCCTTGCACACCGAGACCCACCAGCGCAACTGATCGCCCTGGCGGTAGCGATCGTGGGGCCCCTTGAAGACTACCTCAAGAAGCTCGTACGCCGCGGCCAGCCGTCTCAGGAGGAGCCCGCCGTGGAGATCGTGGACAAGGCTACGAGCGCGGCGTTCCTGGCACTGCTGCTTTGGGTGCTGGTTTTGCTGTCGTAGGTGGTTGACTTGTAGGGAGCCAGGAGTGCGCGTCTGTGACGTGCAGCGACGCGCCGTGCGCCTTTATCCCGAAACGATCCTGTCAGCAATGCGCGGAGGATGACTCTTCACGCCCAGGGCTTGGGAGGAGCGACCGACCGTGGTGAAACTTGCGTTGGTCATGGGCGGAGGCGTTTCCCTCGGAAGCTACATTAGCGGAGCGCTGTACGAGCTGCTCTTTGCTCTCGCCACAAACAAGAAGACAGGTGTCGAAATCGAGGTGCTGACCGGGGCTTCCGCTGGCTCCATGACGGCGGCCCTGGTCGCCCGTGCGCTGCTTCACGATCCGAGTCTGCGGGCGAATCTTCGCACGGCGTGGGTCGAGGAAATCGACATACGCAATCTCTTGGAAGAAGACGCTCCATCACAGTCGATCGCCTTGCTGTCGGAGCGGAAAATTCGGGAACTGGCTGATCGGATGCTACTTCCTCCCGACCCGACGGCGGCCAGCGTGGCGCCGTACTGCGCCGATCCGCTCCGAATGGCCTTCACGCTATCGAACCTCGAAGGAACGCCGTATAAGATTGCGTACAACAATCGTCCTTCTGACGAGTTCGCAACGGTCCTGCACTCGGACTGGCAAGTCTTTGAGCTTCCCAAGGCCCCTTCCGGCAGCCAGACATCGACGCTTAGGGAGACATGGATCGCAATTAAGGAGTCCGCACTCGCTTCCGGGGCCTTCCCTTTCGCCTTTGCACCGAAGTATGTGTCGCGGAAGCGCGGAGACTACGCCAATGCCGCACTTCCCTCAGACCCTGATCGCCTGGACATCCTTTGCACTGACGGCGGGACGTTCAACAACGAGCCGCTGGGCATCGCCAAGGATCTGGTGGAGCGAAACCCAGAGCACCGAAAGCACGAGTACCGCTACATCGTCATCGACCCCTATCTCTCCGCGACTGCATACAGAAACTATGTGCCTCCAGACTCCCTCAACCTCGTCGAATTTGGCAAGCGACTGGTCTCGGTAATCCTGGGCGAAAGCGTCGCGCACGACTGGCTGCGGGTGAACAAAGTGAACAAGCGTCTCGAGTTCGAACGACAGTTCATCCCTCTCGTCGCCGACCTGATCGCCCGCTTGCCGAATTCGGATGTCACCACCCTGAAGGACGCCCTGCGCGGATTGTCCGGGCGCATCGCACGGTTTAAGGTGGCCGTCAGTGCACGGGCGGAGCCTTCGAGTGATGCTGTGGCTCGCTACCTGGAGGCAAACACGTCTCGGATAAGAGACGACCCCACCCTCCGCACGGTAACTGCCGCGAGGAACCTTGCTGGCGAACCGGACCGAAGCGAGGTCCTTGAGAACACGGTCTTTGTTCTCGAGAATGTCGCTGGATTGCGCGACAAAGAGACGATGGACTTGTACCTGATTGCGCCCCAGGATGATGAACTCGCGGGCAACTTCATGTTCAACTTCGGTGGTTTCTTCCGGAGAGAATGGCGCGATCATGACTTCCGAAAGGGTCGAAAGCATGCCCGGAAGTTGATCGAGCAGAGCCTGCTCGACTGTGTGGAGTACGACCCCGAGCCGGCCGGAAACGATGATCCGTACAATCCACCGCCTTTGGGAGCGGTCGGGACTCAAAGCTTTACCGAGAGAGAACGCACGGTGTTGCGGGAGGCTTTGGACAAACGCTTCGACCGAGTCCTCAGCCTCCTTGGACTGAAGTGGTTCCAGAAGGGGCTGGTGAACTGGTTACTTCGAGGGCAAGTCTACCGTCTTCTGGGGCTTGAGACTCCGGCTGGGCAGGGTTCAGGCGGGATGGAGGTTTAACGCCCAGCCCCGGCAACGGACAGGGACTTGAAAACATCGCGCCACGCCGGGGGGCCGGACCAAAGTCGGGATTGACACCGTGAGGAGGAACTGGAGTGAGATCGGTTCTATACATGGGCCTGCTGGGCTTCCTCGCGTTTGCCATGTCCTTTGGCGATGTCCACGCCGCAGAGGCAATTCAGGGCAGGGCGCGCATCGTCGGGTGGAATATCCTTGGCTTCAATCCAATTCCTCCGGCTCGCGTAGAGCGGATCGCCCACGTCATCCGGCGGCTCAGTCCGGATCTCATCGTACTGTTAGAGGTCAATCCGGACGACGTCCCTGAAAGAATTGTCCACAACCTTGGGGCCGGCTATCAGCGGCCCGTCATTCTTCCACAAGATGGCTTAGTCAGACAGAACATCGCCTTCGTCCTCAAAACGGGCGTTCAAGTTAGTGGTGCTCAGCTTATCCCGGGCACGAACCTGGCAGAGGAACCGGGATCGCGGAGGGCACCTACGGCGGCCGTACGGGTAGGGCGCTTCGACTTCATTGTGATCGGCGTGCATTTGAAGTCGGGTCGCAAGTCGGCCGAGCGGGACAAGCGGACGCGACAGGCTCGAGCGATAGCGAGTTTCATCGCGCGAGCTACGGCCGGCAGAGAGAAGGACGTCCTCGTTATTGGCGATTACAACATGATTCCGCGTGCGGGTAACAAGCGGAACGACGAAGTGAACTTCTTTGCCCTGAGCCCTGATAACTTCCTACGCTTCGTTTCGAGCGATTTCCTCGCAGGAAGGATATCGCACATTGACGGCTGTGGTCCGCTGCGAGGCAACCTGCTCGATGGCTTCGCGACATCGCGGAGGTTCACGCGAGAGTACATTCCCGGGAGCACCCGGCTGATCTCGTTTGGCAGCCTTGGGATGAGTTGTGAGTTCTTCAGGCGGAACGTATCCGATCACCTACCGCTGGTCTCCGAATTTCGGATCTCGCACGATGATGACTAACGTGTTGGAGGCAACTGGCGCCGAACGCGGGGGTGGGAGTCCGATTCACTAGTTGCGACAGCGACAGATGTGATCCTGAGGCGTGAGGTGACAACCCGATGCCCATGGACGCCGTCGAGAAGTGGATCAGCGCTATCAAGAATTACGGACCCTACGCGCTCCTAATTAGTCTTCCTATTGGTTGTCGCGGAGCGCGTGGTGTACGGCCGCTGGAAAGGGGCAGCTAAGCCTGATAAGGCCCGGTTCTTCACAATCTATGCGGGCGTCTGGATCGGGATACTGTGTCTGGTGGGGGTCTCTCTCTACGCGTGGTTCAAAACGAATCCGCTTGCGGAGGCTGTTATTACGGGTCACTTCAACAACCTTGAGCCAACGGAGGCCCTGTGGAGTCGGGAAGCTCTGTTCATTCGTCGTATCTACCGCCAGGGTGGTCGTGTCGACTACGAATTTCGGCTCATCAGCCCGAGGAGGATGTCCGAGGGGGCCCGCGTCCGCTTCCCCTTCGGCCAAGACAGCTCTCAAGAGCAGAATCTCAAGGAGTATTCGCTGCCGATCCGCTCAAGTTTCTACGACTCACCGGTGCAGCTTCTGTATGAGCGGAGGGAGAAGAAGCTGTTGCTCGTCCACGGAGACAAGAAAGAGGAACTTCGTCCCATCGAAGAGGAGTCGGGTGTGCGTCCTGTGCGCGCGCACTTACTCCTTCGTGTTGCCTACGCGGCAGGAGAATTCCGTCGCGAAGATTTCGTGAAGCGGCTAGAGTCAAATGACCCGATCATTCGCCGCGATGCCCGCGACGAACTCGCGAGCCTGGGAGCAGTGGCACTGCCGTGGATTCAGCAAGTGGTGGTAAGTTCTGACAGTAGTTACCGGCTGCTGCTTGGTGTTGTCGGGGCCCTTGGCCGTATGAAGGACCCAGCGGCTGGGGCGCTGCCTCCCAGGCCGCGTGCGGCGATCGTGAACTTGAGTGCCCACGGCGACGCCGCGTTGCGCGGCGAGGCGCGACGATATGTTCGCGCTTTCCCAAGTTCGAGTCTCGTCACCACCTTTGAGGGCGTGCTTGCGGGCGCCCGTAGAGAGTCAAACTCGCACCCGCGGGTCGGTTACCTGGCGGTAGCTGGCCTAGATCTCTTCTATGACCTCGGCATCGTTGAGAAAGACAAGTACGGGTCCAGGAGAGGCGATGATCGGGGTCGCATTGCCTTGGCCTTCGAGGCGTTCTCGAAAGGCTGGACGCTCAAAAACCTGGCGCGGTTGGAGGACCGTGTGCTCTTTCCAAAGGCGCTTTACGGCTGGGGCCTTGCCCTACACGATCGGTCTTGGATCGAGGGTAATCGCGGCCGCAATCCGGCTTTCGTCAAGGCGGCCCAAGACAAGTTCGCGGAGTTCCTGCGTGAGGTCCGATCGGGAGATCGGAAGGCGTATCCGTGGCCTCGCCACAATCAAGCAGGCCGAGGCGTACATAGTCAGCCCCGTACCCAGGAGCCTGCAGCTGAGGTAGGCGAATCGATGACGTCGACCGGATCTGGCAAAGCGGACTCTGTAGCAGCTTAGGTGAAGCGTTTGGGCCACCAAGACGGGCGTCGAGAATCTGGACTATCCTCTCCAACAGTCGAGGTGCGACCGTGAACGAGAAGTGGGGTGGTATGGGTTGGGAGCGCGACCTCCCTGACTTGCGGGACTACACTTCGGAGGCGCGCGCAGTCAAGGAGGTTCTGGTCAAATCGCGACCTCTCAAAGCGGCAGAGGAGCAGCTGCCTCCATCAGTAGACCTGCGGAAGTGGTGCTCGCCCATAGAAGACCAGGGCAGCCTGGGTTCCTGCACAGCCAACGCAGGCGTTGCACTCATGGAGTACTATCAGCGGCGAGCGTTTGGTAAGTACCTCGATGGCTCAATAGTAGTCGATCCCCATCGTAAGCGTCGATTTCTTTTGACATCTGGTGGATTTGGGCCTCGAGGACCCTGCGGAGATCCAACTCCGAGAAGAGGAGGTTCTGTGCGTTGCGCATCTCGTCTCGCGTGCTCCGTTCTTCGAGTTGGAGCCTTGAATTAGGCCGAACTCTCTAACATAGCCAACTTGGCGGCCATCGCGGCCCAACCGCCATCTGGGAGATCGTCGGACGGGAGGGAAAGGCGCGACTCATCGAGACGGACAGCAAGGAGGTGCATGGTCTACTATGATGACGCTGGCCGCAGTTGTCGCTAGGAAACTGTCCGGCAAATCGTGTACGGCGAGGAACTGCAGTCCTGCGCCAAGTCCCACAGCCCTGGGTCGCTCTGTTGGGCGCGCACTTCGGATCAATCGCTGGTCTTCTCAGAGCTTAGTCGGTCTAAGAGTGAGGATCCCTCGATGTGGAAGTTGCGTAGGGCATCCTCACCACTCGGAGGAGAAGCGCGCCGCACGGTCTAGGAAGATGCTCGCCGAAAGGAGAAAATGCGCGGTTGGCCTTTCTTCTTGTGGCAGTCCCTGTAGGGCTTCCCGCTGCCGCACCAGCATTGCACATTAGGCGGTCGCTGCCTCGCCTCCGCATCGGCCTCAATCTCTCCGTGCGGACCTCTCTGGCCTGGCCAGTTGCCCGTCCACGTCCAGTAGAGGTGTTTCGCGAGCAGAATCGAGACGCCACGGCGAAGGTATAGGGCCAAAGTGTCTCGCCGTCCATTCCAGTCCTCGTCCGTTGCGGTGTACGGGCAAAGACTGCCGTCCCGATTCACGTGGCCTTGGGTCTCGTACAATTCCGGCCCCAGGTGTGGGCGATCAGAGTAGACCTTCGGGTGCGCCGGCGGTGCGAATTGCTCCGTGCGCAAGGCGAACCGAGTCCCGTAATCGCTTCGCCCGCGAACTTGGGCCGGCATATCGTCGTCGGGGTCAGTGCACGCCGGCGGGTGCAGCAGGGTTCCGCCCCGTCCGACAATGACTTCCGAGTCTTTCTTGAGGTGCGCGAGGATTTTCACGGCCTCTTGTTCGCTGTCTGGGAGGGGTTGCAATTCACCCTCCCAGACGATGATCAGAAAAGGCTCCCCCGTGAGATGGTAATGGACGCCCAAGTCGTACTGCCAGTCGGGGAACCATGCGCCCATGTCGTGGATTTCCCGCTCCCAACGGTCTGGATCGGCAATCCACCAACGCATTGGCTTCGGTTCTTCCCAGATGGCCAACCTAGACGGCTGACGGCCTGGGCGGTTTGACTGGCTCGGGGTGCGGGGGCGGCACCACGGGCGGCTTGCCCCGCCCCTTGCCAGGGTCCTCGGGCTTTCCACGCTCGTGCTCATGCTCGTCCATGTCTACACCTCAGGAATGGGCACAGAAGGCCCAGATTTGGTTCCGGCTCATGCCGGTACGGGCCCTGCCGCGAGGGAACCACCGTCGCCCTGGAGGAAAACTCCTGTAGGCGTCGAATGGCAGGAGTGAACGCAGCTCTGGCCCCTGCTGGCAGGTCGCTCGCAGCACCGAGGGAAGCGCCCCTCGGTGCTGACTTTTCGCATTCCGTTTACAGCTCTCACCCCCTCCGACCCTAGATTCGGTAGTGCTTTACAATGATCATTATAGCAGGCCTCGCCAGCTTCGTTATCCATATCTCGATGGGAGCAGGTTTCGGTGGCCCAAGATGTTGTAGATCAATCCAGTCGGACAGTCGGGCCGAGGCGGGTCGCGACACGATGCCGAAAGGCGGTTCAAGGAGAAGGTCGAGCGGTACTTCGCCTACGACTGTGTGATGCCGCCTCACCGAACGCTACCAAAGCCAGCGGTTTCGGGTTCTGGTCGTCACGACAACACCCGCGCGGCTCGCCAACCTCAAACAGACGACGGCGCAGGTCCCGCAACGTTCGTTCTGGTTCACCCTTTTGACGGACCTGCAGGATCGGTGGGCCTTCGCGCCGATCTGGGACTATGGCCCGCGAATGTAACGTCGCCCTCCTTAGCCAGCCCCCAACAACAGACGTGCATGCCTAAGCGCCTGAGGAGGCCACATTGGTCTAAGGGTGGGACCGAGCTTGGCCCACGGTTTCGGCACTCGGTCACATCACAGTAGTGTTCTTCTCCGACGGAGGACATATACCGGCGGTTATTGGGTAAGCTTCCCCTCAGCACAGACCATGAGATGATGGACTCCTCGGTGGCCACACGAGAGGAGTCGCCATGCGCAAGTCGCGCTTCACAGAGAGTCAGATCGTCGCGATCTTGAAGGAGGGTGAAGCGGGGGTGCCGGTGGCGGAGATCCTCCGCACCCACGGGATCAGCCGCGCGACCTACTTCAAGTGGCGGGCGAAGTATGCGGGGACTACCGTCGCCGAGCTGAAGCGAATGAAGGAGCTCGAGGCGGAGAACACCCGGCTGAAACGGCTCTACGCCGACCTAGCCTTGGAGAACGCGGCCATTAAGGACGTGCTCAGCCGAAAACTGTAACGCCGGCCGCGCGTCGTCAGGTGGTGGAAGTGCTGACGACGGAGCATCCTCTCTCGGTCCGACGAGCGTGCCGAGTCGTCGGGCTGGCGCGGGCGGCCTGGTATCGGCCTCCGCAGGTGGCCGCGGTTCGCGACGGCTCGGTCATTGAGGCGTTGCAGCAGGTGGTGAGTGAAGACAGCCGGTGGGGCTTCTGGAAGTGTTTCGATCGCTTGCGGCTGCTGGGCCATCGCTGGAATCACAAGCGGGTGTGGCGCGTCTACCGGGCGCTGCGGCTGAATCTCCCGCGCCGGACGCGACGCCGGGTCCCGCCGCGGGTGCGCCAGCCCCTGATCGCGCCCACGCGCACCAACGCCATGTGGGCGATGGACTTCATGCACGATGCCTTGTACGGAGGCCGCCCGTTCCGCACCCTGAACGTGCTCGACGAAGGGAATCGCGAAGCCTTGGCGATCGAGGTCGGTACGGCGCTCCCGGCGGGGCGCGTGATCCGGGTGCTCGAGCAGTTGATCGCGCTCTACGGTCGGCCCGCCGCGCTGCGGCTCGACAATGGCCCGGAGCTCACCGCGCAGGGGTTTGCCGACTGGTGTCAGGCTCACGAGATCGCGTTGCACTACATCCAGCACGGGAAGCCGATGCATAACGCCTTCATCGAACGGTTCAATCGCACGTACCGGGAGGAGGTGCTCGACGCGTATCTGTTCGACTCGCTCGACGAGGTGCAGCGGCTGACCGACGACTGGCTCGGACGCTACAACGCGGTCCGGCCCCACGATGCGCTGGGCCGGGTGCCGCCGCTGACCTATCTGCCGCGCGAGATCTCGCCACCCGAGTCCACGAATCCTTGGTCTACTTGACGGGGAAGCTTACCCCTTCTTCAGCCGGTTCAAGACGGAGAACCGGTCACTGCTTCTGGACGCACAGACCCTGGCCGAGCTCCAGGCCCTGGCCGCTGCCCGCATCCAGCACTACAATCGTGAGCGACTCCACTCACGGATCGGGCATTGTTGCTCCCGAGACCTTCGTGGACCAGACTCGGACCGGATCATGGCCGGCCGAGGTTGTACCATCAGAGATGTCTCACTTCTTTGGCGCACTCCCAGCGGGCCAAGGAGAGACTCTCCTGTCATGGCAAAGATCTGAGCAGGGTCTGATATGCGTCCTGCGGGGAGACCTTAAACGCCCGCTGGAAGCTGTCCACCCAAGACGGGCTGCTACCGAGCGCATCATAGTATGCGGTCAGTGCCTGGATTCCTTGAGCTTCGACAAGCTGATTGGTGAGGAGGGCAAACAGGCTGTAGCCTGCGCCACGGGAGCGCACTTCCCACGGGTAGAACAACCTCTGAGCAGATTCGAAGTTCATGCCAAAAGCGTCCAGGGAGCGTGGTATCGGCACTGGGGACCGTGCTACAATCGCGCGCATCCGCTCGATAGCTTGGTTCCACGGGATTTGACCAATCACATCCGCAGTGCGATACCCTACGTAATCTGCAACGCCTTCCTGCAACCACTGTGGTTCCCTCCCAGACGAATTGTGGCCGAACTGCCACATGTGGGTTAATGCATGGGCGGAAACGAAAGCGATGGAGCAGAAGGTAGGGCGTGGCTGCTGCTGCAGACAGTCCCAGTCAAGCCGGAGCCAGATCGTTCCGTCTGGCCGGGAGCAGTCAGTACACCCCTTGGGATTGCTCAGGAGGTCGATACCAAGTATTGCTCTCAGGCGCTCTTCAGGGACGTTCAGCAGTTGCCTCATGACTGGCAGACGAGACTCAGCATTGGGGAAAACGTGGAACCTTGCGAGACGCGTAAGCGGCTTCTGAAGCGTCTCCCTCGCGAACGTGTTGAATCCGCCAATTCCCATCCTGATCTCGTCGACATGGGATGGCGACACACCAGGCGCGACCAGCAAGCGCACAAGTTCGTGCGTCTCGAAAACTACCCAGGTCGGAGCCTGGGCGGTCGTAGCAGGATGCCTGAGGGGATTGAACCCGAGGTCGGCCAGAACCGCGACCAACGAAAGTGTAGTGGCAAAGTAGACCCCTCGCCTGGACTTCAACAGCCCTTCGCTCCTTCCCGCTTCATCGCTTGATGCAACTCAACGCGCGGCATCGCGTCGGATACTCCAGGAGCCTACCATAGATGTAGGCTAGAGCCGTAGCTCCAACGTAATATCGTACGTCGCATCCCCAACGCGGATTCCGGGTAGCGTCAGCGTCGCGCTCCTAACCGCCGGCGGCAAAGGCATCGGCTCGAATGCAAGCCGTCCGCGGACATTCCCTCGCGGCGGCACACGGTCAGCGACGTCGCTTCGGAGCATGCGTGTGGTGTAAGTCTTGCCCGTGTTATCTGCCAGCTTAGCGTCGGCAACGGCGTTGAACAGGCTGGCTTCGACATCCGCGGCATTCTCGATGCTGACGACAAGAGTAGTTGTTTGCGGCGCAAATTCGACGTTCACCACCGCCACAGTGATGGGGCCCGAAGTCGTGCGAGCGCTGAGCGCAAGCGTCCTCACGCCAGGCGAAGGGGTAGCAGAAGTACTGGCCGGCGTTCCCCTCACGCCTGCGATTATTCGCTCATCCA
>Ga0187892_10011796_pt1 | contig 10584 bp, 7 predicted proteins | sample MA1701073metaG_FD_139345 | JGI IMG/M metagenome (GOLD analysis project Ga0187892, IMG submission 139345) | Bio-ooze microbial communities from a basaltic lava cave in the Kipuka Kanohina Cave System on the Island of Hawaii, USA - MA170107-3 metaG ...
CAAGTCTCAGGCAAGTCTTCGGATAAGTCTCAAGCAAGTCTCAGGCAAGTCTTCGGATAAGTCTCAAGCAAGTCTCAGGCAAGTCTTCGGATAAGTCTCGAACAAGTCTTGGACTTGCAGTGACTTGTTGGTGACTTGTCCTGGACTTGCAGTGACTGTCCTGGACTTGTCTTCATTTCGCTGCCTCTCCTACCAACTCAACGATATTGAGGAGTTGCACTTGTTCGTCCACGCCTTTCGCTTTTAATCCATCACTCAACATCGTGGTGCAGAAGGGGCACGAAACCGCCACCACTTCTGGATTCGTTTCCAACGCTTGCTCAACGCGTAGCTGGTTCACCCGCTTGTCACGTGGCTCTTCCATCCACATCCAGCCGCCACCAGCACCGCAACACATCGCGGTGTTCCGGCTCCGCTGCATCTCTTGCAACTGCGCACCGGGAATTTTGCTTAACACTTCCCGTGGGCTTTCATAGATGTCGTTATAGCGGCCATAGTAACAGGAGTCATGATAGGTGATCCGTTTTGTTGCCGTATCTTTGAACGTGATCTTGCCTTCTTGAATAAGGCGCGACAGCAAATCCGCTGCATGCACGACCTCGTAGTTCCCACCAAACTGCGGATATTCATTCTTGACCGTGTTAAAGCAGTGCGGACAGTTGACAATGATTTTCTTCACCGCATAGCCATTAAAGATGTCAACCGCCGCCTGCGCCATGCTCTGGTAGAGATATTCGTTCCCCAGTCGCCGTGCGGTTTCTCCATTACAGGGCTCTTCAGGTCCGAGAATAGCAAAGTTGACGCCAGCCTTCTGTAACAGCTTGACGAACGTTGAAGTCGTCTTCTTGTTGCGATCATCAAAGGCTCCAGCACAGCCGACGAAATACAGATACTCAGCGTTCGGGTTGTCGGCAAGCAGCGGCACTTCCACATCTTGGGCCCAATCTAACCGCTTGTCAGCACTCAAGCCCCAGGGGTTGCCTTGGGTCTCCATGCCTTTGAACGTGCGAGTCAGTTCTGTGGGGAATCGTGCCTCTTCCTGAACGAGATGCCGCCGCATATCGACGATCTTATCGACGTACTCGATTAACACTGGACAGGCTTCCTCGCACGCCCGGCACGTCGTACATGACCACAGTACGTCATCATGGATCAGTCGTGCGCCAACGATATTTTCCTTGCTGTCGCTCGCGCTGTCGCCTTTGGCCAACATCTGCTGTGGGTTCTCATACAGATGGTCGCGCAGATTGAGGAGCAGTTGGCGGGGAGCCAGCGGTTTGCCGCTCGCGGTGGCCGGGCATTGTGAAGAGCAGCGGCCACATTCCGTGCAACTGTACATGTCGAGCACCTGTTTCCAGGTGAACTGATCAATTTTTGAGGTACCGAAGGTCTCAGAGTTTTCCAGATCCATTTTGTTCAGCGCACCGATCGGCTCCAGCTTACGGAAAAACACATTGGGAATGGAGGTAATGATGTGGAAATGTTTGGACCGGGGGAGCAAGTTCAAGAAGGTAAGGATGATGAGATTGTGCACCCACCACGCCGCATTGCTGATGTCTTTTGCCCACTCCACGGGCAGCAACCCACCGACAAACGCACTGAATGGTTCCCACGGTCGTTCCGCTTCGGTGAGAGGATCGCCGGCTAAATAGACAAGGCGGCCTCCATCGTAGAGCAGGCCACTGACCATGATCGACATGATGAGCACCAAGATCAACCGTGCTTCCCAGTGAGGTTGCCCAGCCAACCGTTCTTCGGCCGGACGATAGCCAAAGAGTCGTAGTGGGTGAGAGACGCTCCAGCGGTACAGAGCGAGGAGCACGCAAATGATGACGATCACTTCCATCAGGTCGCGCAAGAAAAGCACTGGGCCGCCGAGCAAGTCAGGGCTGAGCCCAGGAAGAAAAAAATGTTCAGAGTAGCCACGGACAAACATCGTAGCCACCTGGACACCGAGAATGACGAAGCCCCAGAAAATAAAGAAGTGCATCCATCCCGCAGGTTGCTCTTCTCCGCTCACGAATTTCTTTTGCCCAAAGGCATAGACGAGAACCGCGTTAATGCGCTCGCCTATGCGATCAAGGCGTTCCACTGGCCGTGCTGCGAGCAGTAACTGCAAGCGGCTATAGATCGTGTAGACAAAAAATCCCCCACCGACCAAAACCGCGAGGGTAAAGAGCACGACAGACATCGACATCCTCTCCTTCTTCCAAGGCTCTCCTGAGAAATCTAATCGGGCTACTGTACCGTCTTTTGGGCTTCTTCTCTATGGTGGTCATGGGTGGCCGGACAGAATTGCTAGGATGAAAGCTGTTGGACACGGGCCAAGTCCGTTCGGAGGGTACGGGCAGCGAGGAAATAGTGCGATGCGGTCCACAGATTGACAAGTGCGAGACAGGTCAACGCATAACGGAGCGATTCGTCTCCATAGTGAGGCTGGAAGAAGTCACTGAGGATTCCAACGGTGAGAGGTCCCAGTCCCAATCCGATGATATTGACAATGAACAAAATAATGGCCGAGGCTACTGAGCGCATACGGATGGTGACCAAGCTTTGGTTCAAGGCAAAACTTGGACCAAGATAGACGCCTCCGAGCAGCGAAGGGAGAAGAGCGCCAGCCAACGCAAGCTCTTTACTTTCCGCTAAATAATACAATACCGTGAAAGGGAACGCTATGAGAATCGTCACGCCGACGACCCACACCTGCCAGCGGACATCACGTTTTCCGAGGCGGTCAGCGAAGAACCCACCCAGGTAAGTGCCAAGGGCTCCAAGAACGCCAAAAAATAAGGCTAGGACGGTGCCGATCTCCCCGCTTTGCATCCCATGTGAACGAGCCAGGAAGGTGGGAATCCATAACACCACACCGTAGCCGATAAATGCTGAAAGTGTGGTTCCAGCAATAATATGGCGCAACGCCGGGGTTGAGAACATATGTCGCACGACGGCTCGCAAACGTGGGACTTCTTGCGACACTCCCTGGAGACCTTCGGCATATCCACGTGCTGGTTCTGGTAAAGTGAGGCGGACAATAAGGGCGAGCACAAGGCCAGGGGCTCCTGCAACCCAGAAAGCCGCCCGCCAGCCATACCACTGGTTGATCCAACCGCCTAGTAAAAAACCAAGGATGATGCCGAAGTTGACGCCAAGGGCAAATGTTGCCATTGCTTTGGAGCGTTCGGCAAGAGGATACAGGTCCGAAATGATGGAGTGTGACGGCGGGTTTGAGCCGGCTTCGCCGATGCCGACGCCAATCCGTGCCAGTGCCAACTGCCAGAAATTGGCCGCCATGCCGCACAACACCGTCATGCCACTCCACACCGACAAGGCCAGCGTGATAATGTTGCGCCGATTCCCGCGGTCCGCCCACATCGCCATCGGAATGCCCAACGTCGCGTAGAAGATCGCGAAGGCGACTCCAGAAAGAAAGCCCAGTTGCGTATCAGACAGAAGCAACTCGCGTTTAATCGGTTCGAGGAGAATCCCAAGAATTTGTCGATCGACGTGGCTTGCAGTGAGGACTAGCAATAACAGCAGCAAAGCATAGCGGCGATATTGGTGGGTAATGACTTCTGTTGATGAAGAAAGAGGGGGAGAGGCAAGACGATCTTGTACCTGAAATGTCACGTTCTTTGTCTTTCTATACAAACGGGTTGACTGCGATGACCCTCTTAGCAGGGGGGATTGTCGCTGTCATGGGCAGGTGAGCGAAGGTTAGGGGCGCAGCATGCTGCGCCCACAAGGCGGAAGACCCCACCCCTACAGGAGATGAAGGAAACGCGGACTGATTTAGCCCAGGAACCGTGTGACCGCAGCAACGAATGCTTCCGGTTGTTCGTAGGGCACCATGTGCCCGGCTTCAGCAATTTGTACGACCTCAGCCTGGGGAATCAACGCCTTGAAGCGATCTGCATATACTGGCGGGATCAACTTGTCGCTCTTGCCCCAGACGACAAGGGTAGGAGCGGTCAGACGATACAAGCGTTTCGACAGGCGACGGTTGGGAATAGGGAAGAGGATCTTTCCAGCCATACTCAGCCGCTTTGAGTTGCCAATATAGAATTCTTTCAGGGCTTCAGGGTTTTTGAGATCGAGTCCCCCGGTCAACATTGCCTCACCTTGAGTGCGGTCGTGGAAGAGATATTGGGCGAACTCGTGGGGCAAGAAAGAGAAGATGTCAGGAATCGGATGTTCGCCAATCCACAACCCTGCCGAAGCGACTAACACCAGCTTGGTAAGATCGTTGGGGGCAAGACATGCCATCTCTGCGGCGATCATGCCGCCCATCGAATGGCCCATAATGTGGGGCTTGGTCAGTCCCAGTGCGGTAATGACATCCCACCCATGCAGGGCAAAATCCTGCATGTCTTCGAGCAATTCTTCGCCAGTGGACTCGCCGTAGGCGGGGAATTCTGTTGCATACACATGGTACCGTTCTGCCAACTTGTCGAGGAATGGGTTTTGTGGGAAGAGGCCTCCCGCACCATGCATGAAAACGAGCGGCGCGCCGCTGCCCGCTTCAAAGACGCGGACCTTGGCCCCGCGTTTGGTTTCAATCTTTTGCATGTTCACACTCATAGCGGGATCCTTCCGTCTTGTCGGGCCTTCTCGACTCCGTGTTCGGGTTGCAAGCGGGTTTCCATCGGATTACACCACCAGCGATTGTCGTCCTTCCACTCTGGCCACATGTTGCGGAGGTGCGGCATAACTTTCTCAGCAAACAGTTTGCTGGAGTGGCGGGTCTTCCAGTCTGGCATATTCCCGACATGAAGGAGACAGAAGATGTGACCAACGTGCAGCCCTTTGATCAGGTCTTCCATGCGATGCCGCACCGTTTCCGGACTGCCGGCAATGACGTAGCCACCGTCAACCAGATCTTTCCATGAAAGGGAAGGGAAGAGGTTCTGCATGTCCTCACTCAAGGCATTCACGACATCGGCCTGGAGCGTCTTGATCGTGCGATAGCCAGGAGCGTCGGCAAACCCACCGTAGATATGGAGACAACGATTATAGAAATAGTTCACATGCTCGGCATAGAGTTTTTCCGCTTCGGCATCCGTATCGGCAACACAAATAGTTTGAGCAAAGGCAGCACGGTACGGAGACTCATCTTTGCCACGTTTTGCTACGCGATCCCAGTAACCATCGAGTAACTTCTTACCCCGCAGATAGCCGGTGAACGAGAGATATGAATAGTTGTGGTCGTTGTCGAGGCAGAAGTCCCAGGTTTCGATTGACCCACCCCCAGGAATGTAGATCGGCGGATTGGGCTTCTGGATCGGCTTCGGCCAGAGATTGACATGGCGGAGCTGGTTGTATTTACCATCAAAGGCAAAGGGCTTGTCTTCGTGCCACGCACGCATGACCAACTCATGCGCCTCAGCGTATTTCTCGCGCGTAAGCGCCGGGATCTGCCCATAGCAGTAGTTGGTGTCCATCGACGTGCCGACTGGAAAGCCAGCCAAGAGGCGACCACCAGAGATCACATCCAGCATGGCAAATTCTTCAGCCACGCGAATCGGAGGATTGTATAAAGCCAGTGAGTTGCCAATGACGGCAATCGCCGCTTTTGAGGTACGCCGCGCGAGGCCGGCAGCGATGATGTTTGGTGAGGGCATGAGGCCGTAGCCGTTCTGATGATGTTCGTTGCACCCAATGCCGTCGAAGCCGAGAGCCTCTGCATATTCGAGTTGGTCCATGTATTGGTGATAAACGAAGTGGCCTTTTTGTGGGTCATAGAGCGTGTTGGGAATATCAACCCACACCGAGTGATGCTTCTCGCGAAAATCATCCGGTAGATAAGGCCACGGCATCAGATTAAACCAGGTAAACTTCATGCAAACCTCCTTTATACGTCCGCCGAGTTCTCTTGATAAAACTCTCAATAAAGGGTATTGATAAAATTGTCAATAAAGTAAAAAGCAGAAAATCCATGCCACGAAGCGCGACAGCACTGGTCCAGTCCCATGTCGAAGAACGTCCACGGGCGCGTCGCCTTGCCCCGGCGGAGCGTCGCGCCCAGCTCCTGGAGTGCGCATTGCGTGTGTTTGCCCGCAGAGGGTTAGGAGAGGCGCGGCATGCCGAGATTGCCAAAGAAGCTGGTGTCTCAGTCCCGACAGTCTTCTTCTACTTTCCCTCCCGTGCCGATTTACTGACGGCGGTACTGGATGAGGTTGAACGCTTCTATCACGACATGGCTAAGCGCATTCATGGGCGCGACCTTCCGGCCCCACGTTTGATGCTTGATCATGCCATGACCTTTGCCGATTCTGTAGATACACATCCTGACTATGCCCGAGTGTGGCTGGACTGGAGTACGGCGATTCGCGACGAAGTCTGGCCGCGCTATCTCGAATTTCAAGGGCGGGTTATCCGCATCATGGAGAAGACTATTCGGCGTGGGCAGCGGGAAGGATCGCTAGCGGCAAACGTTGATCCTGGAGATGAAGCGCACTTGATGTTCATCTCCGCTCACATGATTGCGCAGATGAAATTTGCGCGGGAGTCGCCCGAACGAATCGAGCGTTTCTTGCAAACGCTCGTGCGCATTGCCATTGGGAGAGTGCCTGCCGACGACGCTTCTCGTTGAGACGATGATTTCATCAGCATAAACACGAAGTGATTATGGTTTCTGCTCACTGAAATCCTCGCCCTCCACGATTCAGCACCTGGGTGTACACCAGTATGCCGGAGTGAGACTTTCCACATGCACGGAAAGACTGTTACGGATGCTTATGATCACCCTCACCCTAGCCCTCTCCCATCCGGGAGAGGGAATTTTCGGATTCCTATGGTTGCTTTTACCCTGGTCCTCTTTCGTTCAAGCGAGGGAAGTGCACCAGAATGTCGTCCAGCGCTGGACGGTTCGGAGGGGGCGTTGTAGAGTGAGGTCGCTATGCAACCGACATTGCGTTCCCAATTGTTTATTGCTGGTGAGTACGTTCCTGCCGCGAGTGGAAAAACCTTTTCTGTCTTGAACCCAGCGACGAATGAAGTGTTGACGGAGTTGGCTGAAGCCGGGGTTGACGATGTCAACCGTGCAGTCGTGGCGGCGCGTAACGCGTTCGACAATGGTCCGTGGCCGAAGATGAAAACTGCTGAGCGGGCAAAAAGGATTCGCCGTTTCGCTGAACTATTAGTGAAACATGCACCGGAGCTGGAACGAATCGAAAGCCTCGATGTCGGCAAACCGGTCAAAGAGAGTGGGGGGCACGACATCCCCCGTGCGGCAAATAATTTCTCGTTCTTTGCCGATGCTCTCTCGCAGTGGACTCAAGATGCCCATTGGACAGAAAGCAATTCGCTTGGTGTTGATGTCAATTTACTGAGCGTGACTATGCGTCAGCCCCTCGGTGTCGCGGGGATCATTATTCCTTGGAACTCACCGATGATGCTTGGGACCTGGAAGCTCGCCCCATGTTTAGCCGCAGGTTGTACCGCTGTGCTGAAACCCTCTGAACTTGCTCCCCTGAGTTTGATGAAGCTCGGTGAGATTGCGCAAGAGGCAGAATTGCCGCCAGGAGTGCTTAACGTCATCTCCGGTTTTGGTGAGGTAGGGGTGGCATTGGTCACCCATCCTGAGGTGAATGCCGTGTCTTTCACTGGTGGTGTAGCAACCGGGAAGCAAGTAATGAAAGCAGCAGCAGATTCGCTCAAGCGTATTTCCCTTGAACTCGGCGGGAAGTCACCGAATGTCGTCTTTGCCGATGCTGATCTCGATATGGCAGTTAAAGGAGCGATTCGCGCCATCTTCCGCAGTCAGGGACAGTCCTGTGTGGCTGGCTCACGTCTCTTCCTCCAAGACACGATCTATGACCGCTTTATGGACAGATTTCTGGCAGCGACGGAAAAACTCAAGATTGGCGATCCTCTCGATCCCACTACCGATTTTGGTCCACTCATTACCGCGCAACACCGGGAACGAGTCGAAGGCTATATCCAGTCCGGACTTGATGAAGGTGCGAAACTCTTAACTGGCGGCAGGCGGCCCAGCGATCCGGCTCTGCAAAACGGGAACTACCTTTTGCCCACCGTTTTTGCGAATGTCACGCCGACCATGCGGATCTGTCATGAGGAGATTTTTGGTCCCGTGCTGTCTGTTCAGCGTTTCCGTGATGAGGCGGAGGCTGTTCGTCTGGCCAATGCCACGGTATATGGACTCGCTGGCTTTATCTGGACACAGGATGTGAATCGAGCGCTCCGAGTAGCTAGTGCAATCAAAACTGGCATGGTGTGGGTGAACAGCTTCTTCTTGCGCGACCTGCGGACGCCTTTCGGTGGGGCCGGTGAAAGCGGCTTCGGCCGGGAAGGGGGCCGGTACAGTCTGGAGTTTTATACGGAACCGAAGTTTGTGTGTGTTCCATATTAGCTGTCAGCGTTCAGCATTCAGCAATCAGCCAAAATAAAAAAAGCTGAAAGCTGACGGCTGAGAGCTGATCGCTTCTGAGGAGCAATCATGCCTGCACGTACTGGTGCTGAATACTTACAAGGACTGAAAGACCGCAACCCTGAAGTATGGTTGGGGAGCGAGCGTATTCGTGACGTGACGACCCATCCGGCACTGCGTCGTGGTGCACGTTCGGTCGCGCATCTCTATGATATGCAGCACGATCCTACGTTGCATGAAGAAATGACGTATATCTCGCCGACGAGCGGGCAACGCATTGGGCTTTCGTTCATTACCCCACGAACACAACAGGAACTCCGTCTCCGTAGCCGCATGATGCTGCACTGGGCACGCTACAGTGGCGGCATGATGGGCCGTTCGCCCGACTATCTTAATGTCAGCATCATGGCATCAGCCGCCGCCGCCGAGTTCTATGCGCAGAACGATCCCCGCTTTGTCGATAACGTGCGTAACTATTACACGTACATTCGTGAGAACGACCTGTGTCTTACGCACACACTGGTCAACCCCCAGGCGAATCGCGCTTTGACAGCGACTGGTCATCCGAGTGCGGAAGTTGCCGCACGCATTGTGAAAGAAACTGATAAAGGAATTATCATTCGTGGCGCACGCATTCTGGCGACGCTTGGGCCACTGTCCGATGAGATTGTCGTGTTTCCTTCAACCGTGCTGAAAGCGGCAGCGGACACCGCTCCCTTTGCCTTTGCGTTTGCCATTCCTTCGGATACCCCAGGGCTCAAATATATCTGTCGTGAGTCATTTGACTACGGTCGGTCATCGTCTGAACATCCCCTCGGTTCGCGTTTTGAAGAAATGGATGCCATCGTTATTTTTGACGATGTCCTGGTGCCGTGGGAGCGGGTCTTCCTCAACGCCCGTCCAGATCTCTGCAATGCGGCTTACGCGACTACCAATGCCGTCGTCCACATGATGCATCAGGTGGTGTGTAAAAACGTTGCCAAGGCCGAGTTTCTTTTGGGGGTCGCGTGCCTGATTGTCGATGCGCTTGGTGCCACGGAGTTCCCGCACGTCCATGAGAAAATCAGCGAGTGCATCATCAACCTTGAACTGATGAAAGCCTGTCTGCGGGCTGGTGAAGCAGACGCCGCTATCGACCAGTGGGGTGTGATGTGTCCGTACCGACCGCCATTGGACGTTGCGCGTAATATCTTTCCGAAAATGTATCCACGTATGGTAGAGATTCTGCAACTCTTGAGCTCGTCTGGGATGATGATGATTCCGCCGCAGTCCGCGTTCGATAGTCCAATTGCTGACGACATTGAGAAATATCTGGTCGTTGCCAACATGAAGGCGCAAGACCGGGTCAAACTCTTTCGCTTAGCCTGGGATATTGCGTGCAGCGCCTTCGGTGGCCGACAGACACTCTATGAGCGGTTTTTCTTTGGTGATCCTGCACGCATGGCGTCGGCGCTTTACGGCATTTATCCGAAAGAGCCGTTAATGGAACGGGTGCGGGAGTTTTTAGCGAGAGAAGAGTAGAACGTAACACGAATCACGTAACACGCAATACGCAACAGGAGTTGATTATGGGCGAAATCGTTGCCGCAATTTTTACTACGCACGTGCCCCGTTTGATGATCTTTGGCGAGGCCGAACGCAAAGCCTACATGGGGCGAGGAGTCACAACCTTCTACGAAGCGATGGAGGCACTCTATCGTGAACGCTTGGCTGGGCTAGAGTTCGACTCCTTCCTGGTCTTTGATACGCACTGGTTTACGACGATCCAGTACGTGATGAACGCGTCTCCGCGTCTTGAAGGCATGTATACCTCTGAAGAAGTGCCGGAGTTGTTGCACGAGCATGAATACAGTTATCGGGGTGATCCGGAACTTGCTCAGATCATCGCGGCGACTGCCAAAGAGCAGAACGTCCGCGCCTTTGCCTCGACCTATCGGGGTATGCCGTTGCATTATCCCACCCTTGTGCCGATGGCCTATTTCAATCCCCAGCGCAACCGCCGTGTGCTGTCGACCGGTGTCTGCCAAATTGCCGGGGTGCAGAACGACCTTGCCTTTGGTCGTGCGGTTGGCGAAGGTATTCGCCGCAGCGACCGCCGTGTGGTCTTAGTGGCTGCCGGTGGATTGTCGCATCGGTTTTGGGAGTACGATCTGGTGCTGAACCATACTGCCGCCGATCCCATCCATATTACTTCCCCG
>Ga0187892_10011797_pt1 | contig 10583 bp, 9 predicted proteins | sample MA1701073metaG_FD_139345 | JGI IMG/M metagenome (GOLD analysis project Ga0187892, IMG submission 139345) | Bio-ooze microbial communities from a basaltic lava cave in the Kipuka Kanohina Cave System on the Island of Hawaii, USA - MA170107-3 metaG ...
GCTCCAGGCGTTCTATGCGTCGGGTAGCTCCGAATTGCTTGATCGCTATTCGTCCACCGCGCTGCGCCGGGTCTGGAAGGCGCAGCGGTTCTCATGGTGGATGACCTCCATGCTGCACCGGTTCCCCGGGACCGACAGCTTCCAGCATCGCGTGCAGCTTGCCGAGCTCGACTATGTGACCTCTTCGCGCGCCGCCGCGACGGCACTCGCGGAGAACTACGTCGGCTTGCCGTTGGAGGTCTGAGGTTCCCGATATCGCCGTGCGAAGCGCAGCGGGCTAAATGCCCATGCACAGATACTTGATCTCGAGAAAATCCTCGATGCCGTACTTCGAACCTTCGCGCCCGAGTCCCGATTCCTTCACACCGCCAAACGGCGCTACTTCGGTGGAGATGATGCCGGTATTGATGCCGACGATGCCGTATTCCAATCCCTCGGACACGCGCCATACGCGGCCCAGATCGCGCGCATAGAAGTACGAGGCCAGTCCGAATTCCGTGTCATTGGCGAGGCGAATCGCCTCGGCTTCGTCCTTGAAGTTGAATAGCGGCGCCACCGGGCCGAAGGTCTCCTCCTTCGTCACCTTCATTCTGGTATTCACACCGGCGAGCACGGTCGGCTCGAAGAACAGTCCGCCAAGTGCGTGGCGCTTGCCGCCGACGACAATCCTCGCGCCTTTCGCAAGCGCGTCGTCGATGTGTTCTTCCACCTTGGAAACAGCGGCCGCGTCGATCAGCGGTCCGATCGCTACGCCCTGCTCCATCCCGTCGCCGACCTTGAGCTGGCGCACGCGGTCGGCGAGTTTCTCCGCAAACGCGTCGTAGACCGAGTCCTGCACCAGTATCCGATTGGCACACACACAGGTCTGGCCGGCGTTGCGATACTTCGATGCAATAGCGCCATCGGCGGCGGCATCCAGATCGGCGTCGTCGAAGACGATGAACGGCGCGTTGCCGCCCAGTTCCATCGAGGTCTTCTTCACGGTTGCCGCGCACTGCTTCAACAACAACTTGCCGATCTCCGTGGAGCCCGTGAACGTCAGCTTGCGCACGAGCGGATTGCCGGTCATCTCGCTCCCTATCGCTGAAGCGGAGCCGGTCACGACGCTGAACACGCCGTTCGGCACGCCGGCGCGCTCGGCGAGTTCGGCCAGCGCCAGCGCAGAAAATGGCGTGGCGGTGGCGGGCTTCAGCACCATCGTGCAACCCGCGGCCAGCGCCGGGCCGGCCTTGCGTGTGATCATCGCGGCCGGAAAGTTCCACGGCGTGATTGCCGCGCAAACGCCGATGGGCTCCTTGATCACGACGATGCGCTTGTCGGCCTGATGCCCCGGAATCGTGTCGCCGTAAATGCGTTTGCCCTCCTCCGCAAACCATTCGATGAAGCTCGCCGCGTAGGCGATTTCGCCGCGCGATTCATTGAGCGGCTTGCCCTGCTCCGCCGTCATCAGGCGCGCAAGATCCTCCTGGTTGGCAAGCATCAGGTCGTTCCACTTGCGCAGGACGGCCGCTCTTTCCTTTCCGGTCTTCGCGCGCCACGCAGGCCAGGCGGCACTCGCTGCTTCGATCGCGCGTCGCGTTTCATCCGCGCCCATGTTCGGCACCGAGCCGAGCGCGGCACCCGTCGCCGGATTGGTCACGGCAATGGTCTTGCCGCTGTCAGCGTCGCACCAGGCGCCGTCGACGTAGCACTGCTGGCGGAAGAGCGCCGCGTCTTTCAGTTGAAGCGATGCGAAGCCTGCGTCTTTGGGAGCGTTCATCAGTCGAACTCCTGCATGCGATCGCGTGGCTTGAATCTACGCTTTCGGAAGCGCGGCGTGCGCCAGTACGCACACCCGGCCACCGATCACCTTGACCGGGTACACCCGCACGTCCTCGGTCGCCGGCTCGCCGACCGCCTTGCCCGTTGGTATGTGAAACAGACCTTGATGCAACGGGCATTCGATGTTCTCGCCGACGATGAAACCATCGGACAAGGTGGCTTCCGCATGGGTGCAGATATCGTGGGTCGCGTAGATCGTTCCGCGGATCTTGTACAGACAAACCGGCTCACCCTCGACCGCGACCGGCAAGGTCCCGTCCTCGGGAACATCGTCAGCCTTGGCGACATCAACCCAGTTCTCACTCATTGGAGTATCGACAGCTGGTGGCAAACCGCGGGTCTGCGCTGACCGGGAAGGATAGCCGCTTACGCAGCGACCGATCGCGCTGCGCACCATGCAGGTGCCTTGCGCATCGATTTTGGGCGCAGAAGCTGGCGATGACGTCCATCACGGTGCCGCAAAGTCCGCCGCGCGTCGCACGATGGCCGTCGGCACGCTTGGCACGCGACTTGCAGAACGCATGTTTGTATACAAGATTGCGTTCACCTCCGAACCGACGCAGTGCTTTATTCATCTACCCTGCCCGCTCTGGCGCTTCCGCTGCTGCAAGAGCGCTATGCGAGCGGCAGCCTGTCGCCGTCACGCCTGGCGATGCAGATAGCCGCGGCATGCGACGCAGCCAAGGACGACACGGCGTGGATCACGCGCATCCCGGCCGAAGATCTGCTGAAGGCCGCGCGCGACCTCGAAGCGCGCGATCCCGCCGCGCTACCGCTGTACGGCGTTCCGTTCGCGGTGAAAGACAACATCGACGTCGCGGGCCTGCCGACCACGGCCGCATGCCCCGAGTTCGCGAGCGTGGCGGCATCCACTGCAGCAGCGGTCGTACGGCTGCTCGATGCCGGTGCGTTGCTGATCGGCAAGACCAATCTCGATCAGTTCGCAACCGGACTGGTAGGCACGCGCTCGCCCTACGGCGCTGTGCCTAACAGCTTTCGCCCGGAGTTCATCGGCGGTGGATCGAGCTCCGGGTCCGCATCGGTGGTCGCGCGCGGTCTCGCCTGTTTCGCCCTCGGCACCGACACCGCCGGCTCCGGCCGCGTACCGGCGGGTCTGAACAATGTCGTCGGCTTGAAGCCGACGCGCGGACTCGTGTCGACCCGCGGCGTGTTGCCCGCCTGCCGCTCGCTGGACTGCGTTTCGATCTTCGCGCTGACGGTCGACGATGCGCGCGACGTGCTCGCGACCGTTGCCGGCTTCGATGCGACCGATCCGTTCTCCAGACGGCGTGCGGCTTGCCGCGAACCGATCGTCCGTGTCGGCATTCCCGCCACGCCCGAATTCTTCGGCGACGCCGAGCAGGCGGCGCAGTTCGCCGCGGCTATCGAACGCGCGCACGCTCTCGGTTGCGCCGTTGCGCCGATCGATTTCACACCGTTGCACGAGGCCGCCGCGCTTTTGTACGACGGCCCCTGGGTGGCCGAACGTCATGCGGCGATTCGCTCCTTCTTCGACACCCGCCCTGATGCACTCGACCCCACCGTGCGCGCGGTGATTGCCAGCGCACGCGCGTACTCGGCGACCGACGCCTTCGCGGCCGCCTACCGGCTAACGGAACTGAAGCGCTCGAGCGACGAACTGTTCGAGCGCGTCGACGCCCTGCTCGTTCCCACCGTACCGACCCTGTACACGATCGACGCGGTGCGCGCCGATCCGCTGCGGCTGAACAGCCGGCTCGGCGTTTACACCAACTTCGTCAATCTGCTCGATCTGGCGGCGCTTGCGGTGCCGAGCTCGATGCGGGCAGACGGATTGCCGTTTGGCGTGACCCTGATCGGACCCGCGTGGTCGGAGCCGGCGCTGATCAACCTCGGCGCACGTTGGCAAAGCCACGCCGCGTTGCCTCTCGGTGCCACCGCCCACCCGCTGCCTCCGCCCACGGAACGCAGGGCACCGGCCGCGGAACACGGCATCCGGATCGCGGTCGTTGGCGCGCACCTGACGGACATGCCGCTGAACGGGCAACTGGCCGAACGTGGTGCGGCGCGAGTGCGCGAAACAACGACGACGCCGGCCTACCGCCTGTTCGCATTGTCGAACACCGCGCCGCCAAAACCCGGTCTGCAGCGCGTTGCGCGTGACGGTGTGCCGATCGCGGTCGAGGTCTGGGACATGCCGCTCGAAAACTTCGGCAGCTTCGTTGCCGAGGTGCGGCCGCCGCTGGCGATCGGATCGGTCGAACTCGCCGATGGCAGCTGGGTCAAGGGCTTCGTTTGCGAGCCGTTTGCCTTCGATGGCGCCCGCGATATCTCTTCGTTCGGCGGCTGGCGCAACTTCCTGCGCGGTTGCGCGCGCCCATCACAACCGTAACTCGACCTGAGGAGAACGCATGAAGCGCCGCCAGTTTCTTTCCGCATCTGCTGCCGCCGCCGGCGCCGCCGCACTGCCCTTGCAATTGCAGGCGCAGGCCCGACCCAAAGACGTGCTGATCGTCGCCAATGAAACGGGACCCAACTCACTCGACATTCACACGGTCGGGGCGAATCGCCCGAGCTACGGCGTCTCGTGGCTCTGCTACGACCGGCTGATGACCTTCGGCACCAAGAAACTGCCGAACGGCACCGTGATGTATGACTACACCAAACTCGAGCCGGAACTCGCCGAAAGCTGGATCGTGTCAAGCGACGGCATGAACGTGCTGTTCCGCCTGCGCAAGGATGCGAAGTTCCACGACGGCACACCCGTCACCGCACGCGACGTCAAGTGGAGCTTCGACCGCGCGGTGACGGTGGGCGGCTTCCCGACGTTCCAGATGAAAGCCGGCTCGCTGGAGAAACCCGAGCAGTTCGTCGTCATCAACGACCACACGTTCCGCGTCGACTTCCTGCGCAAGGACAAGCTCACGCTGATGGACATGGCGGTGCCGGTGCCCTGCATCTTCAACAGCGAACTCGTGAAGAAGAACGCCGCGCCGCAGGACCCCTGGGCCTTGAACTGGACGCGCACCAACACCGCCGGCGGCGGTGCATACAAGGTCGAAGCGTTCCGCCCGGGGCAGGAAATCATCTACGTGCGTTACGACGACTGGAAGAGCGGCCCGCTACCCAAGCTGCGCCGGATCATCCAGCGTGAAGTGCCCAGCGCCGGCAATCGCCGCGCACTGCTGAGCAAGGGCGACATCGACATGACGTTCGAGATGCCGCCGAAAGACTTTGCCGAGATGAGCACGGAAAGCGGACCGATCCGCGTAGTCAGCACGCCCGTGGAAAACGCGCTGATCTACGTCGGCATGAACGTGACGAAGCCGCCATTTAACAATCCGAAGGTGCGGCAAGCCGTCGCGCATGCGATTCCGTACGACGCGATCATGGCCAACGCGATGTACGGCCGCGCGACAAAGATGTGGGGAGGCAAGCCCGGCACGACCGCGTCGAACGCGTGGCCGCAGCCTGCGCCGTACGCGACCAATGTCGCGCTGGCGAAGAAACTGCTCGCCGAAGGCGGATTTCCGAACGGCTTTGAAACCACGTTGTCGTTCGACCTCGGGCAAGGCACCGTGTCCGAACCCGCGTGCATCCTGATCCAGGAATCGCTTGCCGCGATCGGCGTCAAGGCGCAGATCAACAAGGTACCCGGTGCCAACTGGCGCGCTGCGCTGTTGAAGAAAGACATGCCGATGACTCTCAACCGCTTCGGCGGGTGGTTGAACTATCCGGAGTACTTCTTCTTCTGGTGCTACCACGGCCAGAACGCGGTGTTCAACACGATGAGCTACCAGAACCCGGAGATGGACAAACTGATCGAGGCCGCGCGCTTCGAAACCGATCCGAAGAAATACGACGCGCAGGTGCGCGCATTCGTCGACATCGCATTCGCCGACGCCCCGCGCATCCCGATCGCGCAACCGAACTTCGACGTGGCGATGCACAGCGATGTGCTGGGCTACCAGTACTGGTTCCACGTGCAGCCGGACTATCGGCAGATTTACAAGGCTTGAAGGATGAGTACGACCGCCGCTCAGTTCGTCGATGCCGCCGCCGTTCTGATCGATCTGCCGATCCCGCCCGAATGCAAAGCCGGCGTGATCGAGAACGTCGAACGCATGCAGCAGCTCGCACAGTTGTTCATGAACTTTCCGCTGCCTCCCGACGTGGAATCAGGCAGCACCTTCAAACCATGACTGTGCTGCACGCGCAGTCGGCGACAGAACTCGCTGCTCGCATCCGAACGCGTGACGTGACCGCGCTGGCAGTCACCGAGGCCGCGCTCGCGCGGATCGATGCGCTTGATGCGCGCTACAACTGCTTCACCGCAGTGACACGCGATCGCGCGCTCGCCAAGGCACGCGCGATCGACGCTGACTATGCGACCGGCAGACCACTCGGCCCGCTCGCGGGCGTTCCGTTTGCAGTGAAAAACCTGTTCGACGTCGCCGGGCTGACCACGCTCGCCGGAAGCAGGATCAATCGCGACCTGCCTCCCGCCACACACGACGCTGCGCTGGTGCGCAAGCTCGACGCGGCCGGCGCGGTGCTGGTCGGCGCGCTCAACATGGACGAATATGCGTACGGCTTCACGACCGAAAACGCGCACTACGGCCCGACGCGCAACCCGCACGATGTCGAACGCATCGCCGGTGGCTCCTCGGGCGGCAGCGCCGCGGCAGTCGCGGCCGGTCTGGTGCCGCTGACGTTGGGGTCCGACACCAACGGGTCGATCCGCGTGCCGGCTTCGTTGTGCGGCGTCTTCGGGCTGAAACCCACCTACGGGCGGCTGTCGAGGATCGGCGCGTTCCTGTTCGCGGCGAGTTTCGATCATCTCGGACCTTTCGCGCGTTCTGCAGCAGATCTCGCAGCGGCCTACGACGTGATGCAGGGCGCGGATGCTGCCGACCTGGCCCAGATCCCGCGGCCGCTCGAGGCGATCTCGGAAAGCCTGTCACTGGGAATCCAAGGCCTTCGCATCGCGCTGGCTGACGGGTATTTCCAGGACAACGCATCGCCCGATGCGCGGGCGGCGCTGAAGCTTGCCGCGCACGCGCTCGCGGTGAAGCGAAGCGTGACGATTCCCGAACCTGAGCGCGCGCGCGCCGCGGCGTTCGTGATCACGATGGCCGAAGGCGCCAACCTGCATCTGCCGAACCTGAAAACGCGACCGATGGATTTCGATCCTGCCACCCGCGATCGATTTCTCGCGGGTGCTCTGGTGCCCGCCACGTACGTGCAACAGGCCCAGCGCTTTCGCAGCTGGTATCGACGGCAGGTGTTGCGACTCTTCGATGAGATCGATGTGATCCTCACGCCCGCCACGCCGGTTGCCGCCACGCGCATCGGTCAGACGATGATGGAGCTGAACGGAAAAGAGGTCGTCGCGCGGCCGTTCATGGGTTTGCTGACGCAGCCGATCTCGTTCATTGGATTGCCGGCTGCCGTCGCGCCGATCGTTCGCGAGGGAACGATGCCGATTGGTGTCCAGATCATCGCCGCGCCGTGGCGCGAAGACCTCGTGTTGCGGGTCGCGGCCGCGCTCGAGGGAGCGGGCATTGCACGCGCACCGGTTGCGGCGGGAGCGCTCGAGTGAGGCTTGTCATCAACGATGCCGCCTCGCTTGCCGAGATGCAGTCGGTGTTCGCGCGCTACGAAGACGCGCTGGTGAACAACAAGGTCGAGGTGCTCGACGAGTTGTTCTGGGATTCGCCGCACACGGTTCGCTACGGAGTCACCGAGAACCTGATCGGTCACGCCGCGATCAAGGCGTTTCGCGCGGCGCGGCCGGCGCTAGGGTTGAAACGCACGCTGCGCGCTACGGTGATCACGACGTACGGCCGCGACTTCGCCACCGCGATGACGGAATTTCAGCGCGACGGCAGTACGCGTAGCGGCCGGCAATCGCAGACGTGGTTGCGTACGGAGCACGGTTGGCGCTGCGTGGCGGCGCATGTGTCGTTACTGGCGGAAACGTGAACGCGCAATGGCGTAAGCCTGAGCAAGTCCAAGTACCCGTCGCCCCGGCGAAGGCCGGGGCCGAATTTCCGGCGCATACAAATTGGGCCCCGGCCTTCGCCGGGGCGACGAATCGGGCTTCATCCAACGCAGGCGTCCCATGCTGAAACTCATCTCGCTGCGCCTGCTCGCCGCCACGCCGAACCTGATTGGCGTGATCGTGATCACGTTCATCCTCACGCGCGCGCTGCCGGGTGATCCCGCCGCGTACTTCGCGGGCGCGGCGGCAACGCCCGAAGCAGTCGAGCAGGTGCGCAAGGCGCTCGGCCTCGATCGCCCGCTGATCGAGCAGTTCTTTCGCTACGTCGGCGACCTCGCGCAGGGCAACCTTGGACTGTCGCTAACGACGGGACAGCCCGTTGCCCAGGAAATCCTCACGCGGCTGCCGGCATCGCTCGAGCTTGTACTCGCGGCACTGCTGCTCGCATGTGCGATCGCATTGCCGCTCGGCGTGCTGGCGGCCGTGCGACAGGGCTCGTGGATCGATCACCTGTGCCGCTTGATCACGACGATGGGCGTGTCGCTGCCGGTGTTCTTCACCGGGCTGCTGCTCTCGTATGTCTTCTACTTTCTGCTCGGCTGGGCGCCGTCTCCGCTCGGGCGTCTCGATCCGATGCATTCGCCGCCGCCGGCGCTCACCGGCTTCTATCTGATCGACGCGTTGGTCGCGCGCGACCTCGTTGCGTGGTGGTCGAGTCTCAAACAGATGATCCTGCCGACGCTGACGATGGCGATTTTCGTGCTGGCGCCGATCGCGCGCATGACGCGGGCATCGATGCTCGCGGTGTTGAGTTCCGATTTCATCCGCACGGCGCGCGCCAGCGGATTGTCCGCATTCACCGTGCTCGGCCGCTACGCGTTGCGCAATGCGTTGCTGCCGGTGGTGACCACGCTCGGCATGGTGTTCGGATTCATGCTGGGTTCGAGCGTGATCATCGAAAAAGTGTTCTCGTGGCCTGGTGTCGGCAGCTATGCGATCGATGCGCTCACCTTGTCGGACTACGCGCCGGTGCAGGGCTTCGTGCTGGCGATGGGCGTGTTGTTCGTGCTGCTGAATCTCCTGATCGACCTGGCGTACACGGTCATCGATCCGCGCGTGAGCCTCGACGCATGAGTCGGGACGCCTGACTCTGGACACAACTATCAGCGCATGAACGCCACGACCCGCCATGTTCGCTACGTGCTCGCCGAAAATCCGATCTCGGCGGTCGCAGCCGCGCTGTTCGCATTTTTCATCGTTCTCGCCTTATTCGGCCCGTCGATCGCGCCGTACGACCCGCTCGCATCGAACGCGGCACGTGCGCTGCAGCCGCCCTCGGCCGCGCACTGGTTCGGTACGGATCAGCTCGGCCGCGACATCCTGTCGCGCGTGATCGTCGCCACGCGACTCGACCTGCTGATCGCAGTCAGCGCGGTTGCCTTGTCGTTTGTGTTCGGCATGGCACTCGGTCTCGCCGCGGGTTTCTATGGCGGTTGGTGGGAGCGCGGGGTGACCCGCACGGCCGACACGGTGATGGCCTTTCCGCTGTTCGTGCTGGCGATGGGCATCGTCGCCGCGCTCGGCAACACAGTCGGCAACATCATTCTCGCCACGGCGATCATCAACCTGCCCTTTTACATCCGCGTCGCGCGTGCCGAGACCAACGTACGTAGAGCCGCCGGCTACATCGAGGCCGCGCGGCTCTCCGGCAACAGCAACCTGCGCATCCTCGCCGTGCATCTGTTTCCGAACATCCTGCCGCCGGCGATGGTGCAGGTGTCGCTGAACATGGGTTGGGCGATCCTGAACGCGGCGGGCTTGTCGTTCATCGGCCTGGGCGTGCGGCCGCCGACACCGGAGTGGGGCATCCTCGTCGCCGAGGGCGCGGCCTTCATCGTCAGCGGTGAATGGTGGGTAAGTTTTTTCCCGGGGCTGGCGCTGATGCTGGCGGTGTTCTCGTTCAACCTGCTCGGCGATGCGCTGCGCGACATCTTCGATCCGCGGCGGCGGACATGACGCTTGCACTTCAACCGCCGCTGCTCGACGTGCGCAACCTGTCGCTCGAGTTCCGCACGCGTTCGGGCACGGTACGCGCGCTCGAACACATCAACCTGAAAATCGACAGAGGTGAAATCGTCGGACTGGTCGGCGAATCGGGTTCGGGCAAGAGTGTGCTGAGCTACGCGATTCTGGGTATCTCCGATGCGGCCGCGCGCGTCACATCGGGCCAAGCGGTCTTCGGCGGATTGGATCTGCTTAAGGCGCAAACGGGCGAACTGGAAGAGATCCGCGGCCGCGAGATCTCGATGATCTTCCAGAGCCCGCGCACCGCACTGAATCCAATCCGCACGGTCGGCGCGCAGATCGAAGACGTGCTCAAGCGCCACGCGGCCGTGCGCAACGTGGACTTGAAAACGCGCGCGGTGCAGGCGCTGCGCGAAGTCGCGATCGCGGACCCCGAGCGCCGATGCCACTCGTATCCGTTTGAAATGTCGGGCGGCATGTGCCAGCGCGTGATGATTGCGCTGGCGCTCGCATGCCGCCCGGGCCTGCTGATCGCCGATGAGCCGACGACGAGCCTGGACGTCACCACGCAGGCGTCCGTCATGGATCTGATCGTCGATCTGGCGCGCGAACGCAAGATGGCGGCGCTGTTCATCACGCATGACCTCGGGCTGGCGGCCGAGTACTGCGATCGCATCGTGGTAATGCACGCGGGGCACATCGTCGAGGCCGCACCCACGCGCGCGCTGTTCGATACGCCGCGCCATCCGTACAC
>Ga0187892_10011798_pt1 | contig 10582 bp, 9 predicted proteins | sample MA1701073metaG_FD_139345 | JGI IMG/M metagenome (GOLD analysis project Ga0187892, IMG submission 139345) | Bio-ooze microbial communities from a basaltic lava cave in the Kipuka Kanohina Cave System on the Island of Hawaii, USA - MA170107-3 metaG ...
ATATGACTGATAAGTATATAGGCTTATCCGAAATTGCAAGCAAAAACCTGGGTGCGAAGAAGCGGTGGGTGGGAAGCCGGGAGGCAGTGGTGGCAGGAAGCCGACGCTTTGAACGGGGAACGGATGGTTTACAGAGCGGCTGCCAGTGCGAAAAACCGCTTATTCTTCAAAGCTGAGTGGGTTGACGGGACCCAAGAGGCCCGCTACTATCCGTGACAGTGGATCGGCACTCACAACGCAAAAACCCGTTCGGAGCGCGACGATGCTTCCTCAAACCCGACAAAAACTGAGGATTTTTTCCTTTATCGCGATCGCCATCGGCTGCCTCTCCTTGATCATGCTGTGGATGTTCGCGGAGCCGAAGCAAGTCGTCGCCGGCACGAGCATTCCCAGCTTTTGGGACGTGCTCCTCGGTCAACCGCACATGGACGGCGCCGTCGAGTGGCAGTTGCTCGACATGACGCTGAGTTGGCAATTCTTCGCCAATCTGCTGCGGGCGGTCCTGCTGGTGACGGTCTGCACGTCTGCGTTCACCCTGGTGATCGTTTACAACGACATCGGGTTGACGAAGAAGTGAAAGCCAAATCTGGTTGTGCGCTCGCGACCACCCCTTCCGACTCGAGTTGGAGAACGAATCCGACGACGAACAGCACCCGGAAGTGGCTAGCTAGAGCAGGTCCATTCGCTTCGCAAACGCTTTGAGCTTCTTCATCTCCGTGTCGGTGAGGCTGTGATAGGGTTTGCGTCGCCAGCGACCGGCGATCCCGATCAGCTCAATCAGGCCGTGCACCGCGGCGTCGCGTCCACCGGGGAACGCGCCCATGAAATCCTCCAGGGGGACCTCGATGTCGCGGATCACTGTCCGCGCGGCAGCTAGATCGTTCCGTTGAATCGCCTTCCAGTACCGATGACTGACCTGGGGCGCAAAGTTCATGTGCCGATCCATCAACCCGTCGCAGCCGTACAGGTGCATGTCGAGGTGGTTACGCAACCCGCCGCCGGAGAACACGGCCCAGCGGTCGTGTACGAGCAGGCAGGATTTCCGCCCGACATTGCCGGTCATGTCTTCCTTCATGGCGATCATGTTCGGCACGCGCGCGAGCAGGGCCTTTGTGGTTTCGAGCGCGAATTTCGCGGAGCGTCCGCCGAAAATGTTGTTCACAAACATCAGCGGGATTCGCTCCGCGAGCGTGGCGTAATGCTCGATCAACAATTCCGACGTGGCCGATCCTGCCCAGTCCGCGGGACGCGCCATCAGGATGTCTGCGCCGAGGTCGGTGCAGTAGCGGGCGAACTTCAGCGCTTGCGGCGTGGCAAACTCCCAGTCGCACGCGACGGTCAACGCGCGCCCCGCCGTGTGTTCGACCATGACGCGGTTGAGCTGCGCGATCTCGTCGTCGGTCAGGCAATGGAAATGGCTGTCGCCGGCCGTGAGCAGACTGACTTTGCACCCGGCTTTCAGGTGGAAGTCGATCATCCGTCGCACGCCGTCGAAGTCGATCGACCCGTCGCGGTTGAACGGCGTGCGGATGGAGGCGATGGGGCCGGTCAGCGCGGCGCGGACTTTGTCTCGCAATTGTGCACTCATGCCGGATACAGACTCGTGCTCAAATATTTCATTCCGGAATCGCTGATGAGGGTGGCGATGCGCGCGCCGCGTTTGGCCTCGTCGGCGATCTTGAGTGCCGCCCAGACGTGCGCGCCGCCGGAAAAACCGCCCAGGATGCCTTCCTCGGCGGCGAGACGGCGGGCGGTGCGGATGGCTTGTGCGTCAGTGACCTGCATGAAGCCATCGACCAAGCTGCGATCATAGAGCGGCGGGAACATGTTGTAGCTCGTGCCCTGAAGCGCGTGTGAAGTGTTGGTCACCTTCTTGCCGGCAAGGACCGCCACCGTTTCCGGCTCGACTACGATGATCCTGGTTTTCGGGTTGTGCCGTTTCAACGCGGTGCTCACGCCCCTGAGCATACCGGCTGCGCCGACTGTGGCGACGAAATAATCCACGCGGCCATCAAGTTGTTCGAGGAGTTCCGCGCCGGTGGTCAACTCGTGCCCCAGTGCCGTGTTGGGGTTGTTGAACTGGTCCGGGGCGAAACATTTCCTGCCGAGACGCGCGACGATCTGTTGCCGTTTCTTTTCGACGAGCGCCAGGTCCTCGCCCGAAACCTGGCCCGGTCGAGGCTTGCCTGCCTGCGGAACGAGGACGACTTCGGCCCCGAAGGCTTTGAGCATCTGACGGCGCTCGACGGTGTTGCCCTCGGACATGACAGCGACGAACTTGTAGCCTTTGAGCCGGCATGCGATGGCCAGGCCGGTGCCCATGTTCCCGCTGGTGAGTTCAACCACGGTCATACCGGGCTTGAGTTTCCCTTCGCGTTCGGCGGCGGTGATGATTTGCAGCGCGGGACGGTCCTTGTGGCTCGCGCCGGGGTTGTACATCTCGAGCTTCACGAAGACGCGGCCGGGTTTGCCTTGGCCCATGCGACGCAGTTCGACCAAGGGCGTGTTGCCGATGGCTTCGAGGACGGAAGCGCAGCGCTTCTCGTAGGTTCGCATGGGGAACGAATGCTACCACCCCACGGATTCAGGGCAACACGGATTCATCGACCGGGCGGGGAACTGGCGCCAGCGCCCGGCTGATCGGGGCGAAGTCAGCCGTTCAATTCGTGTCCCACCAATCTTCGGCGGTGGTCGCGCCAACGGAGTCGTTGTAGAAACCGTGTAGCACCATCTCCTCGTTTCGCAGCCAGGACACATGACCATCCACCCACAGGATGTTCAAGCCGCCGCGATGGCGGAACGTGTTATAGGCCTGGTAAAAGGCGTTCCCAGACGGCCAGACTGACGGGAAATACAAGTCACCGTTGTCGGCGGCGTAATATGTCGATGCCGGTTGCCTTACCTGGACAACCGGAACTGCCGGATCGGTTTCATACGCGCCGAACGCGAAGTAATTGTGGCCATAGCTCGAGTTTGCGAACGTGTACCCAGGATGGTAAGGCGGCCTTTGCAGCGGATCGCTTGGGCATTTCATCGCTTCGAGACTGTGACAATAGTCGTTATGATAGATGAACCCCAGCCAGGTGCGCGCGTACAGATCGGGCGCGGGCGGGAAGCCCCACGGTTGGCCCTGAGGCAGGAACCCGTTGTGATCGTGCACGTACATCTGCACCGCCAAGCCAATCTGTTTGAGGTTGCTCGCACACCTCGCGGTCTTGGCCTGGTTCTTGGCGCCCTTCAGCGCAGGTAGAAGCAACGCCGCCAGGATGGCGATGACCGCGACGACCACCAGCAGTTCTATTAAGGTGAAGCCTCGACGGGGTTGTTGCCGCACTGGCTTTTCCTCATAGACCGAACCGGACGTCGGGGTTTCTCCAGTACGGCTCGCCCCTTGGAATCTCACTCCCAGCATTCGGCCTCCGTGTCTTTTGCTCGTTGAGCTTCAATCCCATTGATCCCAGTGTCCCTGCCAGGCATCGAGACGGCTTTCAGCTTTCGGCCTTATACCGCCTCTGTTCCTCGGCGTCGCTTCTCGTGCCTCGCCCCCAGGACGCCATCCGGACGCGGCTGGTTGTGGTTGCGGAGCAACCCGCGGATCGTCTTACTCCGTTTCATACGGAACCTGTCAGGGTCTCCCCAGATGCTCGAAGGAATCTTCCGCGCATGCCGCCGCCTTTTACACCGCCGAGCCTCACGCGTTGTTCCCATTTCCGATTCCCGTGAGTGTCAGGCTTCGCCCATCGAACAGGGGCTCGCCGCTCGATCCTCCACGGCTCTGCCAGCGATGACCGCCCTGGCACTCTTTACGATGCTTATGGCTGTTCGCCGCTCGGACTGGCTTGGAGTCACCCTACGTGCTGGGTTTCCCGTCTGGCGACCTTGTCATCCCGCTGGCCCGTGGAGTTACCTCGCACGACGCAGGATCAGGCTATCGGCCCGCAATGGGAAATTGGCCGAGTCAGAACCTTCCTCTGACAACACCTCCTCCAGCCTTGGCTGGGTTACGTTCGATGAGGGTGAAACCCGCCCGCGAATGGAGAACCACTCGCATTTGCCATCAACGGCCCGATTGCGCTCGAAGCCTACGCGTCACCAGCAGACCGAGTCCGCACAGGCCAAGCGCGACCGCGGAAGGTTCGGGCACGACCAACGCGATGACTTCCACGCCAGTCAACTCGTTGTCCCAGATCACAAGGGGGCCGCCGATCACCCCTGGTACGGACCTTCCGCACCCGGGAACAGGCGTTGGCCGAGCGACATGGCGGCGGTGGTGTTGTTCAACGGCCCGCCGTCCTGAGCGACTTCCTGAATCAAGAGACCGTCCACATACAATCGGCTCCGCGCAGCAAACGCGTTGTGCGTGCCAGCGAAATGGTGCCAATCGCCGTCGTTGAATTCCGCAGCCGTAAACGGATCCACGGCTGTATTTCCTGCAAATTGGTCGCCCGTTCCCACGAAGGTGCGGAAGAAAAAATTCCCGGCTGTTGCGAAACCAAATTCCCAGGAGCCGGGGAAGCTGTCGTACTTGGCAAGTAGGATACGTCCCGAATTATTGAAGTTCGTGTCCGAGGCCTTGGCCCAGAACGCGACGGTGATGCTGCCGGGTTCGAGCACCGCGTTGTCCGGGAAGTTGATGTAGTCGCCGACCGCTCCGCCGAAGGAAAGGGAGTTGTTCGGCTGCACGTTTGGTGACACCATCGTGATGGGCGGCCCGCCGTTCTGCCAGGTGACGTTGCCGCCGCCGTTGAATGTGCCGGTCACCGGCCCGACGACCGACGAAACCGTCGTGCCCGAGCCATCGTCGAGGTTCCATTGGGCGACGATTCCGCCATGCGTCTCCACGGCCAAGAACAGCACGGCCAAGCCGGCGCAGAATGCAGAAAGTCGAAAGGTCATGTCGCTCCTCCTTCGGTGAGTCTGATCACACCCGCGCATTGTACCGATTTCGCGCGTTCTGTCTTTGCGGCGATCTGCCACGCTTTTACGCGAATCTGATCTAGCGCGAGTCTCCAGCTTGTGGTCGTCCTTTGTAACCGAAGGACGGCAACCAAGAGTTGCGCTACAACCCCGGTCGCGCGCGTCGATACGCGGCGGGGCTGGCGCTGAATATCTTCTTGAACGCCGCACTGAAGGCGTGGACCGTCGCGTAATTCGCCGACTCGGCGATGTCTTTGATTGGACGCGGCGGATCGGCCACCAATTCCGCCGCGACCGCCCGCATGCGGGCCTCGAGCAAATACTGTCGCGGCGTCTGCCCAAGGAGTTGATGGAAGCTCCGTGTAAAATGCGACTCGGACATGTGACATTCCCTGGCCATGCCGGCCACTGTCCATCCCGCGTAGGGCCGGTTGGCGATCTTCTCCAACAATGGCCAAAGCACCCGTCGAAACGCATCGAGGTGACCGAGCGCCGCCGTTCCGCCACAGCTCTCGCCGAGCAATTCGATCAAGCACAGGTTCGCCGCCGCAACCGCCTCCTGCCTGCCGAACAGCGAGTTGGCGTTGAAGCGTTGGCCTGCGCGCTCGACCACGCTCACGAGGTCGTCGGGCACTCGCAATCGCTGCGGACGGGTGCCAAAAAACGTCCAGCACGAAGGAGCGAGATGGAACTTGAACGACCCTTGGCGGAATCCGGGGTGCGACTCGTACCCGTGGCGCACGAGCGGCGGAATGAACAGGCCGTCACCGCCGCCGGCACGCACTGCACCGAGTCCCTCCACACGCACTGTCACTTCGCCCATCAGAAAGACATCGAGCTGAAAGAAGTGATGAAGGTGATCTCGAAATGCGTAGCCGGGAGGCAGGACCGTGTAATCGAAGCGAACGATTTCAGTGACGATGGGGCCTTCAATCTGCATGGACGGGGACGTTACCGAAACCGCAGCGCTACCTCGATGTAATTCTTCGCGAAGCGTCCCCGATCGCCTACCACGGATGAGTGCGAAATGGAACGGCGGGCAACCCTTCCTTGTTGGTGAGGTTGCACAATGGCATGTCGGCCCACGCGTAGCGCACCGCCACGGGCTGCGGCACTGAGTCGCTCCAGACCAGCACCGTATCGCCGTCGATCTTCGCTTTGGCCCAAACGAATTTCTTGTCCTCACCGGCGATGGCGAATCCTTTCGGCGGCTCCTTGTCGTTCGTGACCAGTCCGCCGCGCAGGTGATTGAAGTGAAGCCGGATTTTGCCCTTCTCGACCTGCATTTGTTTGTAGGTCGGCCCTTGATGCGCGATTTTCTCGCCATAGACAGTGGCGCGCGCCGCTCGGGCGAGGCGTTTGCCGACGTCCTGTTTGTTGCGCGGATGCGGGTCGTTGACGTCGCCGAGGTCGGTGCTGACCACCATCGCGGTGTGGGGCACGTCGAGGCAGGCGGCTTGCGCTTCGCGCAACTCGGCCCATGCGCTGCGCTCCTGCGGTTGCTCCGTGGGCGCGTTGATCGTGGAAATCTGCACATAGAGGAACGGCAGATCCGGTTTGCGAAATCGCTGCCGCCAATCGCGGATCATCGTCGGAAAGCCCGTGCGATACGATTCGGCCTGCGAGCTGTCCTGCTCGCCCTGGTACCAGATGACGCCGCGGATGGTTGCAGGCGTGATCGGGTTGAGCATCACGTTGAACACACCCGTCGGCAGATGCGTGTAGAGGTTCAACGGGTCGGGCGCCAACCGCTGCTGAATGGACGGCGGCATTTGCGGGGTGCGACCTTGCGCGATCGCCGCTTCGGTCTCGGTCTTCCACGTCTGCAACTCGGGCACGAGCTTCAGCACCGACTGGATGTAATCGTCGATCACCTTGCGCTTGAAATCCAGGACGGGCTTGAGCTTCGGCTCGGCCGCCAGCGCTTCCTCGCTCGTCCATTGCGCGGCGGAGGTGGCGCCCCAGGAGGTGTGGATCATCCCCATCGGCACCCCAAGTTTCTGGTGCAGGTCGCGCGCGAAGAAATAGCCGACCGCGGAGAACGGTCCCGCCGAAGTTGGGTTGCACAACACCCATTTCCCGTCGAGGGACTCGCAGGTGTCCTGCGGCTGGAGGGAGATGCCATACTTCATGTGCCACATGCGAATCTGCGGAAAGTTTGCCTCGGCCAATTCCTTTGCGGCATCGCGCACGCCCGCCAACTCGTGCGCCATGTTGGATTGGCCGCTGCAAATCCAAACTTCACCGACGAGGACGTTGGTGAACGCGATGGCGTTGTCGCCGGTGATCTTCAGCGTGAACGGCCCGCCGGCAGCGATGGGTTCCAATACGACTTTCCACCGGCCGTTCGTGGCGACGGTGGAATGGGATTGGCCACAGAACTCGACCGTCACTTTCTCGCCGTCTTTCGCAGTGCCCCAGATGGGGACCGGCATCTTCTGCTGGAACACGGCGTTCTCGCAGATCAGCGCGTGAGGTTTGACTTCGGCGCGCCCCGACGACACGGAGAACAACGCGCTGAGCAAAGCCGCGCAGGCACGCGCGCAGCGGCGCCGGATTTTCACGGCACGGACCACCAGTCGTTCGCGCCGCTGCCGAAAGGATAATGGTGCCTCTGCATCTCGATGGTGGTCATCCAGGAGACGTGTCCGTCGAGCCAAAGCATATTCAGGCCGTTTCGGTGGCGCCAGGTCACGTTGTCGTAATAGGCCTGATTGTAAGGGTAGTTCAGATTGCCGCAGACGCCGGGGATATCTGAGTTGTCGGCGGCCCAATACTTCTGCGATGGAATCTTCACGTCGGACATTTTCTCGAACGGCCCGTAGTACGCCAGGATCGGCGCGCCGTCGGTCGCGGGTGTGCCGGTCATTCCCAAGCCCAGATAGTTGTACCCGTAGCCGCACGTGTTGTAGTTCGGCAGGTAGCCGAACGAGTATGCACCGTGGTACAAGTTCTGAGCCCGCACGGCGTCGGCGGGGCAGTGCATCACCTCCAAGTTGCGACAGTAGTTCCAGTAATACAAAGCCGCCAGCCAGCTTGTCTGATAGATGTTGGGAACCACGGGCCCCGGGAACACTGTGCCGGCATGCACCGGATACGCCGTCATGAGCGCGCCGTCGTAATCATTGGAGTACATCAGTAGCCCGAGACCAAGCTGGCGCAGGTTGCTGTTGCACTTGGCGGTCCTGGCCTGGTCCTTCGCCTTCTGCAGCGCCGGCAACAATAACGCGGCGAGGATCGCGATGATCGCCACCACGACCAAGAGCTCGATCAAGGTGAATCCGTTACCCTTGCGTTCCATCTTGCGTCAGGTTCAATACGGAACCGTGAACCAGTCCTCTCCGCCGCCGAGATAATAGTGAAGCCGGGCTTCCCGTGAAGTCAACCACGAGACATGACCGTCCAACCACAGCATGTTCAGGCCCCTTCGATGCCGCCAAGTCGGGAGTTCCGTCTCGGCGGGAGAAGAAACGTAAGGCCAGATGATGTTCCCGGGCGCGAAGTCCAAGTCGGGATTGTCTCCAGCCCAATAGATCTTGGTGGGGTCCTTCGCAGCACTCATCCGACGGAACGGATCGTACCAGTACAGCCCGAGTCCGATGTAATTGTAGCCGTAGCCAGAGGTGCCGTAGTTGGGCGGAGGGCCAAAAGTGTAAGCTCCGTGAAAAAGTCCCGCGGTCCTTACGGGATCGCTGGGGCACTGCATGACTTCGTAATTCCGACAATAGTTCAAGTGATACAACGTTCCCAGCCAGGTGCCGTCCCAGTCCGTCGGGACCGGCGAACCGGCGCAGTACCAAACGGAACATCGCGTAGCCGCAGTGGGAAGCATTCCTCGGTAGTCGTCCACGTAGAGCATCAGTCCGAGACCCAATTGTTTGAGGTTGCTCGCGCACTTGGCGGACTTGGCTTGGTCCTTCGCTTTCTGCAGCGCGGGCAACAGGATCGAGGCGAGGATCGCGATGATGGCTACGACCACGAGAAGCTCGATCAGCGTGAAACCACGCCGACGCATGATTCTCGATTCATGATTCGAGACCGGGATCATCCGCAATTGCGCCGCCGCAATACAATGAACCATCCCACACCCAAGCACAGCAGCGCCAACGCCGATGGCTCGGGAATCGTGCCGATGAGCACGAGGTCGTTTCCGGTTCCGCCGTCATATTGAACACGGAAGTAGGCATCGATCCCGTTGGCGGAGGCATCGATGAAGGCGTTGTTGGTCAGGCCGTTGAACAGGCCCGAGATCGGGTTCGCGCCCTGGTTGTCGATCAGCGTGAAGGTGTCGCCCACCGCCGGCGAGAAGGCATTGATGATCGCGACGTCCAAGATGCCGGTGACCGTGACCGATCCACCGACGATGAGCCGGTCGTAATCGGAAAGGCCGGTGCCGCCGATTTCCATCTCCAACACGGAGGTCGAACCCAAAACGAGATTGCCGGTAAATGTCAGCGCGCCGGCCGAGAAGCCGGGCGCGATTGTGCCCGAGTTGGTGACGGTGGTGCTCGCAACCGTGCCATTGCCGATGAGCGCGCCGCCGCCGCCGATCGCGAGCGTCGTGCTCTGCCAACGTCCGTTGTTGAGCGCGAGCCGCTGGTAATTGGTCGCAGTGCCGGTGTTGGCGACCGAGTCGAACACGTAGCTGGCGATGCTCGAGTTGGTGGCTCGGAGGAGTTGGAAGGTGTTGTTGCCCTGGAAAAGGATGTTGGCAACCTGCCCGTTGTAGATGTTCGCGGCTGTGACGTCCCGGTAGGAGATCGTGCCATTCGTAATGACGAAGCTGCCCGCCGTGTTGGGGGTAATGTTCGGGGTCGCCGTCGGGAATTGATAGATGCCCTGCCGGTTGCTGATCGTGGCGGAGTTGTTGAGACCGCCGGTCCAGTTGAAGGACTCGAGCGTACCACCGTCAGTGACGAGGACCTGCGCGCCGGACCCCTTCGTCGTCGCGTTGGTGCCGACAAAGAAATCGGTATTGCGCCACAACGAGCCTGCGCCCGCGATCAACACGGTGTTGTTGCTGCTCGTGGCGAGGCCGCCAACCAGACCGCTGGGATTGACCACCTGTCCGCCGTTCGCGATCATCAGGCTGGCATTGCCTCCGTTGAAACCGACGTAGAGAAAGACCGTGTTGGACCAGAGCGACCCCGCGCCGGTGACGACGGCGGAGTTATTGGCGGCGACCGGCTGATAGCTGATGACGGAGCCGCCGCCGATGGCTTGGCCGCCGTTCGTGATGACGAGTTGGTTGCCGCCACTGGACAGGCCCACATAGGCAGCACTCTGAAGTTGTCCGCTGTCTGCGATGGTGAGCCGGTTGCCGCCGCCGAGGTTGCCAATGCTCAGGTCCCCGTTGTTTTTCCAGAGTGAACCACTTCCCGTAACAAGGGCGGTGTTGTTGCTGGACGAGGCAGAGTTGCCAAAGACCCCGACCCCCGAATATAGCTTGCCGCCACCGGCGATGATGAGTTGGTTGCCGACGCTGTTGTTGCCGACGTAGATCGCACCTGTATTCGTGAGGATCCCGTTGCCCGTGACGAGCACTGTGTTGTTGCTGCTGGATGCGTTGTTGCCCATCACCGTCTGCGGCGTGACGACCCGGCCCATGTTGGTAACGATCAGTTGATTACCCTGCCCCAAGTGGCCCACGTGCAGTTCGGTGCGG
>Ga0187892_10011799_pt1 | contig 10581 bp, 8 predicted proteins | sample MA1701073metaG_FD_139345 | JGI IMG/M metagenome (GOLD analysis project Ga0187892, IMG submission 139345) | Bio-ooze microbial communities from a basaltic lava cave in the Kipuka Kanohina Cave System on the Island of Hawaii, USA - MA170107-3 metaG ...
GCAGCTTGAAGGCTTGCAGGCGCTCGGCGACAATCAACCCGCGAGGCTCTCCGCTGTGATGAGCTGAGCAGGACTCGGCCTTACGAGAGCCACGATTCGTACACCACCTCACGGGACACGACCGCAGCACATCCAAGTCGGCCGTGCTCGGGAGATCGAAGCGCTCCTCAAAGATATCGAGCGCATCGCCGACGGAGGCTCCGCATTCCGCTTAATCATCGGCGAGTATGGTTCGGGCAAGACTTTCTTTCTGAACCTTGTCCGTGCCATCGCGCTCGAGAAGAAGCTCGTCACTGCCAACGCGGACTTGAACCCTGACCGGCGGTTTCACGCGTCCGGCGGGCAGGCACGCTCGCTCTATGCCGAGTTGATGCGAAACGTGGCCACGCGGACGAAGCCCGATGGGGGTGCTGTGGCGGCCGTAGTCGAACGCTTCGTGTCCGAAGCTGCGCAGGAGGCGAAAAAGCGGGGCGGCAACCCGGGGGATCTCATTCACGAGAGGCTCGGGTCGATCAAAGAAATGTTGAACGGCTACGACTTCGCCCAAGTCATTGAAGCGTATTGGCGTGGGCACGAGGAGGGAAACGAAGAGCTTAAGAGCAGTGCGGTCCGGTGGTTGCGTGCAGAGTTTTCTACCAAGACCGATGCCCGCGAGGCACTCGGCGTGCGGACTGTCATCGATGACGCCAACGGCTATGACTTCGTTAAGCTCTTCGCGCGATTCGTGCGCCTTGCCGGGTTTTCAGGCTTTCTAGTGTGCTTCGACGAGCTCGTGAATCTCTACAAGCTCGCGAACACGCAGGCCCGGAACGGGAACTACGAGCAGATTCTGCGTGTCCTGAACGACTCGCTGCAGGGGACGTCTGTGGGACTGGCAATTCTCATGGGAGGTACGCCCGAGTTCCTGCTCGATGCCCGGCGCGGCCTCTACAGCTACCCAGCGCTCCAGTCACGACTTGCCGAGAACACGTTCGCGCGGGGCGGCCTCGTCGACTACAGTGGACCAGTTCTGCGACTCGCTAACCTCACGAAGGAGGACTTCTATGTCCTTCTGGAAAAGCTGCGCCATGTGTTTGCTTACGGTGATGCGGGGAAGTACCTGGTGCCAGACGGGGCGCTCCCTGCTTTCATGGACCACTGCTCGAAGCGGATCGGCGACGCGTACTTTCGTACGCCTCGGAACACCATCACTGCCTTCGTGAACCTCCTCGCTGTCCTCGAGCAAAACCCGGGTGCGGATTGGCGGGGCCTGCTCGGCTCGGTGGATGTCAAGTCGGATACCGGCGCTGAGGCAGAGCTTGCGACCAAAGAGCCGGACCAGGCCTCACGCGCCGCTGCCTTGAAAGGGGGCGGTGGCGACGACGACTTGGCGACGTTCAAGCTTTGATACCCAGCGGGTGTGTGCTGAGCGCGGTTTGTGGGCACGTGAACGCTACGCGCTCCTCCTGATTGATCGGACCACGTGACGACCTCAGAGCCGGCTGCCCGACCCGACGAGGTTCCGTCGAGCGCCTTCGAACTACTGGATAAGCGCATCCAACGCTGGATTTGGAGCGAGGGCTGGGAAGAACTCCGCGACATTCAGGAGCGGGCTATCCCGGCGATCATCGACGACGCGCGCGACATCATAATCGCCGCGGCCACAGCGTGCGGTAAGACCGAGGCAGCGTTCTTTCCCATCTTGACTCGGTTGCTCAAGACAGAGCCACCCGCGGCGCTCGTCGTTTACGTGAGTCCACTGAAGGCGCTCATCAATGATCAGTGGGCACGGCTCGAGCGCCTCTGCGAGAAACTAGACGTTCCGGTGCATCCTTGGCATGGCGACATTTCGGTGTCGAAGAAGCAGCGGTTCTTCAAGAAACCCGTCGGCGTAGTACTGATTACCCCTGAGTCGCTCGAGTCGCTCTTCGTGAACCGGGGCCATGGCCTTGGCGGTCTCCTCGCCGGACTGCAACAGGTAGTGGTGGACGAGCTTCACGCGTTCATCGGAACCGAGCGTGGGAAGCAGCTGCAGTCGCTTCTCAATCGTGTCGAGGTTCTCGTAAAGCGCCGAGTCCCTCGCATCGGCCTATCCGCCACTCTCGGGGACATGATTCTCGCGGCTGAGTTCCTCCGACCTCGTGGCGGAGCCGAAGTTGAACTCATTGTTTCCAAGGAAGCGAGCCAAGAGCTGAAACTGATCGTGAAGGGCTACATTGACCGCCCCCCACGGGTTTCGGACAAGGAGACCAGGGCTGTGGAACGAGAGGATGAATCCACCCAACTCGAGGACCTCGTCCGAGGCGGCGAACTAGAAGTTAGCGAGGCGCTCTTTAATACGCTGCGCGGCTCAAACAACCTCGTCTTCCCAAATAGCCGTCGCCAGGTGGAAATCTACGCTGATCTGCTACGCCGGCAGTGCGAGCGCATGGCGTTGCCGAATGAGTTCTGGCCGCACCACGGTAGCCTCTCGAAGCATATCCGAGAGGAGACGGAAGCCGTGCTCAAGAAAGGGGACCGTCCGGCAACGGCAATATGTACCACGACCCTCGAGCTTGGGATCGACATAGGGGCGGTGGCGAGCGTCGCGCAAATCGGTCCACCACCGTCTGTCGCGAGCCTCCGACAGCGCCTAGGCCGCTCCGGGCGCCGCGGCGAAGCGGCGGTCCTGAGAAGCTATTGCATCGAAGACGAGTTCGACCCGCAGGCGCCGCCCTCCGACCAGTTGCGAGAAGGCCTCGTTCAGACTACAGCTCTCATCCGCCTCCTTCTCGCTGGCTGGTACGAACCGCCGCAAACTCGAGGACTTCATCTTTCGACGCTCGTTCAACAGCTCCTGTCCTTGGTCGCGCAATACGGTGGCGTGACTGCACAGAACGCGTGGGACATCCTCTGCGCCAGTGGACCGTTTGCTCCGGTTTCCAAAGATCAGTTCGTCCAGCTATTGCGCGCGCTCGGCGACCGCGATGTCCTCATGCAGACAGACGATGGTCTGCTCCTGCACGGGAGTTTGGGTGAGAAATTAGTCAACCACTACACTTTCTACGCGGCGTTCGTCACCGATGAGGAGTACCGCATCGTCACCCAAGGTCAGACGCTGGGGAGTCTGCCTGTTTCGCAGCCGTTAAGCGAAGGTAGCTACGTGATCTTCGCGGGCCGCCGCTGGCGGGTTGTGTCTGTCGACGAAGGACAGAAAGTGATTACTGTGGCGCCTGCACCCGCTGGGCGCCCGCCTCTATTCGGAGGCAGCCTGGGGTATGTCCACGACCGCGTGCGCGAAGAGATGCTCCAGGTCTACCAGGAGTCCGACCCGCCAGTGTACCTGGACCAGGCCGCGCGGACGTTGCTCTCCGAGGGGCGCAGAGCGTTCGATCGGCAGGGCTTGGACGAGAAGCGCGTCGTCCAGCACGGCGTGCACTGCTATCTTTTCCCGTGGAAGGGTGACATCGTGCATGGCACGATCGCCATGCTTCTTCAGCGGGAGGGTTTGCGCGCAGCGACGCAAGGCCTGTCAATCGAGGTGTTCAACGCTCAATGTGATGACGTGCTCCGCGCCCTGCGCGGAATCGCCGACGAAGCCGGAATGAGCGACGAAAAACTCGCCGAGAGCGTCAAGAACAAGGTGCGCGAAAAGTGGGACTGGTTACTCACCGAGCAGCTGCTCTGCGAGAACTTCGCGTCGGTAGCGCTCGATGTGGAAGCTGCTCGGCGCGCTGTTCGCGAGGTTCTCTCCGTTAGCGGCTAGTGGTCGCCGCTGGTTTTTCCCTCGGATGCAGCGCGTGTGCGAAGCCAAGAGTACGCCGCCGACATGAGTAGTCGAGACTCCAGACCGAACCAGTCCGCGCAAAGGACTTTATACGATCTACGCGATCAGCTCACAAAGCGTCAGCGCGCGATCCTCGACGACGTATGGGGCCACATGAAGGAAAAGCGCGCGGGTATTCCGGAACGCACGCTCCTCGATGACTACGGACGTGAGGTGCTCACGTCGGAGACGAAAGCGCTCGGCGGCAGCATCATATACAGCGGGCATGAGGAGAATAGACTCCGCTACAAGGTAGGTCTTGTGGGGGTCTTTCTTACCACTGATGGTCCAAGATTGGAGTCCTTGGTTAAGCGATATCTCGACTATCTAAGAACACGATATCAGGCCGACAAAGAAATCGAGCGACTTTCGAGCAAGGAGTTCGCATCATGGGGCGCGCAGTTTGCTTTCTCTGAATCGGAGCTCAATGAGCTGCGAATGATCTTGTCTCTATCCCTAAGATCTTTCGCGTCTCGCCTCGGCGGGTGGAATCCAGAGGAGTGGTTTATCTCTGTAGATGACGATGTCGTAGAGCTAAAGCGCGTCACCGATTGGGACGAGTACGTCAAGGGTGAAATCATGAAGGGATACGATGCGCGACAGCCAGTAGGGGAGGCCGAGCGGATTCGATACAGCGGCATAGTCGGCTCACAGCATCCTTACAGTAGAGCATTTGCGCAACTTGAAGTGCCGCCCACAGAGCCTGTTGCTGACCTCGATCTCGCTTTCATTGACGATCTCCCATTGCTAGGCATTGTCGAGTCAGACTGGAGCGAGGCTAGGCGTCTGATCGAAATCGGGGCGTGGAAGAGCTGTACTATTTTGTGCGGCGGAATTCTCGAAGCCCTGTTGCTTTGGCGGCTAGAACACGCGCAACGCGTGGTGACGTTGCCCTCTGCGGGCACCTCGGTCGACTACGGCGGGCTTGGCCTTTCGGAACTTCTTCGCATGTGCAAAGAGAAGGATCTACTCGCCGACGAAGCGGTGCAACTGACCGAGTGGGCGCGCGGGTACCGGAACATCGTTCATCCAGGGAACCAAAGACGTGAGGGCCGCAACGCGGGAAGGGAACACGCCGCCATTGCTCTTAATCTGGTGAGCTTGGTCGTAAAGAGCTTCCGCAGTGGCCGAGGTCGCTGACCAGACTGGCTCGAGACTGAGGATGACAGGCCGCGCCACAAAACGCGAAAAAGCCGCAGCTCAAGCAAAGTCTCGGGCAAGGGCCGCCATTCACCTGGCTCGTTCGGGGAGTGGTTGCGATACCTTGGCGTCCATCTCGATGGCACGGGCTGGATCCCAGCGTGGCCTCCCGATGCTTTCGCCATTGCAGCGGCATTCCTGCGCCGCACAGGAACCTATGTTGACCTCGTGAATTCGCGCGGCTCAACGGTACGCAGTTCGAAAACGGAACGAAGTCCGGTGGAGGTCGGCGCTCAATGGCGCGAAGCTTGGACCTCCACACTTCTAGGAAAAGCGACGCTTTCAATTCCGGCCGCGATTGAGCAGTGGTGGAAAACGTTCTGCCGCGGCCTAGATCGCTCGTTCATGGACGCGGCTAGAGACAGCCAGATTGTCGCGGCAGCTCAAAGCCTGTGCGTCGCAAGCGATATAGCGTGTGAAGGACTCGGAGTCACACCCAGCAAAGATCCATTTCTCGCGATCTCGCAGGCGGTTCTAGATCGAAACGAGCGCCGAAGCTTCTGCATGTCGATCACGCCTGACAAGCTAGCCGTACTCGGTAAGCAGCACACACCCCAGCGCGGATGCACGATTCGATCTCTGACGCATCACCTTTCGCTTTATCCCCCCTCCGAGATTAAGGCGTATTGGGCTGGTCCCTTCGAGCCAGCTATGGGGGAACTCGATGTTCTTAACCTACTCTTGTTGCCATGGCCCACCGACGTCAAGGCAAGCGATTTTCGGATCGTGGCTAGGCGCCTTTCCGACGCTGGGTCAGATACAAGTCATCGTTATTTTGAATATCACCCGAGTTCGCACGTCGCGCCTACGGTGATGGGTCGACGCGTTGCTTGCGCTCTTGCCAATGCGCGCGCTCATGCGGACAAGATCCACGGCATCGTACTGCCCGAGTTGGCTCTGAACAGCGAGCAATTTGAAGCAGTGGAACGAGTGGCCGTCGCCGAGGGCGCAATGCTAATTTCTGGCGTACGGACTCCGGCGTCCGAGTCGCCTAAGGGCATGCCGCTCAACATGTGCGCAATTCAACCTCTCGGATTGACCGCGGTGCCTCTCGAAAGTCGACGGCGGCGCAGCAGGCTGTGGGACGAAACTCGACGAGTTCAACTCAAGCACCATCGGTGGTGTCTGGATCGCAACCAGATCATGCAATACGGGCTGGGGGGTCGCTTGCCAGCCTCTCGGGATTGTTGGGAGCGAATATTTCTCGGGGAGCGCACTATATATTTCGTGACGCTTGGATCGTGGTTGACAGTCTGTGTCCTGCTTTGCGAGGACTTGGCAAGACAGGATCCCGTCGCCGATGTCATCCGCGCCGTGGGGCCGAACCTTGTATTTGCGCTTCTGATGGATGGACCACAGCTACGTCACCGCTGGCCCTCACGCTACGCTTCGGTGCTCGCAGAAGACCCAGGGTGTTCTGTGCTACCGCTGACAAGTCTTGGGATGGCCAAGCGGAGTCGCCCTCGAGACAGTGAAGAGACGCCGGCTGCTGATAGGTCATCGGTGATCGCGTTATGGCGAGACGCAATATTCGGCGAGCGCGAGTTGCTGGTGGAGCCGAATCACGACGCTTGTGTGTTGAGTTTGGTGTGCCGCTCTACTCGCGAATACACGCTTGATGGTCGCGGAGAGGATCAGTCTCATTTCCCGGTCTTCGCCGGCGCCTATTCGTTCAGGAGCGAGGGTGATTCCTGAAGTCGCCTCGCCTTGGCGTCTTCGTGAGCGCGACGCAGTACCTACTTGACTTCAAATACTCTGTGCTAGGATGCAAACTGGTTTCCAGAAAGTGGGACGATGAAGGATATTCTGAAGGAAAATCAAGGGGCTGCGCTTTCCCGGCTACTTACGAAAGAGCATCTCAAGCAAAGTGGCCTGGCCAGCGCTCAACAGGTCTCTTCAGGGCCGGTGACCGAGCAAGTGCGCGCGGTCATCCGATCGTCTACGCACACGAGAAGCGCTAAAGGTGCTGGCCTCTCGCAAAAGGCAGTTAAGAAGCTCGCAGGGTCCGAGAAATAGGAACTGCGCGGCTGGGCGGAACACGATATTCAGTGCACAGGGGGCCCTGTACGAGCCCTCGTATGTACACGAGGGGGATGTGACACCCTATTGGGTGCACGAGTAAGTCTTGCGCGTCCGCGATCGGACTGAGAGGGGATCGGTGGCCGCTGATAGGGCAAGTGTGTTGCCTGAATTCGAGCACCCCCCCGTCAACGAGACGGTCCTTTCTCTCCAGTTCACCCCCATCCCCAAGTTCGGTATTCCGCACTTTGGCTTGTACTGGGCAACGGTTCGCGCGGAGTTTCCGCAGTTCCAGGTGCATCCCGCGCTTCCGAGTGTTACAGAGCAGCTCGGCGAGCCGCTTCCTCGCCAAGCGAGATTGGGAATTCAGCTAGTCGGTGAGCCCGATGCGAGGTGTTGGTTCCTCGATAGGAGCGGTAACCGGCTGCTCCAGGTCCAGAAGGACCGGTTCATCCACAACTGGCGTCAGGTCTCTGGGGACGAGGAGTATCCGCGCTATCCCAGCGTCCGAAGCACTCTCGAGACTCAGTGGGGTCGATTTTGCGAGTTTCTTCGCAGCGAAGGTCTCGAAGCGCCGCACGTGAACCAATGTGAGGTGACCTACGTCAATCACATTGAGTACGGGAAGGGCTGGCATGGCTATGGCGAACTGAGTAAGGTCATCTCGGGATGGTCAGGGGCCACCTCTGGTGACTTTCTTCCGGCCCCAGAGCGGGCAAACATGGAGGTCCATTATCGTTTGCCAAATGACCTCGGACGACTTCACGTCTCCATGGAACCTGTGTTTCGGGGCCGAGATTACAAGGAAGTGCTCCAGCTCACTCTTACCGCTCGTGGAGCTCCGAAGTCTTCCGCGCTCGCGGACATCTTGAATTGGCTCGATCTTGGCAGGGAGTGGGTGGTCAAGGGATTCACTGATTTAACGACCAAGTCGATGCACGTCATCTGGGGGCGGAAATCATGACGACGATAACCGGTGATCACATTTCTGCGATGCATGATGCGCAGGATCGAGCGGCGGCGTCCACGGGGAACCGCGCCTTTCCGGTTCGAAGCCTCAGAGACTGGCAAGTCAACGCGCTCAAGAAGCTCGCTCGCCTTGGGTTGCTGAAGGCGAACTGGGATAGCTATGGGAGCTCGCCGATCCCCGACACCGTGCTCGACGCAGCAGCGGACCTAGTGTCGGCAGTCTCTCTGGAACGCGTGCCGCCCGTTAACATTACCCCAGTGTCTGGGGGCGGCGTTCAGTTCGAGTGGGAAAAGGGCGCGCGCAAGCTCGTGGTCGAAGTACGTCCAGACCTTACCTTCGGCGTATTGTTGGCGCACGGAGAGGAGTTTAGGGAATGGCTCGTCCGAGCTCTCGGCTCGGCCGATCTTGAGGTCTTGTTGGTTTGGTTGGATGCCCGGTAGCGGATGATTAGCAAACCTGCTGCGCATGCCGGAATTTCCGCCAGACGACAAAGACGCCATTCCCGACAGCGAGCTCCTCTATCGACGGATCTACCCTGATCCAGCCCACCTAGTTCCGCTGGAAGACGGAACGGGGTGTCGACCGCGTTCGGGCGCGTTCAGATCTCCTGAGCCATTATCTGTGGACCGGTCGTCTCGAAGCACTCCGGAGCAGACACGGGATCGCGACACATCTAGCCCGTTTCACGTCGCAGCGTTCTCGGCTGGGGTCGCGCGCGCAGCGGAGTGTCGGATCGTTCCGGACGAGAGGGAAGGAAACCCCGCTCATGCTTTGGTGTATGGGCGACACGCGGATGGGAAAGGTGGCCTAAGTAATGGCCAGGCAGAGAAGATCGCTCGGAGGGCAAAGATCGTTCTGCTAAACCCAGACGCGCCGGTACTTACTCAAGGACAGTAGCAGATCTCTGCACATGTCCGTGTTATCGGTCGTCGCGCATTCAGGCTTCTTGGCCTTAGTCGTCTGATCGCTGCCCCCTGCGATCCCTCGGTCGCAAGCACGCGAGCTGTACAAACTGTTGTCAACGGAGCGCCCGTGAAGACCGTGGGAAAAACGTGTGGAGCCCGGCGGGTTTCGGCGCGTTTTGGCGGGTGAGGGCGGGCCAAATATCAACGAGTTACGGGTTTAACTTCGACTCATAATCCCTTGGTCCCTGGTTCGAATCCAGGCGGGCCCACTCGATTTTCAAACGCCTGGGCGTCACCCCGGCCTCTGCGGTCGGCACAATCCCGTGCTCGGGCTTTCCGAGCAACGCCGCGAACCACGCGCCCGAATCGAATCGGGGATTAGACAACAAGTCGATCGAGCCATTGCGGCCGACCAATGCCTCGGTATGAGAGTCGCCGGTCAGTGCATCGCTTTCACATTGGAAGTGGCATCCGCCGAGCCGATAGGCCGTAGTCCCGCGATGTTTCATCAGGACAGGAGGGTACGAGACCGCAGTAGAGAAACTGCAGGGCGTCAATCGCAGGGCCGCTCATGTTGAGGGCGACGGCAAGGCGCGTCCCGAGGGACCGGTGCGGGTGCCACTGGTGGACGATCGTCGAACCCATCAGGTGCGCGTGATTCTCGGGTGAGGCCGACGACTGGGTCGGGCGTTCCGTCCACCGCTATCCGCCGGCGCGGTCGCTCGCGGCGTCGTGCGTGAGGGTCAGGAGCACGTCGGCGTACCAGGCGCAGTTGAGGTCAAGGCGCTCGTCCTGTCCGACGTCGCGGTTGGCGAGGTCCATCCGGGCCGCGTGGACGCCGAGCAGCTGCCACGGCAGCTCCGCCCGACCGGCGCGTTGGGTCGGCTCGCGCGCAACGACGGGTGCGCCGCTCGTGCCGCGGTGCATCCGCGCGTCCGTCAGGAAGTAGCCGCTGCCCTGGAACCGGATGCCGAACGCCGAGGCGATGACCGCCTGCCGCGCGACCGGCAGGCGATGCAGCGTGTCGTGAAAGCCGAGCGGAAAGCCGGCGATGAGCACCGACGTACCCACTTCGATCTGGTCGAGCTGCTTCACCAGGTGAGCGGGCGTGAATGCGTGATAAAGAAGCGTCTCCGGCAGGGCCGGGCGCTCGAGCTCCAGGGCCACGACGTCGATTGCGCCGGCCGAGTCCCGCCCCTCCCGCCAGACCGACTTCCGGTCCCGGTAAAGCGGAATGGAGAACTGCCTCGTCATGGCCACATTCTCCGGCGCCACGTGCAGCTCGATCTCCAGCCGGTCGGGGTGATGACCGCTCGCCTCGTCGAGCACCACGTGTCGGCTGGTCACCAGGAACAACCGGCCATCGCGCTCGAAGAAGAACCCCGTCGCGTTGGTCAGGTGCTGCGGGCCGAACATCGTCGTGACGCGAGTCACGGCCAGCAGCAGCGATTCGACCATCACGCGCGCCTCCGCCAGACGCTCGCCCGCCAGGGCCGCCGTTCGCGCGGCTCGAGCTCACCCCGCGCGATTCTCCTCGGGCGACACCCGTCGAATGGTCGGATCTCGAAACACGGCAACATTGCTCGGCGTCAACTATCCTGTCCGCTCGGCGTCAATCAACCTGGCCGGTGTGACGGGGAGTGGAATCGTGTAATCGGCCTATTTCTCCGGTTTGGTTCCTTCTGGCCCGTCCGGGGCGCGCC
>Ga0187892_10011800_pt1 | contig 10581 bp, 11 predicted proteins | sample MA1701073metaG_FD_139345 | JGI IMG/M metagenome (GOLD analysis project Ga0187892, IMG submission 139345) | Bio-ooze microbial communities from a basaltic lava cave in the Kipuka Kanohina Cave System on the Island of Hawaii, USA - MA170107-3 metaG ...
GCGGCGGCGGCGGTGGTGGTGGTGGTGGTGGTGGCCGGGCCGGGAGCGGTGGCGGTGGTGGCCGGGCCGGGAGCGGCGGGAACGGCCGGGTCACACCCAAGGGCGGGGGCCGGCCTCAGGCCAAGGGGTCGGGAAAGTCCAGGTCCCGGAACTCGCGAAGGGGCAGGTAAGCGGTGGAGTGGGTCGAAGTCACCGGACGGACCGTCGAGGAGGCCAAGGATGCCGCTCTCGACCAGTTGGGCGTCGACGAGGCCGAGGCCGAGTTCGAGGTCCTGGAGGAGCCGAGGTCCGGGCTGTTCGGCCGGCTGCGCTCGGAGGCCCGGGTGCGGGCCCGGGTTCTGCCCAGCTCGCCTCGGCCCAAGCTTGAGCGCCGCGATCGCCGGCGGGGTCGCCGTCGTGAGGGGGGCCCGGAGACGGCCGGCTCCACGGCCGGCTCGGGTTCGGCGGGCGGAGGAGGGGGCGGTGGGTCCGGTGGTGGGTCCGGTGGTGGGTCCGGACGCGGTCGGCAGGGCGGCCGCAACGGCGGAGGAGGGCGCAGCGACGCGGCGCAGGAGCGGGGACCGATCGAACGAGAGGACGACGACGTGGTTGAGACCGGAGAAGACGTGAACGAGGTGGAGGTGGCGGAAACCTTTCTCACCGGCCTGCTGGAGACGTTCGGCGCCCCGTTCACCATCGAGCAGCGGCCGCTCGAGGACGACCTCGTCGAGCTGAGCGTCCAGGGTGACGACCTGGGGCTGCTGATCGGGCCTCGGGGCCAGACGCTGGCGGCGGTGCAGGAGCTGACTCGTACGGTCGTGCAACGGCGATCGCAGGGCCGGGCGGGACGGATCGTGCTCGACATCGCCGGATACCGCCAGGCCCGGCGGGTGGCCTTGGAGCGGTTCGCCACCGGCGTCGCCGGTGAGGTGAAGTCGAGCGGCGTGGCGCGGGTGCTCGAGCCGATGCCGCCCGCCGACCGCAAGGTCGTGCACGACACGATCAACGGCATCGACGGCGTCACCACCAGCTCAGAAGGCGAGGAGCCCCGCCGAAGGGTGGCCATCTCGCCGCAGGCGAGCGCGGAGTAGTCCTCCCGCTCGACCCCGCCCGGCGCGCCGGCCTCGTGCGCGTCCTGGAGCGGGCTCGCGGCGCCGGCCTGCTGGGGCCCGGTCCGGTCGAGCCCCACATCGAGCATGCGCTGGCGTTCGCCGTGCCCGTAGAGACCTTGGTGGAGCACCCGGGCGGCGTGGCGGCGGTCGATCTGGGGACCGGTGCGGGGTTGCCGGGGCTGGTGCTGGCGGTGGCCTTTCCGGCCAGCGACTGGTTGCTGGTCGACGGCCGCCAGCGCAGCACCGGGTTCGTGGCGGCGGCGGTGGCTGACCTGGGCCTGGGGGAGCGGGTGGCGGTGCAGACGGCCCGGGCCGAGGAGCTGGGCCGGGACGCACGCCACCGCGGCCGCCACCGGCTGGTGGTGGCGCGAGGCTTCGGGCCTCCGGCGGTCCTGGCCGAGTGTGCCGCTCCCCTGCTGGCCGATGGAGGACGGCTGGTCGTGAGCGAGCCGCCCGAGCCGGCTGGCGACCGCTGGCCGTCCGGTCCCCTCGCCCGTCTTGGACTCTGTCTCGACGGGCGGACGGGCTCGCGGGGAGCCACGGTGGCCGCATTCACGCAGGTCAGCCCATGTCCGGCGGCCTATCCCAGGCGGGTCGGCATCCCGGGCAAGCGGCCGATCTGGCGACCCTGATGTTTCACGTGAAACTCCACGGCGAGGGTATTCGGTCGGTACTTGATCCGTAGGTCGAGACCAGGCATGCTGGTCGACAGTGTCCGAACTCGAGGTGGACGACTCGCAGACGGCGAGTTCCTCCGACCTGACGGCGTCCAACACGTGGTCCGCTGCTCCCCCGTTTGATCCGGCGGTCGTGGCGCCACTCCAACAGGCCGTCGCGGCAATGCCCGTCGTTCCCGGGCTGCCCTCGTTCCCGGCATCTCCGGACGACACGGCCGACCCGGGCCTCCCCGCCGACCCGGGCCTCCCCGCCGACCCGGGCCTCCCCGCCCCGGACCCCGTTGCCGAGGCCCCTCCCGAGCCCGAGCGGGCAGCCGCGCCCGGTGCGGCTCCGGCCGCCCCCGTCCATCAGCTCCGACCGGCCCGGCCCCTGCCCCGCATGCTGGCGGTGGCCAACCAGAAGGGCGGAGTGGGCAAGACCACGACGGCGGTCAACCTGGGCGCAGGGTTGGCCGAGCTGGGCTTCCGCACGCTGGTCGTCGACCTCGACCCGCAGGGCAACGCCACCACCGGCCTCGGGATCAACCCCCGCAACCTGTCGTCCTCCATCTACGACGTCCTCATGAACGAGGCCCCCATGGAGGACTGCATCGAGCCCACGGCCGTCCGCAACCTCTTCGTCGCCCCTGCCACCATCGACCTGGCCGGGGCCGAGATCGAGCTGGTACCCGCCTTCAGCCGGGAGATGCGGCTGCGCCGCGCCCTCGACCGGCTCGGCCGCGACTACGACTACGTCCTCGTCGACTGCCCGCCGTCGCTGGGCCTCCTGACCATCAACGGCATGGCTGCCGTCCGGGAGGTGCTCGTCCCCATCCAGTGCGAGTACTACGCCCTGGAGGGCCTGGGCCAGCTCATGCGCAACATCTCGCTGGTGCAGAGCAATCTCAACCCCACCCTGGAGCTGAGCACGATCGTGCTCACCATGTACGACGCCCGCACCAAGCTCTCCGACCAGGTGGTCCAGGAGGTGCGGAACCACTTCGGCGCCAAGGTGTGCCGCAACATCGTCCCCCGCACCGTGCGCCTGTCCGAGGCACCGTCGTTCGGGCAGCCCATCCTCGTGTTCGACGCAACGTCCCGGGGCGCCATCGCCTACCGGGAGTTGGCAAAGGAGGTGAGCGGTGGCGCGGCGAGGCGGACTGGGTAGGGGGCTCGATTCCCTCATCCCTCCCGGCTCGGACGACTCGGCGGCATCGTTCCGGGAAATCCCGATCTCGTCGATCACGGCCAACCGGCGCCAGCCGCGCAGCCGCTTCGACGAGGAGGCCATGGCGGCGCTGACCGCCTCGATCCGTGAGCTGGGCGTCCTGCAACCTGTCCTGGTCCGCGCCACCGGCAACGGCAGCTACGAGCTGATCGCCGGCGAGCGCCGCTGGCGCGCCTCCCGCCGGGCCGGCCTGTCGACCATCCCCGCCATCGTCCGCACCGCCGACGACACAGCCTCGCTCGAACAGGCGATCGTCGAGAACGTCCAGCGGGAGGACCTCAACCCGATGGACGAGGCCGCCGCCTACCAGCAGCTCATCGAGGACTTCCACCTCACCCACGACGAGCTGGCCACCCGCGTGGGCAAGAGCCGGGCTGCCATCTCAAACACCCTCCGCCTCTTCCAACTGCCCCCGTCGGTGCAGCGCATGCTGGCCGACGGCCAGCTCACCGCCGGCCACGCCCGGGCCCTGCTGTCGACGCCCGACCGCACCTACCAGGAGTCGCTGGCCCGCCGGGCCATCACCGAAGGCCTGTCCGTCCGCACGGTGGAGGACATCGCCCGCCAGCACAACGACGCCGGCCGCAACGGCCCCCTTGCCGGCCCGGCCGGCCCGGGCGGCACGGGCACCGCCTCCGCCATTCCGGGCGGGCGGCTCCGGCCCCCCGGCATGCACGAGCTCGAGGACCTCCTGGCGGCCCATCTCGACACCCGCGTCAAGGTGGAGATGGGCGCCAACAAGGGCCGGTTGGTGGTGGAGTTCGCCGATCTGGAGGATCTGGAGCGGATCTACCGGGCCATGACCGGCCACGGACCACGCTGAGCGTTCAGCACGCCACTGTCCGCCGCTCGTCCACAGGTTGGACGCAGTCTGTGTATAAGCCCTCAGCCTTCGAGGAACTCAGCCAGCTCGATCAGCAACTGGCCCTTGCCCTTGGCCCCGATCATCCGCTTCTTGAGCACGCCGTCCTTGAAGACGAGCAGGGTGGGGATGCTCATGATGTCGTAGCGGTGGGCGATATCGGGGGCGTCGTCGACGTTGAGCTTGCGGATCAGGATCCTGCCCTCGTTCTCGGCCTGGATCTGCTCCAGCACGGGGGCGACCATTCGGCACGGCCCGCACCACTCCGCCCAGAAGTCCACGACCACGGGCTGCTCGGCGGCACCGATCTCCTCGTCGAACGTCGTAGCGGTCAGAGCGGTCAACGTGCCCATGTGCTTCCTGTGCCTCCCTCGACGCGGCCCCGTTGGGCCGTCTGCTCCCTACCCATCCCAACACCAGGGTGTGACGGAATCATCCACGACCGCTCTCAGTCGTGCTGTGACTCCAGCCAGCGTTCGGCGTCGATGGCGGCCATGCAGCCCGACCCGGCCGCGGTGATGGCCTGGCGGTAGACGTGGTCCTGGACGTCGCCCGACGCGAACACCCCCTCCACGCTCGTCCCGGTCGTCCCCGGGATGGTCACGATGTACCCGTTGGCGTCCAGCTCGAGCTGGCCCGAGAACAGCGACGTGTTGGGTACGTGCCCGATGGCCACGAACAGCCCGGAGACGGCCAGCACCGACTCCTCGCCGGTCTTGACGTTGCGCAACTGCGCCCCCTCCAACGACGAGTCGCCGACCAGGTCGGTCACCACCGTGTCCCACACGAACTCGATCTTGTCGTTCTTGAAGGCCCGCTCCTGCATGATCTTCGACGCCCGCAGGCTGTCCCGGCGGTGGATCACGCTCACCTTCTCGGCGAACTTGGTGAGGAACAGGGCCTCCTCCAGGGCCGAGTCGCCCCCGCCCACCACGGCGATGGGCTGCTCCTGGAAGAAGAACCCGTCACATGTGGCACACGTCGACAGCCCGTGGCCCAGCAGCCGCTTCTCCGCCTCGAGCCCCAGCATGCGGGACTGGGCGCCGGTCGAGATGATCACCGCGTTGGCGTGGTACTCGGCCTCCCGTGACCAGACCGTGAAGGGGTGGGACGTGAAGTCGACCTTGGTGGCCCGCTCGGTGACGATCTCGGTGCCGAAGCGCAGGGCCTGGCCCCGGAAGTTGGCCATCAGTTCGGGCCCCTGGATCCCATCCACGAACCCGGGGTAGTTCTCGACCTCGGTGGTCAGCATCAGCTGCCCGCCCGGCTGGTCGGACGACGACGACAGCTCGCCCTCCAGCATCAGCGGCCGCAGGTTGGCCCGGGCCGTGTAGATGGCGGCGGTGAGGCCGGCCGGGCCCGACCCGATGATCAGGATGTCCTTGACGTCGTTCAATGGGCCTCCGTCGGCCGGTGATCCTTCTTGGACCACAGGAACAATCCCACGCCCGTGAATATTGCCCCCAGGATCAGGTAGGTCAGCCAGACCTCCTGGGGGATCATGTCGTCGAGGAAGTGGACGGCGGCGGCCATGCCCAGCACGGCCGCCATGAGGCCCATGATGGCGGCCAGCAGCCCGAAGACCAGGATGCGGGCGATGGAGACGAGGCGGTCGGTGGTCTGGGAGCGGACCTTCTCGACCAGCTCCTCGAGCTTGCCGGCGGTCTCCTTCGCCCAGTCGCCCTCGTCGCCCGCCATGCCTCCCCTTCCGGATGGAACCGCAGCGGAGCCTACCCTTGCCCGGTGCGCCGATCGCTTGCCCTCCTGGTTGCGGCCGCAGTGGCGGCCCTGGAGGCGGTCATCCTCGGCGAGTACCCCTTCGAGGGCGTGACGGTGCTGGCTGCCGCCGTCGTGTTCGGGCTGTTCGTGGCCGAGGCGGCCCGGGCCGTGGCCGGCGAGCCCGGGCCCGCCCTCGGCATCGGCTGTACCGCCATCACCCTGGTTGCCATGGTCTGGTCGGCCTGGATCGCCACCGGCCACGACCTGTCCTTCCTGGGCCCGGCCGGTTGGTGCGCCATCCCGCTCGCGGCCGTGACCGCCGGCCTCCGTACCGGCCTGGTCAGGGCACGACCGTCTCGGCCAGGAGCCGGCACCCCGCCTCCGCCAGCACCAGCACCGTCGACGGAGGACTTCCCGGCGTAGCCCCGAAGCCGAGGACGACGGCCGGCGTGCCTGCGAACCGGGCGGTGGCCACGTAGACCAGCGTCGCGACGTCCGGACGGGCGGTTCGGGCCTGCTCCTCGCACACCCTGGTGCCGATCTCGCGGGGCGAGGACGGGCTCTGGGCGTCGGCCCGCACGGCGTTCGCCGTCCGGCTCGCAGGGAGCCGGGTACGAAGGGTGGCCACGTCGGGGACGTCTCCGAGCTCGACCACTCCAGGGCCGGCGGGAGGGGCCACTCCAGGGCCGGCGGGAGGGGCCAACCCTGCGGTGGCGTCCCCTCCCGCGGCCGAGTCGACGGCCGACTCCGCCGCCGGTGGGGGGCCCTGGCTCAGGGCCGTCTCGTCGTTGGAGTCCGCTCCCCGCCCGACCAAGCCGGCGGCCCCCACCACCAGCGCCATCACCGCCGCGGCCACGCCGCCGCCCACCGCCCACCACCGCCGCCGGTCCCGCTCGGGCAGGGCGACGACCGGGGCCGGGCCCGGCGCGGTGGGGCCAGCCGGAGCCGCGGCTGCCGGGGCCGAGGCCGAAACTGGCTCCTGGGCGGAGGTCAGGGCGGCGGCCAGCATCCGTTCCCGCACGTCGGCAGCCGGCGGCGTCACGGGCGCGGCCACGGCTCGGCGGGCCCGGTGCAGCTCCTCCAGCCGGCCCCGGCAGTCGCCGCACGTGCTCAGATGGGCCGCGACGGCGCCCGCATCGTCCTCGCCGTCGATGCCGGCGCTCAGGGCCTCGAGGTCGGGGTGGTTCGTCATTTGCTCCTGGTTGGACGGCGGGGAGGGCCTTGCGGGTTCCTACCCGGGTCGAGGGCCTCGGCCAGCGCCGCCCGCCCCCGGGCGATGCGCGACCGCACCGTCCCGGGCGGGATCTCGAGCACCTCGGCGATCTCGTCGTAGGACAGGTCGCACAGGTCCCGCAGCACGACGGCGGCCCGGAACTCGGCCGGCAGCATGACCAGGGCGGCGTCCACGTCCAGGCGGGCGTCGACCGCAGACGAGGCGTCGCCGCCTCCCGCCGGCCGCTCCGCCACCGCCTCCGCCGGCTCGGGGCGCCGCCGCCGCCGCCGCAGCTCGTCGAGGGCCGAGTTGGTGGCGATGCGGTAGGCCCACGTGCCGAAGGCGGCCCGGGCGTCGTAGCGGGGGAGGGCCCCCACGATGGCGATCAGGGCGTCCTGGCAGGCGTCGGCGGCGTCGGCGTCGTTGCCCGTCAGCCGCCGGCACACGGCGTAGAGGCGGTCCTGGTGGCGACGCAGCAGCTCCTCGAGGGCAGCCCGGTCGCCGCCCCGGGCTGCCGCCACCAGCGAGGAGTCGTCGCCCACTCAGCCCCGCACCGTCACCTCGGCCTCGCCCACCGCCACCTGGTTGGTGCGGCCGAGGTTGGTGATCCACAGCAGCACGGCCGAGCCGGTGCGGCCCTCGAGGTCGAAGGTGGTCTCGCCCGGGTCGATCCCTGTCTCCGACGCCACCGCCTCACCCCACTCGCCGAGAGTGGCCTTGGCCCCGTCGGCCACGTAGGCCTCGGCGCTCCATCCCCGGGTTGGGGAGGTGACGACCAGCTCGTCCAGCCTCGTCGAGCCGCTGAGGACGAGGACCACCCCCACTCCTTCCTTGAGCCCGCCGAAGCGGGTCGTGTTGTAGGTCTCGGTGGTCCATGTCGAGGACGTGTCGCCGTCCACCAGGAACGGAAGCTCCTCCTCGTGCTCGGCCCCGCTTCCGGGCGGGGGGTCGAAGGACCGGGTCTGGGTGATCTGCACGGCGGCGGTGGGCGACGTCGTCTGGGGGTCGGTGCCGAGCAGCCGCTGGCCTGTCTCGGTGCGGGAGAAGAGCAGGCCGATGATGCCCACGGCCAACGCCACGGCCACGATGGCGGCCACGGGGTACAGCCACGACCGCTCCGTCGAACGGAAGGTGGGGACGGCGTACCCCCCGGGCGGCGTGGGATCGCGCACCACCATGGGCACGGCGTCGTCGGGGCCGAGGTCGACCGACAGCAGGGCGCTCTGCATGTCCCCGGCGGTGGCGTAGCGGTCGGTGGGACGCCTGGCCATGGCCCGCAGCACCACCGCCTCCAGGGGCCGGGGGATGCCGGAGCGCACCTGGCGGGGGCTCAGCGGCGTCGACTGGACGTGCTGCAAGGCCACGGCCACGTCCGTCTCCCCGACATAGGGCGGCCGCCCGCACAGCATCTCGTAGAGGACGACGCCCAGCGCGTAGATGTCGGCCCGGCCGTCGATCGGGTCGCCGTTGACCTGCTCGGGCGACAGGTACTTGGCCGTGCCCAGGATGGCCCCGCTCTGGGTGAGGTCCATGCCGGCGAAGGGGCGGCTGTCCGACCCCGGCCCGATGGCGGCCTTGGCGATCCCGAAGTCGGCCACCTTCACCTGGTCGTCGTCGGCCAGCAGGATGTTGCCGGGCTTGACGTCTCGGTGGACGACGCCGTGGCGGTGGGCGTAGTCGAGGGCAGCCGCCACCTCCACGGCCACGTGGGCGGCCCGGGCCGGAGCCATCGGTCCTGTGGTGGTGATCACCTCGTGCAGCGTCTGCCCATGGACCAACTCCAGCACGATGAACGCCACCCCGTCGTCCACGCCCGTGTCGAAGGTGGCCACCACGTTGGGGTGGGCCAGGCGTGCGGCGGCGATGGCCTCGCGCCGGAACCGCTCCCGGAACGACGCGTCGGCGGCCAGGCGGGGGAGCAGGATCTTGACCGCCACGGGACGGCCGAGGATCTCGTCGGCCGCCTCCCACACCTCCGACATGCCTCCCCGGGCGAGAGGCCGGCGGAGCCGGTACCGCCCGCCCAGGACGCGGTCAGCGTCGATGCGGGAAGGTTCGGGCACCGCCGCTCACGGTACCGGCCGCACGTTGGTCGTACGATTCCGGCCATCAGCGGCCTCGGTATACCGGTGGCACTCGTCGACCTGCGGCTGTGGCGAGAGGGCGAACTGGGCCGCGTGCACACCGCCACGGGCCCCGACGGCAAGCCGTGCGTGGTGCGCCTCGTGCACGGGCTGGGCCCCGCCGACCTTCCCCGTGTGCCGTCCGGTCTCCATCCCTCCCTCGAGACCGTCGACCTCGTCCTCGTCACCGACGACGGCGACCTCGCCATCATCTCCCCGGGGATCGCCGGGGAGACGCTGGCCGACCGCATCGCCCGGGCCGGCCCCCTGCCCTCCGACGACGCGCGCCACCTGCTCGACGAGATGGCCGCCGCCCTGTTGGCCCTGCACGAGGCGGGCGTCGTGCACGGCGGCGTGTCCCCCTCGACGGTGGTGTGGACGGGCGACCGCTGGCTGCTGGTGGCGGCCTGCCTCGCCCCCGCCCTGCCCGCCCGTCCGGTCGGCGACGTCTCCGCCTACGCCGCTCCCGAGGTTCTGGCCGGCGCCGAGCCCACACCCGCCGCCGACCTCTACGCCCTCGGCCTCACCGTGGCCGAAGCCGTCACCGGCGATCCGGTGACGGCCTGGCGGGACGGCGAGGAGCCCGCCCGCCTCCTCGCCCGCCGGCCGGCCGGCCCCGTGGAGGTGGGCGCCCCGCCCGACCTGGCCCACCGCCTCGCTGCCCTCACCGACCCCGACCCGGCCCGGCGGATCCCGTCGCCGGCCGCGGCCCAGCCGGTCACCGACGACGACGTGCAGTTCACCGTCTACCGGCCCCGCCGCGTCCGCCCCGGGGTCTGGTACAAGCTCCTCGCCTTCGCCCACAAGACTGACCTGGTCGACGACCCCGTCGAGGGCCGCTTCGACCCCGTCGAGCGGGTCGAGGAGCAGGCCGCCGCCCTCCTCGGCCGCAGGGTCGACGACTACTCGCCGATGGGCACCGACGCCGGGACCGAGCTGCCGAGGGGGTCGGAGCTCCGCTTCGTGCCCCACATCGACGGGGTCGAGTTCAACCCGCCCTTTCGCGCCTTCGGCTGGGAGGAGCCGGTGCACTGCGAGACGTTCGGCCTGCAGGCCCATCCGTCGCTGGCCGGTACCCGGGCCCGAGGCGGGATGTCGGTGTTCCTCGGCTCACTCCTCATCGCCGAGGTCAGCCTGTCGATCGCAGTGGAGGCCGGCGCCGACGACGGAGGAGCCGAGCCGCCCGAAGCCGAGCACGCCCGCCGGTTCACCAAGGTCTTCGTGTCGTACTCCCACGACGACCTGACCGTCGTGCAGCGGGTGGGGGAGGGGGTCGAGTCGCTCGGCCACGAGGTCGTCATCGATCGCACCCACCTGCGCAACGACGACGAGTGGTGGCCCCAGCTCCAGCGGCTGATCGCCGACGCCCAGGTGTTCCAGCTGTTCTGGTCGACCAACTCGATGCGGTCGCAGTACGTCCGCGACGAGTGGACGTACGCCCTGTCCCTCGGCCGCCGCGGGTTCGTCCGACCGGTCTACTGGGAGGACCCCTTCCCCGAGGCCGACGGCCTCCCGCCCGACGCCCTGCGGAAGATTCACTTCCACCGCCTGGCCTGGCCGGCCGACCGCACCCGCCACCGCAAGACTCCAGCCGTGCCAGCCGATGCCGCTCCCGCCGCCGCCGCCGAACCTGTGGCCGCCCCGTCGATCCCGCCCCCCCCCTCCCCCCCCCCCCCCCCCCCCCCCCCC
>Ga0187892_10011801_pt1 | contig 10580 bp, 9 predicted proteins | sample MA1701073metaG_FD_139345 | JGI IMG/M metagenome (GOLD analysis project Ga0187892, IMG submission 139345) | Bio-ooze microbial communities from a basaltic lava cave in the Kipuka Kanohina Cave System on the Island of Hawaii, USA - MA170107-3 metaG ...
CCGCATCGTCTCGCGCGACGGCGCGCGGTTCCTCATCGTCGCCTACCCCGAGAAGGACATCTGGCCGCAAAGGAACATGACCGAGTTCGTGGAAGCGGTCCGCAAGGTCGATCCCGAGGTCACCGGCGTGACCATTCAGGTGTACGAATCGGCCGCCCGGATGCACGAAGGGTTTCTGCGCGCGGCCCTCTACTCGCTCATCATGGTCTTTGGTTTCGTCCTCATCGATCTCCGCAGCCTCAAGCTCGTCGGCCTCACCATGGTACCGGTCCTCATCGGCGTCCTCTGGCTCTTGCAGCTCATGCCGCCCTTGCGGATGAGTTTCAATCTCGCCAACTTCTTCGCGCTCCCGATCATCATCGGCTGCGGAGTCGATGCGGGCGTCCACATCATGCATCGCTTCCGGGAAACTGGCTGCACGACCGATGTCGGGCTGACGACCGGATCGGCGGTCCTTCTCGCCAACCTCTCGAACATGATCGGCTTCGCGTCGATGGGGATCGCCAGCCACCGGGGCCTGGCGAGCCTGGGCCTCTTGAGCGCGCTCGGATGCTTGACGGTTCTCGTCGCCTCCATCATTCTCCTGCCGTGCCTCATCGAGCTGATCGCGAAGGGTAAGAAGACGGAAGACGTACGGAATCCATGAAGTTCGCCCTCTGCAGCGAAGTTTTCCAGACGCCGATCGAAGACTCGATCCGCAAGGTCGCCGAGATCGGCTTCGACGGAATCGAGATCGCCCCCTTCAACCTGGCCGTGCACGCCGACGACGTGAGCGCGGACCGCCGCAGGAATCTCGCGCGCCTCGCGGCCGACCGGGGCATCGAGATCGTCGGGCTCCACTGGCTCCTCGTCTCTCCCGAGGGGCTCCACATCACGAGCCCCGATCCGTTCGTGCGGAAAAAGTCGTTCGAGTACCTCGCGAAGCTAGTCCACCTTTGCGCCGACCTCGGAGGGCGCTTCATGGTCCTCGGCTCGCCGAAGCAGAGGAGCATCGCGGCGGGGGTCGATCCCGGCGATGCCTGGGGCTACGCCGCCGAAGGGCTCCGTGCGGTGGCGGAAGCCGGCGCCGAGCGGCGCGTGCGGCTCCTGCTCGAGCCCCTCACTCCGAAGGAAACGAACTTCCTCAACACGGTGGAGGAGGCGCTGAAGCTCGCGCGGATGATCGACCACCCGCAGGTGAGCTACATCCTCGACTGCAAGGCGATGTCGGCCATGCCCGAGGGGATCGAGGGAACGCTGAGGGGCTACGGGCTCGGCGCGGGACATTTCCACACGAACGAGCCGGGAGGCCTCGGCCCCGGGATGGGCAACCTCGACTTCCGGCCGATCTTCCAGGCGGTCGCCGAGAGCAACTACCTCGGATGGGCGTCCGCAGAGCCTTTCGACTACCGCCCCGACTCCGAGACGGTGGCCCGCGCGGCCCTCAAGACGATGCGCGAAGCCGCGGCGGCGTGCGGGCTGCTCGAGGGCTAGCCGTCCGCCGGACGGACGTTAACCACAGAGGACACGGAGGACACGGTGGTTCACAGAGGAATGGAAGAGGTCTCGTCTCGATCGTAACGGCCTTACTCGCCTGGGGGGCACCATCTTGGCGGGACTTCAGAAGGGTCTCTTTCCAGTTCTCCTCAGCATCAGGAACGCGAGAAGGCCCCCGAGAATCATCATCATGCCGGCGCCCACGCCGGCGAGGAAGGGCGCCAGCGGAGACTGCGCCGGCTCCGCAGGCGGAGCGACGACCGTCTCCCCAAGCGCTGGAGGGACCTGGGGGGGCTCGACGGGAGGAACGGATGCCAAGCGCGGGGGCCACTCGTCGATCAGGCTGAAGCTCCACGACTCGCTCGGGTCCTTAGCATTCCGCGACGGGCCAAAGTCGATCCACGGCTGGGAAGAGGCCGTTGTCGGAAAGGCGAAGATAGCGCCGATGAAGACCGCTGCGCCGACAAGGGGACTTCGCGACAAGGTCATCGGAGACCTCCTTGGCCTGGGACTCCGAAGCAGAGTATTCCCATGCGAGGGCGGCATCAACCGGTGAGAGAGCTACGCCGCCGGCGAAGGGGATCGACCACGGGGGATAAGGAGGACGCACAGAGGAACTCATTGCCGAAGCAGCGAGCCCTCGCGTGCTCCCACGGTGCTACGGCCCCCCCCATTGGCGACCCCTCCGGCGGTGATCGGGGCGCGTTGGCGGTCCGTCGCTATGTGGCCCGGGGCGCTGCGGAGAACCTCCATGCCAATGCGGACCGGAGCCGTGGCAATGCGGACTTCCGCCATGGCGATGCGGATTCCAGCTATGGCGACGCGGATTCCCGCCACGGCGATGCGGATTCCCGCCATGGCGATGCGGATTCCGGCTACGGCGACGCGGATCCCCGCCATGGCGATGCGGATTCCCGCCATGGCGATGCGGATTCCAGCTATGGCGACGCGGATTCCCGCCATGGCGATGCGGATTCCGGCTATGGCGACGCGGATTCCCGCCATGGCGACGCGGATTCCGGCTATGGCGATGCGGATTCCGGCTGCGGCGATGCGGATTCCCGCCATGGCGATCCGGATTCCCGAAGCGGCGATGCGGATTCATGCTATGGAGATGCGGACCCTCGCCACGGCGAGGTGGATCCCCGAAGTGTCTATGCGGAATCTTATTACGGCGATGCAGATCTCCGGAATGGTCAAGGAGCCCGTCGAAAGATCCTTTGCGCCTCAAAGCGGTTCTTATCGCCAGATGCCTTCGTCGCCGGATCTCGAGCGATCGCTCCGAATATCGCTTCCGATCCGGCTCCTCGGTCCGGGCGAAGATCCCTCGTTTCCAGCGTCCAAAGCATTTTTCAAACGGGCTCCTTGCGAGCGTCCCCCACGGCCCTGTGACGCTCCAGCGCAGCGGAGCGGGGATTCCGCGCGGTCTCGGTTCATTGCTCGCGGCGAACCCTCCGGGCACGTCTCGGAGCCGACCCACCTTCGGTGGGCGTGCCGCGACCGAAGAGGGAGCGGCGGGGGCGCCTCCGGCGGTCCGCGGCTCCGCACTGCTCGCCGCTCCCTCCTGTGGCTCCAGCGGGATTTGGTTTCCTCTCGGGCGGGTCTTCGAGGAAGATTCGACCCATGCTTTGCCTTGGAGTACCTCTCGCTGCGCTTCTCCTCGCGCAGGCTGCGCCGGATGACCTCGCGACCTGGCTCGAGCGGCGGCTGCGCGAGCTCGAGCCGACCGCTTCGGAGCGGAAGTTCGATCGGGTCGGCTGGGCCGGGAGCATCCTCGACGCCGAGCGGATCGCCCGCGAGCGGCGCCGGCCGGTCTTCCTGTTCACGCACGACGGCCGGATGGCCACCGGCCGCTGCTGAGGCGGCGCCTTCGCGATGAGAGCGGGTCCGCTCTCGAACGACGCGGTGGTCGGCCTCCTGAACGCGCACTTCGTTCCGGCTTTCGTCTCGAACGAAGATTACGAGGCGGGCCGCGTCCCGCCGGAAGAAAAGCGCGAGCGCGACCGGATCTGGCGCGAGGCGAACGAGGCCGGCCTCTCTTCGGGCACCGTGCACGCCTACATCTTGAACCCCGAGGGGAAAGTGCTCGACTCCCGCCACGTTGCCAAGGCCGCCGAGCCCGGCGAGACGGCGCGGCTCCTCGAAAAGATCGTCAAGGACCTCAAGGTGCCCGCCGGCGAGCCGGCGGTGAAGCCGGCGTCTCAGTGCGCGCCTCCGGCGGCCCCCGCGGACGTCCTCCTCCTTCACCTCACCGCGCGCGGATTCAAGGGCGCCTCGTGGGACGATTTCCCCGCGGAGGACTGGATCGCGCTCGAGCGGGGCGAGTGGGAAAAGCTCCTGCCCCCGTCCGCAGCGGCCGCGGAAGACTCGTGGCAAGTCGATCGCGCCGTCGCGGCGAAGATCCTCACGCGCTTCTACCCCCAGACGGAGAACAACGACGTCTCGAAGCACGAGTTCGAGGAGATCTCCCTGCGGGCGACTCCGCTCCCGGCCAAGGACGGCATGGCCCGCGCGCGCCTCGAAGGCCGATTCAAGATGCGCCACGACTTCTATCCGGGCCGAAAGGACGGCCGCCTCGCCGAGGCGAGGATCGACGGCATCCTGAAATACGACCCGAAGACGCGCACGGTCCCGAGCCTCGCCCTCACGACGCACGAAGCGACCTACGGCCCGGGCACCTTCGCCGTCGCCGTGCGCTCCCACGCTCCAACGACCGACCGATGACGCGTGAAATCGAACTTCATTACGTCCGCGTCCTCTGCGGTTCCTGTTGGGTCCACGCATAGCTCACGCCAGGAAGTCGAGGTCCGCTCCGAGGTGCGCTTGGAGGACTCGCTCCGCGTAGAGCTTCCGCCAGCCTCGCTCCGGGATCGGCGGCGGCTTGAACGCCGCGCGGCGGCGGGCCAGCTCGGAGCCGTCGACGAGGAGATCGATGCGCCGCGCCTCGGCATCCAGCTCGATCGGATCGCCATCGCGCACGAACGCGAGCGGCCCTCCGACCGCGGCCTCCGGAGATGCGTGAAGGACGACGGTGCCGAACGCGGTCCCGCTCATGCGGGCATCCGAGATCCGCACCATGTCGCGGACGCCCGCTTCGAGGAGCCGCCGCGGGATGGGCAGCGAGCCGGCCTCGGGCATTCCCGCCCCGATCGGGCCGGCGTTTCGGAGGACGAGGACGTGACTCGGCGTGAGACCGAGCGCGGGATCGTCGATGCGGCGCTCGGCATCCTCGGGCGATTCAAAGACCGCCGCCGGCCCGCGGTGCTTGAGGAGCGCCGCCGTCGCCGCGGAGCGCTTGAGGACCGCCCCCTCGGGCGCGAGCGACCCTCGGAGGACGACGAGCGAGCCCGTGGGGCCGAGCGGCCGTTCGAGAGGGCGGATCGCCGTCTGCCGTTCGCTCGCCCGTGCAGATTCTTCGAGGAGATCGGCGACTCTCCTTCCGCTCGCGGTCATCGCGGCGCCGTCAAGAAGCGGCTCGAGGGCCTTCAGGAGCGCCGGCATTCCCCCGGCCGCGTGGAAGTCCTCGAGGAAGCCGCTCCCGGAGGGCTTGCAATCGACGAGGAGCGGCACGCGCCGCGAGACCGCGTCGAAGTCGTCGAGGGAGAGCGGCACGCGGGCCCTCCGGGCGATCGCGAGGAGATGGATGACCGCGTTCGTCGATCCGCCGAGGGCCATGAGCGCGGCGAGCGCGTTGAAGAACGAGCCCCGCGAGAGGACGGCGCTCGGGCGGAGGCCGCTCCGGGCCAGCTCGACCGCCCGGCGGCCGGACGCCGCCGCGTGTCGCAGCCGGTCGCCGGAGCCCGAAGGGGCCGCGGCGCCGCCGGGGAGCATCATGCCGAGCGCTTCGGCGACGCACGCCATGGTCGACGCGGTCCCCATCACCATGCAGGTGCCGGCCGTCGGGCAGAGCGCATCGCGCACCCTGGAGACCTCCTCGACACCGATCTCGCCGGCGCGATGGCGGCTCCAGTACCTCCGGCAGTCGGTGCAGGCCCCGATGCGCTCTCCGCCGAAGCTCCCGGCCCGCATCGGGCCCACGACGACGCAGAGCGATGGGAGGTCCGCCGACGCGGCGGCCATGAGCTGAGCCGGAAGCGTCTTGTCGCAGCCGCCGACAAGCACCGCCGCGTCCATCGGCTGCGCGCGCAGCATCTCCTCGGTCTCCATCGCGAGGAGGTTCCGGTAGAGCATGGACGTGGGCGAGAGGAGGATCTCGCCGAGGGACGCCGTGGGGAAGACGAGCGGGAGCCCGCCGGCCTCGAGGACGCCGCGCTTCACCGCGGAGACCAGCTCCGGCATCTGCCGGTGGCACGGCGTGTAGTCCGACGAAGTGTCGGCGATTCCGACGATCGGGCGGTCGAGGTCGGCCGCGTCATAGCCCGCCGAGGCCAGGAAGGCGCGGCGGATGAATCTACTGAACGCAGGATCGCCGTACGAGGTGAGGTTTCGGTCGATGCCGCGAAGCTCGCGGTCCTTGGACGCGCTCATTTGGTTCTTAACCTCGATCGGTTTCACTGCACGAGAATCGAAGGGATGGATGTCCAGCCCTCGGAGCGCCTATTGCACGGCCGGATCGCAAAGATTGCAACGCGGCTCCCGCAAGTTACAATCGCCTCCCACTCAGGAGCTCACTCACTCGGCGAACCCGCCCTCCGAGCCGCGGGAGAGAGGGCGGCCGGAACGCGGTTTGCTTGCTCGCCGATGAGCCATTCCGGTATGCGGTTTCCGGGAGAAGTACAGGAAATGCAGGAGAGCTGATGCCTTTAGATCCCCCGGGGTCGGCTCCGGCCCGCCTCTCGGTCATCGTCCCCACCCTGAACGAGGCCGAGAACATCGATCCCCTACTCGGGGCGATCTTCGACCACGGCGCGCGATCCGCGCTCGATCTCGAAGTTCTCGTCGTCGATGACGGATCCACTGATGGAACCCGGGAACGCGTGCGAGCATGGGAGGGGCGCCATCGCGTCCGGCTCCTCGCCCGCGACGGCGAGCGCGGCCTCTCTGGGGCCGTTCTCGCGGGTGCGGCGGCGGCGGCGGGGGACGTGGTCGTCGTGATGGATGCCGATTTGAGCCACCCTCCGGAGAGGGTCGCCGCGCTCGCGCACCCGGTCCTCGCGGGGGAGTGCGACGTGGCGATCGGGAGCCGCTACGTGCCGGGCGGTAGCACTCCCGGCTGGCCGCTCGCCCGGCGCGCGATGTCGCGGGGGGCCGCGGCGCTCGCGCGGATCCTCGTCGACGCGCGGGATCCGCTCTCGGGCTTTTTCGCCGTGCGGCGCGAACTTTTTCTCGAAGCCGGCAAGAGCGCCACCGGGTTCAAGGTGCTCCTGGAGGTCCTGGCGCGCGGCGGGGACGGGCTCCGTGTCCGCGAGATTCCCATAACATTCCGCGATCGGACCCACGGTCGCTCGAAGATGGGGTTCCGAGTCATCCGAACGTACCTGGCCCAGCTCGCGGCCCTCTGCGGCGGCGCCCCCTCCACGGGCAGCGCCGGCCGGTTTCTGATGGTCGGTCTGGGAGGGTTGGTCGTCGATCTCGCCGTCTTTTCGCTCCTCCTGGCCTTCGGTGTGGCCCTCGGCCCGTCGAACATCGGCAGCTTCGCCGCCGCGACGGCGTTCAACTATTCCGTGAACGCCCTCTGGACGTATCGAGGGCAGCGAGGGATCTCTCCGAGCCTCTCCCTGCGGGGCTACGGGCTTTTCGCCGGCGTCGCTCTCCTCGGGCTCTTCCTGCGCGGTGGAGTGCTCGCGGTCTTCACGAGGAGCTGGGGCTGGCCTCCGGGCGCCGCCATCCTGCCGGCCGTTCTCGCGGCGACGGTGGTGAATTACCTCGGGTCCGCGTTCCTCGTCTTTCCGGTGACCGGGAGCAGGGGAGTGCCGGCGGTGAGATTGCGGCTGGCCGCGGTGGCGGTGGTGGTCTATCTCGTGGCCCTCCGACTCCTCTATCTGGGTCAGGTCGACCTTCTCCCCGAGGAGGCCTACTACTGGAACTATTCCCAGCACCCGGACAGCAGCTACCTCGACCACCCGCCGATGGTGGCCTGGTTGATCACCGCCGGTACCGCAGTGTTCGGCCACAGCGAGTTCGCCGTCCGCATCGGGGCCGTCGCCTCCTGGTCGCTGGCGCTCCTGTTCGTCTTCCTCCTGGCGAAGAACCTCCTGGGCAGGCCGGCCGCGTTTCGTGCCGCCCTTCTCTTCGGAGCCCTCCCGTTCTTTTTCGCGTCCGGCGGACTGATGTTCCCCGACGCGCCGCTCGTCGCCTTCTGGGCGGGGCTCCTGTACTTCCTCGAGCGGGCCTTCCTGGGCCATCGGCGCTCCGCCTGGTGGGGCGTGGGGACGTGTCTCGGCCTCGGGCTCCTCTCGAAATACCCCATCGCCCTTCCCGCGGCGGCGGCGCTCCTCTTCGCCCTCCTCGATCGGCCCTCCCGGCGATGGCTGCTCCGGCCCGAGCCGTATGCGGCGGTCCTCGTGGCAGCGATCCTCTTCTCGCCCGTCATCCTCTGGAACGCCGAGCACGGCTGGGCGTCGTTCCTTTTCCAGGGCCAAGAACGCTGGCACCACGAACCCCACTTCCACCTCCACGAGCTCCTTGGAGCGGTCACCCTGCTGATCACGCCGCTCGGCATCGTGGGGTTCTTCCTGACGGCCGCGCGCCGCGGGCCCATCGAGCCCGTGCCGGAGATCCAACCCCCCGTTTCATGGAGCCGCATCCGGCTCTTCGCCCTGGTCTTCACGCTCGCTCCACTGGCGGTCTTCGTCTTCCAGAGCCTTCGCCACTCGACTCGCGTCAACTGGACGGGCCCCGTCTGGCTCGCGGCTCTCCCGCTCATCGCGGAGAGCCTCGCTTGCAAGCCCGGCGATTCCTGGCCCAGGCGAGCCCTCGCGCGCGCCTGGAAGCCGGCGGTCATCGCCCTCCTCGCCATCTACGGAGTCGGGCTCTACTGGCCGGTTCTCGGCCTTCCGGGCCTCGATCCCCCCGCGAACTACTACGGGATGAACTGGCGCGACCTGGGACGGCAAGTGGAGGAGATCGAGCTGGACGTCATCGACCGCACCGGCAGGGAGCCCCTCATCGTCGGCCTCGACAAGTATCACCTCTCGAGCGCGCTCGCCTTCTACGATCCGCTCCTCGATGGGGCCACGGAGACCGCGGGGGGTCACCTGTTCGGCCGCAGGAGCGTCATGTACGAGCGCTGGTTCCCGAAGCGCCTCCAGGAGGGGAAATCGCTCGTGCTCGTGAGCTACGATCCCGGGGTCCTCGCCTCCGACAGCCTTCTCGCGCACGTCGAGCGCGCCGAGCCGGTGCGGGAGATCATCGTGAGGAGGCACCAGGCGATCGTGGGGTGCTTCTACTACCGCGTGGCGCACGGGTACCGGAGCGCCGCGTCGGACGACGCTTCGATTCTGGAGGATAAGAAACCGTGACTCGCAAACGATCCATCGGGTTCTTCGCGATCGGCCTGGGCCTTCTGCTCGCCCTCTCGGTCTCTCTCGTGGCGGTCCACGGGTCCTCCCACAGGGGAGGAGCGCGCCGCGAGGGGCTCGGAAACTTCGAGGAGACGGTCGGCGCCCTGCCGCGCGGCGACGGGAAATCCTTCCGCTTCGCCGTCCTCGGAGACCCGGAGGAGGCTCCCGCCGTCTTCCGCGGGTTGATGCACCAGGCCTTCGATCTCGGCGCCGCCTTCGTCCTCATCACCGGAGACGTCGTCGACCGTCCCACGCGCGAGGCCTACGAGTTCTTCAGTTACCAGTACCGCGCGCTGGGCCCCGCCGCGCTTCCGACGTTCGCCGCGATCGGAAACCACGACATCTGTCCCGAGCGTCTCTTCCAGGAGTACCTGGGGCCCGAGGAGTTCCATTTCCTCCATCGCGGCTCCCTCTTCATCTTCGCCGACAACAACGGGCCCGAAGGCTGCACGCCCGGCGCCCGCTACATCCGCGAGACGATCGCCCGCTATCGCGGGCAGACCGAGCACGTCTTCATCGTCCTCCACAAACCGATCTTCGACTTCAGCCGCGCCGGGGGCGAGCTGCAGAACAGCCGGGAGAACAGCCTGGAGCTCTACCAGATCCTCGACGCGGAAAAGGTGGACGCCGTGCTCGCCGCGCATTTCCACGGGTACCTGCGCGAGATGTACAAGGACACCTTGCTCCTGGTCACGGGAGGGGCGGGGAGCAAGCTGCACGCTCCCGATGCCTTCTTCCACATGGTCCTCGTCGATGTGGGCCCCGACGGGATCCACGACCGCATCGTGCGGGCCGAGGCGGGAAACTCCATCTGGGACCGCGTGAGCTACCGGCTGGCCGTCAAAGTCCACCCGTTCCTCTTTGGGGCCCCTCACAGGGCCCTCGCCGTTCTCCTGGCGGCGGCGGCCCTGGTGGTGATTGGCCTCGGCGCGGTCGCTCCCCGCAGGAGCCGCCCGGCGGCGCCCGCGGGGGCGCCTTCGGTCGCCGGAGCGGGGTGGTAGGACGACGGCGCCTCGATCGCGGAGGGCGCCTGCCTTCATGATCCGACGGAACCCGAGGGCCGCGGCGCTCCTTCCCATGGCGCTCGTCATCGTCGTTCGGCTCCTCGGCCCGGAGGACCTCGACTCGAACGATCAGGCCAAGCAGGCGCTCTACGTCCTCGACATCTGCGAGAGCGGCCGGTGGATCCTCCCTCGCGAGCAGGGAAACCTTCCCGCGACGAAGCCGCCCCTCTACGCGTGGCTCGCCTCCCTCGCTTCCTTGGCCGGAGGCGGGCCGAGCGAGCTGGCCTGCCGTCTCGTCTCGGCGGCGGCCGCGCTGGGCATCGCCGCCCTGGTCTTCTCCCTCGCCGCCGGACGGTGGGACGAACGGACCGGCGTCGGGGCGGCCTGGGCGTTCGCGTCGATTCAGCGGTGTATCAGGGCTACACGATCCCGCCGTTCTACGACTCGATGGTCGGCAAGCTGATCGTCCACGGCAAGACCCGCACCGAATGCCTGATGCGGCTCAAGCGCGCGCTCGACGAGTTCGTGGTCGACGGCATCGAGACGACCTTGCCGCTGTTCCGCAAGCTGGTGCGGACGCAGGACATCATCGACGGCAACTACCACATCCATTGGCTCGAGCGGTTCCTGGCCGAAG